>ERZ836829.69-NODE-69-length-166806-cov-10.078284_pt1 | contig 166806 bp, 172 predicted proteins | sample MGYA00519574_ERZ836829 | MGnify/ENA primary metagenome ERZ836829 (study PRJEB31850, sample SAMEA3708808) | human gut metagenome | biome: human gut; feature: human-associated habitat; material: faeces | place: China | collected 2014 ...
TTTAGGTGGAAAGATCTCGTTGCGTCAAAGTGAAAATTTACGCTTGCGTCTGAGAACCCAAGCAACGAAACTCCTTTCTTCTTTGACACCTTCTGGAGCAGTTAGTTCCGAAAAATTAGTCTTCTCTGCAACCGGCAGCGAACTGTCCGGAACTGCCTTGCGTAAGCTCATTCGTAAACTTGACAAGATAGCGCTTGATCAGGGGCTCACAGGGTTCAAAGACCCCCTTCAAAACAATCGCGTTGCTGTTACCCATGGATTTCGAGCATCTTTTGCGACTTGGGCTCAAGAAACCGGAAAAGACATGTCTGTTGTTGAGCGGTGTTTGTCTCACATTGACCCGAATGATCGTTACCACGGTGCTTACCGCCGAGGTCAAATGATCAGCCAACGCAAACGGCTTCTACAGGCGTGGGCAAATTACTGCTACTCGGCTGTAGAACTACCCAATACCCTTGGACAATCTACAAGCACACTTAAGTGAATGTTAAAATGTGGAAAACAACAATTCCATGTTTTAACAATCCATGAAAGTTATTAGCGTTCTCAACCAAAAGGGCGGCGTCGGTAAAACGACGCTGTCCATCAACCTTGCAGCCGCCCTTAAGGCAACCAATCGGTCGGTGCTGCTTGTTGATGCAGATCCACAAGGGTCTTCGTTGGATTGGGCAGCGGCTCGCGAACCTGCTGAGCCTCTTTTCAGCGTGGTAAGTTGTCCGAAACCCACCATACACAAGACCGTTGCCGACATCGGTGCAGGCAAGGACTTCGTCATCATTGACGGAGCTCCTCGCGTAACCGACCTCGCCCGCTCCTGCATCATGGCCTCTGACTTGATACTGATCCCCGTGCAACCGAGCCCTTACGACATTTGGGCCTCGCAAGAGATCATCAACTTGATTCGGGAAGCGTCAATCTACAAGCCGGAACTCAAAGCCGCGTTCGTAATCAACCGAAAGATTCCCAAGACGGCCATTGGGCGAGACGTTGAAAGCGCTCTTGCTGAATTTGATTTGCCGGTCCTTTCAACAACCATCGGACAGCGCGTGATCTTCGCAGAGTCTGCCGCAGGGGGACTGAGCGTCATGGAGCAAGACGCCAAAAGTCAAGCCGCCTCTGAAGTCACCGCACTTACCCAAAACGTTCTCGATATGTTGGAGACTGAAGAATGACCGCTAAGAAAATTACACTCAAACCAAAAGTTCGCTCCCCACAAACCACCGCTGCCATGAATACCTGGGTCGAGCAAGGCGCTGAAAGTCCGGCGCCGGTAGCTCAACCGACTCCGGCATCCAAAGAATCCTTAAAGCGCCTATCAATTGACTTGCCGGCCAGTCTGCATAAGGAACTGATGGTGTACTGTGCCACCAACGGAACAAAGGCCGCTCAGGTCGTTCGAAGACTACTCGAGGAAATTCTTCATAAATCATAAAAACCACAAATGTGTATTTGTGGCTGAGCAGAAAATTCGTTTCTCGATTTAACTAGTCGCTAGCCATGGAAGCCTATGTCATGAGCACGGATTCTAAAGCCCTCCACCAGCTGTGGGATGAATTTTTACAACGCTGGCCGATTGAAAATCTCAGTCAAATGAATTTGACTGAGTATATTTCACCCGACAGTAAAGATACCTTTGCCTATTGGTTAATGAATAAGCTCAACGATCTCGGCTCGTTGGGTTGGAAAGACCCCAGAAGATTCGGAGTCTATCCCTCGAAAACCACCGATAGCTATGACTTTCTCAAAAAGTTGGGAAGCAGCGCTGAAGAAGCGTTTGAAAAAATAAAAAAAGCGCTTATAAAAGTTGCACACTCTGCTCGAAGCGGTGATTTATCCGCTATTGACCAGGATCACACTCTGTCGCCAACAGTTAAATGGAAAGTGGCATTCCTCTATCAGGATAAGAACAACCCAATTTGTCCGGATATTTATGCAGACAATTTTTTGAAGGGTGTAGCAGGCGTTGATCAAAAAACAACGCATTTAAACGCACTCCAAACTTTGATGGCAAAGTACGACGGAACGGAGGACATCTTAGACTTCTGCCGTCGTAGCTGGGAAACTTACAAGGCATCTCAGATCAAATGGGCCTACCCAAACTACGATCCGGGCCTTTCCAAGTCGTCGTGGCTTGCACTTTTAAAAGATCCTACGATTGGCACTGAAGATGCCCTAACCGTTCTTGCTCACCTGCTTGCGCTCGGCGGTTCTGCCACCTGCTCCCAGCTGTCCGAAGAATTTGGAAAGACTCCTGGGTTCTACAACAACAACGGAACCACTTTCGGTCGCCGCGTTTTAGAAGCAACTAAAATTCCTTCCGTTCAAAATGCTGAGGATCAGAAAACACGTTACTGGGTGGTGCCTTTCCTAGGTCGCGATGTGAACCCCTATGTTGACGGGAAGATCCCAGGTTCTTTTATTTGGCAGATCAGACCCGCTCTGCGAGAGGCTCTGTCTGAGCTGGATTTATCGAAATATCTTCAACGGGCCAAGGTATCCAATACCAACTCAAATGAACTGCCCGAGCCCAATGTTGATTGCCACTACTGGTGGCTCAATGCCAACCCTAAGTACTGGCATTTTTCCAACGTCCAGGTTGGAGAGGAATTTCCCTACACCATTGTTTCAGAGAGCGGCCACAAACGTCAGATTTATCAGAACTTTCTAGACGCTCAAGCTGGCGATATCGTAGTGTGCTACGAATCAACCCCTGTCAAGAAAATAGTAGGGTTTGCCATTGTGACCCGTCCTCAAAACGGCAAAGAACTTTTTTTCAAGAAAATTGGGGTTCTGCAAAATCCGATCGACTACCAAACGCTTAAAGAAACCGAAGGATTGGATAACCTAGAATTTTTGCAACGAGGGCAGGGGTCACTTTTTAAGGTTACATACGAAGAATACGAAACCATCCGAAGCCTTGTCGAAGAAGATGTAACGGATGGGTACAGGGTCAATAAAACACTTGAAAAGTATTCCGACGAAGACTTCCTGAGTGAAGTTTGGCTTTCATCGTTCGGTCTCAAACGCCTGAAACAATTACTGAAACTCAAGAAGAATGTCATCCTTCAAGGTCCTCCTGGAGTAGGCAAAACCTACGCTGCAAAACGCCTGGCATGGTCAATGATGGGTGAAAGGGACGAAGACCGCACCTGCATGATTCAGTTTCATCAAAACTATTCCTACGAAGACTTCATCATGGGGTACAAGCCACACGAAAATGGCTTTGATCTGAGAGAAGGCGTTTTTTACAAGTTTTGTCAAAAAGCCAGTCGCGATCCACATCAGCGTCCCTATTTTTTCATTATTGATGAAATCAATCGCGGCAACTTAAGCAAAATACTTGGCGAAGTCATGATGCTCATCGAAGCCGATCACCGCGGAGAAGGACTTGTGTTGGCTCTAGCTGATGAACCGTTTGTCGTTCCTAAGAACCTTTACATCATCGGAATGATGAACACAGCTGACCGATCTCTAGCCATCATTGACTATGCCCTGCGTCGTCGTTTCAGTTTCTTTACGATGAAACCGGGCTTTGACACACAAGGCTTTACGTCATTGCAGTCCCGCGTTCGTGACCTGTTAACTCACGCCGGTGCGCCAGCAAATCGTTTTGATAACCTGGTTGCCGAAATCAACAACATCAACGAAGCTCTAGCCACCGACCCATCCCTTGGAAAGGGCTTTCTTATTGGGCACAGCTATTTGTCCAGCGTCCCTGTCCATGAGAAGACCGACTCCGATCTTGATGAATGGCTAACTGAATTCAATGACTGGCTCGATGCTGTCATTCACTACGATCTGCTCCCATTGCTTGAGGAATACTGGTACGACGATGAAGTTCAGCTAAAAAACTGGACTGGTCGGCTGTTAACCCTTATCTCTGTCAATTCGGGAAACTGAAATGACTGTTCACAATGGAATTGTGATCCGCAACATCTTTCACATGCTTGCCTATGCCTTCAAGGGCTTAAAGCATAAAAATTTCGAAAAAATTGCGTACGAACCGTTTGAACATATCGAAGATCTGCTAGCGGCTATTCTTTTGCGCGGCATCACCCAACAGATCAAACAGGGGCTCCATCGAAGCTATCTGCTGCGCAACGAGGCTATCGATTCAGTACGAGGTAGAGTTTTGATTCCTGAGACAATCCGCTACCGAATCAACCGACGACAACGAATCGAATGCCAATTTGATGAGTTGACAGTCGACAATCTTTTTAACCGCATTCTGAAAGCCGGCGTTTGTACTTTATTGCGCAGCGACGGAGTCAAAAAAGAAATTCGTCTCGCCTTAAAGAAATCGTTAAGCTCTATGGCTAACGTATCAGCAATAGACCTCAACTGTGTCTGCTGGTCACGTCTTCAGGTATCTCGACAAACACAAACCTACGAATTGCTCCTCAATATTTGCAGGCTGATTCATCTGCATTCGCTGCATACCGAGCAGTCTGGCAAGTTTCGATTGGAGCAATGGTTGGATGAAAGCTCTTTGGCAATGCTCTATCAGAGGTTCCTGCTCAACTATTTCCGTGAACACCATCCATACCTTTTGCCAGCCGCCAAGCAAATCCCGTGGGATAGCGATGGCGATGCCGGTTCAACTTCCTTTCTGCCCGTAATGATCTCCGACGTCATCCTGACAAGCGTTCGACGCGTGCTTGTCATTGATGCCAAGTTCTACAGCAAGACGCTTCAGTCGCATCACGAGAAAGCCACATTTCATTCGCACAACCTGTACCAAATCTTCACTTACGTTCAAAATTTGCAAGCTCAAATTTTGAACAAAGAAGTAGCGGGCATGCTTCTCTATGCAAAAACTCAAGAAGCCGTCGTTCCCAACGAAACCCTCAAGTTGCATGGCAATACCTTCTCCTTACGCACATTGGATCTGAACTGCGAATTTTCCTCCATTTGCCAACAGCTTGACGAAATTGCTACAACCGTTGTCCGATAGCTTTCTCAAACAATGGATTTCATTAGAACCTTTGCTTTTTTCTTAGGTGCATGGCGTTTAACTTAAACCATTCTCAGACGCAAGCGTTTTATGCGCAAAAAAATTAGCTCATGACGGCGAAGTCGGAGTCGACTTGACAACCTCAATCATCGAATGCGACGTGAGCAAATACGGGACAGTTGATTTTCGAAGATTGGGACATTGAGTGCCCCGAATCAATGCTTCTCACGCTCAGGAGCAAACGTTTGAGGCCAGTTCCAGGGCAAGGACGTGACGTGGCCCTGCGCCTTTTACCCTGTCAGTCTTGATTAACTCTTCAAAAATCAGACAACCTGCCGTGAGGAATTTCGGCTATTAGAACAAATTTTGGCTCAGATAAACAGAAGTCCAACAGGTCACCACGTCAGGATTCAGAAATATAAAGCCAAAGAAGCTCCCTTTCGTCTTTGATGACGTCTCCGTCAGCACGGGGAATTCAAAGCTACTTTGTCGTCAGGTGGCGCCTTTAGAGAAGGATCCCCGTACACACGGGGGAGAGCAAGTCGAAACCCATTTTGCTGTCGCTCAAAGGGAATGATCCCCGTATGCACGGGGGAAAGCACCACTCCTGGCCCAAAGAGTGAGACCTGCAACCTTGGATAGCCTGCAGACCTGAGTTCACAGTACCAGCCTTTCCCGAAAAAGAGCGCAGCAGAATATTTCGAATTGTTTCTATTGCTAGCGTTGATTCTGGAACTAGTCCTATATCCAGAGACATGTCTAGTGATAGGACTAAGGACGCTAACGTCCCGTAGTAACCGCGGTCGTGGTTGTTGAGCAAAAACGCAAGTGATACACAGAGCAACGAAAGAATAAAACATCCGTCTGGAATCGCCCGTGTGCGCACTATGGCTTGACGGAGGATAACGCTAGGTCAGAATCATGCCTTCACTCTGACGTTCAGTTATCGTTCCTAACAGCCCACAAACCTTCGCAAACGCGAAAATAGAGCAATCTTATCGCCCGTTCTTAACAACTGTCTTTCTTCTCTGTTAGACTCGCGCCTTTGCTCAAACAAGGAAATAAGCAATTCCACATTTCAACAAACCGTGAAATGAGGTATTGGCCAAACAACTGTTCGAATCATCATGTTTCATGTTGATATCGATAAAATCGCCACCACACAGGATCAATTCTCAGCTAACGCCGAATATTCAAAGTGTCCGCATGCCGACATCCAAATCTCGTAACAAGAAATACGTGCCCCGCAAAGTGAAAATGCCGAGCATTCTCGACAACCTTCCGGTGCCGGCAGTGATGGTTAAAAAGCTCGCCAATGACATGGATAACCGCATTCTGCGGCTTCGCTTTGCCGGCAACAACGGCAAAGATCTGGCGGCGCTTGTGATGTACTTTGCGGCAGCTTGGCTTTTGGCGGGGGAAATGGCTAACGGTCAAGAGTTGCGAGACAAACTGGAAAACGGTGTGCGTGAGCTTGGCAGGGTAGTGCTGTCGTCTCCTGATGCCGTTCACGGACCGATGTACGACACAATTCTCGATCTGACCTCCATCACTACCGCAGTTGTTGCCGAGAGTACAAAGAAGGAATACCGGGAAGCTAGCGAACGCATCAAATCAGACGGCGTTGTGCCTTTTGCCGACGAGTTCTTCATGATTCTCGCCAAGGCTAGATTACTCGGTGAGCCAATCTGAACACACCACAGAATTGAAAGACATGATGAGCAACGAGCAGTACCTCAGAGACAGCATCAGCTTTGACACCTCAAAATAAGGCAACGGTATGCTCGGAATAAAGCAACATTCGGTATGGCACGCCGTAGTTGTCTATGACGGCAAACACTATCGGAAATGATCTACAGACAGAACCGATTGTGAGCGGTTTTTGACTGAACTTGCTACGGCCTACGCGGGAAAAAAGCTGTCAAGCGTCCTTTAAATTGATCCCCGACATTGATCCCCGACATCTCCAACGCGACACAAGGCAGAAATCGGATTTCCACTTTTCCATCCCTCTACTGAGCGCAACCCATAAAAAAATAAACCGCAAGGCGTTAACCTACGGCAAAATTCCCGGGATACGCCCGCCTTTACGATGCTCTCAGAGCACAAAACCACCAAGGAGAATGCCATGAGAGCAAAACTTTTCATATCTTTTCTCGCCTGCATCGGGACCTTTTGGTCTCTGCCTGCAAGCGCCGATGATTTTCTTGCAGATCGTCACGGTCAGATCGGCATAAAGTGTGAGCAGTGCCATGGAACCGATGCCAAAAAACCGGAAATGCCCAGCATTGATACGTGCGTAAAGTGTCATCCTACCAATGCATTGGTCGATATGACTAAAAATGTAAAACCGAAAAATCCGCACACATCGCCGCACTATCAAGATAAGCTTGATTGCGTGAACTGCCATCTTGGTCACGAGAAAAGCGAAGACTTCTGTGCACAATGCCATAACTTCGGCTTTAAAGTTCCTTAACGCTCGTTTTTTATATACAAATTCAGCCGCAGACACTTCTCGTGAGCTGCGGCTTTTTCATTTTTTATCACTGAGCTAACCGATGTTTTTTTCATTTTCTTAACCGTCCTCAATGTTCCCGGGATATCGGTTCAACAGACTTTGACTGAAATTCAATCTCCCGGGATATGGCGTTTGCAAAGATACGCTTAACTCGCAAGAGATAAAGCCAAACACGCAAAACAGAGGAGTCGAAAATGACTGAACTTAATCTTTCTAGAAGATCATTCCTTTCGAAATCTGCCGCCGCTGCCGCACTGACTGTCGCAGTACCGGCAATGGCTACTGAAGTCAAGATCCCTTCGAAGTGGGACGAAACGTACGACGTTGTGGTTGTCGGCAGCGGATTTGCCGGCTTGTGCGCCGCTTATGCAGCCGCACGTAAAGGCTGCAAGGTAGTGGTGCTGGAAAAGATGCGCACCTTCGGTGGCAACTCCATCATCAACGGCGGTGAACTGTCGGCTACTGGTGCTCCTCAGCAGGTTGCCAAAGGCATCAAAGATTCCAAAGAGCTTTGGATTGAAGATACGCTCAAGGCCGGCGCGTCTATGAATTACCCCGAGAAAGTTCAGACTCTTGCCGACAAGATGCTCGACAACTACTTCTGGTTACGCGACGAAATCGGCGTCAAATTCTCGCCAACGGCACTCACGCAAGACGGCGGCCACAGCGTTCCGCGCTCCGTGATTACGGAGAACGGCTCAGGATCGGGCTATATCAATCCGCTGCTTGACCAGTGCAAAAAGCTTGGAGTGAAGTGCCAGACTCGACAGTATGTCGAACATGTCATTCGTGATGCCAAAACTGGCCGCGTGATGGGGGTACAAATTCGCTCAGGCTATCGCTTCCCGAAGAAAGATTCGGGCAAAGTCAAAACGATTTGCGCCCGCAAAGCAGTCATTATGTGTCACGGCGGTTTTTCGGCCGATGTGAAGTACCGTATGATGCTCGACCCGAAACTCTCGGAAAAATTCGACATCACCAATCAACCTGGCGCCACGGGTGAACTCTGGCGCGAAGCCTGCCGGATCGGTTGCAACGTCATTCAGGCGTCCTGGATTCAAGTTGTGCCGTTCTGCTCTCCGTATGAGAAGGGCATGGGTGTGTTGTGGACCTTCTCACACTCTAGCGCAGCCGTCTACGGTATCTGGGTCGACTCCAAAACCGGTAAGCGCTTTGTCAATGAACTCGCCAACCGCAAGGTTCGTTCCGATGCAATGATTCCGCTTTTGAACGGCGGCTCTAAGTGTCTGGCAATCACTGACGTGCGTGGTGCCCAGCATCTGGAAAACAATCGCCCAGGTTCAATCAAGGGCATGCTTGAAAGTGGCGGTCTCGTTAAATTCAATTCGCTGAAGGAAATCGCCGAAAAATACAACATCCCCTTTGACGCTCTCGCCAAGGAAGTCGAAGAGTACAACGCCAATGTACGCAATAAGGTTGCCGTCGACAAATGGGGCCGTGGCATGCAAAAGGATGCTTCCGAAATGAAGAACGGTCCTTGGTACGCTGCTGAGCTAATGCCCAAGATTCACCACTGCATGGGCGGCATTGCCACCAACAGTCGTTGTCAAGCCCTTGACGTGGAAACCGACGAACCGATTCCAGGGCTCTTTGCAGCAGGCGAAGCTTCAGGCGGCGTACACGGTGCGGTTCGTTTGGGATGCAACGCCATTCTCGATTGCACCATCAACGGTCGCATCGCTGGTGAATCGGCAGCCGATTCGAAAGCTTGGTGCTAATCGTAAGACAACCGAATAAAAGGCTCCCCGTCGGCAGCGTTGTCGGCGGGGAATTTTTAGCTCTGAGCAACCCTGCGGCCAGCGATACGTCCAGTCACTAACGCATCGGTGCTACTGTGACAAGGAGCTCGGCTTTGACCAAAAGTACCGCCAGTGGCTTCACCAGCCGCAAAAAGCCCTTTTATCGGTCGATTGTACTCATCAAGAACCCGTGCCTTTTCGTCAATCGCCAGTCCCCCCATACAATGGTGTACTTTGGGCTGTATTTCGATCAAATACCAAGGGGCAGATGACAAGGAGCGTGATGTAGCCAGAAACTTCCGCCCGAACTCGTCGAGCCGAGTACCACGGATCGCTTCATTGAATGCGGAAAGCGTCTGTTGTAGCAAATGCTCGTTGATTTTGTTGTCGACACAAAGCTCTGAAAGCGTATCGTATTGCCTCACGATGCCTCTTTTAACAAGTGTCGACCAGTCAGAAACATCTCGTCCTACGTTGCCCGAACGGGTCATGGCAAAGCTGTCGATAAGAGCATAGACACGGGAACCAGAAGCAAGCAGATCAACAATTTTTCTGGACCGAACGCTCTGCGGATCGAGTTCGTTAACAAAACGCCTGCCGCTACGATCGATCCAGATTCCGAACGGCACCGTGACATGCTCAATATAGGACCAAGCGTTTCCTATCCCGATTTCATCGGCGCTGATCCAGGACAGAACTTGGATTTGTTCCATATCGATGAGCTTGGCCCCGATTCTGCGGGCCTCAATGAGCGCCTCCGCAGTGGCACCCGGTTGATTGTCCGTAGGAAACCGTGCATCGAGTCTGCGGTCAAATCTGCTGCGAAAAGCAACGTCGGCCCCGAAACCTCCAGTGCACAAAACGATTCCTTTTAAGGCGCGAAGTCGGCGCAGGGTTTGAGGTTTATCCTTACCGAATTCATACGAGACATCAACTTCCAGCCCAGTCACAGCCCCTAACTCCCGAAACAATTTGAGCATCTTGCAACCGGTTCTAACCTCAACGTCGAGTTTTTTGAGTTGATTGAGCTCGGCTGAAACAATTTCCAAGCCGCTGCGGGAAGCCACCATGCACCCACGAGCAATGCTTTGACCTTCGTCCCACTGCAAGGCATCAGCAATCCAATGCACGCCGAGCTCCGTTCGGGTCCACTGCCAGGTTTCGAGCGATCCAAAAGAAACAATGCGGCAACGGATAGGGTCATTGATTTTGCCCAATCGAAGCAAATCCTCTGCCATTCTTTCAGGAGAATCGTCAAATATGCCCAAGGCATGTTGCACTGGACTGTCGGCTACAGCCATATCGCCTGTTGAAAGAACAGAATTACCCCCCGGCGATTGCATTTTCTCAATAACCAGAACGCGGGCGCCAGCACGTTTGGCCTCAATTGCAGCGGCCAATCCGGCATAGCCGCTGCCAACAACGATGACATCCCAAATCTCGTCCCAAAACTCAGTAGCCTTTACTGCAGCATGAGGCAGGCAACTGACTGCAAGCGCGGAAGCACAAAACCATCGTCGCGAGAAGGAGCTTTTGTCAGTATCGGTCATAGTACGACTAAACGTCGGGATTGATCTGTCTGACGCGAAAAACAAATCGTGAAACGTCAGCGGGCGTGCTTGCACAAAGTTTTCGGCACACCTCCGTGCGATAGTTGTAGACGGTTTTGGGCGAAACTCCGAGCGTTTTAGCGATGTCGCTCGTGAGCTTTCCTTCTCCCATCAAAAGAGCAATCGCCTGTTCATGCTTAGAGAGTACATTCCAGCGCGTTATCACGTCTGCGTCAGTCAACCGACGGGCTTCGTTGGCAAGCGACGCTTCGACTGCTTCTGCGACTGCCGCCAGAAGCTTTTCTGACGTGACGGTTTTCTGCAGAAATGTCGCCGCTCCTTTGCGCATTGTTTCCACGGCCATGTCCAGATCCCCGTGCCCCGAAAAAAAGATCACCGGCAATTTGATGCCTCGCCGGTTCATTTCATTTTGCAGTTCGAGTCCACTCATTTCCGGCATGCGCACATCGACGATCAAACAACCTTTAACCGAAGGCGAGTCGGAGATTAGAAAATCCTTGGCACTCGCATAAGTTTTGCACTCAAAACCAGCCTTGCCAAGCATATAGGCCAAAGACTCGCGTATTGAACCTTCGTCGTCAACGACTCGAACGAGAACTTTTTCGGAAAAAAAATCAGCCATAACTAACTTCTTGCCTTTACGTTAAAACCTTCTTGCGCATTGACACCCGTCGGGATCTTAACCCGAACCTCAAGACCGCCTGCCGGACTTCGGGCAAATGCAATCGAACCCGCATAACGCTCAACCAAAGAGCAAACAATGCCGACGCCTAGCCCCAAACCGTCGGCCTTGGAAGACTTAAGACTGCGATCGGCAAACTGGGCAAGTAACTCATCGGTAAGCTCGGTACCGTTGTCAGAGACGATTAACTCAAACAAGTCCCTGTTGATTGCAGCCCTTATCTGAATAGTCGACTGAGCATTAGAAGCTGCCGCCTGAGCGGCATTCTTGACAAGATTCAAAACAATAAGCTCTATTTCGAGAGGGTCAGCTCTCATCATTTTGTCCTTGCCGCTAATTTCAATAAGGATGCAACATTGAACGTCCTGCCGCTGTTGATAATCCTGCGCGACACGCTCAACAAGCTCAACCGCTTTGATGAGTTTTCGCTCGGCATATTTATTGCGAGCGTAAGATCTGGCTCGTTCGACAATTCCACTTGCTCGCTCGATCTGCTGCTCAAGCCCACCAAGCTTTTCGTCAAATTCAAAAAGCTGGTCACGCATCTGATCTTCTTTCAAATCAAAGCTGTTTTCAATGGCTACGCGCATCCCGTGTACGGTGCTGCGAAGAGTACCAAGCGGGGCGTTCATTTCGTGGGCAAATATAGATGAAAGCTGGCCGACGGCTGCTGTCTTCTGTAATTCATCAATGCGTGCTGCCTTCTTTTGGTTTTCCTTTTCTACAGCTAAACGTTCGTTCATAACTTGATTGAGCGCTTGCGTCGTGCGCCGAACCAAGACCTGACTGCGCCATGAGTGAAGCAGTAGAGCACAAATGACAACCGCAAGCGCGGAAATCTCTGTTTTGAATTCTTTCCAAACACGTTCGACCGACCAGTTTTGTAAATACTCGTATGGTCCCATTTTGAGAACACGGGATAACGAATCCATGCTGCTGAAATCAGCCGGCACCGTCCAATACTGCCCCCAAGCATTGATCGGCTTGGCAAGCAAAGTAGACAGCACTCGATGAACAAGCTGCGGATCAGTCGTGGCTGGGGCCACTAAGGTCGGCCCCGGGTAGGTTCTCGTGGAATGCAAATCAACCAAAGCGTCATGAACAGGGGCAATCACGCGGAAATGCTCTAGTAGATTTCGACCACTTGCTCGAGTCAGATCTTCAATGTAGCCCGAGCGAATCATGGCCACGTCAATCTTTTCCTCACCCAGAGCATTGATGAGTCTGCGATTGTTGGTTGCGCCGTAGAAACGAATCGAGGAGAAAAATTTATTGACGTTGAAGCCCTGGAAAGCGAGCTCTGCCATACAAGCAAGGTAGTCCCCCAGAACATTGGCATCAGACGCTCCCGCTCGAAGACCCTCCAGATCATGCAATGTATGTGCCTTAGAGTCCTTGGGCACAAGAAACGTGCAGGCAACGGCATTTTCTGGCCTTGGACTATCCCGCGAGGCCATAGATGATATCTGACTGATTTTGCCTGCCTTGGAAATGTCAATGATGCCCGAAGGTAGGATACCGAGGTCATAGCTCCCCGTATGTAATTCCTCAACAATGGCCGAGGGCTCGGCCCAGTGGACTTCGAATTTATCGCTCGCAAGCTGCCAGCGCAAATATCCCACAGATTCCTCGATAAAGAACGACCCAAGCCAGGGAGGCGAAACTATGGGCGCAAGAATCCTTACGTCTTGCGAAAAAGCAAATCGCGGCACTACGGCTACCACAACTAGAGCAGCCAGCCAAAACGACAGAATTCTTGCAATCCTAGACACGGCGTAACGGAAATACACGCACAAGCAACAAGCCCAATGGTAACGATTTCACTGAAAATCGGTGCGTTTATGATCACCGTATAGTGAGTAGGGCTATTAACAGACTTAGACCGCTTACGAATCTATCTTCGCAAACCACCGCATTTCCTGTCTTCCTGTCACTTCGCCTTCTTTTTGATGAGCATTGCCACGGGTTACGACAAATTTCGTCGCAGCCAAATACGGATTCTGCAAAAGAAGTCTCCGTTGGAGTCACAGGTGTAAAAGATCGCTACCGGCCATCATCCATGCATCGTGCCAACAAACTTTTCCGGAAATCCCCAAGGCAGCACACGGCGGGGTGAGCACTGTGACCGTGCGGCCAGTCTCCTGCAAACGAGTTGACAATGCGGTCGCCGCTTCTTGCATCACGCCCGACGGTTCAACATCACAAAAAACACGCACCTTTCGCACCGTCTCCGGGACTTGCAGTGTTTTCAAGCCCGTTGGTCCCAGACAGGCCCAGAAAGGCACTCCATTCGTAGCGATGACAAGTGCCATGGCACTCTCAACCGAAATCGCAACACCAAGTTCTTCTTGCGGTTCGCCAAAGTGCACGGAGGTGCCGGCAATGGATGCATCTGATGTCAATTGATAGTGCTTGCCCACATTGGTAAGAAGAACCAAACCGTCCAGTTTAAGTCGGAGAATATTCACCAGCTTTCCTTCGCAATCTCGTACAGCAAACGCAATCTGGGGCTCCTTCTCATCAAGCGAAGACGCAAGCTTGATGTCTTTCAAAAATTGCTCACGGTGATTAACCAGCGCTTCTACGTTTTGTCCCTGAAGGTACTGCCAGACTGGGTAAGGAGTACTCCCCATAAGATGCCACATCAAACGATCCCACTCTTGTTCAAGATCTTTTGTCGATGCAGGTTTATTGTTCATAAGTCACTCTGAGAAAAACGAAAAGATGTGCGCCTCCAACCGAAGAAAAATCCTCGGTCGAAAGCGCGGTTTATGACAGCATCGACGCCAAACGCTCTTTACCGTATCGGCAAAGCAGATCGTTGAAGTCAATGCCTTTTTCTGTCTCAGGAATCTCGTCCCGAATCGTCACGACACGAGTCGTAACGCCGTGCCCTTTGAGGCGTTCTGCAAGTACTTGAGCTGCTCGCTCTCCGGTCAGCGATCGGTCCTTATCCGCAAAGATCAAGACTTCTCGGACACCATCCGGAATCTCCACGGCTTCCAGGCCGTGCGCACAGATACACGCCCAGCACGGAAGCCCCGTAGCGACCACAACCGAAAGAGCCGTCTCGATGCCTTCTGCCAAAGCCAAAACCTCGTGCGGTTCACCGAAGCGAATTGCACATCCGTTGATGGTTCTGTCGTCAGGCAAGCGCATGAGACGCTTCGGAACGTTGACATCAGCCTTGTGTCCGTCGCCGGTAAGCAACGTGCGATGGACTGTCACCAGATGCCCGGAGACGTCGCGCACGGCTGCCACCATTGCCGGATGCCACTGCCGACTTTCGCAGTTGAAAAACCTTCGTTCAAAGCGAAGATCCTTCAAAAATGATTCGTCAACATCGGCGATGGCTCGTCGTTTCAGATACAGCTGCAATGGTTTCTGTTCTTGGTCTGACGCATCAAACCGCAGAGCATTCAGCCACCGAGAGCGAATGGCACCGGCCAACTGTCTGTTGAGCTGTGCTTTTTCTGCCGAGAAAAGCTGTTCCTGCGCTTTCGACATCAAGTGCTTCACGCACCAAACGTATCGAGTACAGGAAAAGCCGTCGGCTCGGCGGACGCGCTCACGCGCAGCAAGCACGATCTCTACTCGCTCATGCGGTTTGACGCCGGCATCAGCAAGCGCCTTTTTGAGCGACCGAGTACCGAGTTTGCGAACAGAATTGGAGATCTCGTCATCAATCTCAACGAGAAATCCTTCAAACGCCCGCGGCTGCCGAACTGACGGCGTCCCCATGGACAGGATGTGGCCGCGATAGCTGCGATTCAGCGTCTCGCGTGCAACGATCTCTTCCCCTTGTCGAGGTTGAAGCCCCAACACACAAGACACCCGCTTGAGCGTTTCGGCAAAGCCCCAGCCATGCAGCCACTCCAGCGTTTCAAACCCATCACGAAATGAACCGCATGTGTTGCAGACACAGGAACCTGCCTCTGCATAGTCAGGGAAAAGGCGAAAGCCGTCCTTTCCTCCATGCACAGGACACGGCACGTGTTTTCCGGGCTGTTGCATCGCTGCCTTGAGCATCGGTGCCAGGGCACAGAAAATCGCGTCCCAATGACCTCTTGCCGCTTCTCGAACGACAGAAACATCCAATCGGTAAGTCATAACATCCCCTGTTGATTTGTTGTTCTGTGCATTTGCACAGTTGAGGGAACCCACTTTCCCCGAAGGGAAGCGAAGTCCCCTTCGGGTTGATGAAAGTGAGACCTCCTTCACAGGAGGAGCTTCTTGGCAAAGCCAAAAAGCACTTGCTGCAACTCGCCGACATTGGAAATATGCGCGGAATCAATCGGCAACCCATTGAGGTCGTTGATGTCACCGATTTGAATTCCGAACACACGAATGCCGGCCCGTTTCAAGTCTTCGATGAGCGGCGCCGTTGCCTGCACGCTCACTCGTCCGTCAGTGATCAAAATGAGCGCCTTCTTGGCTTCCCGACAAGCGGCAAGCGCAAAGCCCGCCGCCTGCAGAGCCTGTTGAAGCGGCGTGCCGCCCCAACTGGAAATGGCGCCGATTTGTCCCGGTGTCACCCTGGCAAGACGTTCACCGTGCTTGAGCACCGTGCAGATCGCCTGTTGGGCGTGTCCGCAGGCTGCGCCCGGAAACACCGTCAGCGCTGGGTTGACCCCGCGTATTCCTTCAAGCCCCAGAACAAGTCCGAGGCTCGCTCGAACCGCAAGATCGCCCCCGGCCACTCCCATGCTGCCGCTCATGTCCAAAAGCACATGAACGGCGGCGTTGGGCGCTTGACGTTCCATTCGCTCTTCAAAGACTCTTGCGTCAGACACCACAAGCCGGCACAGATGCGTCGTGCTGAACCGTCGGCCGCGATCCGTGATGCGCCGCCCGCATCTAGCCTTGGCTTGTACGAGTCCCCGCAGGGCCAGTCTCAGCGCTACAGAGTCTTTTCGGGCACGCGCAAGGCGCTCAAGCCCAACGTCCTCTTTGGCCGGTGCCGGCCGGATACGCCCGGTCAGATCAACCTTCAATCCCGGCACACTTTCATCGGCCTGAAGCCGTTTGAAGTTTCCCGAGATGTCCAGAGGATTAACCACCGGTTTCAACGTGGGTCTCAAGAGTCGCTCCAACGCAGTGTCAGAACTCTCATTTGCCCCGTTGGACGAGCCAGACGACTGATCTGTCTTGCCGTTTTCCGACGAGACGTCCTTGTCGGAAACGGGGGCTGCCGCAGAAGACTCCTGCCGGGCAGCTTCACGCTTCAAAAGCCGCATGATCCGTTTGCGAATCGCAACAACATCCTGCGTGCTTTTTGCATCCCTGACCTCAAGTGCCAGGGCCTCGAGTTTTGCAGCTACCTCCTTGCCGAAGGCTTGTTGCAAGTGCTCAGAGAGCTTGGTCGTGAGCGGCGTTAACCACTTGCGATAAAGAAGCCTTTCTTCGGATATGGCCAACAGAGAAAGCGGGACAAGTGTTTGCTCATCAAACTTTTCCCAGTCGGCCAACTCCTGCACCTTGGCAGCATGCGCCTTTTCGAAAAGACTTTCTGCTCCGGGGTAAAGGCGGCTCATTGCCATTTCGACGCGACAGTCTTCGAGCGCGTTGTCAATGGCCCGCTCAAAATGAGTAAGCTTTTGACCCACGCTTCTGAAGTCCGTCAGACGCACATGCCCGGCTTCATGACACAGGATGCCGAGAACTTTGAGTTCGTCCTCGACAGCCATTGTCTCGGGCATCGGCATGTAGATCGTCTTTCCGTCCGTTGCGGGAACCTGATCGCCGAACTCGATTGCCACGCCGCACAGGCGTCCGAGCGCAGCCGCCACAATGGGAAGGCTTTGCTCGAACACCGAGCGCGAACGGTTGGATTGATGTGCTTTCATGGGATTCTCCATAAAAAAATCCCGCAAAGGCACACTCCCTCCCCGCAGGGCAATGAAGAAGCCCTTGCGGGGAAAGATGACAAACCAAAGAGAAGGCGTGTCAGGTCAGAAGTACAACCCATCGCCCACATCAACGGTCGGAACCGTGACGGGAACAACGGGCTCTGAATACTCGTGCGAAACAGCCACTTGAGAAATCGACGACTTCTCGTCGTTGTTGCCCACGAGATCTCCTTCACTTGCAGTTGTCGTCGGGTTTTCTGACGATAACTTTCCTTGCCCAACAGGCGTATCAAAAAACTCCTCAAGTTCCCTGAAGAGATCTTTTTGATTTTCATCCCCCTTCGCGAAGCCCTGTAAATCAGGGCTTTCGGAGGGGCTCTCCTGTTGTGGCGAATCCAAGCTTTCGCTTGAATCTTTAATCGGCAAGTGTGAGTTGGCGTCCTCTTGCGGCACGTCAAGATCTAATGCCTCTTGTGCACTAGAGCTTTCCGTCTCCTGCGTCGGGAATGCTGCTGCGGCATACGCCGGATCGGCCATGACTTCTTCCAGAAGCGTTGCGTCGCCCAAGGTTTTCACCAGAGCGGCGAGCTTCCAGAAAGGTTCTCCGGAGAAATACCCTTCAGCGGGCATCTCGCAGAGCACTTTGTCGATGAAGGCGATCACCGGCAGGATGCTGGAACTCAAAAAAGCCAAGCCTTGCAGTTTCTGCCGGATCTTCAAAACGGCATTCACCGTCTTGCGGCTAGCACGGGTCTTCCCAAGAAAGCTCTCCTTGAAAAAGATCCTTGCCGAGCGCGTGACACTCGCAATCAGTTCGGAAGCCAAACCTCCGATGCTTTTTGCCAGAGCAAGCGCTTTTTCCGCAGAAACAGGCTGTAGACGGAACGTCTCGTAACCGGCGTTGATGCGCTCGGAAACGGCGTTCACGTCAAGCTTGCCTTCCATGATCTCCTTGGAAAAAGATGGGTTCTTATCTGCCCAATCCTTCACCAAGGCGTCGTATCGACTCAAGAAATCGGCTTTTTCCTTCGAGTACAGCTCAACCAGTGCGTCCAAAGCTTTGAACACCTCGTCGGCCTTATCCTCTGGAATCGCCCATCCTGAGAGATACTTCACGCCGCAACCTTCGAGAAGCACCTCGGCCTTGTGCTTGATGCGGTCAAACACACGCAGCTCCTGCGTATCTATGATCGCCTTCAAGCCCAAAGACTTCGTTACTTCTTTGGGCGGCAGCTGCCCGCCCGTGCCGATGGTGTAGTCGCCTTCGTGCATCGCGCGGGTTCCGGTCCACTGCGTAAATCGCGGCACCACGACCACAATCTTTCCGATCAAGGCCATGTCGTTTGTGTTTTGATGATGTGTCATTTCCTTACTCCTACAAATGTTGATATGTGGGAATGTGGAAATACACTTCTCCCCAAATGGGGATTGAATGTCTTCACATCCCCTTTGGGAACTAAAACGTGTGTCAGAACCACAGATCTTCTGCGGACTGGGTTTTTGAGAGCGCCGCTTCAAGCTCTTCATCATGAAAGTCCTTCGGCAGCTTGTCGGGTGTCACCCTCACCAGCCAACTCTCTGAACCTTTCCCTCGAAAAGCTTCCAGCTCGCTCTCTGCGATGCCCTTGGCCTGCAAAAAGTCCTTGTAGTTCACCGTACCGCGCAAAGCGCGCTTGGTGATCGCAACGCCGGCAAAGTCCGCATGCAGAAATTCACCCATCATGGCAGTAAGCTCATCCCTGCAACGAAACTTGATGGCGGTGTACGCATCGATCTGCTCTTGCAAAGCGTCCGTGGCCTCCTGCGCTGCCGCGTAATCGGCGGCAAACTGGGTCCAGCGCGCGATTTCCACGTCGCCTTTGGGCACGTAGATATCACGGGTCGGATCCTTCGGAGGCTCCTTGCGCTTAGCTACAAATCGATCAAAGAACTCGCGTCCTTTGCTGCGGATTTCCGCGATCAAATCCTCGTCACGCTCGATCACGAACTCGATGAGCTCGTTAGTCGTGCGATCAAAGAACACAAGCCAGCCGTGCTGCGCTCCGCTTACCATCAGCTGGTGCTGAACCTGTATGCGATAAAGCCGTCCGGCGGCACTCTCAAGCCCGTTTTGTCGAACGTCCACAAGCGTTGATTCGCTCGGACATTTGATCTCCACGGGCTCCATCGTCGATGTGAGTCCGTCAAAGGAAGCCCGAAAGATTGGATCCTCATCGAACTCCGCGCATGCAGGCATGATCACGTCAAGGTGCTTGAGCTCAAAGAGTTGGCGCACTTCGTCTTCGTGTTCGATTCCAAAGCGCACCAACGGATTGGCTGAAAGGTCTGCCGGTTGTGCCCTGCCGACCTTCTCGCACCATAGACGCCACGGCGTCATGTACGGATTGAGTCCCAAGATGACGGAACTTTCCGTAGCTGTGATGCCGGCTTGTCGCCAAGCAAGCCAAGCCTCGCTGCGCTGCTCAAGATCAAGCAAACGCACGGCTGTCCTCCTCGTTGATCAAGTTCGGAGTCTCATCTTCCGCTTCCGGAAGCTGTTCCTGTGCTTGCATGGCCATTTGCTGCATGCGCAGTTTTTCCTCCGCATACAGACGGTCATCGCCTGTAAGTTTTGCTTCCACCCATCGAGCTGCGCGCTCCCAACCGTTGGGCTGGTTTTGCGCAAATACCATGAGCTTTCCAAGCATCTCGTCGAGCTTTTCGCGTTCAAGCGCCAGTTTCGGCACGCTCGTCTGAGCAATGGCCGGCTGTTGCGCCTGAGGCGGCACCGATCCCGTGGCGACCATGCCGGAGAGATCTTCGGCAAAGTCTTCGCCTTCGTCGTAGAGTCCCGTCAGACTGAAAGCCAGACGGGCACACTGAATGAAGGCTCGGGTTCGAAGCATCCTTCTCGGCCATTTGCGCCAGACAGGGCTCTTGTCGTTGAAACACTCGACCATGAACTCTTGGATCACGATCGGTTCGTCAACGCCTTTGAGCCGCATGGCGCATTCGACAAATTCGGGAAGTTCCTGAGCGCACCCGGGAACTTTGACCGTATTGTTCGAAAAAGCAAATGTCACGCCGTTGAAGTCCTTCTGGCTTCGGACAATCTTTGCCCAACCGTCAAGGCTGACAACAGGGACGATTTCGCCGCCTTTTCCCCTAAACGCGAAGATCTCGCGATTGAATGGGTTGAGGCCAAAGTTTTCACAGACCAGAAGAAGAACCATCAATTCTTCGTTACTGGGCTGCCGACCGTCAGCCTGCTTAAAGACCTGAGTGGTCAGGCACTTCAAAAGGCGGTTCGGCTCAACACCGAACCTTCCGGCAAGACGGGCAATCAAACCTTGGGTCTGAGCCTTTGCTGCAGAGGTATCGCGGTTTTCCATGATGAATGTTTCCTATGTGGTTCGTTTCAAAAAGAAACCCGCCACAAGAAAACACTCGTCCCCCATAGGGAAGTGTGTTTCCCTATGACGGGTGCGGCTAAAAGTAGTGGCTACTTTTCAGTGGCCGAAGACCATGCGTCGCCAAAAACCGTGCGGCAAAGCCCCACGATGGCTTGACTTTCCTCTGGTTCTGCTCGCATCAGAAGTGCTCGCTGCAGTCCATACTCCAGAGAGTTGGGGCTGTTGCGAAAGTCCTGCGCGATTTGAACCCAACGCACCAAAGTGCGCGTGGAAAGCGTCACGGATAGCCTGCCTTCGGTGAAGAGCTTTCTGACTTCATTGGCCAACTGCACCATGCCGCCCAAAACGGGCTTCATGGCCGGAGCCAACTGCGTCAGCAGCTCTTCTTCGACCTTGGCGTCCTGGTACGGCACTTCCAGAAAGCGGAAGCGGTCCATGAATGCCAGGTTCTGCTGCTGTACGCCGACATAACGCCCGGAGTTGTCGCCAGCACCAGATGAGTTGGCCGTGCATATGACACGGAACATCGGATGCGGATGAATGATCTCTCCTGCGTTTTCGGCAAGTACAAGTGGCCGGCCTTCAAGGGTATCGTTGAGTCCTGCGAGTTCTCCGGCATCTGCCAGATCGACCTCATTGAGGACAAGCACGTGACCGTACTTCATCGCGACAGCCAGAGGACCGTACTGAAATCTCATCTGCGGCGCTTCACCGACTGCTGCCGCAGCGAAAGTGAAGTGACCGGTGAGTTGCGCAAATTCAAAACGTGAGTTTAAGGTAAGCGACTGGACCGGCCAGTTGAGTCGAGCACACGTCTCGAGCACGGCACTGGTCTTACCACTTCCTGTAGGCCCTGTAATGAAAAGCGCGTCGTTGTTGGGTTTGCGAAGAAACCCGAGCAAATCCCGAAGCACCTCTCGCCTGAAAACGTAGTTCTCATGGGCTCTAGGCACGGCAGGGTTTTTGTCGTCGGAAAAGCCGAGGATCCGAAGATTCGCTGGCATTTCGATTCTTTTCTCTCCGTCGTAAACGTGGGAAAAGACGTCCGAGCCGAAATACTTGAATTCCGGTGAAAGTGCATCTTCATGCATCGTGTGAGCTCCTAAAAAAAGGGAGCCCACGTCCCGCTTCGGGAAGAGAACTCCCGAACGTGGGTTGTCAGCTGGTCTTGGTGAGTCGCTCAGCGTGCGACCTGCTTACAGCCATCTGCAGAAACGGGCTGCGACTTCGTTTTACGTGTGAAATCGAATCACGGCAGCAAGCTGCTTTTTCGAGTCAAAATCTACACTGCCGGTTTTAAAGAAGCCCTCAAATTTTTCGGCGCATACGTGGATTTTCAGCTGGGGTTCTGATGTTTAAAAAAAGTATCCTCTCTGTGTCTTTGTCTGAAGAATTTTCCCATGACTGCTAAGAACGACCTCGTGAAAACTACCACGATTCCCATTGTGACAACCGAAAAACGCCGCCAACCTGCCGATTTTTCTCAAGCGGTACGAATCAGCCATATCGAACTCAAAACCAATGCTGTTCAAATTGTTTTTGAACACACATACACCCGAGCGAACAACGCACTCTTCGCCTCAACCAAAGGGCTTCGCAGGCGAGGCAAGATTGCTACGGCCAAAACCGCAGAAAACACCCTCTCGGATATGTTTGACACGTTCTCTACGGAGTTATCGGAAGCACTTTTAAAACTGCAGGAAACAGTGCAAGATAAGGTTCCGGAAGCAATGCGCAGACTCGTTTACAACCACGTTCGCGCATTCGATGTCCCTGCCAGCAACGGTTACTCCTCCCGACTCATAAATCTCACATTGCAGCTTGACCTCTTGGTTTGCACTGTGGACTTACTCGAAATCAACGGCGTACTAACCCCCAATGCCGCAGATCAGACCACGCAATCCTGGATTAAACGATACCGTCGATTTGCCAACGCCATCCAAACGCTTCGAGTGGAAGTCACCAAAAAACTCGCTGCTTCATCTCACCAACAAAGTGCCTCGCCAAAACAGGATTGACCCTTCCCATCCAAACAAGACGCCCCCAAAGAACACCATCTCTTGGGGTCGTTTCTACTGCGTTGTTCAGATCTCCTTTTGCAGACCTGCCAGTAAAAATCCTGGACAGACCGCCAGTAGCCATACCGTTGCCAACAGGAAGTACGGCGGCAATTCAATGGGAATTACGAGCAGTACGATCAATGCTAACAAAGTCCATTTCAAGAACCTGATCTTTGCCGCAATGCGATAAGGCGAAGAAAAAGCAAATGTCTGACGATTCACTTTTCGCTGGAGTATGCCAACAACAATCGAAATCACAGCAAGCGGCGCACAGAACATCATCCACTGAAGGCACATTGCAAGCCTTATGAACCCTAAGTACACAAAACCAAAAGCATTAGCCACCCACCCTGCAAAAAAGCTATTGATTTGCTCAGCCAATACACGCAAAGGGTCATTGCCTCGTGAACCATTCAGAATCTGTTGGACAATGCCAGACTCAATTTGATCCAATCTCAGCCAATTCCACCATTGCATGGCCGTATCAGCCGGCCATTCACCGAAAAAACTCCGAATCGATACGACTTCTGTTTTCACGATTGCAAGCATTTCTTCCCCGGACCAATAGGCCATGGTTCCCAAAAGGCTCGCGACCAGCAAACACCCTATCCATGTCTGGAAAGCAACTGTTCCCGTATTTGTTTTGGATGTTGTCACTCTTCGCTCCTGTAGTCTTCCGCCCGTGGCAACAGAAGCGGCACACGCCCCTTAATGATGTGACCACCGGAGACAAACGCAAAGAATTCTCGATTGGGCAACACACCCAGCAAATAAGGTGGTACGAGTTCCGTTTCTTGCTCAACCTGACGCTCGCCCATACTGGCCCCTACAGCGGCTAATTGATCAGCGCTAACAGCCACATCATGTGAAACCATCGTCGTTGCAACTGTAGTCTTGGGAATTCGGTCCGCTACAAAGGCAGCCGTCTCTGGGTCATTGCAACGAAGCGCGACTAAGATATTGGCATTGGCAAGCACACGTGCAGCCTCCGCTTCACTTCCCAGCTTAGCCGTGAAGTCGGCAATGGTTTGCGTGGCGACCGTCATGATGACACCCGCTCCGCGCCCCTTGTTGAGCATTTGAATAAGAGGCTCGCAACAAATTTCCGCAGCTTCGTCAACAAACAAACGAATCTTTCCTGTCACGTCAGCAAAGTTATATTTGGCACCGGCAACGGATCGAATATCCGCCAGAAAAAGAGTTCCGACAGCCCGGGCCAACGAGGCATCGGTCATAGCATCCAGGCCGACGTAAACAACCTTTCGCTGAGCAATCAGATCCCGAACATTGGTGAAGTTTTGGGATTTTGGTCTGTCACTGCGCGGAGAGAACAGCGTTTGCAGATCTTCGCTAGAAAACTTCGCCAGCAATTGATAGGTCGCCAACGTTCTTTTCATGAGCATTTCATCGTCAAGATCCGCAACAAAAATCACTTGTTCGATGTCAGCAGAGCGGCGTGTTCCCTCTTGATACTGCTCTTTCAGCTCCTCGTATTGGGCTGCGAGATCCGAGCCCACCGGCATCAGCTCAGGTATTTTTTGCTGCAAAAAAAAACGAAGTACCTTCACGGCAAGCGTTTTGCGATTGGTGTAGTAGTGAAAGAGCCTGTAAAACGTTGCGTGTTCTCCGATCAAATCCAAACCAAGGCAAAGGGCGGAGACAACATTTCGGCCCATCTCGACGAATGCCGCACCCTCGCCTTCCTGTGCCGGCTGTGCTTCCACAATACGGCTTGCAACTTCCGTTGCACGTGAAGAATTGGCCAATAGATCCACCGGTGTCGACAGTTCCAGATGCGCTAAATCGAAGCAAACAAAATCCTTTTCTCGATCCGCACTTCGACACATAGACCGGATGCTTTCACGTAGCACTCCGTCATTTTTGGGATCAATAACGAAAATCGGATCGCCCTTTAAAACCGATTCGTAAATACTGAAGCACAAGAACTGCGTCTTGCCCGCACCGGTCGTTCCTAGCGTCAAAACATGCCCCTCAAGATCTTTAGTTCTTACGTAGCAAGGCGCTTCTGGAGCCAATGCACGAAGAAACGTATACCCCGATTCGTGAGCAATACAGCTATTAAAGCCTTTCAACAGCAGATATGACCGCCATGGGTGCCACAACAACTCAATAAAGTTTTTCCGAATCCACAACGTCTGCCGCTTCTTTGTTTGCCGTTGATGCACGTCATCATGCCAATCAGAGGCCATGATGTCTTTTGCTGCCTGACACTGAGTCTTTTGCCAAGCAAAACCCCAACCAAGCAGGCTGAACCCATTGCGAATTTGAGCCTGCATGGTCTGACGCATATCCTGAAAAGTCACGAAGGCTTTGCCGAGATCTGCTGCGGTTCCCGTTTCACGCCTTAAACGAAAATAGCGAGGCGTCAAAGAGAGTGCAACGGCTGCCATAGCAACCGCTGTGCCCCCTAGAGGCAAACAAAGAGAAGGAAACCAAACGGCGGCAGTCAGATAACCGATACTTCCGACAACAAGCACTCCCATCTGAGTGCCGATCACCGAAACATCGGTCTCGGCCCTTGGTACACCACGCTTTGAGCGCATAACCCCTCCAAATAGAATGATTTAGGTGAGGTCATCCTATCGGGGGATCGTGCCGAGCATCCCTTTAAAAATCGGCAAATACGCCGAGAAATTACGTTTCGGCCTGCTCTCGGCAAATGATGAAATGCTTGTTCGGCTCAAAGGTAAAAAAGGGAGGTTTTGTTCGCATCCGAAAGAGCATTTCGACCGTCTTCGTTTCGATGCAATGGCGTCTTAAAACGACTTCAAACTCCGTTGAATCGACACGCCACCGGCCTGGCGATACCGTTTGCATCTGTGCAATCAACGAACCTTTTCCTCGCAGAATCTGTTGGTGCAACGTTCTGCATAAACGCTCAATAAAGCGCTGACACACTTCGGCTTCAGGCTTCTGCCGCCACACTTCATCCAGTTCCCTCTGGCTAAGTTCTTGCCCGTTTGAATTACCGTACTCTGTCACCAGATCAAACGGTTCTCGCGTTGCTCTGTTCTTTCGAATAAAGTCACCTGTCGGAGCTCGGAAATCAACTTCTGGAGCTTTGCCAGTGCCCTGTGGGACTTCAGCCTCATCAACAATGTTGATGGTTTTCGGAACCAAACCGGATTTAAAAAGTTTCTGCCCGTCTACAAGCTTTAAACATTCGTACCGCTTGGCTACATCGGCAAATTTCAGATAAATGCTCCAAATGTATTGGCGACCCTCTTCTTGTCGAGGGTTGACCTGGAGGCAATCACCTTCAGCAAGCACACGTACAAAACCAGCAACAGTTCCGGGAAGATACGACACTCCCTGTTCGGCCGCCTTCCGGCGCACAGAGAAAACAACCTGTTCACTTAGAAGCAAAAAGGTACCCTGATTCGTCACAAACACCTGCGAGGCCGACTTATTGACACTCCATATTCCCTGACTCAAGTTCTCGAGCATTGCCGTCAACATCGGCTGAATCAATGGCGAAGACGCCTGCGCGTACTGCCCCAAGAGATGACGGCGCACTTCCGCATCGTGTTTGATAGAAATTTCTTCAGCCTGCCGCAAAACATCAGCAAACGGCCCGGTTCCTAACGCAACCGCATCATCAAACTTGCAAAGCAATCTCGAATGGGGATAGGCATCCAAAAAATGAATTAACTGCGGCGTAAAGACACGTCCGTAAGCCAAACGGAGAGACCTAACCTGATGGCTCTTGTGTTGTCTGTCGACGTGCCATGTCACGAAGTACTCTTCAAGCTTAAGCCGAGCCAGCCATTGCATCAGAGACTCCTTTTCCGGCTCCCATTCGTGATCATTCGCATCAACTACCCGGACATCAAAAATCTTGCCAACGTCATGCGTAAGAGCCACGAGAACAGCCGCCAGCAAAATACGGTTTTTATTGTGGTAGTTTTCTTCGAGTGTTTCGCCACCTCGAAACGTTTTGTCTTTGATCAGTTTGATTGTCTCAGTCGCGCACTCGAGTTGATGCAGCAGACAGCCGCCGACACCGGAATGGTGATGTACCTCAGAAGCTGGGAGCAGATGTATCAGCTCAATAACGCGCTGTAACACCGGCATCACAATTTCATCGATCTGCTGTGCTGAAAATGGCAATGCATCAATGAGCTCGTGCAGTTGGTCGGCATAGCGACTACAAATCGTCTGCAACGATGATGCCGGAATTGCTGAATGGCTTTGCGGATACGCTGATGTCACAAGCCTCTTGTCCGTTTTCTCGGGAATATCTTGGTACCTTAGGACTAGCGCTTTGGCCACATGCACTATCGGGGCTTTTCTTTTAAACCACATCATCTTTGGGGCTCTCCCGTGGCTGCATCCCGTCTGCAAATCGAACGATTGCTCGACTGATATGAGAAAGTGCTCGCGTTCTTTTTCGCAATTCGCTCAGCTTCCTTTCAATGAGAAGTCCTGAAACACGTGCCCACTCGGGCTCGTTGTCAAATGCAGATGGAGAAATAGACAACGACTTCTTATTGATGGGAACATGCTCTGCTGTGAGCACAACCTTAGCTTTTTCTTTTTTCGCAGCCCCTTTGCGCCGAACGAATGCCATATAAGAACGTCCGGCTCCGGCCTTGGTTTGTGGCTTTCCACCGATTCCAACTGCCACGATATGTTGATGGATACGCTCCCATGCATACGAAGGCGTTTGGTAGCGTTGATCAAACCGCACCCGAGGACAAAGCGTTGTCCGTTGGGCCGTATACATGGAGCTACGCATCATTTGATAGAAAGGATCCGTAGCCTTTAGCCCCAGAAGATAGTAGGCAACTCGAATTCGCTGAAGCGAACTTTTCATGTGCTTGATCTCTTCTTGAACAATCCCCTGAATGTCGTCTTCTGATATCAGCTCTCGATCCTTCTGGTTGCCAACCGCGGCTAAATACAGATTCTCCGTACTATGGAATTTCATCGTTGACCCCCGCAATAACTTATTCTTTGCGGCGGGGCACTCACCCGCGCCGCACTACACCCCGCAGAGCTTGCGAAGTTCATTACGTAACTTCCGGACGCACCAATCTGTCCAGACTGCACTTCCCAGGATCTTTGGATCGATCTCTAAAACCCACGCCGCATGCACAGCCGCATAAGGTAGCAAGCCAACGACTTCTTCGGGGACAAATCCGTCCTGCAAGCGACGACAAAGAAGCTTCATAACCAAATCCGGCATTCGTCGTTTTTTTGCCTCGCTCAATTTCATCGGTTCTACTTTTTTAGGCTTCAACTGATAGCGACGCATGACACGCTGAACTGAATTTTCGGTTTCGCTCGGCGGCACCAGCAGAGACAGAAACACAGAAACCCCTGTTTGTGACAACTGCGTGAGCATTTGAGCGATGAAAAATTCAACATCCAGACTTGTCGGAGACAACCATTTCGCTTGTTCCGAGACTTTTGGTACTCTTGGTACTACCCCGCCAAGCAAGGCACTATCGAGCTCACGCATTGCATCGAAATGCGAACCATCTTTGCTAAGTGCTGCTATTGCTGTCTGCCATGCCTGACAAGATCGGCGACGCGATTCAAAATCCTTTCCAGAATGCAATACCCGAGTCAACGGCATCAGTTCAACCATATGACTGGCTGCAGCTTCACCAAATTCACTTTTGGAAAGGACATGAGCCACAGGCCAAGGAAGACCGCAGATATATCGACAAAACGCTGGAGACTGTCGTGCGCAGGTCGCTGCTAGTACCCAAAACCGTTTCTGAATTTGAAATTCATAAGCAGGGCCCGTGAGGACCGATTCTTGTCCCCTCTCAATAGCTGTGTTCAAAGCTTCCTCAACAGCCTGCACCACAATTCCCCGAGGAAGTTGATGATCAAAAAGCCCCAAGCGTCGCGGCAATTCCAAAAGATCACTTTCACTCACCCCCGACAGAGCTTGTTCAATCTTGCTCGGACACTCAGCCACAAGACTGCAATCTCTCAGCAGCTGAACTGTAAGAAGATCCAGCTGCACCAACTCAGAAAGTGCCTGAACCACAGTCGAAGCAACTGGTATCTCCGGTTTGAGCTTCAACACCTTGACTTGCTCACACATAGGTTTCCTCGTTTTTTGAGCGCAAAAAGTCCCTTCACCTCTTTGTGTAAAGAGGTTTTGCATGCAAAAAGATGAAGGGAAATCAGAAATGCGACTAGCTAAGATCAGCTCTTGAATATCAATTAGCTGTCTGTCGGTTGATATGAGTAGCAATAATCTGCCCAATCTTGCAGAATTTTTCGCTGTTGTTCTGGGAAATCTTCCCTATCGTAGGCTCCCCCGTATTGATCCCGCGTGTAGTGGTGCATACAGCGCTCAACGGCACGTCCGTCATACTTTTTCCAGTTTTCGAACGTTTCACTTCGAGTCCAGCTTTTAAAGGTTGCCCGAAAACCATGCGGTGTTGGAGCCCGATCCTTACCTGCAATTCGAGATTGCTCAGGATCAATCCAAATCGGCATACCCCGCTTCCGGCGTCGCCCATTCATCGAAGTAATGACCTTGGTAAGAGCATTGCAAATTTTGTCACCCCTGGCAGTTGAAAAAACCCACTTCGCTTTCCGTCCTCCCGGCAAGACCCGAGGCATAGATGCCAGGATGTGTTTGGCCTGATCAGAAAGGTATACAAAATGATCACCGTTGGTTTGCACCTTCATATCCTCCTTCGGGCAGCGCCATATACCCTTCTCAAAGTCAATGTGCTCCCATTTCATGTTGACAATCGGTTGCACTCTTGAGACAGTCAAAATGGCAACTTCCAAGCACCTGGCCGTAGTACCTCCAATCTCACGAAGCTCAGCCATAAATGCTGGGATATCAGCAACAGGCAAGGCAGGCTGGTGACGTGCGGGACCCTGTCTGCGCCATCTTGCTTCTTTCACAAGCATCTGCAGGCGATGCGCTTTTGCGTAACCGTCTTGGCATAAGCCACGTCTTTCCGCCCACATGTATGCCCCACAAATCCATGGCAACCCTGACTTAGCCAAAGATGAATGCACTCGAAACAGCATGGTGAGATGTTCCTCCAACTGTTCGGGGGTTACATCCTGTATGGGCTTTCCATTGAAAGGTATCAGATGGTTTTTTACGAACCCATCATATTTCACTCTGGCCTTTCGATCCGTAGGCTTCCAGCGAGGTACTGGCAATTTTTCTTGATACTCTCGCCATTCCAACAAGAGATGTGGGAGGTCATAAACGACGTCCGAATTGGTGGCTGTGGTTTTTCTTGTTTTGGATTCCGGCAAATCTTCGCCTTTTTCTACGGCGACCAGTAGTGTTAGTGCCTTTTGCTTTGCTTCAAGCAATGAGATTTCAGTCAAGTCTCCCAAGCTCCGCGTAACCTGTCGCGGCGAGCGAGTACGAAAATAGAAAGTCGCGTTGTCACCGGTGACACGGAGACTAAGGGCACATTCCTTGTCTAAAACAGTCCAATGAATCTCTCCGGCTTGGCTACGGAGGTCAGCAACTATGCGACTGATTTCGGTATTGGTGAGCATTCCTCTTCCTACAGTGGTCTGCAACGCCCTTCATGAAAGACGTGTTGTATTTGATTGAGGGTTACAACACTTCTCAAAAAAAGCCTGTTGCATTCGATTTTAGGGGTGGTTTTGGCACTGTTGCATTGCAACAAAACCACTGCTTTTGCTATAGGAAGCTGATTTTTCTATTTGAAGATTTTTTTGAAAAATCTGCCGTAGATTATTGTTCTAAAAGAATTTTTTCTTCTAGAACTTTTTCTACAGGCAACAAAAAAAGCAGCCCGAAGCTGCCTTTTTGGTGTAACTGGTGCGCGGTACTGGATTCGAACCAGTGACCCCCGCCGTGTGAAGGCGATGCTCTACCACTGAGCCAACCGCGCGCTGAATTTTCAATCTCTTCTCACGAAGAGAATCGGGATTTTACAGACATCTATAAAATTTGCAAGCGTCGCCCAATCGGGCAATACTGGCATCGCGTAAAATCCAGCCTCTTTCCATCCTATCCAGGCATCAAACGGCATGAGCAAGAAACGCATTCTCGGCATCGACCCGGGCCTCAATCGCACAGGCTTCGGAGTGATTGACGTTGACGGCAGCCGCCTGACATTTGTCACAGCCGGATGCATTCATGTCCCCACCGGTACGCTGAGCGAACGTTTGGGCACCATTTTCCGAGAACTTTCGTGCGTTATTGCCGAAACAAACCCTGACTGCGCCGCCGCCGAACAGGTGTTCGTCAATATCAATCCGCGTTCTACGCTACTGCTCGGTCAAGCCCGTGGCGCAGCTCTTGCTTGTGCCGCGCATCATGGCCTTGCAGTGGCCGAATTTTCGCCGTCTGAAATCAAAAATTCGATCGTCGGCACCGGCCGAGCCACTAAGGCACAAGTCCAGATGATGGTCTCCACCCTTTTAAAACTATCAGGCGACATTCAGGCGGATGCCGCCGACGCTCTTGCCTGCGCCGTCACGCACGCGCATGCCATGCAGCTTACCCAAGTTCAAGCCATGGCTGCAATACCTTCGCAAACGGGCAATCGAACAATGACATCGAAGAAATCACAGCGCAACGCCTGGGCTCAACTCGTCAATAACAAAATCAGGAATCAATCATGATCGGACGCATTCGCGGCACACTTCTCGAAAAAAATCCTCCGGAAATTCTGGTCGACGTCCACGGCGTCGGTTATGAGATTAATGTTCCGATGTCCACCTTCTACAACCTGCCTGACGTTGGCCAGGAAGTGACACTTCTGACGCATTTCATCGTGCGCGAAGACGCTCAACTGCTCTACGGTTTCGGCACGGCCAAGGAACGCGCCGCTTTCCGACAGCTCATCAAAATTTCCGGTATCGGCGCCCGCATAGCTCTGGCGGTTCTCTCCGGCATGACGGTTGACGCACTGGCACAAGCCGTCTCCAAACAGGAAAGTGCACTCTTAACACGCGTACCCGGCATCGGCAAGAAAACGGCCGAACGTCTTGTTCTGGAACTCAAGGGTAAGATCAGCGCTGATTTCGACGGCGTGACGCTAGCTGCCGCTCCGGGTGACAATCGTGCCGATGTAGTGGCCGCACTGGTGGCCCTGGGGTATTCGGATCGAGAGGCCACTGCCGCGGCCAAGAAGCTCTCGCCCGACGTCAGTGTTTCCGCAGGCATCCGCGAAGCCCTAAAATCCATGGCACACTGATTTTTAAACGGTAGAAAGTTTTTCTCATGCAAAACGTCGAACGCGTCGTCTCCACGGAAGCAACAAGCCCAAATGAAGAAAGCATCGATCGCGCCCTTCGTCCGGTGCGTCTGTCCGACTATGTCGGTCAAAAAGCGGTGCGTGAACAGCTCGAAATCTTCATTGCTGCCGCCAAGCAGCGCGGTGAGCCGCTTGACCATCTGTTGGTGTTCGGGCCTCCCGGCCTGGGCAAAACGACGCTCGCGCACATCGTGGCCAACGAAATGGGCGTCAACTTGCGCCAGACTTCCGGTCCCGTTCTTGAGCGTCCGGGCGACCTGGCAGCGCTTCTGACCAACCTTGAGAAAAACGACGTTCTCTTTATCGATGAAATCCATCGTCTGAGCCCCGTGGTCGAGGAAATCCTCTATCCAGCGCTGGAAGACTATCAAATCGACATCATGATCGGCGAGGGCCCTGCGGCTCGTTCCATCAAGCTTGACCTGCCGCCCTTTACGCTGATCGGCGCCACAACCCGTGCAGGGTCACTCACCAATCCCCTGCGCGCCCGTTTCGGCATCGTCAACCAGCTGCAGTTCTACGATACGGATGATTTGGCACACATCATCACGCGTTCTGCCAACCTTTTAAATGTCCCCATCGAAGAGGCAGGCGCCTATGAAATCGCTCGCCGATCCCGCGGTACGCCTCGCGTTGCCAATCGACTGTTGCGACGTGTGCGTGATTTTGCACAAGTGCGCCACAACGGCGTCATCACGGCAGAAGTAGCCGATGCGGCGCTTCGTATGCTCGAGGTCGACGCCATGGGATTGGACTTTGTGGATCAGAGATTTTTGCTCACCATCATGGACAAATTTGCAGGCGGACCGGTGGGCATCGACAATCTCGCCAGCGCCGTCGGCGAGGATCGAGAAACGCTCGAAGATGTGGTTGAGCCCTACCTCATTCAGCAGGGACTCGTACAGCGCACGCCGCGCGGACGCATCGTCACGCAAACGGCCTATCGGCACTTCGGGCGTCTGGCTTCAGCGCAGACGGCTCCGATGGCCGACCTCTTTGCCGAGTAATCGTATCAGCGCGAATACGTCTGGGCAATCGCCCCTTTGTGGCCAGACTCACTCGCCCATAATGCGGCTTCCACACGCGTGGCAAAGCCGAGTTTTTTGAGGACGTGCTTGACATGCACTTTCACGGTGCCGTCTGAAATCTTCAGATACTCCGAAATCTGACGGTTGCTCATGCCGTTGGCGATGCAATAAAGGACGTCCACTTCGCGCGGACTCAAGCGGGAAATGTCCCTCGAATCGTCAGCCACGGGCACATTGCGAAGCGACACGGCCAATGCCGCCGTGAGCGAATCGCTGATCACCATCTCACCGCTGGCAGCCAGATGAACCTGTGCAGCAAGCTGCTGCACCGACAGACGCTTGGTGATAAAGCCGTCAGCCTGCAGGCGAATGGCCGCCATCAAAGACGGCTGCGTGCCGTCGGTGATAAGCATCACACAGCGCGGCGCGTTTTCAAGCAATTTGATGTCCTTAAGCAACGTCACGCCGATGTCACCGCCGTCGAGATCGATAAACATCAGATCAGGGTGCTCATTTCGGGCTTCATCAAGCGCGTCGTTAGCGTTATGCGTGATACGACGCACCGAACCCGGGACCTGTTCGCCGATCAACTCACTCAAAGCTCGTGCAAAAAGCGGGCATTGGTCAAAGATCAAAATACGGGCGGGCTGTCCGTCGTCAAGATCAGTCGTTGTCATTTTCTTCTTTTAATTCAAACGTTCCGGAAGCCTTTTCGGAGTTCCGCATGCTGTCCGAAGACCTTTACGCGTCGTAGTCGCGCACCGTGTGCCAAAGCACATTGACGCCCTTCATGAAATCTTCCATCTTCATGGCTTCGTACGGATTGTGCGAGCCGTTTTGATTGGCCACAAAGATCATGGCCACCGGCACACCGCTGTTGCCGATGACAGCCGCATCGTGACCGGCACCGCTTGCCAGGCGACGCACCGGAATACCCGCGCTCTTGGCCGCCGCTTCGATTCGATCGGAAAGCGCAGCGTCCACCTTAGCCGCATCCGTTACGATCTTGCGATCGAACTCGAACTTCACGCCGCGCTCCTTGGCAACAGCATCGGCTTCCTTCAACAGCAACTCGTGGAAACGCTCGCACGTATCAATCGAAAGGCTGCGCATGTCCACCGTAAAAGTCGTTTCACCCGGAATCACGGAAATCGCCGATGTCGCCGAAGTCTTCAGCACTCCCACGGTGAAGACAAGATCCTCTCCGTTGGCAAGCCATTCGTCCCAATGCTTGTCCATACGGGTAAGAAGCTCTGCCGTAGCCATCACGGCATCATGCCGGTATGGCTTGTCAACGGCACCTGAATGCGCAGTTTGCCCCAAGCAAACCACTTTCTTGTGACGCACGTTACCTCGAATACCCGTCACAATGCCGACGCGCTCGGTTTCCGAGCTGTCAAGCGTCGGGCCCTGTTCGATGTGTAGTTCGATGAAGGCTGCAATCTTTTCGAGGTCCACAAGAGGACGACCGGCCGTAATATCGGCAGGAACAAAACCGCAGGCCGAAATGCATTCACCGAGTGTCATCGGTTGTGTACGGTGCTTTAAAGCCGTATCAGCAAGCGTCAGTTTTCCGGTGAGTGCCAGCGAACCCACATAAGCCTTGCCGAAAAAGCTCGATTCCTCGCAACGCATCATCAGAATCATGTAATCGCGTTCGGGCACGAAACCCGTACGGCGCATCCACCACGCGACCGCCAAGGCGGCGGTTATGCCGGCTAATCCGTCATAGTTGCCGCCCTGCGGCACGCTGTCGGCGTGGCTGCCCGCCACAAACGCGGGAAGTTCGCGATTTTTCCCCGGCAGACACATCCAGACATTACCTGCCAAATCAGTGTTGATCTCCAGCCCCAGTTCCTGCCCGATCATCTTGAGATAATCGAGCACCTCGCTTTCGGTCGGAGAATACCCCTGTCGGGTTACTCCCAGTCCGTCGGCGCTCATCTTGCGAACCGTGTCAAAAATCGAACGACAGAATTTCACGCCGTCCCGCTGCAGATCCCCAGCCATAATGTGATGTCCTTCCTTTGGTCAGTACCATGCCATTGCGCCTCTAGCGGGCGACAAGACCCTCCGATCATCGGAAGGCACAAGCCGACATGATTACCTCTTTATTATTATTCGAAAAACACGGATACAGTTGAAAAGGTGTCACGAATTTTTGACTTAATGCGAATCTTTGCCATAAAAGCGCCTTTGCGACTGCCTCTTTTGAGGTATTTTTCTTTTCAAAACCATCGGTAGCTTCATTGCCGGCCGAAGGCCTATTATTCTTTCGTACAGAGTGCGGCCTCGTCCGATCTCTGACCGCGCTCGTGCATCGTTGCATTTCGATTCGGCGCCGCTTGATGCGCCGGTTGCCGAAAGGTGTTTTGCGCGTGCGTTTTTGTTTGAAAAGGAGCAAGTCGACATGCTCAGCGCTTATCACGATCAATTGATCAACATTCGCCGTCAGTTGCACCAGAACCCTGAAGAGGGATGGTCGGAATTCACCACGACGGCCTTTCTCGTCACCACACTTCGCGGCTACGGCTACGACGTTTTGACAGGCCGCAAAGTGGTCGCCCCGGAAGCCTGCCTCGGCCGTGAAGAATCCGTCGTCAAAGCCGGTCTGGAACGCGCCCGCCGCAACGGAGTAAGCGAGGAGCTCCTGTCCGAAATGGAAGAACTCACCGGTTGCGTGGCCGTGCTCGATACCGGTCGCCCCGGTCCGACGCTTGCCATTCGCTTCGACATTGACTGCGTGCCGGTGACCGAATGCACGGACGATACGCACGTACCTGCCAAGGAAGGCTTTATCTCCAAAAATCCGGGCTTCATGCACGCCTGCGGCCACGATGCTCATATGTCAATGGGACTGGCGGTGGCCCACTGGGTAATGGACAACAAGGACAAGCTCTCGGGCAAAATCAAGATTCTTTTCCAGCCCGCCGAAGAAGGCGTGCGCGGTGCCGCCGGCATGGCTGCAAGCGGCATTCTCGACGACTGCGACTATTTCCTCGGCTCGCACGTAGCCATGAGCGCCAAATCAGGTGAAATTGCCACCAATCTCTATGGCTATCTATGCACCACCAAGCTTGACGTCACCTTCCACGGCAAGCCCGCTCATGCCGGCGCCTGCCCGCAGGAAGGCCGCAATGCGCTCACGGCGGCTGCCAACGCTACGGTTCAAATGATGGGCATCTCTCGCCACTCCGGCGGCATGACCCGCATCAACGTCGGTCAACTCATCGCCGGCGAAGGCCGCAACGTCATTCCGAGCAAAGCCGTCATGAAGCTTGAAGTACGCGGCGAAACGGGCGAAATCAACCAATACATGGTCGATCAGGTCACCAATATCTGCAAAGGCATCGCAATGAGCTTCGGCGTCACCTATGAAATGCGCAAAATGGGCGAAGCGGTTGACCTCACGGCCGATCAGGAACTCGTTGACATTCTCAACGCGGCCGGTCGCGCTACTCCCGGCATCACGGTCGTTGACAAGGCTCTGAACTTCGGCGGCAGCGAAGACGCCACAATTCTTGCGCGCCGCGTGCAAGCGCACGGCGGCAAAGCCGCCTTCTTCCTGTGGGGTTCGGATCGTCCGTCAGGGCATCACACCTCCACGTTCGACATCAAGGAATCCGACCTTGATCCGGCTCTGGAAGTCTGGACACACATCATCCCGGCAATCCTGAAGTAATCACGGCAAACGGCAATCCCGGCTCAGTGTTGCCGCTGTCATCGAAAGCCGTCGAAGCCCGAAGAAAAGGCTTTTCGGCGGCTTTTTGTTATACCAAACGCGCGAAGGTGAGCACCAAAGGCAACGCCACCAAAAGAGCAAGCGTCGAGATGCCGATGGCTTCCGAACAGAACTCCTCGTCGGCACCGTAATTTTTAGCCAGCACTCCGATCACGGAGGACACGGGCATACTCGAAGAAACAATGAAGACCTGACGAGCTTCGTTCGACATGTCAACCCAACCGGTTGCGAAATACATCACAACCGGACGTAACACGAAGCACGAAAACAGAATCAGCCACACCTCCTTGGGAATGTGCTTGATCTTTTCAAAGCCGATGTGCTGAATGGTCATCCCGATGAAAACCAGTGCCAGAGGCGATGTAACCCGTCCCAAATCTCGCGTGATCATCGCAATGGGATCGGGCACGGGCAAAGCCAACACCACAAAGAGGACGCCCAACAAAAAGCCCTGTAGCGGCGGCTGGAAAAACATCTTGATGCTGCGCATGGAAAAGAGCCGCGGTTGCGCGCGTCCGGCTCGATGCACGCCGTCGAGCTGAATGCCATAAAGCCCGATTGTCCAGATGAAGATCACGTTGGCAAAAAAGTAAACCAGCAGATAACCGATGGCCGCTTCTCCGAACATAATCGAGATCACCGGAATACCCAAGAAGGTGACCGTAGCTCCCGTAAAACAGGCGATGAAGGCTCCGGCAATCTCCTTTCTCACCCATCCCATTTTGACGATTGCCACAGACACAATCCAGTTAAAGCCCACCGTCAGGAAGGGAAGCCCCGCGACCTGCAGCACGCTGATCAGATCTTCGTGCGTAAATTTGGATGTGACGTTGTAAAAAAGAAAGAGCGGCAGACACAGATTCACCAGCCGCGCCATCAAGCGCCGACTGTCTTCGGTATACCACCCTCGACGCGAGGTCTCAAAGCCGACAAACGCGATGGAAAACAGAACTAGAACCGCTTCGGCTGAATGCAATACCGCTTCGAGCATTTCACGCACCCGCTAAAAACGTCAAAAAACTTTGTTTTCGAACAATATCTTTGAACTTTAGCGCACACTGAGACGAGCGATTTTTGCCTTCGCTTCAATATCTGAAGGAAGATTGACAAATATCATCGCCGCGAGAATACCGCCGAAGCGATACTAGCCACATCGGCGTATTCAAGTTCCACCCCGGTGGGCAGTCCTTTGGACAAACGCGTTACGCGTACCTCAGGAAAGTGTTTTCGGACAATCCCCGCAATCATGTGTGCCGTCACATCGCCCTCCGGGGTATAGCTCGTCGCCAAAATCAATTCACTCACCTGATCCTGATGAATGCGTTGCAGCAGCATCGACACGCCAAGCCGTTCGGGCTCCGTTCCTTCCAGCGGGTTAATGCGTCCCATCAACACGAAATAACCCCCTCGATAGGAAAGACTTGCTTCAAGCGCCTTTTGATCGGCCACGCTTTCCACCACACACAGGCGAGTATTGTCGCGTGTAGCGTCCGAACAGAAGTCGCACACCGGTTCTGTCGTCAGCGTATGGCATCGGGGACAGTGATGAACGCGAGCTAACGTCTCTTCCAACCCATCTTTGATCGCTCGCGCTTCTGCTCGCCGCGACGTTAAAAGATCCGACACCAAACGAGCAGCCGAACGCGGCCCCAGACCGGGCAACGAAGCAAAAAGCTCCTCAAGCTTGGCAATGCGGGCGTCCGGATGCGTGATGGTGTCGGCCATGGGGTTTCAGAATTCATTAAATGGAACTAAGGGAATGCCCATGCATTGTAGCGGTGCCGCGGCCCTATAATCGAGGAAGGCATTTGTGCCGCAGTCATCCGGAGAAATCCATGCGAAGAAAGCCTATTCATCGCGGAGGCATTGTCTCTGCCGGTTACGATCCGGTCACTCGTGCTCTGGACATTGAGTTCGACACCAAACGCGTTCTGCGCTATGAAAACGTTGGCAATGAAGTCGCCGAGCGCTTTTTGTGTTCTGCCGAACCGCTGAGTTACTACCGCGATGTCATCGAAGAAGAGTATTCGGCAACCGAACTCTCGTCAAAGGCTCTCGCTGACACTCCCAAGCCCGCTAAAAAAGGAATCCCCGACGAGCTCAGAAAACTCTTCGGGGAATAAGCTTTCGACGATTTGCGCTTTCGAGCGCTCTTTTCAGTAGGAGCGCTCGCGTGTTTTAGCCGGTGAATCGGACTCCAGCATGCGCTCGACAATTTCGTTGGCGCGACGTGCCTTCTCACGGTTGATCGCTTCTTTCGTTTCAATGTCGCTCTTCTTGGAACGCACGTCCAATCGCTTCATTTCAAGCTCAAGCTCGCGCTCCTCATCCTGGTACTTTTCCTGCTTCGCCGCCTTGCGTGCCGCTTCTTTTGCCCGGGCGTCGGCGGCGGCCTGAGCACGAGCTCTTTCGCGAGCCTTTACCTTGGCCTGAGCCGCTTCACGTTCTTCCTTGGCTCGCTTCTCGGCGTCCAGACGCATCTGCGCACGCGCCTTGACATCCTCGTAATTGCGACGCACAGCTTCAATCTGGGCGTCCACAGGATTGGTCTGATACTGCGCGGCCTGCGCCGGGTAGTCAGGCGGTACTTCTCCGGTCTGAGCCCAGGCAAAGGAACAGACGGCTGCCAGAGAAGCCGCAAGCAGAATCTTTTTCATTTCATTTACCCCAAAAAATCACTTCGAGGATCCGCAACCGTAGGGATTATTAGGCTGAATGCGCGTTTCGTTGGGCGCCGGAGAAACCATGATGGCCGTTCCCGTCTTGTATTCACAAACACGGCCAACCTGAGCGGAGTTAAAAATCTTGTCATCGTAGCGGAACGTGATCTGCACCCCTTCAACGAAATTTTCCGACCGACCGCTAAAACCCTTGCCGGCTACATTGCCAAGCGCTGCACCACCCACGGTACCGGCCACCACAGCATCGGGCGAATCGCTCACGACGGCGCCCACCGCAGCACCCGCCAGAGCGCCAAGAATGGTACCCATCGTAGCCGAGTCACTGCGATCGCGACGGTTATCAACGGTCACCCGCGCAGGCATCACAGCGATGATCTGAACCGTCTTCACTTCCTGAGCCTGATTGACCTGACCGGCCCAATAGACGTCGGAGCGATACGCCGTGCCGTCGTTGGCGCAACCCGCAAGCAAAAGAGCGGCGGACAAAGCACCGCATGCTGCAATTTTCTTGTTCATCTTTTTTCTCATGTTCTCGTCGCCTCAAAAGTTCGAAGCAACGGTTACTCAGACCTGATTTCTTACTGTGACTTTACCGCGTCCGCATCATTTTGGACAGCGTTTATGCGGCAAGTTGCTACTGCCCAAATCTAGCCGCTACAACTGCTGACAGTTCTTTGCAAAAAATGTTGCCGCTCAGACACACCTGAGCAACGAACCTATTGGAAAAACACCGAGGCAAGTCCCAGGAAAATAAGGAACCCGCCCGAGTCCGTCATAAACGTCAGGAGAACGGACCCACCCATGGCCGGATCTTTGTTGAGGGCTTTTAGCACCAACGGAACGGCCAAACCCATGGCAGCGCCCAACACGATGTTAAGAAGCATTGCCAAGGCCATCACGCCGCCGAGCATCATACCCTGCGCGCTGTCGTGGTACAGCCCCCAGACGCAAAGTCCCGCGATGACACCCCACACAAGGCCGTTTAACAACGCCACCAACATCTCCTTTTTCAGAAGTCGAGTCGTGTTGGCGCCCGTCACTTGCCCCATAGCCATGGAACGTACCAGGAGCGTCAGCGTCTGATTACCCGAATTGCCGGCCATGCCGGCGACCACCGGCATCAATGCCGCCAGCGCCACGACCTTGGAAATCGTGCCGTCAAAGGCGCTGATGACGCGCGAAGCAAAAAATGCCGTGCATAAATTGACGCCAAGCCACACCCAGCGACTCTTAGCCGAATCCCATACGCTGCCGAAAATATCCTGCTCTTCATCCAGACCGACGGCTGCATAGGCGTCTTCCGCGCTTTCTTCTCGAATCACGTCGACGACTTCATTGACCGTCAGGCGACCCACCAAACGTCCGGCCTCATCCACCACGGGCGAGCTCACCAAGTCGTAACGCTCAAAGGCCTGTGCCGCGTCGCTCGCATCATCCAACGGATTGAGCGTGAGAATATCCGACTGCATCAGAGAGGACACCGAGCGCGAGGGTTCATGCACCAGAATCTGCGCCACCGGCAACGCGCCCAGGAATTTTCCCTGGCGATCGACCACAAACAGCTGATCGGTATGATCGGGCAGCGACTCAAAGCGACGCAAGAACTTCAGGACGATTTCAAGAGAAACGTCCTGGCGAATCGAAATCATCTCAAAGTCCATGCGCGCACCGACGCTGTCTTCCGGATAGCTCATCGCCGCACGCAACTGCGCGCGTTCTTCATGCGACAAACCTTCCTGAACCTCGGCCACCACATCTGGCGGCAGGTCGTCAACCAGGTCAGCAATCTCATCCGTATCGAGCCCTTCGACGGCGTCAACGAGTTCTTCGCGATCCATCGAGTCGATCAGGGTCTCGCGAACGCCTTCGCTCACTTCGACCAGAACGTCACCTTCGTGCTCATGACGCACAAGGTTCCAAACCGCCAGACGCTGTTCCGGCGGCAAGGCTTCGAGAATGTAGGCGATATCGGCAGGATGCAGGTCGCTCAGAACATCGGTGAGTTCCGTCTCTGCCGTCAGATCCAACGCAGCGGCATCGGGTTCCTCGGGATCGTTGCCCGAGACCTTGCCTCTGTCTTCCTGATCTTCAAAGATCTGTGAGATGCGCTCAAGTGCGCGATTGGCCACTTCGGGGTCGCGCGACAGGAGATCGTCGTCTGCTGTCAAGAGCTCTTCTTTTTTGTCGTCGGGCTCTGTCACTGCGTTTCTCCTTGTGCGGATACCGCGAAAAGTGGTTGAAGGGAAATTTCGAAAGGCGTGCCTTTTTGAATCGTTGACCGCAATCGCTTAAACAGTATGGGCGCAACGCCGCCTGCACGGTCAGACAGTCGGCGCATCTTGAAAAAAGCTTACGGGCGGCATTGTACGCCGAGATCAGCGTCTGCCGCCGCTACTTCTTCAGAAGTTAGGCAAAAACACAACTCGAAGGCGACAAAGGTTCCTCCTCATCAAGGCAGTCGAACTGTATGGCATACAGTTCTCCATACAGTTAACTGTATCGTTAGACAGTTACCTTTACAGTTCACAACCTGAAGATACAGTGGCTTATCAAGTCGCAAAACGAACCATCGGTTTCCGCAACAAAACGACGGCGAGCCTCCGCAAAAGAAACTCGCCGTTGAATTTTTCGCCAAATACCGGCAATCAAAGCGCTACGCTGGCATCAAATGCTGCACGCAACTTTTCGTAAACCGGCTTGGTGTCCGGCATACGTCCCGTCCAAAGCGCAAAGCTTTCGGCCGCCTGCGCCACCAACATGCCCAAGCCGTCTTCAACGCGAACAGCCCCGGATTCTTTCGCCAGTTGCATGAAGGGCGTCGGCAAAGCCGCATACGTCAGATCCACCGCAAGCGAGCATTCGGAGAAGACGCAATTGGGAACAGCCGGAGCCGCCCCGGAGAACGCGGCACTCGTCGCATTGACGATGATGTCGAATTTCTCGCTGATCAAATCCACGAAACTGCCCGATGCACAGCCAAGCGCAGCACCGGCGGAATGAGCCTTCTCAGGCGTGCGGTTGGCGAGATAGATGCGTGCGCACCCTTCTTCCTGAAGAGCAGCCGCCAATCCGCGTCCGGCTCCGCCTGCCCCCAAAATGAGCACACGGGCACCGGTAAGCGACGCGCCGCAACGCTGAGACACATCCGTCACAAAGCCCTTGCCGTCAGTGGTATCGCCCAAAACGCGATTGCCGTCGAAAATAAGGGTATTGACAGCCTCGCACTTGCGCGCACGCGGCGTCACTTCGTCGCAATACTGATAGGCATCCATCTTGAAGGGATGCGTCACGTTGGCACCCTTGGGGTGATCCTCGCGGCGCAAAACCGCCATGCCTTCGATAAAGCCGCCGAGCTCGAAATCACGAGTCTCGTAGCTCATCTCGATGTCAAACTGCGCGGCAAACATCTTGTGGATTTCTGGCGACAGCGAATGCTTAACCGGATGACCGATCACAAAATATTTATCCATACAATCCTCCCGCAGGTAGCCAATCTCACAGGAACTGCGAATCGCGAGTCCTTTACTTGATTTTAAGCGTTTGGCGGCTCGACGCAGGCAGTTTCGGTCGGCTGTCCGGTTACCGGCTCATTTTGCTCGGCCGTCTTATCGGTCTGTGGCTCCTCGGACGTTTGACTTTCATCTTCAAGGCCGTCGCCCTCTTCAAGCGCTTCCTCGTCGGTTTCGTCCAAGACCGCCAACAGCTTGCCCTCAAAAAGCACGTCGATATAGTCGAATCCGAGAACACCGAGCAACACCTTGCGCCCCCGATCCAGCTCAGGCATTCCGGGAATGCGTTGCACCAGCGGCAAACCTTCTACGCGAACCAGATCGCCCTTGATAACCACGGCCTCGATTTCCTTCAAGCCTTCCTGCTCGATCCACTTAAGCGACCAGAAACGTTCCATCTTGCGTTGGAATTCGCTGTAAGCCTCGTAGACCGACTCAAACTGGCTCACGATGGTGTAGAAGTCCGAGTCGTTACCCATGTAAGCCGGAGCCGTCCCGGCCGCCGCACAAATAATCTGACGCTGATTGACCAAATCCACATAACGGCGAAGCGGTGAAGTGGACCAGGCGTAGCGCACCACACCCAGGCCGTCATGCGGGCCGGGACTTGTGCTCATGCGCACGCGCCCCATACGCTGACTGCGGTAAATCCCTGCCGTCTTGCATTCCTCAAGCCACAGTCCCCAGGTACTGTTGGCAAAAATCATCAGTTCGGCCACCATCAAGTCAAGAGGCTCACCGCGCGCACGGCCCTTGCGGATGATGCGCAGGTTTTCTCCCTCGCCTTCAAGTTCCAGATACCAATCAATGCGTCCAGTCTGTTCGGGGCGTCCGCGGCGCTCTTCTCGCTCGGCCAAACGGGCTTTGGCAAACCGCCATAAAAAGCCGATTTCGTGCGCACACGGCACCGTCAGCGTTCCGTTTTCAATCGCCTCAGGCGTGACTTCCTCATGAATCAGGTCGTAGCGCAAATTGTGCTTGACGGTGATTTTCTCCACGCGCGTTTCGGTGGATTGCACCGCCATCGTTTCATCGTCAACGGTCACATAGAGCGACACGCAGGGCACGCACTTGCCTTCGTCAAGGCTGGTGCGTTCGATCCAGCTTTCCGGAAGCATCGTTGTCTTCATGCCGGGCGCATAGACCGTTGACATGCGGCTGCGGGCCGACTCGTCGGCAACGCTTCCTCGAGGCATGATCAGTGCAGGCGCTGCGATGTGAATACCAATGCGGCTCCTGCCGCCATCAAGGTGCGTGACGCTGGCTGCGTCGTCGATTTCCGTGGTCGACGAATCGTCAACAGAAAACGCCTCGACGGCTGCTTCGGGAAGATCACCGGGTGCCGCGGGCACCTCACTGGCGGCCTGATTAAATCCCTTGCCCTTGGGGAAATTCGTGCGATAAAAGCTTTCGACATGCCAGGTAAAGGCGTCGGGCACGGCGCCGAGCTTCATCATCAATCGCAACGGACTCATGCGGACTTCGCTTGCGGCATCGTTGAGAGCCTTCCACTCCGTACTGTTTTTGTCCGGTTTCAGAAGCAGCTCGTAAACACGACCGGCAATATCCTGCGGCAATTCTCCGGCAACCATCTGCGCAGCCAAGTTTTTACGACGTTCCTCTTCCTGACGCTTACGTTCGACAGCCTGCAGTGCGCGCTGCAAAATGTCTTCTGGCGCCTTTTTGTAGTTGCCGCGCCCTTTGCGGTAGAAGTAGACAGGATTGGCGTGCAGCGCCATCAGAGCGGCACCCTTTTGCACCGCCGTCACGGAAGAAAAATATTCAGCGGCTATCGACTCGTAACCGAACTCCTCGTCAGGCGCCACTTCCCACAGGAACATGGGATCGATATCGGTCGCAGCCTCCTGCGCCTGCGTCAGAAAGGTCGCGGCTGCAGGTGACTCGAACTCGAAAAAGACATGGTTGGCCTTCACTTTGCAGCGACGCCCCGTCGTGAGTTCGACTTGATAATTGGTTCCGTCTTTTTTCAGAACCGTTCCGGCCTTAAAGTCTCCGGCCTCTTCAAAAAACAAGTACATCGAGTTGGCTTTCTTAAATTCTTCTGTCTGATTCAGAACCGATCGGAGCCGGCAAGCAGGAAGTCACGCACGGCAGCAGCATATTCCTCAAAACAGGAGATCCGATGGTCACTGCCGTCAATCACAATGCTCTGCACGTCGGAAAAACGCGTGGCGGCGCGTCTCCAGTCGAGCACTTCATCTCCCGTGCAAAGCACCATAAGCACACGAGTCGGATCGGCAAAAGGTGCGGCATCAAGTGCTCGCAGCTGATCGGCGTAGTCGGGTGTCACTCGCACGATTTTGTCCCCCGTAAACGACTTATATTCGCCGTTGTAGAGCTTGACAATGTCCCACGGCTCAACCGCCGGATTTAAAAGCGCGGCACGAATTCCGGTACGACCGGCAAGCCAGGCGGCATAAAAGCCACCGAGACTGGCGCCCGCCACAGCCACTTCCCCAACGACTGTAGCCTTCTCATACTCCGACCAGATCAAAGAGGCCGCATCTTCCGGCGACATATTGAGGTCGGGCGCCACAAAGTTTGCGCCCTTGGCTTCGCACAAGTCGCGCAACACGCAAGCCTTTTTTGAACCGGGCCCCGACAAAAAGCCATGCAAATACAAAACAGTCTGCGTCAACGGCCTTCTCCGTTACTCTTCAAATGCTCGAGAATTCGGCCGCAGATGCCGCCGAAGCTACCGTTACTCATGCATAGCACGGTGTCGCCAGGTCTGGCGTCGCTTGCCACCAACTGAGCCAGTGCATCAATGTCACCCGAAAAAGTGCTTGCCTTACCCCCCAAAGGAAGCAATGCTCCGGCCGGATCCCAGTTGACACCCCTACCTTTGTAGCAAAAGACGCGGTCGGCATCCTTAAGACTTGCAGCCAGGCGATCCTTCATGGTGCCCAGTTTCATTGTGTTGCTACGAGGTTCGAAAACGGCCAGAATGCGAGCACCGCGCCCGACTTTGCCTCGCAAAGCCGCGATCGTCGCTTCAATGGCGCTCGGATGATGTGCAAAGTCATCAATAACCGTCACTCCGTTTTGCACACCTTTGACTTCCAGACGTCGAGCAACTCCCTCAAAACTCTTGAGCGCTTCGATGGCCTTTTTCGGTTCAACACCGATGTCATGCGCGGCGGCGATGGCAGCCAGAGCATTTTGCGCGTTGTGCACGCCCACGGCGGGCATCTCCGCAAGCGACCCCTGCACAACCGTGCCCAACCTCACCACACGATCATCGTCCACGCTCCAGCCGGCATTAGAGTTGAACTGTTCAACACGGCTCCAGCAGCCCATCGCAAGTACACGATCAAGCGCTTCGCTTTTGGCGTTGACAATCACGAGACCGTTGCGGGCAATGGTACGCACCAAATGATGGAACTGCTTTTCGATGGCGGCCAGGTTTTCAAAGATGTCTGCGTGATCGAACTCAAGATTGTTGAGAATCGCCGTTGACGGGCGATAGTGCACAAACTTGCTTCGTTTGTCGAAAAAGGCCGTGTCGTATTCGTCAGCTTCGATCACGAAATACTTGCTCTGACCAAAGCCTGCCGAGGCGTGCGTGCCCAACGGCACTCCGCCGATCAGCCAACCGGGCTCCAAGCCTGCCTTGGACAGAATATGCAGGAGCATTGAACTCGTAGTGGTCTTTCCATGAGTACCCGCAACAGCCAGCACATGCCGGCCCCTGAGTACGTTTTCGCTTAACCACTGAGGCCCCGATGTATAAGGTTCACCCCGATCGAGAATCTCTTCCAAAAGCGGGTTACCGCGTCCGATGGCGTTGCCAATCACCCACAAATCGGGTTTGATGGAGATATCTTCCGCGTTGTAGCCTTGCGTAAGCTCAATGCCCGCGTCCTTAAGCTGATCGCTCATCGGCGGATAAACGTTAGCGTCGCTGCCCGTTACTTTGTGACCCGCAGCTGCGGCCAGACGCGCTACACCGGCCATAAATGTGCCGCAGATACCGAGAATATGAATGTGCATAAAGACAAAAGCCTTTTCCTAAAAAAGCACCGCTGACTCAAGGCAACGATGCAACACTGCCTCGAATTTTAGCTTTTGCCGCCGCCTTTCTTTGATGAGGTCGAAAGGAAGCATCTCGAACGGTGGCTTCAAGGCTTGTCGATAAGTTTCTGTACAATCGTTCGGCTTGACATCGGAGCACTTACGGCTCTTCATCAACACTCATTTCTATTGTTCATTCGTTTTTTTGATATGTCCACGGCATTTGTCACTCGTTGCCCGTATTGCGGCGCCGTCTGGCGTCTTCCCGACCGGGATACTGCAGAGCGCGGCCCGGTGCGCTGTTCAGCCTGCCAGCACAGTTTCGATGCCACCTGTCACCTGCTTGAAGTCCCGCAGGAACGTTTCCCTGATCTTCCTCCGGCGCCCGTTTTCGCCGTTGAAAGCGAAAAACCTGCGCCGACGCCCGCTCCCGAACCGGTTGCAGCCGAAATGAAACCGTCTCCGGCTGTTCAGGAGAAGTCCACCGAACCGGCCCCCGCGGAAATATCCAGCATCAATCTTGTGAGCGGGCAATCACAAGAGAAACCTGCCGCCACAGTGTCGTCTGATAAGCCCGAGAAGGCACCGGAAGCAACCGCTCTCGCCGCAGCCCCCGCAAGTACACCGGCGCCTCAGATCGAACCGTCGGCAACAGCCGCCGAATCTCAGACGATGGCCGAGCCTCCGAAAAACGAAACGCCGGCCGAAAACGATCAGCTTTTGCGGCTGCACAGCATGACGCCCGGCGAAGAGCTTCAGGTAAGTAAGCCTAACGCGTCGCTTGCCAGAATCATTCCGGCCAAGACCAAGCCGCAGGCAACTCAGGCCCGCAAAATCCGCGTGGCCGAGACGCTCTCGGATCCCGCACCTCGTGCGCGTGCCCGAACAGGCGCTTTTGCCAGCGTCTTTACAGCTGTTTTGCTGCTGATGATTCTTGCGGCTGCCCTTGCTGTAATCTTCAATCAAAAGATCATCGCCGCTTTTCCGCAAACGACGCCGATCTTTAATAACGTTTGCAGCAAGATTCCCTGCCCGGGTTTTTACCTTTCGGACATTTCGGCTTTCGTGGTGAGTAAGACCAATCTGCGCGCGCTCGACGAATCGGGCAACTACCAGTTGGAGATCACGCTTATCAACGGCTCTGACATGCCGCAGGCCATTCCGTCGCTTGACATTGAGCTCGTTGACGACGCCGACACCACACTGATGCACAAGACGCTCACGCCGGCCGAATACCTGAGCAATCCGCCGCCCGCAAGTCTTGCCGCCGACCGCTCGATTACAGTGCGCTTCAGCATGCAGACCAATGTGACGCCGGCTCGCTGCATCGTCACTCCCGTCTACGCCAAATAATATGGCTTTTGATTTTCCCAATGAGCCTTCGCGCACACGCGTTGAACTCGCTCAGCGCATTGCCGCCTACATCGTCGATTCTGGACTATCGTGGCCGGCTGCCCGCGCTCGAGCCGTTGAAGAATGCGGCGGTCCGCGGTCTCTGCCCGGCAACTCGCTGCCCGCTTCCGACGAAATCGAAACAGCCGTGCGTGCGCACTATGCGCTATTTGCTCCAGAGGCTCACGCTCAAACATTGCTTACCAAACGCAAGCTAGCACTGGCCGTTCTTGAGCATCTTCAGGGCTTTGATGCCTATCTCACCGGAGCCGTCCTAAACGGCGCGGCCACCGAAGACTCTCCGATTTGTCTGGAAGTCTTTACCGACGACGTCAAGTCGCTTTTAGCCGTTCTGATGGACGAGGGATTTGATCTCGAAGCGCTAGATCCGCAGGCAAGCGCTTTTGGTCGCGCCGATGAATCCATAGGTTTCGTGCTGCCGTGGCAGGGCAATATGGAAGCCGTGCGCATCGACGTACTTGCCCCTCAATTGGCGCGCAGCAATCCGGCGCGCGGCAAAAAGGATGATTATCAAACCGAATGGGAAGCCGAAGGCCGCATCAGCTCCGAAAATCTCCGAAAGTTCCTCGAAAATCGTGCAAATTCGTAACCGAAGATCATCCGAGAGGATGATTTTTCGTTTCTTTGATCTTTTTCTTTCTACAATGCGCTACAAACTTGGGCAAAAAGATAGCCCAAGATGCGTCAAAACTAGTAGGAATTAAGCACAATTGGGCGCATAATCCGCAAATAGGCTACCAAATCAGAGCTTGTTTGCTGCGGGGAACGCTTCAAGCACTGTCTTTTCGCATTTCCTGCTTCCCACCGTTTTTTCTATCCAGAGCGTACATCATGGATCTTCGCAAACTTAAAACACTGATTGATCTCGTTAGCGAAAGCGGCGTTGCCGAACTTGAAATCACCGAAGGCGACGATCGCGTCAAAATCGTCAATCGCGTCGGTGCCGCCCCTGTGGCCGCAACCGCTCCCGCCGTAATTGCCGCACCTGTGGTTGCCGCAGCTCCCGCTGCCGCCCCGGCTCCGGCCGCTGCTTCCGAGTCGGCTGCCGCTCCTGCCGTTGCTGAAGATACCCGCACCATCAATTCGCCCATGGTCGGCACCTTCTACCGCGCCCCGAGCCCCGGAGCCAAGCCCTTTGCCGACGTCGGTCAGAAGGTCAAAGCCGGCGACACGGTCTGCATCATCGAAGCCATGAAGCTTCTTAACGAAATCGAAACCGAGTACGACGGCGTCATCAAGGAAATCCTCGTCGAAAACGGTCAGCCGGTTGAGTTCGGCCAGCCGCTTTTTGTGATCGCTTGATAATCCAGCTTCTGACGCCTGAACCATGTTCGGAAAAATTCTTATCGCAAACCGCGGGGAAATCGCCCTGCGCATTCAGCGGGCCTGCCGCGCCATGGGCATCAAGACGGTCGTCGTCCACTCGACGGCCGACGCCGACGCCATGTACGTGCGCCTTGCCGACGAAAGTGTCTGCATCGGCCCGGCTCAATCCTCTCAAAGCTATCTCAACATTCCGGCCATCATTTCGGCTGCTGAAGTCACTGACGCCGAAGCCATTCACCCCGGGTACGGCTTCCTGTCGGAAAACGCCGACTTTGCCGACCGCGTTGAGAAGAGCGGATTTGCTTTTATCGGACCGCGCGGCGACACAATTCGTCTGATGGGCGACAAAGTCAACGCCAAAAAGGCGATGATCGACGCAGGTGTTCCCTGCGTGCCCGGTAGCGACGGCGCTCTGCCCGACGATCCCAAGGAAATTCTTCGCATTGCCCGCGAAGTCGGTTACCCCGTCCTCATCAAGGCAAGCGCCGGCGGCGGCGGTCGGGGCATGCGCGTGGTGCGTACCGAGGCTGCGCTTCTTACTTCCGTCAATATGACGAAAACGGAAGCCAACGCCGCGTTCGGTTCGGATAAGGTTTACCTGGAAAAATTCCTGGAAAATCCGCGCCACATTGAAATTCAGGTTCTCTCCGACAACTTCCAAAACGCGATTTATTTGGGTGAGCGCGATTGTTCCATGCAGCGCCGAAACCAGAAGGTCGTTGAAGAATCCCCCGCTCCCGGTATTCCGCGCAAACTCATCGAGAAACTCGGCGCTCGCTGCACGGAAGCATGCCGCCGCATCGGTTATCGCGGAGCCGGCACGTTTGAATTCCTGTACGAAAACGGCGAGTTTTACTTTATTGAAATGAACACGCGCGTGCAGGTGGAGCACCCTGTGACCGAATGGGTAACAGGTGTCGACATCATTGCCGAGCAGATCCGTATCGCCGCGGGAGAACGTCTGCGTCTCAAGCAACGCGACATTGTTCTTAAGGGCGCAGCCATCGAGTGCCGCATCAACGCCGAAGACGGCTTTACCTTCCGTCCGTCTCCGGGCAAGGTAACGCGTTGGCATATGCCCGGCGGTCCCGGCATTCGTCTCGACAGCCACGTATACGCCGGCTACACCGTGCCGCCCTACTACGACAGCATGATCGGCAAACTCATCGCCTACGGCGAAACGCGTGACGAAGCTCTGGCTCGCATGCGCGTCGCGCTTTCCGAAACGCTCGTCGAAGGCATCAACACTAACATCGATCTGCACCGCTTGATCATGAGCGACAGTCGCTTCAACCAGGGCGGCACCAGCATTCATTATCTGGAAGAACGCATGGCCGAGTGGATCGCGATGCATAAGGACGCCAAAAATGCTGCGTGAGATTAAGTTCCTGTGTCTGGAACGTTCCGCCGAAGACTTCGCCGACATGATGATGGACGCAGGCGCCATGAGCGTTTCGATCGAGGATGCCGACTTGGGCAGCCCCGATGAAAGGCCCCTTTACGGAGAACCGGGTACTGAACCCGATACCTTTGCCTGGAACCGTTCCATCGTTTCCGTGTTGGCAGACGAAACGTTCGATGCCACTCAGGCCGCCGCCATCGCCGCCAAGGCGCTTGGCATCGAAACGCCAGTCGTAAAGTCCGATACGACGGTACCCGACGAGGACTGGGTGCGCATCACGCAGGCTCAGTTCTCACCGGTAAAGGTGAGCGACCGACTCTGGATCGTTCCGAGCTGGCACGAACCGCCCTCGAGCGAAGCCATCAACATCCGCTTGGATCCGGGCGTTGCTTTCGGTACGGGTTCTCATCCGACAACACATTTGTGCTTGCAGTGGCTTGATACGCATGTCACGAACACGGATACCGTTCTTGACTATGGTTGCGGTACGGGCATTCTGGCGATTGCCGCTGCAAAACTCGGCGCTGCGAACGTCACTGGTACCGACATCGATCCTCAAGCCGTTGAAAGCGCGGCCTTTAACGCCGAACACAACGAAGTGACGGCCAAGTTTGTGCTCCCGGGGAATTTGCCTGCTGAGCGCTACTCCTTAGTGGTGGCCAACATTCTGTCTAACCCGCTCAAAGTGCTCGCTCCGGCTTTGCTCGGCCGAGTGGCTCCGGGCGGCCGTCTCGTACTCTCAGGCGTTCTGGCCCGTCAGGCCGAGGAAGTAATTGAGGTCTATCGCAAGACGGATCCGAATGTCGAGCTTTCTGTGTGGAGAGAAGAAGACGGGTGGGTATGCATTGCCGGACAACGGCAAAACTGATCGCTTCGTCGCTGCAATCAGGCAAGAATAGGCAACACGTTCTGGTGTTGCCTGTTTTTTTGAATTCAACCTCAAATATCTTCGTATTGAAATTATTTTTGCTGAAATTCTCCTGCGTATCGTTGAAACGGTTAGACGGCAACAGTCATGAAAACCTGTTTTCCTCAATTCGATAGGCAGCTGCAATACTCCCGCCTTTACGCAGGCATCCTGCAATACTTAGTGACCTTGCTAGAATCAATAGACTCCAGTACAGACGCACTTGTTCGCGCCTTAGCTTTTTATTTGAAATCTTAGAAATTACGAGGTTCATCATGCGCATCATGATCAGCGGCTCGATCGCTTACGACAACATTCTTTCCTATGGCGGACGCTTCAGCGATCACCTCGTACGAGAAAGTCTCGACCACATCAATCTCACCTTTGTCACCGACTCTATGACGCGTAACTACGGCGGATGCGCCGCCAACATCGCCTACGCGCTTAAGCTGCTCGGCGGCAACCCCGTCGTCACCGGTGCTGTTGGCACCGACGGTTCCGACTATCTCTATCGTTTCGAACAACTCGAAATCGAAACCTCGGTGGCCAAATTCAACGATGTCTTCACGGCTCAGTGTTTTGTGACGACCGACAAGACGGGATCGCAACTTGCCACGTTCAACCCGGGCGCCATGTCACGCGCCCATGAAGCCCCCTTCCCCGAAGGCGAAATCGGCTTGGCTCTTGTTGCTCCCGACGGCAAGGAAGCCGTGATTCAGCGCATGAACGAATGCTTCTCGCGCAACATTCCGGTGGTCTTTGACATCGGCCAGGCCATCTCGATTCTCTCCGGCGACGAAATCCGTGAACTGATCAGCAAGACCACGTATCTGGCCGCCTCGGCTTATGAGCTTGAACTCATTAAGCGCGCCACGCTTCTTACCACCGACGAGATCGCCGATCTCGTCAAGGCTCTGATCGTCACCTACGGCGAAAAGGGCTCGACCGTCTGGACCGAAGGCAAGGAAATCACGGTTCCCGCCTGCCGCGTGCCCAACGCCGTTGATCCGGTCGGTGCGGGCGACGCCTATCGCGGCGGTCTGCTCTACGGTCTTTCCAAGGGCTGGAGCTGGGAACAGACCTTGCGTCTGGCTTCCGTCATGGGCTCCTTCAAGGTAGAAAAGACGGGCGCTCAGAACTACGCTCCTACCAAGGAACAGATCGCCGACCGCTACAAGGCGACCTACGGCGAAGAAATGCCCGCCTGATAACAAAAAAGTGGCCGGACAGAAGCTGCCCATAAAAGCTTCCGTCCGGCCGGGCACCCGTGCTCAAACAGGTGTTCTTTACATAAAGCGTCTGCGTCGATTAGGCCAGGCGCTTTTTCTGCATCTTGTCGCGGATCAAGATGGCAATCAGGTTCATGGCAAACACGAGGACAACCAGAAGCAGTCCCGTGCCGTACTGCATCGGGCGGGTCTTTTCAATTTCGGTACCGGCCGTTGCAAGCACGTACATATGGTAGGGAAGTGCCATCACAGAGCTCCAAACGCTCTCGGGCAGCTTCGGGGTGTAGAAAACAGCAGCAGTGAACATCACGGCACTGGTTTCGCCCGCGGCGCGAGCCACAGCCAGAATGGCACCGGTAAGAATGCCGGGCAGAGCCGAAGGCAACACAATGCGGCCGATCGTCTGACTCTTTGTGGCGCCCAAAGCCAGGCTTGCATCACGCCAGGAGCGCGGCACCTGCTTGAGGGCTTCTTCGGTCGTATTGATGATCACCGGCAACGTCAGAACCGCAAGCGTCAGGATGCCGGAGAGCAGACTCACGTTAAAGCCCAAAGCCGTCACGAAGAATGCCAGACCGAACAAGCCGAACACGATCGAGGGGACGCCTGCGAGGTTAGCCACCGACAAACGAACGATATCGACCACAGGACCTTGCTTGCCGTATTCGTTAAGCCACACGGCGCAGGCCACCCCAAAGGGCAATGCAATGGCAATGGCACCGGCAGCAAGTAGGAAAGTACCTACAAGGCACGGGAATACGCCGCCCGAAGTCATCATTTCACGCGGCGAGTCGAGCACAAAATCGATGTTAAGTGCACCAATGCCGTTGACAAAGAGAAACACACAGGCGATCACGAGTGCGGCACAGTTCACAAAGGCCGCCGCACGCAGCGTTAGGAAAGAGAAGACCTGCGTAGCGGCACGCTTGGCGCGGGTCTTTTCGCGAGCCTGACTGCAAATGCTTTGTTGCTGATTCATTTTTGCTTTTCCTTCATTCAAATTCATCACACAGCAGGCGTCTTGTACTTCTGCGCCAAGCGGAAGGCGATCGCGTTGAAGATGAAGGTCATCACGAAAAGCGCAATGCCGGTTGCAAACAGAGCGTGATAATGGGGACTGCCGAAGGGAGCTTCAGCCATTTCAGCGGCAATCGAAGCGGGCATCGGACGGATCGGATCAAAGATCGATTCGGGCACAATGGCAGCGCCTCCCGCGACCATCAGCACGACCATCGTTTCGCCGAGAGCACGGGACATGCCGAGCATCACGGCGGTACCGACGCCAGAGAGTGCATAAGGGAAAGTCACGTTCTTGAGTGTTTCCCAAGGCGTTGCACCGAGCGCAAGTGACGCGTCCTTAAGTGAACGCGGTACAGCATGCAGCGCGTCTTCGGCAATCGAACAAATGGTCGGAACAGCCATGAAGGCGAGCATCAAAGCGGCATTGAAGAGGTTCAAACCGGTGGCGATTCCGAGCGTGTTCTGAAGCCAAGGCGCCACCAAGACCATACCGATGAAGCCGATTACGACGGAAGGCAATGCAGCGAGCAGTTCGATAAAGGGTTTAATGATGCGGCGCGTCGTATTGGCTGCCACTTCCGAGAGATATGCCGCCGTCATCAGACCGAGCGGCACCGCAAAGAGACTTGCCAGGAAAGTCACGGCAAGCGAGCCGGCAATCAGAGAACCGATTTCAAAATCGGGCTGATCGCCCACCGGATACCAATCGGTTCCGAAAATGAAGTCGAGAAAACCAGTACTGGCAAAAACCGGAAGGCCTTCCCGAAACAAATAAAACACAATGCCTGCGAGCACGGCAAGTGAGAGCAAGGCCAAAGCGGCTAATCCGCTTTCAACAGCCTTTTCTCTAAAGTCATAACGCATATGGGCCTCTTGATAAACCGCCGGCGTCCTTCGTGCGGCAACTCCAGGTGAGCTGTTGCCGCACGTCCGAGGCCGGCTGACGCTGTCCGTCTCTAAATTACTTCAGAGGAACGAAACCGGTTTCCTGAACAATCTTCTGACCGGCAGGAGACACGACAAAGTCCGTAAAGGCCTTGGCATCACCTGCAGGAGCGCCGTTCGTGAAGAAGTAGAGTTCACGAGAAAGCGGCCATTCCTTAGTCTTAGCAGCTTCGGCCGTCGCCTTCTTACCGCCGAGCGTCAGAGCCTTGGTCTGGTTGTCGAGATAGCCGATGCCGATATAACCGATGGCGTTCACATTCTTGGCAACCGTCTGCACAACCGTACCGTTGGAGGTCTGCAGCAGAGCGCGCGGGGTTACACGGGCACCCTTCATCACAAGGGATTCCCAGGTTTCAAACGTGCCCGAGCTCGAGTCACGGCTCACCACCACAATCGGAGCATCCTTGCCGCCAACTTCCTTCCAGTTGCGGATCTTGCCTTCGAAAACGGCCTTGAGCTGTTCCTGCGTGAGATCCTTCACCGTGTTGGCATTGTTGACAACCGGGACGATGGCATCCACGGCGACGGCCGTACGGTAGGGCTTGACGCCGCGCTGTTCGGCAAGCTTCACTTCGCTGCCCTTGATGTCGCGCGAGCTCATGGCGATGTTGGTAAGACCGTCAATCAGCGCCTTGACGCCGTTGCCGGAGCCGCCACCCGAAAGGGCGATGTGCACATCGGGGTTGGTCTTGGCGAAAGCTTCAGTGGCCTTCTGAACCACAGGCAGAACCGTTGTGGAACCATTGATGACCAAATCACCGGCAAAAGAGGTGGCCGCAGCAGCAACCATCGCAGCGGTAAGGCAGAGTTTCTTGAACATTTGCGTTTTTTCCTTCATTGCAATTCAATGAGTGAAGGCCTTCATTGACTTCCCCTTGTTGTCAGCGCCTCAACGTCGACGGAAGTCCGACCTTCGAAATTTTTCTCTTCGGCGCTTTTCAGAACCGCAATGCTGAACGTCGTTTGTGACAAACAAGCGAACGTTTTGTGACGATTTGATGACAGCAAAAACTTTTCTGCCCTTGTCATCAAACTGTCATCAAAAACGCATCAAACAGTCACGTTACCAACCTACCATCCGCCTGCTGCGCAAGAAAGAAAAGAGTTCGCGCGCCGCGGCAAAGTGCATCCTTCTGCGTTCGCCTTTGCGCATTTTCCTCTGCCCATACGTATTGAAAAATGAACGTTTCCGAACCTAAAAACGAAGTCAAAATCCGTGCCGAACACGTTGATTTCAGCTACGAAAATACCCAAACGCTGTTTGACATCAATCTGGAATTCCGCAATCACGAAGTCACCGCTCTGATCGGGCCTTCAGGTTGCGGCAAATCGACCTTCCTGCGTACGCTCTCGCGCATGAACGAGCTCATCTGCGACACCACGCTTAAGGGAAAGATTCTTTTGGACGGTGAAGACATCTACGCACCTAATTACGATGTGGTGCAATTGCGCCAACGCGTGGGTATGGTCTTTCAAAAGCCTACGCCTTTTCCGAAGTCCATCTTTGAAAACGTCGCCTACGGTCTGCGCGTCGCAGGCATCAGCAGTCGCTCGATTCTTGCTGAAAAAGTCGAAGAAAGTCTGCGCCGAGCCGCACTGTGGGAAGAAGTCAAGGATCGTTTGAACGAAAGCGCTCTGGGTCTTTCGGGCGGTCAGCAGCAGCGTCTTTGCATTGCCCGCGCTCTGGCCGTAGAGCCTGAAGTACTCCTGATGGATGAACCGTGCAGCGCTCTTGACCCGATTGCCACGCAACGCGTTGAAGAAAGTATTCTCGAGCTCAAGCAGTCGTTATGCATCGTCATCGTAACCCACAACATGCAGCAGGCTGCACGCGTGTCGGATAAGACTGCCTTCTTCTTCATGGGCAAGCTCATCGAATTCGACGACACAGACACGATCTTCAACAACGCTGCCAACGCCCGCACCCGCGACTACGTCAACGGTCGTTTCGGTTAAGCGTTACGTGTTCTTTCTCGCAACAAAAAAGCGGCCGACTCGAGCCGCTTTTTTGCGTCTGATGTTTGTTACTTTGACAAGGCTTGGTCTGCGGCTTGCGTCTCCGGCGCCGCCGTGTTCTTCAGTGTAACCTCAAGCTTGTCGTAGGGAATTTCAATGCCCGCCTCGTTATAAGCTTTGAGCACCGCTCGGAAAATGTTGCTCTTGAGAACCACTGTTCCGTCGCGAGGATCAGCAATCCAGAAAGCTGCACGCAGATTGATGCCGCTGGCGGCAAACTCGGTGACAGCAAACCATGGTTTGTGGTTCGGATCATTCAACACACGCGGCTGAGCAAGCACACACTCTGAGAGAACGCGCAGTGCTTCATCAACGTCGCTCTCGTAGGCACACGAGACATCGAGAGTCACAAGTGTGGACGTGTCGGTGTGCGAGTAGTTCATCACGCTGCCCGTGACAAAATTTTCGTTGGGCACGATCATTTCTTCGCCTGACGTGTTGCGCAGCACAGAATAACGGGTGTTGATCTGCGTGATGATGCCGGTAAAACCTGCGGCATTTACCATGTCGCCGATCTTGATCGACTTATCGCACAAAATGATGAACCCCGAAATATAGTTCGATGCGATCTTCTGCATGCCAAAGCCGATGCCCACGCCGAGGGCGCCGCCAAAGACTGAGAGCACCGTCAGGTCGATGCCCGCGCTCGACAGACCGATCAAAACCCCGAGAATCAAAAAGCCCACGCGACATAACCGAGCCAACGCGACACGAGAATTCATCTCCATCTCGCGCATGTTCATGATGGCCGCTTCGCACAAGCCCGAAATGCGGGAAGCGATGCCCAGCGCCAAGAAAAGCGTCAGGACCCCGACGATGAGCGCCCAGACGGTCAGCTTATCGGTGCCGATCGGCAATTGACATGCCCGCATCCAATCGACAATGACCGGCAAAACATCAATGATTTGCAAAACCGCCAGCACCCAGAAAGCGATGCGAACGGCATGCCGCAGACTTTTCCCGAACATGCGCTCGCCCAGAAGCAGCGTGAGAAACTGCATCAGCACGAGCAGAATCGCCCAGGCATAAAAGATTTGATAGGCCACGCGCACGAGCACCAGTTCGCTGCGTTCGCTTAAAAAACCGGTTTCCGTGATTCCCCACACACACAACGACAAAAGAGCCGCGGCCGTTACCGAAAACAGAATATCGTTGATCGTATTGAGGCACAGAGAAATAGCCTTGGCCTTCCAGTTTTCGCGACCGATGTGAATCGTAAGCGCCTTGATGCGGGCGCCCGCAACCTTATGCACCACGAGGCCGACAAAGACCGCAAACGCGATGGCTGCGATCTGAGCAAGAAAGACATGCCCGTAGGTAGTACCCGAAAAAAGCGCCACGATGTCACCGAGCAGCGTTTCCGAAGTGTGGATCACCGCCTGCCCGGCGTTGGCAAGCACGTTGTCCGCACCGTCTGCGACGGCAGGCAAATTCGTCGTTGTCGTCATCTCACCTCACTCATGCTCTCAGAAAACATACAAGCCCATACTGGCGGGCACCAGAAAACGCAACGCCAGATTCAAAAGCAAGAAAAACAGAATCGGTGAAAGGTCAAATCCCTTGATGGGCGGCAAAAGACGGCGAAATGGGCGCAGGAACGGATCAAGCAATGTGCCCAAAAGCGCCATGTAGCCCGACCAGCGGTTGGCAAAAAACGACAGAATGCAGTAGATGATCGTGCCCCAGATCAAAAGATTGACAAGCCAACGCAATGTCATTGCAATGATGGCCACGATAAAAGCTGTTGCCGTCTCCGGCATACCCATCAGTTCTCGGCCAGCCCATACCTGCACCAACGCAACAAAAACCGTTGCCGCCAGCGTGGGCAAATCCCAGTTTCCGCGAGGCCGCACCACAAAGCCGAAAGGAGTCACAAGCCAATTGGTGGCTTTCCAAATGAACCCCACCACTGGATCGCGCGGCGTGATTGCTAGCGTCCAGCACCAGGCACGCAACAAAAGGAGGCTTCCGATCAGGCCGGTCAGAAAAGAAAAAATCGTGTACATAACCGTAGGCTACGCTTTAAAAACAAGCAAGCCGAAAATAAGTGAAAGCTGCGCGGCTTCAAATAAACTCAAGCGCGCACGAAAGATTGTTCGAGGATGCTCAACTGCAGACGCGCGGCGGCGCCTGCAAACTGCGGACTACCGAACGCCGACCGGGCGCTGTGCAAACGCACCCAATCAAAATGCGGCCCCGGATCTGTTTTTCGCCCCGGAGCAATATCGCTGTGCCCCACAATATACGAAAGACCATATCGGGCGTCAATGGCCTTCAATAGCTTTTCCAACGCCTGATACTGCTCGTCCTCAAACGCAACGAAATCGGTGCCCTCAAGTTCGATGCCGATCGAAAAATCGTTGCAATTGTCGCGTCCGTTAAAGCGGCTCACGCCGGCGTGCCAGGCCCGTTTGCCGCACCCCACAAACTGCACGATACGGCCATTGCGCTCAATGAAGAAGTGACTCGACACCCGAAGCCCCTCGAGATCTGCCAAATCTGGATGAACCTTCGTATCAAGCTCTCCCATGAAGAGGTCCCGCACAAGCCCCGTCTCAAAACAGTTCGGAGGCAACGAAATATTGTGCAACACTACCACATGCGGCTCGGCGTCTTCGGCCGGACGCTCGTTGAAATGAGGACTTGCGTGATGTTCGACACCCTCAAGCCAGCCCTCGGCATCAAAAACATGGTTCGGCACCATTTCAGGCCCTGTGTGCTCGTGCCTTTTTGCGGCATCGCTCCGAACAGTATGCCTTGCCGTCGCCCAACACAGCCTCGTCTTCGGGAAAGTAAGCGCCGCATTCAGGGCACTCAATCATGGCTGTCGGAAACTTCGACTTTTTGCCGCCTACCTGCTTATGTACCCCCTCCTTGCTGCGGCGACTGCGCGCAAACACAAAGGCAGCGTAGATGGCAACGATCAGAATGACCCAAAAGAGAATTCGTCCCATGGTTGACTCGCTAGTGAATCATCGCGTCCAGGATAAAGCGGTACACAAGATAGGCAACTGCCAGGAAAACAATGCCCGCCCAGAACCAGGAAAGAGCCTTCTTCTTGCGCCAGCCGAGGAAATAGCGGCCGGCCAGAAGCACGGCAAACACGATCCATGACAGCCACGTCAGAATCGTCTTATGTTCAAAAATAAAGTAGGTCTGGTGCAGTTCGTATGTAGCCATCGCACCCAGAATCAAGACACAGGTGAGGCAGGCAAAACCGCAAGCCACAATGCGGAAAAGAATGCGCTCCATCGCGAGCAAGCTCGGCATACTCGACAACAGACCGCCCTTATTGAGGGTCGCCGGATTGGCGACTTCACGCTCTTTGCGCGTGAGTAAAATCGCCTGCACCACGGCAATCGTCATGAAGCTGTATGCCGCAAGCGCCATCAAAAGGTGAACGCGAAAGAGAATCGACCATTCCTGTGCCGGGAAAAGCTCACCCTGAAACACCACCGGCAAAGCTGTGCCGAAAGCCGACACCACAATCACGATACCCATCAGACCATTGATGCGGTGCACCAGGCTTTCGACCAACACGATTGCCACCGAAATGCACAGCAGCGCCGAAACAGCCATGCCAAAACCGAAGCGAATCGCTCCGGGCGCAAACATATTCATCAGAACGCCCACGGCGTGCGCGGCAAAACCCACAAAACCGACGGTACGCAACCAGGCCGGCGCCACCGCTTCGGGAGCGTTCAAAACCTTCACAATGCCCACGCCGCAAACCAGGTAGGCCAGGGCGGCAACCACAAGCAAAATTTCGCTCAGAGCCATCTGAGAGTAGTCCCAAAAAGAAAAACAGCACGTCTGAAAGGATATTTTTCAAACGCGGAAAACAAACTTCGCGGTGCTTTAAAATATTCGACCGCGTGTCTGCCGCAACCAAGCAAGCTGCCGTCTTTCCCATAAGAAAAACAAACGGCTTGCTGAGCAAAACACCCTCTCTTTTTTATGCGATTCTAGTCGAGCCTGCCCCGCAGGAACCTTAAGAGCGGACTGCTTTGCATTGTGTTTGGGCTTTCATTCGAAGTTATTTTCATTTTTTCGCTTTTTCCGACCGTTTTTTTTCATGCTTGAGAATCTGAGTTCCCGTCTTTCGCGTATTGTCAAGACCATGCGCGGACAGGCCCGCTTGACCGAACAAAACACACGCGACATGCTGCGCGAAGTGCGCCTTGCACTGCTTGAGGCCGACGTTGCCCTTCCCGTGGTGCGCGAACTCACCGCCCGCATCAAGGAAAAAGCGCTCGGTGAGGAAGTTGTTGGCAATCTCAACCCTGGCCAGGCACTGGTGGGAGTTGTGGAACGTGAGCTCACTGCCGTTATCGGCGGCGACGTTCCTGAAAAAGAGCGCCAAATCAACCTTTCCGTTCAGCCCCCGGCCGTGATCCTTCTGGCCGGTCTTCAGGGTTCGGGCAAGACCACAAGTGCGGCTAAGATCGCCAAGTGGCTCAAAGAAAACCTCAAAAAGAAAGTTCTCACGGTTTCGGCTGACGTCTACCGTCCGGCCGCTATTGATCAGTTAAAAACCGTTTCGGCTCAGGCCGGCGCAGACTTTTTCGAGTCCACACCGGATCAAAAACCTCTTGACATCGCCCGTCTGGCCCTCGATCACGCCAAGCGTCACTTCTACGACGTGCTTATTGTCGATACGGCCGGCCGTCTGGCCATTGACGAAGCCATGATGCAGGAAGTAAGCGATCTGGCCGATTTCCTCAACCCGGCCGAAACGCTTTTTGTGATCGACGCCATGCTCGGTCAGGACGCTGTTAACACGGCCCGTGCCTTTAACGAACGTTTGTCGCTCACAGGTGTTGTGCTGACCAAGCTTGACGGTGACAGCCGCGGTGGTGCTGCCCTTTCGGTGCGCATGGTCACGGGCAAACCCATCAAGTTCGTCGGCTTGGGAGAAAAGCTCGACGGCTTCGAGCTCTTTAATCCCGAGCAGATGGCTGGTCGTATCCTCGGCATGGGCGACATCGTCTCGCTCGTCAAAGATGTTCAGAAGTCGGTCGACCAAAAAACCGTTGAAAAGCTCGCCAAGAAGATCAAGTCCGGCGACAAGTTCGACTTGGAAGACTTCAAGGGCCAGATTTCGCAGATGAAGAATATGGGACCGATCTCGGGCATCATCGAAAAACTCCCGGCTCAGTTCCAGCAAGCTGCCGCACACGTCAACGACAAGGATGCCGCCAAGCAGATCCGCCGCACCGAAGGCATCATCAACTCAATGACACCCAAAGAGCGCCGCAACCCCGAAATCATCAAGGCAAGCCGCAAGCGCCGTATTGCCGCAGGTGCCGGCGTCACCGTGCAGGAAGTCAACCGTCTGCTCAAGCAGTTCGAGCAGACACGCGACGTAATGAAGCATATGCAAAAGGGTGGCATGGCCAAAATGATGCGTGCGCTCGGTCAATTGGGCGGCCGATTCGGCGGCTTTGGTCGTCGCTAATCACTTGACGCATCCGTCAACAAATATGCGCTCGGTCACCTGGGAAACGTTTCTCGCCTCCCCCGCAGGCCAAACCGTTCTGGCCTGGGAGGAGGGTGCCTGCGCGCGTTTTCTTGCCAACAAATCCGGCGATCGAGCCCTTCAAATCGGCCTCGGGGCTCTGAATCCTTTTGCCGCCAGTCCGATTACGCACCGCATCCTCATTGACGACACGGTGCACGCCAACGCAGACAGCCACGACTTCCGTTGCCGTGTGCTCGCGCAGGCCAATGCCTTGCCGCTTGGCGATGAGTGTTGTGATGTCATTGTGCTCGCGCACACATTTGATCGACACCCCGAGCAATTATTGACAACACTCTCGGAAGCAGCCCGCGTGCTTGCGCCCAACGGCTTACTTATCTCACTTTTTTTCAACGCGATGGGTAGCTGGGCATTGCGCGAGAAGGTTTTTCCGACAAGAAAAATTCTCCCCGACGGCGCTGCTGGCATTCCGATCATTGCCGTCAAAGAGGCTGTGCAAAAAGCCGGACTCTCGCTCGAAGGCGGCAACTTCGGTGTGTATGCCGTAAGCCCCGGCAAAAATTCCGCCAACGTGCGGTTACCCGGCTGGCTTGACAAAGCCGGAGACCGCTGGTGGCCGACACTGAGCAACGTGATTTTGCTGTCTGCCCGCAAGGTTGGCGTCAAACCCACGCTCGTAGGCAAAGTCAACTTTGCCGCCGCCAAGGCCGGCAAAACCGTTTCGGCCACACTGAAAAATTCCGAATCACTGAAGACTTCGAATGACGCAGCAGACTGTTCTTGAAATCTGGACTGACGGCGCTTGTAAAGGCAACCCTGGCCCCGGCGGCTGGGGGGTTTTGATGCGCTTTGGTGCTCACTCGCACGAACTCTACGGAGGCGAAGCCCAAACCACCAACAACCGGATGGAGCTCACTGCCGTCATTGAGGCCTTAAGCGCCATTAAGCGCCCCGTACCGATCATCCTGCATCTGGATTCGAGCTATGTGCGCAACGGCATCACCGGCTGGATTCACAGCTGGAAAAAGAAAGGCTGGCGTACCGCCGACGGCAAACCCGTCAAAAACGTCGAACTCTGGCAAAAACTCGATGAACTTGCAGGCCGGTTTGACATTGACTGGCGCTGGGTCAAGGGGCACGCGGGAGACCTCGGAAACGAACGAGCCGACGAACTAGCCAATATGGGTGCTGCACAATTCGCCGGATAACCGGCATTAGGATTCATCATGCGTCAAATTTGTCTGGATACGGAAACCACAGGCCTTAACGCTGATAAAGACGATCGAATCGTGGAAATCGGTTGCGCGGAAATCGTCGGTCGCACTTTGAGCGATCGACCCGAAGCGTTTTTCCACCGATACATCAACCCCGAGCGTGACGTGCCGATCGAAGCGGTGGACGTACACGGTCTGGACAATGCCTTTTTGGCCGACAAACCTATTTTCGCCGACATCGTCGACGATTTCCTTAAGTTCATCGAAGGCGCTGAACTCATCATCCACAACGCAAGCTTCGACGTGGGTTTTCTCAATATGGAGCTCGGCCGTCTGGGCAAGGGGCGTATTGAAGACTATTGTCTGAAGGTCACCGACAGTCTCAAGATGGCCTCCGACATGTTCCCGGGGCTTCGCAATAACCTCGACGTGCTCTGCTCTCGCTATGAGATCGACCGCTCGGCCCGTACCCTGCATGGTGCCTTGCTCGACGCGCGGCTTTTGGCTGAGGTCTATCTCGCCATGACCCGCAAGCAAGGAGAATTGCTGAGCGACACAATTGAAGCCGGCGAAAATGGCTTTCAGATCCCGGACAAAAGCCTATTTGTCCGCGCCACGGTGCCTGCCGATGAAATGGCTGAACACGAGGCCTTTCTCGAGCGTATCGCCAAAAAGAGTAAAAAGGGATGTTTGTGGACGCTGGCGTTACAGCCGCAAGAGCAAACGCCGGTTTCATGAGCCGTGTCGCAACGAGCGACTACGCCGAAATACTCAAGAAAAACAGGCCAAAACCCGATAAAATGCGCGGATTACACTCAGGCGTCGCATCTTTTTGACGCGCCGTCCTCTTTTTCCGACCACGCGCGATGATTGATCTACAACACATCACGCAGCGCTACCCCACTCCCGAAGGCGGAGTTTTTTACGCTCTCAAGGACGTTTCGCTTCACATTGAACAAGGCGAAATCTTCGGCATTATCGGCCGTTCCGGAGCGGGCAAATCCACGCTGGTGCGCTGCATCAATTTCCTGAACCGTCCGAGCGAAGGGACGGTTACCGTCGACGGCAAATGCCTCAACACCATGACGGAAGCCGAACTACGCGCTTCGCGCCGCAACATCGGCATGATTTTTCAGCACTTCAATCTGCTGAGTTCCCGCACGGTGTTCGACAATGCCGCTTTCCCGCTCGAGCTGATCGGCATGGACAAGGCCAAGATCAAAGCCAAGGTCGATCCGCTTCTTGATCTCGTAGGACTGAGCGAGCACCGCAATAAGTATCCGGCACAGCTCTCAGGCGGACAAAAGCAGCGTGTCGGCATTGCCCGAGCCCTTGCTAACGATCCCCGCGTGCTTCTCTCTGACGAAGCCACGAGCGCACTAGATCCCGAAACGACCATTGCCACGCTTGAGCTCTTAAAGCGCATCAATAAAGAGCTCGGACTGACGATCGTCATGATCACCCACCAGATGGATGTGGTAAAGCAGATTTGCGATCGCGTTGCCGTCATGAACAAAGGTATTGTCGTGGAAGAGGGATCGGTGATTGACGTTTTCCGTCGTCCTCAAACCGAAACCACCAAGGCGCTCATCGGCAACATCATGGCCCAGGAACTGCCCGGCTCCATGCTTGAGCGCGTACGCGAACAAGTGGCCGATCTTGACAAGGGCTTGGTACACATTCTGCGCCTCAGTTTTGTAGGCAGCGAAGTGACGCGTCCGGTGATTTCAGAAGCCAGCCGCATGTTCAATATCGACGTCAATATTCTGTTGGGGCAGGTCGACGAAGTGCAGGGCAAAGGCTTTGGCACACTCACGATTCTGACGAGCTGTAACACCGACACTTTCTCTCAGTTGCTCGAATATCTGCGCAAGCACAACGTCACCGTTGAGGAGGTCACAAGCCATGTCCTCTGATCTGATGCTCATGCTCTGGGACTCGTTCGTCGAAACCGTCATCATGGTGGGCTTGTCGGGTTTCATCGGGTCCGTCTTCGGCATTCCGTTGGGCATTTTGCTACATGTCACCGACAACGGCGGCGTGCACCCGATGCCGATTTTCAACAAAGTGCTCGGCTGGATCATCAACGCCGTGCGCTCCACGCCGTTCATCATTTTGCTTGTGGCGATCATTCCGCTCACGCGTGTCATTGCCGGCACCTCCATCGGCACTGCCGCTGCCGTTGTGCCGCTTACGATCGCCGTTGCGCCCTTTATCGCACGTCTGGTGGAAACCAGCCTGCGCGAAGTCGACAAGGGACTGATTGAAGCCGCTCAGGCCATGGGCGCTACCAATCTGCAGATCGTGATGAAGGTCTTGTTGCCCGAGGCCATGCCCGGCATCGTAGCGGGCCTTACCATCAGTTTGGTAAGTCTTGTGGGATACTCGGCCATGGCCGGTGCCATCGGCGGCGGCGGTCTGGGCGACATGGGCATTCGCTACGGTTATCAGCGCTTCATGCCCGACGTGATGCTCGCCGTGGTGGTGATCCTCATCGTGTTCGTGCAAGCCATGCAAAGTTTCGGCGACTGGCTGGTGCGACGCATGAGCCACAGATAAAAAATTCCTCCACAGGCAACGCCGCGCACTCGCGCGGCGTTTTGCTTTGGAATATCCTTAGTCCTGTCGAGGCTCTGCCTAGCCGCAACGCGCCTTGCTGTTTTCTTCCCCAAGCCTGAGACTGCCATGCCTGTTTATCACCTTTATTTTTCACCGTGTTCAAGCACTTACGACACGACCTATGCGTTCTGCCGCGCAATCTCGCAAAACGCCGCCATTGAAGTCAATCTCACCGATCGAGAAACCGAAGTCCCGGAAATTCCGGCAGGCTCCGTCGCCGTCGTCGCTGCGCCTGTTTACGCCGGCCGCATTCCGACACCGATGGCAGAAAAACTCGCGCGTGCCCATCTGCAGGGTGTCAAGGTCGTCACTTTTGCCGTGTACGGCGGACGCGCCTATGAAGACGCTCTTATCGAACTCAACGATTTGTGCGAAAAAGCAGAAGCTACGGTTTTGGCCAGCGCCGCGACGATTGCTGCGCATGTTTTTGTGCCCGATCTGGAGCGCGGCCGTCCCGACGAAAATGACTTCGCTGAAATCCGCGACTTCGGACGCCGCGTCTGCGAAAAATACGCCGCAGGAGACGAATCGCCTGTTGTCGTTCCCGGCAATCGTCCCTACCGCCCGGCCTATAAAGCCGCTTTTGTGCCTGAAACCGACACAGCCATGTGCCGCAAATGCGGTGTGTGTATTGCCGCTTGCCCAACTGGCGCAATTGACGCGCAGGATCCGTCCAAGACAGATATCAACCTCTGTATCAACTGTATGCGTTGCGTAGCCAGCTGCGCTTCGGGTGCCAAAGCGCAACCCGCTGCCGCCAAAGTTGCCATCACGGCCCGGCTGTCACCATTGCTTGGCGGCCATAAGCCCAATGAGTTCTATCTCTAAATAGCTGGAAAGACGCCGAATTTTTGCCAAGCTCTTGGTTTCCTTGAGAGTTTTGGGCATAATTAGCGACTCATGCGGGCGTAGTTCAATGGCAGAACGAAAGCTTCCCAAGCTTTATACGAGGGTTCGATTCCCTTCGCCCGCTCCAAGATTCGACGAAACGGACCGCTTCTGACAACGGTCCGTTTTGGCTATCTACTGTTCCTCTTTTTTCAGCATGTCCGGCAAAGAACTCACCCCCGAAGAGCTCGAGGAGCTCAAAAACCGCCATATCCGAAGCTTCGTGCTACGCCGCGGTCATATTTCCGTGGCTCAGGAACGCGCTTTCGAGGAAATTTTTCCAAAGTACGAAGTCAAGTACGAGGTCAAGCCTTTTGATGCCGAAGCTGCCTTCGGACGCAAAGCGCCGCTGGTTCTTGAAATCGGCTGCGGCATGGGCGAAACGACGGCCGCTATCGCGCAGGCTCATCCGGAAGTTAACTTCTTGGGCTGTGAAGTTTTCGTTGCGGGCGTGGGTGCTCTCAGCAAACGCATTGACGAGATGGGGCTTGAAAACATCCGAATCGCCCGGCACGACGCCGTAGAAGTGGTCCGTGACATGCTCGCCCCCGATTCTCTTTCGGGTATTCATGTGTACTTCCCTGATCCCTGGCGCAAGGCGCGTCACCACAAGCGACGTCTGATCCGACCGGAAATCGTCTCGCTGCTTGCGTCCCGCCTGCAGCCCGGAGCCTACATTCACTGCGCTACCGACTGGGAAAACTATGCCGAGCAGATGCTTGAAGTGCTCTCGGCTGAGCCGCTTTTAAAGAACCTCCATCCGGAAGGCTTCTCACCGGTGATGGCCAATCCGCTGTGTGAGCGCCCCTGCACCAAGTTCCAGGCACGAGGCGAACGACTCGGCCACGGCGTTTGGGACCTCGTGTTCGTACGCATCTGACCACAATCGGACACAAAAAAAATACCCCGGCGGGAACATCTCGTCGGGGTTTTCATTTCAAACACCGATCATGCGATCGTGATCATGCGTTTGGCAGGCTCCTGATGCGCGGGCTGCTTGGGCACTTCGATCGTCAAAATACCGTCTTCAAAACCGGCCTTGCAGTCTTTCTCGTCAACATTCTCGCCGACGTAGAAGGTACGGCTGCAACTGCCGCTGTAGCGTTCCTGACGGATCAACGTGCCTTGCTCGTTCTTTTCTTCGTCCTGATGGTTCTTCACTGCCGTTACCGTGAGATAGCCATCTTTCAATTCAGCCGAAACGTCCTCCTTTTTGAAGCCCGGCAGGTCAATGCTGAACTTGTATGAAGTATCGGTTTCGCGAATATCGGTCTTCATCAGGTGCGAAGCATGCTTGCCAAAATCGCGGTTGTGACCGCGGCCAAAATCGGCAAACGGATCAAAAACGTCAAACACACTGTCATCAAACAAACGCGGAAGCATCGCAGACATGTTTTTTACTCCTTCTGAACAAGTAGCTTTCGCTTCTTAATGCCAGAAGCGAAAACCACCTTGCTCTCTTTAAATCTCGTTATCTCCTGGGACTTCAACCCTTTCGGATCCTTGTCCCTTCCTACTGAGCTATATGGCTGCGACACATTGTTTTTTATATTGGATCAAACACTAATTGAAATTCAGGGTTTGATCCACACGGCTTCTTCTCATCTTTTCCGCTAAGCTTTCTCGTTTTTTATTAATAGACAAAACCCTTACTTTTCAGTGTGTTTTTTCTTCGTATATTTTAAGTGTTTATCGTTGCTTTTAATCAACACTTCTTATGCTCAAAAAGTGAACTAATAGATCAAAGATTTCTTTTATTTTCATATGGATATAACCATCTCTTGAAGCGTCGTCTTTCGGAAAAAAATTTAAACTCCTTCGGGATCTCCCTCTTTAAACAAAATAAGTAAGCCATCTTAAGTCATTCGGAATATTCTCATAAATGAGGAAACGACATTTCGCCGCTTCTGATACATAAAGTCAGGATGCGCCCTCAAAACTCCGAGACGAAGTGATTTGACGTCGCTTAACCTGACAGAGAGAGGAGAAAAACAAAAAAGTTGGATCTTAATCGCCGTTCCCTGATCAAAGGTTCCGTCGCTGCAGGCGTTACCGCTTTGTTTGGAACGGCCGCTCAGGCTTCCACCAAAGTCCCCGCAAAATGGGACGAATCGCATGACGTTGTCGTGATCGGTTCCGGTTTTGCCGGTCTTGCCGCTGCCATTGAAGCCAAGAAGGCAGGCGCCGACACGGTCGTTCTGGAAAAGATGCCTACGGCAGGTGGCAACTCCATCATCAACGGCGGCATTTTGACGGCTACCTGTTGCCCGCAGCAGCTCAAGCACGGCATCAAGGATTCTCCTGAACTGCTCGCTTCCGACATGCTCGCTGCCGGTCTCTATATGAACCAGCCCGAAAAGGTGAAGCTTGTCGCCAAGAGCGCTCTGTCCAACTACGAATGGACAGTCAAGGAACTCGGCGTTGAATACAATCTCGAAGCCATCGGGCAGGAAGGCGGTCACAGTGTTCCGCGCTACGTTTTCACGAAGAACGGTTCGGGCTCCGGCATCGTTACCAAGGAACTCGAGAAGCTCAAGAAGATGGGCGTACCCGTGCGTCCGCGCTGCTATGTCGAGCGCATTTTCCGTGACGACAGCGGCCGCGTGGTCGGCGTTCAGATTCGCGAAGGCTATCGCTTCCCGAAGGCCGGCTCTGGCAAGGTCAAGACCATCGGTGTCAAGAAAGGTCTGGTGCTGTGCTACGGCGGCTTCTCGCGTGACGTTGACTACCGCATGATGCAGGACCCGAAGCTTGTGGCCAAGCTTGATTCCACGAACCAGCCCGGCGCAACGGCTGAGCTGTGGCGTGAAACGAGCCGTATCGGTTGCGCACAGGTTCAGAACGACTGGATCCAGTGCACGCCGTGGAACAGCCCGAAGGAAAAGGGCATAGGTCTGGGCTGGACGTTCTCTCAGTCCGGCGCTGCCGAATTCGGTCTCTTGGTCAACACGGCCGGCAAGCGCTTTGTTGACGAACTCGCCAACCGCAAGGTTCGTGCCGACGCCATCATGGTTGAACAGAACAAGGGGCTGCACGCCGTGGCCATCTGCACGGAAGCCAACCTGAAGTCCTACAACGTGGCTCGTCCGGGCATGCTCAAGAAGTTGCTCGAATCCGGCGTTGTGAAGCAGTACAAGACCTTGGCCGACATTGCCGCCGACTACAAGATGCCGGCTGATGTGCTCGCCAAGACGGTCGAAACCTTCAACAAGGCCGTGAAGGATCGCAAGGATCCGGAATTCAACCGCATCATGAACCCCGAACAGGTTCCGCTGGTTGACGGTCCTTGGTACGCTGCCGAAATGAGCCCGAAGGTTCACCACTGCATGGGCGGTCTGGTGACCGATATGCAGTGCCGCGTGATGGACATCTCCACAAGCAAGCCGATTCCGGGGTTGTTCGCCGCCGGCGAAGCAACCTTCGGCGTGCACGGTGCCGTCCGTCTGGGCTCCTGCGCCATCCTTGACTGCCTGGTCAACGGTCGTATCGCCGGCCAGGAAGCCGCTAAGGCCTAAATCTGGACGAACCGTTGCGCTGACGGCCTCGCGCCGCAGCGCAAGGTGACTTCCGATTGATTGTGGCGAAACGATTTACTCAAACCGTTTCGCCGCGTTTTGTTCTGATTTCCTCAACAAAGGCGTTGCTTATGCGTTTTGCCAAACTCGTCGCTCTGAGCGCAGTTCTGCTGTGCGCCGTCACTACGAGCGGCTACGCGGCCACCGGAGCCGAACGGCACGTTGCCAAAGGCGTGAAATGTGAGATCTGCCACGGTCCCGACAAGGCCAACCCGCAGCTGCCGACCATTGACAACTGCAAGATCTGTCATGACATCAAGGCCTTGGTTGAAAAGACCAAAAACGTCAAACCGACCAATCCGCACGTTTCGCCTCACTACCAAGATCAGCTCGATTGCGTGAACTGCCACTACATGCACGAAGAGCCGGTCAACTTCTGCGACCGGTGCCACACTTTCGGCTTTAAAGTACCCTGACAACAAGAAGCCGCCCGAAGGCGGCCCGACGCATTGTCTTCAGTGCTTATTGGCATATAGCCGATCCGGCGAAACGATGACCGGATCGATGATGTGCCATTCGTTGTTTTCAAGTTTGCGATAAAAGCAGCTCTCTCGTCCGGTATGGCAGGCCATACCGCCCACTTGCGTAACGATGTAGAGCACGCTGTCGCCGTCGCAATCGAGTCGTATTTCGTGCAGCTTCTGCACATTGCCCGACTCCTCACCCTTGCGCCACAACTTGCCGCGCGAACGCGAGAAATAAACCCCTCGCCCTGTAACCTGCGCTTCATGCAGCGCTTCGGCATTGGCCCAAGCAAGCATCAGCACGCGCCCGCTTTCAAAATCCTGCGTCACCACGGGAACAAGCCCGTTGGAGTTGAACTTCACCTCGTCGATCCAATTCTTTGTCACAACCGCACCGTAATGCCCTTTTCGGCCATGTACTTCTTGGCTTGACGCACAGAATATTCGCCGAAGTGAAAAATCGAGGCCGCAAGCACCGCATCAGCCTTGCCGATCGTGACGCCTTCGACCAGATGATCAAGATTACCCACACCGCCCGAGGCAATTACCGGTACCGATACGGCTTCCGAGACCGTGCGGGTGAGTTCCAGGTCAAAACCTTGTTTGGTGCCGTCGCAGTCCATACTCGTGAGCAGAATCTCACCGGCGCCGAGAGCCGTTACCTTCTTGGCCCACTCAACAGCATCAAGTCCGGTCGCCGTCCTTCCCCCGTGCGTGAAGACCTCCCAACCTTTGCTCGGGTCAGCTCTGTCGCGCCTCCGAGCGTCAATGGCCACCACAATACACTGCGATCCGTGCAGGGCGGCAGACTCTCCGATCAAATCGGGATTATTGACGCCGGCCGTGTTGATCGAAATCTTGTCGGCGCCGGCATTCAAAAGGCGACGGATATCGGAAACTTTGCGCACGCCGCCGCCAACGGTAAGCGGAATAAACACTTGCCCGGCCACGGCTTCGATCACGGACAATATGATGTCGCGCTGATCACTCGAAGCCGTGATGTCGAGAAAGGTCAATTCGTCTGCTCCCTCTTCGTTGTAGCGACGAGCAATCTCCACCGGATCGCCCGCGTCGCGTAGCGAGACAAAATTAACACCCTTGACAACGCGCCCTGCGGTCACGTCCAAGCACGGAATGATGCGTTTGGCTAGCATGGTTCGCGTCCTTGTGCACTTTCAATCATTCGACGCCGACAAGCTTTTGGGCTTCGGCAAAATCAATGGTGCCCTCGTAAAGACTGCGGCCGAGAACAGCTCCCATGACGCCGTCTTTTTCCACCTGCAGGAGCGCGCGCACATCGTCGAGCGTATGCATACCGCCCGAAGCGATCACGGGAACTGACACGGCGCGGGCAAGTGCCGCCGTCGCGTCCACATTCACGCCAGAAAGCATGCCGTCACGAGCAATGTCCGTATAAAGGAAAGCCGAAACGCCATAGTCTTCAAAACGTTGCGCCAAATCAATGACATCATGCCCGGTGCTCTTTACCCAACCGTCGGTGGCCACGATGCCATCCTTGGCATCCAGAGCCACAATGATGCTGTCGGTAAAAACAGCACAGGCTTCCTTCAGAAAACCCGGTGTCTTCACGGCGGCTGTGCCGATGACGGCATATCGCACACCCGCATCGAGATACGCTTCGATCTGATCGAGCGTACGGATGCCGCCGCCCACTTCAATTTCGGCGTCTTCTCCGATTTCTTCGATCATTTCACGAATGAGCGGCGCATTTACGGGCTTACCCGTCTTGGCACCATCCAAATCCACGATATGGATGCGCTCGGCACCCAAATCTGCCCACTGACAAGCCTGATCAACGGCGTCTTCGTTATAGACCGTAATGTTGTTTTCCAAATCGCCCTGACGCAGACGTACGCAACGCCCTTTTTGCAGATCGATTGCAGGAATTAAAAGCATGATGAAACCCGATTGTTTTGAAAAACGGCTTTCCTAGAAGCCCAAAATCACTCCGGCTAACGGCCGAAGCGCAAATGAATGTTCAAATGTCCCAGTGCACGAAATTTGAAAAAAGCTTCAGACCGCTTGCGGCGCTTTTTTCCGGGTGGAACTGGGTGGCAAAAATATTGTCTCTGGCAACAGCGCACACGAATGGCAACCCGTAACTTGAGGTACCGGCGGCAAGTGAATCGTCTTCCGGAGCTACAAAGTAGCTGTGTACAAAATAAAACCAACTCTTATCGGCAATACCGTCCCACAAAGGATGCGTCATGCGCTGCGTAACAGTGTTCCATCCCATTTGAGGCACCTTGAGCCGCTCGCCATTGGCACGCACCAAGGCCGCTTGCGGGAAACGAATGACTTTGCCCGCCATAAGACCGAGCCCGGCGCAGTCGTTTTCGTCGCTGCGCTCAAAGAGCATCTGCATGCCGATGCAAACCGCCAACACGGGCTTATTGTCCAAAGCACGCAACACGGCCTCCTTCAGTCCCGATTCGCCCAGGCAGCGCATGCAGTCTCCCATCGCTCCCTGTCCCGGGAAAATCACGCGATCTGCCGCATCAATCTCGGCAGCGCTTTTCGTGACTGTCACGTCCGCGCCGTCGGCCACCGCCCTGACCGCCTGGCCGACACTGCGCAGATTGCCCGTGCCGTAATCCACAATGGCTATTTTCATAACGCGCCCTTCGTGCTCGGGATCACGTCCGCGGCCCGCTCGTCGGTTGCCACCGCAGCACGAAGCGCACGCGCGAACGCCTTGAAGATCGACTCAGCCTGATGATGTGCGTTTTCACCCTTGAGATTGTCGATATGTAGCGTCATGCCGGCGTGGTTGGAAACCGCCTGAAAGAACTCGCGCACAAGCTGCGAATCAAGAGCACCGATCATCGGAGCAGTGAAGTCACAGTCAAAATACAGTCCCGGACGACCGGAAAGATCGAGCACAACACGCGACAAAGATTCATCGAGCGGAATGCAGGCCTGACCGTATCGCACGATGCCCTTCTTGTTACCGAGCGCTTCCTTAAGTGCCTGACCGAACACAATGCCGGCATCTTCAACCGTGTGATGACCGTCGACATAGAGGTCCCCTTCGACCTTCATGTCCAGATCCATCAATCCGTGCCGAGCGATCTGCTCAAGCATATGATCGAAAAAACCAATGCCCGTCTGGACAGCACAACGGCCGGTGCCATCCAAGTTCAGACACACCTTAATTTGCGTTTCTTTCGTTTTGCGCGATATGGCTGCAGTGCGCATCAACGGCTACTCCCTAACATCGTTGATCGAATCCGCTACGGGCGCAGCTCTGCGGCGCGCCCGCACTGAATCCGCCGATTACTGTTCGTCCTGAATGCGATAGTGAGCGCTGGCGGCGTGCGCATAGAGCGATTCGCCCTTTCCAAGACACTCGGCAATGCGCGCCAGAGGCGTCACACCCTGCTGCTGCACGTAAATCATGCTCGTGCGCTTCTGGAAGTCGTAGACACCCAGCGGCGACGAGAAGCGAGCCGTGCGGCTCGTGGGCAGTACGTGGTTGGGACCGGCACAATAGTCACCAAGCGCCTCGGAAGAATAACGGCCGAGGAAGATAGCACCGGCATGGTGAATCAATTCGGCCCACTTCTCAGGATCGTCCGTGCTCATTTCCAAGTGTTCGGGAGCAATCGTATCGGCAATGCGGCAGGCTTCTTCCAAATCACGCGTCACAATGATGGCGCCGCGATTGGCAAGCGACTGACGGATAATGTCCTTGCGCGGCATTGCTTCGATCTGCCGATCCATCGACGCTTCAACCGCATCGGCAAAAGCCGCGTCAGGAGTCAAAAGCACAGCCTGCGCGAGTACGTCGTGCTCGGCCTGGCTGAAGAGATCCATTGCGATCCAGTCCGGATCGGTCTTGCCGTCGCAAATGACGAGAATTTCAGAAGGACCGGCGATCATATCGATGCCGACGCGGCCAAATACCTTTCGCTTGGCGGCCGCCACATAGGCGTTGCCGGGGCCCACGATCTTGTCGACAGGTTCGATCGTTTCGGTGCCGTAGGCTAGCGCAGCCACGGCCTGTGCGCCGCCGATCGTAAACGCGCGGGAAACGCCGGCCAGACTTGCAGCGGCCAGAACCAATTGATTCTTCTGTCCGCCGGGAGTGGGCACCACCATTTCGATACGCTTGACGCCGGCAACCAATGCGGGCATTGCGTTCATCAAAACAGAGCTCGGGTATGCTGCCAAGCCGCCCGGTACATAGAGACCGACAGAGTCGACAGGCGTGACTCGCTGACCCAACTTGTTGCCGTATTCGTCACAAACCGAAAAGCTCTTTTCGAGCTCTTTTTCGTGGAACACGCGGATGCGGCGGGCGGCTTCTTCAAGTGCCGTGCGCTGTTCTTCAGGCAACGTTTCAAGCGCCTGACGCATTTCTTCAGCGGTAATCACCAAATCGGAGAGCTTTTCTGCGGGCAGTCGGTCAAAGCGAGCCGTGTATTCGAGCACAGCCGCGTCACCGCGTTCGCGCACATCATCGACAATCGCTTCGGCTCGACGCGTGATCTCCGGATCAACACTGGCGTCCACCGCCACCAATTCACTGAATTTCTTTTGAAAGTCTGCCTCGGCAGACGACAAACGACGGATCTGCATTCTTTCCTCCCTACAAATCTTGCGTTCTTACTCTTTCCGACGGCGCTCTTCGACCACTGAGCGCATGGCATCCATGATCGGCATCAGTTCTTCGCGCTTGAGCTTCATGGCAGCCTGATTGACAATGAGGCGCGACGAAATCGGCGCAATCGTCTTGATTTCCACCATATTGTTGGCTTTGAGCGTCGCTCCCGTACTCACTAAGTCAACAATGGCGTCGGCCAGTCCGGCAATCGGCGCGAGTTCCATAGAGCCGTAAAGCTTGATGAGGTCAACGTGTACGCCTTCACGGGCAAAATAGTCACGCGACCACTTGATGTATTTCGTCGCCACGCGAATGCGGCTGCCGCGGCGCACATTGGTGTCCCAGTCAAAGCCGCGAGGAGCTGCCACGCTCATTCGGCAACGGGCAATACCCAAATCCACAGGCACGTACAGGCCGTTGCCGCCGTGTTCATAGAGCGAATCCCAGCCGGCAACGCCAAGGTCTGCAGCGCCGTACTGCACATAAGTCGGCACGTCGGTTGCGCGAAGCACCACGATGCGGAGATCCTCCCGATTTGTTCCGATCATGAGCTTGCGGGAGTCTTCCGGATTTTCCAGCGGACGAATACCGGCGGCGGCCAGAAACGGCAACACCTCCTCAAAGATTCGTCCTTTTGATAGAGCAAGCGTAATCATTTCTGCGCCTTTGTTTTTTTATTTTGATAATGGATCTAGTTTAGCCTTTCGATCTGCGCTCCCAACGCAGAAAGCTTGGCTTCAATGTGTTCGTAACCACGATCCAGATGGTAGATGCGTTCGATGACAGACTCTCCCTGAGCTGCCAGCGCCGCAATAACAAGACATGCCGAAGCACGCAAATCGGTGGCCATCACAGTCGCTGCGTCCAGTCTTTCGACCCCCTGCACAACTGCCGTGTGGCCGTCGACGTGAATGTCCGCTCCCATGCGCTGCAGTTCCGGCACGTGCATGAAGCGGTTTTCAAAAATAGTTTCCACAATTCGACCCGTGCCTTGTGCAACGGCGTCAAGCGCCATGAACTGCGCCTGCATGTCGGTCGGAAAGCCCGGGTGCGGAATGGTGCGCACGTCCACCGCCTTGGGACGCCCCGAAATCTTGGCGCGAATCCAATCCTCGCCGACTTCAACTTCACCGCCCGCCTCGCGCAATTTGCCGATCACGGCCTCCATTGCCCAAGGCACAGTATCGGTCACCATCACGTCGCCGCCGGTAGCAAGCGCCGCGCACAAAAATGTCCCCGTTTCGATACGATCGGCAATGACAGAATGCTCGCACCCGTGAAGCTTCTCGACACCTTCAATCACGATTTGCGGCGTACCCGCTCCCGTCACCTTGGCGCCCATCTTATTGAGACATTCGGCCAAATCAATCACTTCGGGCTCTCGCGCCGCGTTTTCAATAATCGTTGTTCCTTCGGCAAGGACCGCCGCCATCATGATGTTTTCGGTGCCGGTCACCGTCACCATATCAGGCACGATGCGGCATCCCTTCAAACGGCCTGCGCTAGCCTGCATGTAACCGTGATCAATTTCGATTTCTGCGCCCATCATCTTGAGCGCCTTGATATGCTGATCCACGGGACGTGCACCGATTGAACAACCGCCCGGCAACGACACGCGTGCATTGCCGAAACGCGTCGTAAGCGGGCCGAGAACAAGCACTGAGGCCCGCATGGTTTTGACAAGTTCATACGGAGCCTGGGTAGAAGTGATATTGCCCGCATTCATTCGAACCGTGCCGTTGCCAAGATCCTCAAACGCAACGCCCATGCCTTCGAGGAGTTTAGCCATCGTACGCACGTCAGCAAGTTCCGGAACATTGTGCAGCACCACATCGTCGGCCGTTAAAAGCGCTGCGGCAATGATTGGCAACGCAGCGTTTTTGGCGCCCGATGCCTTTACTTGTCCGACAAGGCGACGACCGCCGACAATTCTGAGTTTCTGCATATCTCCGTATCCATTCCTGATCATTAGGCCGGCACGCACGCCGCCCCTCGGAAACTTACGTCCGAGTTTTTGATTTTACCGCAGGGATTTCGGCTTCAGTCCGCGATTGCTCTGTCTTTTTCCGGTTTTTTCTCAGGAATAAAGCGACTCGAAGCGAACGAAATGATGAATCGGTCCGTGACCGCTCCCCACCGTCAGATCGTCGGAAGCGTTGATGGCTTCTTCAATGTAGCGCCGAGCCAAACGAACCGCCTGCGGCAGATCGTCGGTGCGCGCCCAGAGCGCGGCAATGGCCGACGAAAGTGAGCATCCTGTGCCATGCGTGTTTTTCGTGTGTACACGAGGACCGTCCAGATCAATGAACGCCTTGCCGTCATAGAAAACATCGCGAAGCGTCTCTTCAACACTATGTCCGCCTTTGAGATAGACAGCGGTTTTTCCGCCGCACATATCCCAAAGTTCCCGTGCAGCTTCATGCATGTTTGCGGTAGCACGAACTTCGCGACCGAGCAGTACGGAAGCTTCCGGCAGATTGGGCGTAATCACGTCGGCCAACGGCAACAGCTCTTCCTTGAAAAAGGCAACGGCATCATCGGGCATCAGCCGATCGCCGCTTTTGGCAACCATTACCGTATCAAGCACAACCTTTGGAGCCTGATGCGCTCGCAAAGCCTGAGCCACGGCAGCCATCACGTCCTGAGCGCCGAGCATGCCAATCTTGACGGCATCAATACGCACATCGGCAAAAAGCGTATCAATCTGCTCCTTCACAAACGCCGCAGGAACAGGCATCACACCCGTCACTGCCCTCGTGTTTTGCGCCGTTAAAGCGGCAATGACACCGGTCGCAAACGTCCCCAACGCCGACATCACTTTGACATCGGCCAGAACGCCTGCGCCGCCGGAAGGGTCAACACCGGCAATTGTCAAGACATTTTTGATGTTTCTTGCGCCCATATTTCTCTCACAAACCGCATCTGACGCTGCGTCGCGCCCGTGTAAAGCGAAGCAAATTCCAACGCACGGCGACTGCGTTCGGCCAACGTTCCGTCAACGAACCAGGAAAGCGCAGTCTCCACGGCATCACGCGGATGCGCGGCGTGCACGGCACCGCCTTCGGCGAGTGCATCGGCCACGGCCTTGGCAAAATTAAATGTGCTGGAACCCACCAGCACGGGCGAGCCGGAAGCCGCAGGCTCAATCAAGTTCTGGCAGCCAAACTGTCCGAAGCTACCGCCCATGATGCACACGTCCGACAAAGCACAATAAAAACTCATCTCGCCCATCGTGTCGCCCAGAAGCACCGCAGGTCCTTCTGAGAGACCGGAAAATTCGGGATCTTCGCTTTTGCGAATCACACGACAACCTGAGCGCTTGAAGATCTCGGCCACTTCGTCGAAGCGCTGCGGGTGGCGCGGCACAACCAAAAAAACAGCCTCTTCGAGATGCTCGGCAATATGCGGAGAAAACATCGCCTCTTCGCCTTCACGCGTACTTGCAAGCAAAATGACCTTCTTTTTGAACGTGCCCTTGACTTTCGCAGCCAGCTCGACCTGTTTGGGATTCGGACGAATGTCAAACTTCACCGACCCGCAAACGTGGATGTTACGGGCGCCTAGTGCTTTGAGCCTCTCGGCATCTTCCTGACTTTGCGCGAGCACCGCAGCAAAAGAAGCAAAAGCAGGTCCCATCAGCGAAGCCACTAATTTTGCCTGCCCCGCGCTTTTTTCCGATTCGCGCGCGTTGGCGAGAACCACAGGGATGCGGCGCTTTGCAGCCTCCTGCATCATGTTGGGCCAGACTTCCGTTTCCATCACAACGCCCATTACCGGCTTCGTCTCTTCGAAAAACTTCGCCATTAGGCGCGGATTGTCATACGGTAAATAACACTGCACTATGCGACCAGGGTAGCGTTCGGCAATTTTTGCCCCCGTGTCTCGCCCCGTCGGGGTCATACAGGTCAAAAGAATCTCGGCTTGCGGATTTTCCGTAAGAAATGCGTCAATTATCGTGCGCGCCGCTGCTGTCTCGCCTACGCTCACCGCATGCAACCACAGTCGGGGCATTGAGGAAGCCGGGTAATGACACCAGCCGAAGCGTTCGTCCCAGTGCTTGAGGTAGTCGGGCTGCTTGCGGGCCCTCTTTCGGAGATAGCACTTTGCCAGCGGCAATGCGCAGTATGTCAATCCTCGATAAAGCGTCGAAATCAGCATCGCTTACGCCTTCAAAAATTCAGTTACGCAACGGTCGCCTGAGCCAAAACAGAATGCATGGCTGCCAGCACTTCTTCGGGCTGGGGGATCACACCGTTGTCCCCCACGGTTGCGCAGACGCTTTCCGAGACCAGAGAAAAAAGTTCGGCACTTGTGCCCACGATGATGCCAACGGACGGAATCCCTAGCGCTGCCCCCAAATGCGTGAGCCCCGTATCGACGCCAAGCAGGCAACGAGCACCAGCAATCACTTCCGCTATAGCTCTCAAGCTCAGACGAGGCAACACCACGACCTGCCCCGGCACGCTCGAAGCAATCTGTTCGCAGTAGGCCCTTTCCTTGTCGTTGCCCCAGAAAAGAACGCTCATGATGCCGTCGTCAGCCAATTCCCGCGCCACTTCAGTCCAGCGGCTCTTAGGCCACAACTTTTCAGCACGGCTTGTGTTAACGGTGAGCGCCGCATAGGGTGCACGGACACCGGTCGGCGTCATCGGCTTGACATCAAGCCCGTAGTGAAGATCTTCATTCTCAATAGGATAACCCAAGGCCTGCGCAGCCATGGTGCGATAGCGAACCACCGGCACCAATTTGTTCGAAACCGGGAGCGTACGGCTGTAAAAGTGCGCCGCCAACGGCTCCTTGATGTTTTCCTTGGAATAACCCACACTCTCGACCCCGGCCCATCGTGCGACAACCGCCGTGCGGATCAATCCTTGCAGATCAATGACAATGTCATACTTGGCTTCAGCCAGTGCGCGTCGTACAGCCAGGATTTCACCTCGGACTGACGATGAGAAAATGTTTTTGCGCCAACGACGGAAAGCCGTCACCACAAGCTTGTCTACAAAGGGCGAAAGTTTCGGAATGTCGGTAAAACTCTCTTCAACCACCCAACTCAATTCGCAATCGGGATAGTGCTTCTTGATGTCGTAGGCCACCGGCAACGCATGCACGATGTCCCCCATGGAAGAAGACTTGATGATGAGAATTTTTTTGGGCATATCCGCTGTTTATTCGTAAGTCAAAAGACACAAGGGCGACGGACAGCCGCCCTGGCGCCGGGATGTTTCAAGCGTCTTCAAATAACCGTTGCTTCGGCACGACGCGAAAGTTTCTTGCCGAATTCAACGCCCGGCTGATCAAACGGATTGATACCGTAGAGCGTTCCGAGCATCGTGGTCTTGTGTTCGTAAAGCGCCATCAATGCACCCAGACGAGCGGCGTCAAGCTGATCAATGCTGATCGTGGAAACCGCATTGAAGCACTCGGTTTCTTCACGCGTGATCAACGCTTCGGCCTGAGCCTTGGCATTGGCAATCAGCACGCGATGCAAATCGGCATGACGGTGACCGGGCTTTTCGCACCACAGAAGATCAATCGAGGTAGACCCCGTACCCTCTCGCAACCACTGGTAGAACGAATGCTGCGATTCGTTGCCATGGCCGCCCCAGATGGCTTGCCCCGTCGGTCCTTCAATCAGTGCGCCGTCAGCGCCCACGTGCTTGCCCAGACTTTCCATTTCAAGCTGCTGCAGCCACATCACCATGGTGCGCAGTCTCTCGTCGTAGGGCAGGAAGCAATGCTGCTCAATGCCCAGACGCGTCGAATTCCAGTAGGAGATAAGCGCGAGCAACAGCGGCAGGTTTTCACCGGCCGGCGCTTGTGCCACATGCACGTCCATGGCATGCGCGCCGTCGAGCAAGGCACGGAACGTGTCAGAACCGAGCGCCACGGCATCTGCCAGACCAATGGCCGACCACACCGAGAAGCGGCCGCCCACCCACTCCCAAATCGGAAAGAAGTTTTCTTCAGGCAGATTCATGTCACGAGCCGCATTTTTGTTGGCCGAAACCACCACCATATGACGCGCGCGATCCTCTCCTGAAATACCGGCTTCCAAAAGCCACTGATCAATCGCCGCGGCATTAACCGCCGTTTCGCGCGTCGTAAAACTCTTGGAAGAAACAATCACAAGGGTCTTAAACGGATTGAGGTCACCCACGATGCGATCAAACGACACACCGTCGGCAGCGGCCAGAAAATGCAATCGCACCTGTTCGCGCGTTGTACGGAGAGCCTGGTAAACCGTCTTGGGGCCCACTTCGGAGCCGCCGATACCCACATTGATCACGTCAGTGATCGTGTCGCCTCGGCAACCACGACGGCGTCCCGAGCGAACGTCGTCGGCAAAGGCGCACATATGTTCGAGCGCCTCCTGCACTTCCTTGTGAAAAGGCGCCCCCACAGCCGGATCTCGCAACGCAGTGTGCAAAGCCGCACGGCCTTCGCTCGCGTTGACAATCTGGCCTTCTCTCATAGCCGCATTCGCACCCAAAACCCCCTTTTCCCGGGCAATTTCCAAAAGCGAATTGAAGTCAGCCTCCGTCATACGCTGCCGCCCGATATCAAGCGTCAGTCCGCAGGCGGGAAAAGTGGTTCGGGAAAGCGTGTCGCGCAAAAACGGAACGGTATTGGAAGCCATGTTTTTATCTTCGGTTGTTCATCGGTTGCCCGCAATGGATTGCGGGCGCCACATCTGGAAAGTGTAGCCAAGCATCGGGCAAAAAGCGTCTTTTGCAAGGTTTGGAAAACTTTGCTTTCACGCTTCCAAACAAAATTTCGGTAAACACACACAAATTCCGAGAACAAAAAAGCCCGAAAACACATGTCTCCGAGCTCTCATTGCCGTCAAGATTTGCCGCAAACTCAGTGGTCGGACTTGATGCCCGCGCCGCACATCGTGATCAAGGTGTCAGGTGTGGGACCGAGCTCCTCGCAGTAGGCCAGATAAGCCGCGTAATTGGCCGCCGTCGTGTGCTCACAGTAAATGCCGCGGGCGGCGATCTTGGCGCGGGCTTCCAGAATCTTTTCTTCCGGCGCACGAACAAACGCGATGTTGTGGCGATAGCTCATGTCGAGCAACTCATCGCCGCGCATCGGCACGCCGATCGCAATGCCTTCGGCCATCGTGGGCTTCGGAACAATCGAAGCCGGATGCGCGTCATGCGTTTTGACTGCACGATAAAGCGGATCGCAGTTTTCGCTTTGCAGCGCGATGATCTGCGGAAACTTATCGATTACGCCGGATTTCTCAAGATGTTCGAGCGCCTTGACCACACCGATAAAAAGCGTGCCGTTGCCTACCGGCACGACGATGTGCGCCGGAATACGCCCGAGCTGCTCAAGCGTTTCATAGATGTACGCCTTCATGCCTTCGTAGAAGAAGGGGTTGTAGACATGGTTGGCGTAATAGGCTCCTTCATCGCACACTTTGGCACGGCAGACATCGGCGCAATGGTCGCGAGTGCCCGGAACCACATTGACTTTGGCACCATGCGACTCAATCATGCGGATTTTCGAGGGACTCGTTCCTTCGGGAACGAAAATTTCGCATTTGATGCCCGCTCGCGCCGCATAGGCCGCAACGGCATTGCCCGCGTTGCCGCTTGAATCTTGCACGCACGACTTCACGCCGATCGCCTTCATGTGCGCCACAAGCGTCGCGGCACCGCGATCTTTGAAGGAAAGCGTCGGCATCATGTAATCCATCTTAAAGAGCACGTCGTCGTCAAAACGAACGATCGGCGTACGGCCTTCCCCGAGCGTCACATCGCGCCAGGCATCGCCCTCAAGCGCCATGAAACGACGGTACCGGAACTGACTCCATTCTTTATCGTCGATGAGTTCCGGATCCCATGCCTCAGGCGTGAAGTCAAGCTCGAACAAACCGCCGCATTCGCACGTCGGCTGCATCGTCGTCACGGGTGTGCGCTTGCCACACTTTGTGCAAATGAATTCCATCAGAAACCTCCGTCAAAAAAGCTGTTTCAGTTCAGTTTTTGTCCGTTTTACGCCGTTCCCGAACGGCATCCAAGTCGCCGTAAAGCGTCGCTTTGGCCAAATTTAATTTCTGCGCTACAAGCTCAATTGATCCTTTAACAAGGAACACGCCGCGACGATCCATGAATTCGAGCATTCGCAGACGAGCTTCGCGTGAGAGTCGTTCTCCGCCTGCATCTTCCTGCACAATTCGATCCACAAAATCGGCCACGAAATCCTGGACACCTTGTTCGGGAAGCTCTCGAGCGAGTTTGTGCGGCTTCGTTGCGATTGATGCAGCTGTCGACAGGTGTTTGCCGCCCGGGGGTAGTCCCGGCAACAATGACGACAAGTAGTCCATCGCTTGCGTGGCGGCTCGGGTATCCAAGTTGATGCACAGAGCTCCGACCAGTCGCTCCGAATCGTCTCGAATCAAAAGCGTCGAGGAACGGATCAAACGACCGTTCTTCTCAAAATAGTAGTTGGCGAGAATACCGTCCTCAGGATTGCCGGCTTTAATAGCCTCCTCAATCAAACGCTCGAAACTTTCGCCGACTTTGCGACCGGTCACCACCGGATTGGCAACGTACACAACCGAGCGTTGCGGAACGGTAAGGTCGTGGAGTACCACTTCGCAATCGGCAAACGTGCGAACAAGAAGATCGGCAACACCAACATACGGTCGAAGAACAGGATGTATGGTCATGTCACCCATTGTACATAATTTTTTATTTACTATTGATAATTTTTTATGGAGACAAGATTTGAAAAAAGGTACCTTCGAAATGCTCGGAGATACCTTTTCGGACAGCGTCACCGCTCGCGATCCTCAAACAAGAAAATCAGTCGTGTCCCAAATAGTCCTTTTGCCACTTTGCCACCTGAGGATCGCTTGTTTTGAGGTTTGGGTTCGGGCATGACCATACGAACATCCGCACATTAGTGGTACCAGGTTTGCCTTTGGTATAGCCGACGTGAGTAGCGCCCTTGACACGAAGAGCCTTGCGAACCGCTACTTGCGTGTTGCGCTTGGACCCATTAACGAGAATTGCAGATACCGAACCAGCCTTGTCCAACAGAACACAATTGTTGGCCTCAGCTTCCTCGGCCGTAATCATGTTAATTCTCTCTGCACCTTGAGGAATGGATCCACACCCCGCAAGCACCAACGCAGACAAAGCACTCAAAAAAAGAACTTTTCTCATTTACTAGTCCCAAGTCATCAAAAAGTTTTCTTCTTTTTTTCCAACTCTTTGTTGTCACTCTAACGACAACACTCTGTTGAGATCCTTGCCTGAGTAGCCATTACGCCACTCGTCCAGGCAACGGCGTTCGCCATACTACCTCATAAGCTCTATTGCCGTAAAAAACGCTCTCTGTTATCCGAGATTTCTGGTATTTGTTAGTTACGCCAGACACCTTCCGTGATTTGTGCACTTTCCTTCAGGATTAAAGACCCAGAGACTTAGTTTTTTGCCAAATCCCGCCCTTTATAATGACTCCTCCTATGGCACGAACGCTCTGCCGCTAAAGGATTTGACCGATCGGCTCCGCCTTCTTGCCTCAGGCATTTCGTCAAACTTCCGTCATCGCTACAAGTCGATCCCATGTCCCGGTCTGCGCTCTACATCCACAGTCTTGGAACCGTTTCGGCCGCCGGCATCGGCTTGCAAGAGCTTCGCCAGACCTTGTTCGGTCAACGTTCCTCGGCTATGCGCTTTCACAACGGACTAGCCCCCGATCCGAACAAAACCTTTTATTGCGGATTCTTGTCCGACCTGACACCTTCGCAGAACAGCAACCGCACGGCAATGCTCTTGGAACTCTGTTTGGAGCAAATGTCTGAACTTCAGGAATTGCTCCCAAGCATTGCCCCCGATCGCGTCGCCGTCGTACTCGGTGCCTGTACTTCAGGCATGCACCGCATTGAAGAAGGCATGTCCGAGTATGTTCGCACACAACAACTGCCGGAAAACTTTTCCATCCGGGATCTCAATCTTTTTGAACCTGCTCGCTTTGTCGCCGACAAAATTGGGGCGCGCGGTCCCGTCTACACGGTCAGCAACGCCTGCTCTTCCGGGCTCTTGGCGCTTGAAAGCGCTGCACAGCTTCTTGGCGCCAATTTGGCTGATCTGGTAATTGCCGGCGGTTGCGACGGTTTCTGCCAATTCACAAATGCGGGCTTTTCTGCTCTTTCAGCCGTGAGCCCCGAGCCCTGCACTCCTTTTTCCGCGGGTCGCAAAGGCATCAATCTGGGCGAAGGCGGTGCGCTCGTAGCCATGACTCGTCACTGCTCAAATGCTTTTCTCGCTTACAGAGGTGCCGGATTGACAACTGACGCGCACCATCTCTCCGCTCCTGAGCCCGAAGGCATCCAAGCCGCTCAAGCCATGCGTCTGGCGCTCGAATCTGCCGGTCTTTGCCTTGCCGACATCGATCTGGTCATTGCACACGGCACGGGAACGCCGCTCAACGACAGCATGGAAGCCAAAGCCATTGAAAGAGTCTTCGGCACTGACGTGCCTTGTGCCTCTTATAAGTCGCTTTCGGGACACACTCTGGCCGGCGCAGGGGCCCTTCAGGCCGCCATTGCCGCCGCTCTTTTAACGGACAATCCCGACGGTGTGTTGCCGCCGAGTGCAGGAATCGAAACAGTCGATCCTACGCTTGCGCCGGCTCATGTGCTCACGCAGACTCGCGTCCTTGGTCGGGAGATTCGTCACATCGTTGCAAACGCCTTTGCTTTCGGAGGCTCCAACGCTAGCGCTGTTTTCAGTCGAGTTTCGCCATGAGTTCCTTTTGCTGCGATCCTTCCCGTTACCTGCCGCATCGTACTCCGATGCTGCTCATTGACCGCGTGTTGGCGGCAGATGCCGAAACGACTCGCTGCCGCGTGACCGTCGGCGAGCAATGCTCCCTATTTCGTCAAGCCGACGGCTCGTATCCCAACAGTCTTTTCATCGAATTCATGGCGCAGACGGTGGGCGTTTTTGCAGGCATCCGAGACAGCGAGTCGGGCATCGGCCCTCGCGTAGGATTTTTGTTGGGCTCGCGCAAAGTGCAACTGCACAAAAAAACGCTTGCCGAAGGCGACGTCTTTGACATTGATACGCGCTGCCTCTTTTTCGGACAAGAAGAACTTCCGAGTCAATTCGAGTGCCGCGTGCTCGAAAACAACACCGAAGTGGCCAGCGCCGTCCTCACGGTTTACCGCCCTCGCGACCTTCAAGAATTCGTTCGAACGACCTTTGCACAATGATGACTTCTTCTACTGACCTTACCGTTCTTGTTACCGGCGCCTCCCGCGGCATCGGCCGCGCCATTGCTCTGCAACTGGCCCGCGACGGCTTTTGTGTTGTAGTGCACGGGTCCAAACCGTCGGCCGCGCTTGACGAAACGCTCGGGCTGATCGCTCAAGCCGGCGGGAAAGCACGTTCGCTGACCTTCGACGTCTGCGACCGAGAGGCTGCTCAACAGGCGCTTCTGGCCGACGTAGAAGCAAACGGCGCCTACTACGGAATCGTCGCCAACGCCGGCATCGCCCGCGACGGCACGTTCGCAGCCATGCCCTCCGAAGATTGGGACAGCGTGATTCATACTGACCTCACAGGCTTTTACAACGTCGTGCAACCGATGGTGATGCCGATGGTGCGTCGCCGCAAACCGGGCCGCATCGTTGTAATCAGCTCCGTTTCGGGCGTGGTGGGCAACCGAGGCCAAGTAAATTATTCGGCAGCCAAGGCTGGTCTTATCGGCGCTGCCAAAGCGCTCGCCACGGAACTCGCCAGCCGTTCGATTACGGTCAACGCCGTCGCACCGGGACTGATCGAAACGGAAATGGTCACCGAAGAAGTGCTCGAACACGCCATGCAACTCATCCCGATGCGTCGCATAGGCAAACCCGAGGAAGTCGCCGGCGTCGTTTCTTTTCTGATGAGCGAAGCGGCATCTTATGTGACCCGTCAGGTCATCGGCGTTAACGGAGGTTTGGCATGAGCAATAAAAAGCGCGTTGTCGTCACCGGCTTCGGCGCCATCAGCCCGCTTGGCAACGATTGGGAATCTGTTTCCGCGAAACTCAAAAGCTGCACCAATGCCGTGCAAGCGATGAAGGAATGGGCCGACATCAAAGGATTGCATACGCGCTTGGGGTGTCCCGCCGCCCCCTTTGAGCTCGATCCGGCCAAGTACAACCGCAAAAGCACACGCAGCATGGGCCGCGTGGGACTTTTGGGTGTTCGCGCGACGGAAGTGGCGCTGGCAGATGCAGGACTTCTGGACAATCAGGCATTTCTGAGTTCGGGGGATCTCGGTATCGCCTACGGCTCGAGTGCCGGCACGCCCTCGGCCGTCGCGGACATCGCAAGCCTCATTTTGAAGCGTTCCACGTCCGACATGAACGCCAACACCTATGTGCGCATGATGTCGCACACGGCAGCGGTCAACATCGGCGTGTTCTTCAAGATCAAGGGCCGCATCATCACAACAAGTTCTGCCTGCACCTCGTCCTCGCAGGCCATCGGCTATGCCTACGAAACGATTCTCGCCGGCCGTGCCAAAGCCATGATCGCAGGCGGCAGCGAAGAGCTTGACGCTTCCGACGCAGCCATTTTCGATACGCTTTTTGCCACGAGCACCAACTACAACGACCATCCGGAGCTGTCTCCCCGTCCGTTTGACGCCCAACGCGACGGTTTGGTGATCGGCGAAGGCGGCTGCACCCTGATTCTCGAGGAGCTTAACTTCGCCAAGGCACGCGGCGCCAAGATTTATGCCGAGGTGCTGGGTTTCGGCACCAACTCCGACGGCACGCACATCACCAGTCCCCAATCCGAACAAATGGCGCAGGCGATGCGTCTGGCTCTTGCTGATGCGGGACTCAACGCAGCGGACATCGGCTACATCAATGCTCACGGCACGGCCACCGATCGCGGCGACAGTGCCGAATCGCAAGCCATGGCCGCCGTTTTCGGCAACAAAACCCCCGTATCAACCCTCAAGAGCTACATGGGGCACACGCTCGGCGCCTGCGGGTCACTTGAAGCCTGGATGTCGATCATGATGATGAATGAGGGATGGTTCGCGCCGACCATCAATCTGGAAAATGTGGCTGAAGACTGCAGTGATCTCGCTTATATCCGTAATCAACCGTTGGAATTGAACACCAACTACATCATGAGCAACAACTTTGCCTTCGGCGGCATCAACACGTCGCTCATCTTCGGTCGCTACAAGGAGTAGTCCGATGCCTGTCAAACGCAAACCGGATCAATCCATCATCGAAGCGCTCAACAAGGCACAGCACATCGCCTTCGGGCCGGTACTCTTTCAGGCCGTTCGTTCGGCGCTTGCCACAGGACTTCTGTCGCACATTTCCGAAGCGGAAGACACCGAAACGGAAGCTGCCCGCGCCTGCAGCCTGACGCCCTATGCTGTCGGCGTACTGGTCGACGTATTGACCGCAGGCGACGTCGTCACTAAATCCGAAGACGGGACGCTTGCGCTCACCAAAACCGGTCAGTGCTTGCTTTTTGACGAAATGACCCGCGTGAACTTCAATTTCACAGCCGACGTCTGCTACCGCGGCATGGATCACCTGACCGAGGCTCTTACCGAAGGGAAACCCGCGGGGCTCAAAGAACTCGGCGACTGGGACACCATTTATCCGGCAATTTCTCAGCTGCCGCACCCGGCTCGCGAAAGTTGGTTCGCGTTCGATCATTACTATTCCGACCGGTACTTTGCGATGCTCGCCGAAGAACTGCGCGACCGACTATCTCCACAAACTCTATTTGACGTGGGCGGCAACACCGGAAAGTTTGCAGCCGCCTGTCTCAAGGCTATGCCGCAGACGCGCGTCACACTGATTGATTTGCCGCAGCAGTGCGCCACGGCGTGCTCCAATTCGATTCTGGCTCCCTTTGCCGACCGATTCTCCGCGGCTGAAGTCGACTGGCTCAAGCCCGATTGCGTCCCTGTCGTTGAACACAAAGCCGACGTAATTTGGATGAGCCAGTTTCTCGACTGCTTCTCGCCCGAAGAAGCCGTTAGCATCCTGCAGCGGTGCAAGCCCCTTTTGTCTGAACGCGGTCGCTTTGCCGTTCTTGAATGTCTAGTTGACGGTCAGAAGTTCCCGGCAGCCGGTTTTTCGCTTGCTGCCGTGTCGCTTTACTTCACGACGATGGCCAACGGCAACTCGCGCTTTTACCGCCGCAATGACTTGCTCTCGGTATTCAAGAACGCGGGACTTGGTGTCGAATATTGTCGCGATAACGTGGGCGTCAGCCACACGCTCTACATTCTCAAACCGACGGCCGCTAAATGACTGCGATTCGACTCCATGTGTCCGACGTCTCCGTCGTAAGCTCCCGGTGCGACAATCCGGCACTTTGGCAAGCCTGGGCGCAAACTTCCGCACCGGCTCCCCTTGCCGAAACAATGCCGAGCCACGCCGCGATTCCCGCCGGCGTACGCCGTCGTCTGTCGCCTCTGGGCCGCTGTGCGCTCTCGGCTCTGGCTTCTTTGAAGCCCCAAGCCGACGAACCGACCGTCTGGGCCTCAAGCTGGGGAGACATTTCCCGCACATTCAAACTCACACAAACGCTTTCGCAGCACGAAGACATGAGCCCGGCCGACTTTGCCCTGAGCGTACACAACGCCGTGGGCGCCCAAGCGGCAATTTGGCTCAAAAATCACGCCTCGACTTCGGCTGTGGCCGCCGGTCCTGTCACGGCCTCGTGTGCACTGCTCGAAGCATTTTTGAAACTGCAATCAAGCCCTTCTGTTCTCGTCGTGCGCTATGAAGAATCCATGCCCGAACTCTGGCGTAATAATGACAGCGACAGCGCTCCGTTGCCCTGCGCTTGGGCGCTTCGCCTGACTTCGGCACCAAACGCTCAAACGATCAAGCTGGAAACCGTTGATGCGGCAAACGTGGAAAAAAGCGCCTGCCATATCCTCGACGAAATCCGCTTTCTCATAAACGGCACGGTTGCTTACGCCGAGTCTGACGGGGTAAGAGCCTGGCACTGGGGGCGCCTGTGACCGCATTTCTGAGCAAACTGTGGCGAGTACCCGCAACCGGCTTTTGTTTCCTGGCCTTTTTTACGGGCGGCATTCTCTTTCGGCTATTAGTCTTCCCGTCCCTGAACATTTTCATTTCGGATCAACGCCAACGAGAGTTGCGCGCGCGAAAAGTCGTGCAAGCTAGTTTCTCGGGTTTCGTTCGCATGATGCGCTTTTTGCAGGTTCTCAAGCTTGAAGTCGACCCGCAACTCAAAAAGAGACTTGCCACGGAAAGCCTTTTTATCTGTGCCTCCCACCCGACGCTCATTGACGTCGTCATCCTGCACAGTCTCATTGAAAACGCCAATTGCATCGTCAAGGCGGCATTGCACGACTCGTTTGCCCTGAGTTCTCCCGTCAAGGCAGCGAACTACATTGCCAACGACTCAGGTCCCGAACTGATCGAAGCCTGTGCAGCAAGCCTCGCGCGCGGCGATACGCTCGTCGTTTTTCCTGAGGGCACCCGTTCTGTTCCGGGCAAAGACCCCCGACTGCATCACGGTGCCGCAGCCATCGCATTGGCCAGCGAGCGCAACATCACGCCGGTTTGCATCACTTGTACGCCACCTGCGCTAATGAAGGGCATTGCGTGGTATCAGGTTCCTGAGCGTAAAATGAATATTTTCGTCCGCGCTGCCGCTGATATCCAAATCGAGCCCTTTATGGAAGTTGAGAAAGAGCTCGGTCGTCCCGTTGCGGTGCGGCGTCTCACGCAAGAGCTCAAAAACCGGCTCTTTGTCCACGCCCAATAAAACGACACGCCAATAAATTAGAAATGACAAAAGAAGAACTGCAGCTCGAACTCAAGGCGCTGATCGTCTCCGCACTCGGCCTTGAGGACATCAAGCCCGAAGACATCGAAACCGACGCACCTCTGTTTGTGGACGGTCTCGGTCTGGACTCGATCGACGCGCTCGAACTCGGTCTTGCCATCAAAAAGAAGTACGGCATCACCATGTCGGCCGAAAATGAAGAAAACAAAAAGCACTTCGCCAGCGTCGCTGCCCTTGCCGACTTCATCGCCGCTCACAAAGCCGCCGCCTAACCTCTTATGACCATTGATACCGCCATGGTGACCGAACAACAAATTTTTGATGAACTCAAACGCGTTCTTGTGGAAACCTTTGAAATCGATCCGGCTGCCGTCGTCCCTGAAGCCAAACTATACGACGACCTGGATCTCGACTCGATTGACGCAGTGGATCTTCTCGTAAAGTTGCGCCCCTTCGTCGGCGACCGAAACATCTCCCCCAACGACTTCAAACAGGTGCGTACTGTGGGAGACCTCGTCAAAGTCCTGGATCACATCCTCAACGACTAACGCCACTATCCGGCGACCGGAAGGAAAGCGCGACGCTTCCCGCCGACAACGCTTTCCCGGAGGGCGGCCGACTTTTAGCGACTCATGATTGTCCGAATCTTTGCCGTCCTCGTTCTTCTGATTTATCCCTTTGCCGTCTGGCAGCTCCTTGAGCACGGCATGATTGCGAGCGCAGCGCTTTTTCTGGCCGTCGCCGCCCTCTTGAACGCCTGTATCAAACGTTCCCCCATCGGCTTTGTATGCGTGGCCTGCGCTCTGGTTCTTGCGTTTTGCGCGGGCGTGCTTGACATGCAAAACGCGCTCAAGCTCTATCCCGTTTTTGTCAACGCCGCACTTTTTACTGTCTTTGCCGCTTCTCTCAGAGGCACTCCCATGGTGGAAACCTTTGCGCGACTTCGGCATAAAAATCTGCCCGCGCACGCCGTCGTCTACTGTCGCCGCGTAACCGTCGTGTGGTGCGTCTTTTTCATCGTCAACGGACTTGTCGCACTCGATTCGGCGCTCTTTCGCAGCGATGCCTGGTGGGCCTTATACAATGGCGCTGTCAGCTACGTGCTGATCGCAGCGCTTTTTGCCGCAGAATTCGCCGTACGCATCCTCGTACAGCGAAAACACGAAGCTTCCGGAGAAACGCCTTGACTGACTGCTCCCGCGTGCTGCCAGAGGCAGCCGACGACAATCGTGCCTTTACCGTTTCAGACGCCGGCGTACGCACGCGCCGCGACTTTGCGTTAGCGGCCGCCGGCTGGAAGGCAGCCGTGCAAGCCAGCGGCGCCAAAGCCGTGGCCCTCTATTTTTCCGACATCTTTGACTCCGCCTCCGCGCTTTTCGGTTGTTGGGCGGCAGGCGTTCGAGCAGTGTTACCCGCCGATACGTCCGCGGCGCTTATCGAGCGACTGAATGACGAGGTCCAGGCCGTTGCCGGCGACTTTCCGGCAAACTGCCCCATTGCTTCGCTCACGCGCAAAGAAGCAAGCGAACCTTGCCGCGACGTTATTGATGCCTCAAAACCGCTGGTGGCACTTTTCACGTCCGGCTCGACGGGGACGCCTACCATGGTGGTCAAGCGACTGAGTCAACTCTTTTGTGAAGTCGAAAGCATCAATTCACGCGGCCACGGTCAGGAAAAAGAACTCACCGAAAACACGGTGATTTTCTCCACCGTCTCGCAGCAGCACATCTACGGCCTACTCTTTGCTCTCCTGTGGCCTTTGCGCTCGGCACGAGCTGTCTGGCATACCCGCATTCTTTACCCCGAAGAACTACTCGGTCACATCTGCAAGGTTCGGGAAGCCGCTTGGATCGCCAGCCCTGCGCATTTAAACCGTCTACCCGAACATCCGCTCTGGGAAAAGGCGCGGCCGCTTTTGCGCGCCATCTATTCAAGCGGCGGCCCATTGAGTGACGAAGGCCTCAAGACAACACTTCTGCGTACCGGCATCGCCCCTGTTGAGCTTTTGGGAAGTTCCGAATCCGGCGGTATCGCCTGGCGCAAACGCTCGGTTGAAGCCGATGGCCGCATCACAGGTACAGGCTATCGCCCGCTCCCGGCCACGCAGTTTCGGATTGAAAACTCGCTTCTTGTCATTAAAAGCCCTCAGCTTTCGACAGACGACTGGGAAACCACGGCCGACATGGTGTCGCTTAACGCCGACGGCGATACGTTTACATTGCTCGGCCGCGCCGATCGTATCGTGAAAATCGAAGGCAAACGTGTGTCGCTCAAAACGGTGGAAAACGCACTTCTAGCCACCGGGCTCGTTTCCGAAGTCAAGGCGTTCAGTCGCAAGGCCAATGCCCAAAGTACAGCCGAACGCATTGCGGTAGCCGCCGTCACAACGCCTGCAGCAAGCCGCGTGATCCTACGAGACGGGAAACACGCTTTGGTAGAAAACCTGCGAACAGAACTTCTCAAGCATATCGAGCGTGTCTGTCTGCCTCGCCAATGGCGCTTTACCTGGGCCCTGCCGCAAAACGCGCTCGGAAAAGCCACAACGCAGACTGTCGAAACGCTTTTTTCGCATCAGACGCCGCAGGCAGTTCTGCTTGAAGCACTCAACGCCGACGTAGCCGACATGGTGCTTTCGGTACCCGCCGACTCTCCCTATTTCAAAGGCCATTTTCCTGAATTCGCCCTGCTACCCGGCGTGGTGCAAGTACAGTGGGCCAAAGACATCGCGTGTCGCTATTGGAATCTTGAAGTCGCCCTTTTCGGCGTTAAGGCACTCAAATTCATGTCGCCGATTCGCCCCGACGACACCGTCGTGCTTAAGCTCTCACGCAGCGTTTCCGGTATCGCCTTTATCTATCAAAAAACCGACGGCAGCACGCTTTCGCGCGGCACGCTTGTCTTGGAAACGGAGCAATGAGTATGAACGTGTTTCGCCCCGTTGCCCTGATTCCGGTTTACAACCATCATCAAGTCATTGACGAACTGCTTGATGTGCTGGGATCTCTCGACTTACCCGTCATTCTCGTTGACGACGGCAGCAATGAGCTCTGCGCCCGTTCGCTGGACGTCTCAGCCGCATCGCATCGGCAGGCAAGTCTCGTGCGCCTTGCAAAAAACGGCGGCAAAGGGGCGGCGGTAATTTCCGGGCTTTACGTTGCCGACAATATGAACTTCACACATGCGATCCAAATTGACGCCGACGGGCAGCACGATTTGGCAGCGGTCACCGACTTTTTGGATCAGGCTCACCATAACCCGCAGGCACTTGTCTGCGGCTATCCCATTTACGATCAGACGGTCCCCTTGTCCCGCCTTTGGGGGCGAGAGCTCACCAACTTTTGGGTGCATGTCAACACGCGCTCAAAAGCACTCAGAGACGCCATGTGCGGCTTTCGCGTCTACCCGCTCGCACAAACGCTTCCTGTTTTGCCCTCTGTTAAGACTCGTCGCATGGACTTTGATCCCGACATCGTTGTTCGCCTGATCTGGGCAGGTGTCACCGTCATCAACCGACCGGTGCGCGTCACCTACCCTAAAGACGGCATTTCCCACTTCCGAGGTTTCTCGGACAACATGCGCATCAGCCGTTTGCACGCGGGACACTTCTGCACCATGCTGTTGCGCCGTATGGGACTGGCAAAGTAACCATGGCCGCCAAGCATTGGTCCGAAACGCCGGAAAAGACAAACACGGCAGGCATTTCGTTTCTTCTTGCCGTTTTTCGCCTCGGCGGACGCACGCTTTTTCACCTCAGCCTGTGGCCTGTCATCGTTTTCTACTGGCTTGCGAGTCCCACGGCACGACGCGCAAGTCGCCTTTATCTTGATCACGTCGCACGCACGAAAAATGAACCGCGTCCGGGCTGTTTGGCAACACTCAAGCACATCTGGCGCTTTGCCGACACAATTCTCGACAAACTGCTGGCTGTCTCGGGCTTTTTTACTGCCAAAGACCTCGCTGTTGAAGGCGTCTCTGAACTCCTCGCTGACTCCAGAGGGGCAATCATCATCACTGCGCACACCGGCTGTCAGGAGCTCTGTCAATTCATCGGCGAAACCGAACTGGAAAAAAGCGAAGCCACTAAAGATCGGTTGGTCTATGTACTCACTCACACCACACACGCCGCACGTTTCACCGAGATTGTCTCCAAACTCAATCCTAAATTTGCCGTACGGCATCTTCAGGTGACCGATGTGGGCCCTCAGACAGCCGTACAAATGTCTGAAATCATCGAAGCCGGTCATTGGATCGTGATCGTCGCCGACCGTACCCCGATCGGTTCTTCAGCCTGTGTGAGCGTCCCTTTTTTGGGAGAAGAAGCCCCCTTGGCGCTCGGCCCTTTTCTGCTTGCCACACTTTTGAAATGCTCGGCCTGGAGCATGATCTGCGTGCGAGAAACGGAAGCTCAAAGCAAAGCTCGTTATCGCGTTGCTTTTACTCGCGTCTACGACGGAGCTACCGTGCCTCGAGCCAAACGCTCTCAAACGATTTCAGCCATGGCCAACGCCTGGGTACGGACGCTGGAAACCCGACTTTTAAAAAGCCCTTACGACTGGTTCAACTTCTTTGATTTCTGGCATCCTGCGCAAAGCAGACAAGCTTCGGAAACTCGCAAACACAAGTACTGACAAACCGATTTGTTCATACAAACACTTGCAAAAGTGTTCTGGCAAGCCGTTTTGAGGCACTCTAAAATGACCGGCAAACAAGGGGGCGCTGAAATTCGGTTTTGAGCCATCGTGCCCTGAATATTGAAAGGAAATTCATGGATTCATCCGTTCTTGCCGCCAAACGCGTTCTCGTGGTCGGCGACTGCATGCTCGATCAGTATTGGTTTGGCGACGCCGAGCGCATTTCTCCCGAGGCGCCGGTTCCCGTCGTGCGAGTTCTGCGCACCGACGCCCGTTTAGGCGGCGCCGCCAATGTCGCCCTCAATATCACCACACTCGGTGCCAAAGCCGCTCTTATGAGCGTTGCCGGCGAAGACGAAGCCGGCCACACGTTGCGTTCGCTTTTGGAAGCCTCTGGCATTGAATCTTTGCTTCAGACCGATTCTTCGATCAAAACAACCGTTAAGCTGCGCATCATTGCGCGTCAGCAGCAGATGTTGCGTGCCGACTTTGAAGATGCGCCCACGCGAGAAGTACTCGCAGCCATTCTCGGTTCATTTAACGATCAGATCGAACGCTCCGACGCCGTGGTTCTTTCCGACTACGGCAAAGGCGGGCTCAACCATATTCGTCAAATGATTGAACATGCCCGTCAGGTCGGCGTTCCCGTTTTGATCGACCCCAAGGGCAGTGACTACAGCCGCTACAAGGGCGCCACTCTCATCACGCCCAACCGTGCAGAGCTTGCTATGGTTACCGGATGTTGGTCGTCCGAAGAAGAGCTGCGTAACAAGGCGCAACGCCTTCGCGAAGAGCTTGATCTGAAGGCCTTGCTTCTGACGCGCAGCGAAGAAGGCATGACGCTTTACACTGCCGACGGCGAACTCACCGTCCCCGCGCAGGCTCGCGAAGTGTTCGATGTTTCGGGCGCAGGCGACACCGTGATTGCCGTCACCGCCGCCATGCTTGCGGCAGGAGCCGACCTGCAGGAAGCCGTACGCATCGCCAACCGCGCCGGCGGCATTGTCGTAGGCAAACTCGGTACTGCTTCCGTGAGCTACAAAGAACTTTTCGAAGGGGAACAATAATGTCCATTCTGGTCACCGGTGCTGCCGGTTTCATCGGTTGCAATAATGTGCTCGAACTCAATCGCCGCGGCTTTAAAGACGTCATTGCCGTGGACAATCTCACCAAGAGCGAAAAGTTTCTGAACCTGGCTAAATGCTCGATCAGCGACTATTTCGACAAAAACGACTTCATCGAACGAGTGCGCCGTGACGAGCTCCCCGTTCCCGAAGTGATCTTTCATCAAGGCGCTTGCTCGGACACAATGGAAACCGACGGCCGCTACATGATGGAAAACAACTACCGCTACACGCTCGATCTTTTCCATTGGGCGCAGAAGCACCGCGTTCCCTTCATCTATGCAAGTTCGGCTGCTACCTACGGTGCGTCCCAGGTGTTTGTCGAAGATGTTGCCTACGAAGGACCGCTTAACGTTTACGGTTACTCGAAGTACTTGTTTGATCAGGTCGTACGCGCCAACATGAAGTCGCTCACCGCACCCGTTGCCGGCATGCGCTACTTCAACGTATACGGTCCGCACGAACAGCACAAGGGCCGTATGGCTTCCGTCGCCTTCCACCAATACTTCCAATTCAAAAAGGAAGGTCGAGTCAAACTCTTTGAAGGATGCCTCGGTTACGGCAACGGTTGCCAGATGCGCGACTTCGTCTTTGTCGAAGACGTCATCGACATCGCCATGTACTTTATGACGGCAGGCAAATCGGGCATCTTCAACTGCGGTTCGGGCCGCGCTCAGCCCTTCAATGACGTGGCTCTCACCGTAGTCAATTCGCTTTCCGGCACTGACTACACGCTCGAAGAAGCCGTTTCCAAGGGACTAATCGAATATATTCCCTTCCCCGAAGCTCTTAAAGGTAAGTATCAGGCTTACACCCAAGCCGACCTCACCAACCTGCGCGCTGCCGGCTACGAAGGTGAACTGCACACCGTGCAGCAGGGTACGGCCAAATACATGCAGTACCTGAGCGAAACCTATCCCACAGGTGAGCGTGTATAACGATGCGTAAGGCAGCATTTCTCGATCGTGACGGCGTGATCAACATTGATCATGCCTACGTGAGCCGCCGCGAGGATTTTGAATGGGTTGAGGGCGTGCTGGACGCCGCCCGCAAGCTTTACGAAGCAGGCTACGCACTTGTCGTCGTCACCAACCAGTCAGGCATCGGCCGCGGCTACTACACGGAAACCGACTTCGAAGCGCTCAACGTTTACATGTGCAGGATGTTTGAGGAAGCGGGTGCGCCTTTAGCTGGCATCTACTTCTGCCCCCATCATCCGGAAAAAGCGATCGGCGCTTACAAGATTGCCTGTACCTGCCGCAAGCCTCAGCCCGGCATGATTTTGCGGGCTGCCGAAGAGATGTCCATCGACTTGTCTCAAAGCATTCTATTCGGCGACAAGGAAAGCGATATGCAGGCTGCTCAGGCTGCCGGCATTCCCCGCCGCATTCTGCTTGGCAAAGACGGACTTAACGCACCGCAAACCACCGTGGCCGGTACAGACGTTTCTCGTTCCCTCGCAACAGCAGTCGCCGAACTCGGCCTCTGAGCCTTGTTTGCAACGCGGTAAAACAAACGGCAGAGCCGCACAAAAAGCTGCTCTGCCGTTTTGCTTGAACTTCTGCGCGAGACGTGCGCCTTATGATGTCGTGCCGCCTCCGACCTGATGCGCCGGACGTCCCTTGGCCTTAGCCTTTGCGCGTCGCGCAAAAATCCAACCCAGCAACACCACCAGGACGGCACCGGCAACCGCAGCCGGATAGTGATAGGCTGCGGCATCCGGGAAGTGCTTGACGACAAAGCCGTCGGAAGTCACCAAACCGCCGCCGATCCAGCCCAACAGACCACCGCCGATCCACACAATCACGGGGAAACGATCCAGAAGCTTGAGCACCACCTGGCTGCCGAACACAATAAAGGGCACAGAAACCAAAAGGCCGAAAATAACCAGCATCGTCTGGTGGTCATCGTGGGCCTGCTGCGCCGCTCCCGCAATAGCAATCACGTTGTCGAGACTCATCACGAAGTCGGCCACGATGATCGTCTTGATCGCCCCTAAGAGCTTGGCCGAGCCTTCGATTTTTTCGCTTTCATGCTCATCTTCAGGCACCAAAAGTTTGACGCCGATCCACACAAGAAGCGCTGCGCCTACCATCTTGAGGAAAGGCAAATCAAGCAACATGACGGCAAAGGTAATGAGAACCACGCGCAGCGCAATGGCGCCAAACGTCCCCCAGAACACGCCCTTCAGACGCTGTTCATGCGGCAGATTACGGCAAGCGAGCGCAATAACGACCGCGTTGTCGCCGCCGAGGAGAATGTCAATCATGATGATTTGACCGACGGCGCCCCAATGAAGATTAACCAATAGGTCCCAAAGCCATTCCATGGTGGAAAATGCTCCTGAATTTTTGATTTACAGATTTCATGCGCTGACCAGTTCGCAACCGGTCGGCGCATTGAGTTTGCTTATCCTATCTCAACAAAATTAGCCTTGTCTTTGTTTAGACAGGCTTTTGCGGGTTTTTCAGAGGACGGAAGCAAGCAGCTTGCCGATCTCCGACGGATCTCTTGTTGTTCGGATACCGCAGTCGTTCAAAACACGGATCTTCTCTTCGGCCGTCCCGCGACCCGCGTCAATGATGGCGCCGGCGTGACCCATGCGTTTTCCGGCCGGCGCCGTTACGCCCGCGATAAAGCCGACCACGGGTTTGGTCATGTTGTCTCTGGCCCACTGCGCCGCAATTTCTTCATCGCTGCCGCCGATTTCGCCGATCATGACCACGGCGTCCGTCTCCGGATCGTCGTTAAAGAGTTTGAGCACATCAATGTGCTTGAGGCCGTTGACAGGATCGCCGCCGATGCCTACGGCCGTCGACTGTCCAAGACCGAGATCGGTAAGCTGCGCTACCGCTTCATAGGTGAGCGTTCCTGAGCGACTTACCACGCCGATGCGCCCCTTGCGGCAAATGTGCCCCGGCATAATGCCGATTTTCATTTCCTCGGGAGTAATCAGGCCCGGGCAATTGGGCCCCAGCAGAAGCGTCTTGCTACCGAGTTCGCGCATACGGCTTTTAACACGCAGCATATCCAAGACCGGAATGCCTTCCGTAATGCAGACAACCAGATCAAGCTGCGCTTCCACGGCTTCCAAAATCGCAGCCGCAGCTCCGGCGGGCGGCACATAGATGACAGACGCATTGGCTCCCGTGGCGTTCTTGGCTTCGGCCACTGTCCCGAAAATCGGGATACCGTCCATGTCGGTGCCCGCTTTGCGGGGATTGACACCGGCCACAAAGTTGTCGGCGTTTGCATATGCACGGCAAGCCCGCGTGTGATAGGCCCCCGTCTTGCCGGTCATGCCTTGCGTGATCACGCGCGTGGTGCTGTTCACAAGAATGCTCATTTCGCACCTCCTTGCGCAGCCTCAACAGCCTTGTGTGCCGCCTGCGCCATATTGTCCGCCGTGATGATCGACAAACCGCTCTCAGCAAGAATCTGGCGTCCGATCTCTTCGTTGGTTCCGTTCATGCGAATCACCAACGGAATCGTTAACTTAGCTCGGCGGCACGCTTCCACGATGCCTTCGGCAATTGTGTCGCAACGCATGATGCCGCCGAAAATATTGACAAGCACCGTGCTCACCTTGGGATTGGAAAGCATGATCTCAAAAGCCGCTGTCACCTTCTCAACCGTGGCGCTACCGCCAACATCAAGAAAATTGGCCGGTTCGCCACCGTAAAGCTTGATGGCGTCCATCGTAGCCATTGCGAGCCCCGCTCCGTTAACCATGCAAGCGATATTGCCATCGAGCGCGATATAACTCAGGGAGCTTGCTTTGGCACGCATCTCCAAGGGATCCTCCTCACTTGCATCGCGCAGCGCTTCAAATTCCGGATGACGCCAAAGAGCGTTGTCGTCAAACGTCATCTTGGCATCGAGTGCTAATAGCGAACCGTCGGAGAGCAGCGCAAACGGATTGACTTCCACAAGGGACGCATCGTTGTCTACAAAGACGCGATAGAGTTTTTGAAAGAAATCCGCCGCTTTCTCAACCGTCGAACCGGTAAACCCGAGCACCTTCGAAAGCGACCTCGTCGCCTCGTCGGTCAAACCAATGCCCGGATCCACGGACAGTTTCAAAAGCGTTTCGGGTTTGGTCTTGGCAACCTCTTCAATATCCATCCCGCCGCTGCTGCTTGCCATCAGACAAATCGTCTGCGAAACGCGATCCACGAGCACTGCGGCATAGAACTCTGCGGCAATGTCTGCTGCCGCCTCAATGTACAGACGCTCGACGCGCTTCCCCTTAGGCCCCGTCTGCGGGGTCACCAACACTTTCCCGAGAATGTCAGACGCGGCAACTCGCACTTCATCCAAGGAACGAGTGAGTTTGACGCCACCCGCCTTGCCGCGGCCACCCGCATGAATCTGAGCCTTGACGGCCCAACAGCTGCCGCCGATTTGATCGGCCGCCTCCACCGCCTCTTCGACGGAAAACGCCGGACGCCCGGCGGCGACAGGAATCCCTGTCGCCGCAAAAAGCGCCTTGGCTTGATACTCATGAATTTTCATTTTTATTCAGGAACCGGCACATGATCCGTTTTACCACGCATCGAGCTCCCACTCTGCCGGTTCCACTCCCTGTCAAAAAATCTATTGTTTAGCCGAACAGGCCGCCGAGGGCGACGATCAGCACGAACAATGGCGAAATAACGCCAATCAGAATGCGTGCGGCCTTAAGCCACGAGTCCGAAACGCCTCCTTCGTAATTGAGCTGATTGCGCATCACGGGCCAAGCCACCCAAGCTGCGGCAATTGCGATGCCGAAGGTCGACAAAGGCATGCCGACGTTACTCGTGACGAAGTCAAGCAGATCGAAAATGTTCTTGCCGAAGAACTTCACGTCAGACCACGCACCGAAGGAAAGGTTGGCAATCAAACCGACAACGGCGGCTCCGGCAACAGTCGTGAAGATAGCGGTGCGGCGCGGCAGATTGAATTCCTTGCTGAGCAAAGCGGTGCAGGCTTCAAGCATCGACACCGAGCTCGTCAGGGCCGCCACAACAAGGCAGACATAGAAGAACACAGCAAAAAGCTGGCCCATCGGCATCTTGGCAAAAATGGCAGGCATCGTCACGAACGTGAGCCCGGGGCCAGCGGCCGGATCGAGCCCGAAGGCAAACACGGCGGGCATCACCATCAGGCCTCCCAGCAGAGAGGAGAGGATGGCAAGCACCGCCACCCAACCGACACTGCCGGGAAGATTGGCCTTGTCGGACAGATACGTACCGTAGGTGATCATGGTACCGGCGCCAAGCGACAGCGAGAAAAAGCAAAAGCCCATAGCGTTAAAGAGCGCCGAACCGCTGAAGTCTTCCCAGCGGGGCATAAAGAGAAATTTCACGCCTTCCCAACCGCCGGGCAACGTCACGCCGCGAATAATGAGCACGATCATCAGCACAAAGAGCGCCGGCATCAGAACCTTGGCAAAACGCTCCACGCCCTTGTCGATGCCGCGCAACACGACAATGGCCGTGATGAACAGGAAAAGCAGCAGCATCAGATAGGAGCTCACGCCATCGGAGACGAAAGCCCCGAAATAAGAACCCAACTGCTCGGGCGCGATCTTGAGACCGGCACCAGTTGCCGCATCGGCGGTGTACTTCAGACACCAGCCGCCTACGATCGAATAGAAAGAAAGAATCAAGAAGACAGTAAAAACGCCGATGCCGCCGAAAATGCCCCAGGGCTTGCCGCAAACGTTGTTAAGGCTGCCCACCGGACCGCTGCGACCAGCGCGTCCCATCGCGAATTCAGCAAGCAAAAGCGCCATGCCGACCGTGACGGTAAAGAAGATATAAGGAAGCATGAACACGGCGCCGCCGTTGGTGCCGGCCATGTAGGGGAACTTCCAAATGGCCCCAAGCCCGACGGCCGAACCCGCCGAAGCCAAAATAAATCCCAGGCGTGATCCGAAGTTTGTCTGTTTGGTGCTACCTGACATATGAAACTGACCGTTTTTTATTGTGATTGTGGTTTCGAGGATGAAACACTACGGTCGAAGTTTCGGGAGGCACTTACTGCCCAACAGGATTCCGACCGCAGGTTCCTTTGATTTGATGGCGCATTAGTCATCCTCGTCTTTGCAAGCTTCTTCGCGAGCTTTATCAAAGACTCGTTCAATCATATCAAAGCCAAACCCACGGGCGGCTAAAAATCTCGCCTGTCTTGTCTTCTCTTTGTAGTCTTCGGGAGGATTCCCGTAACGTCGACTCCAAACGACCCAGGCCCGTTCAAACTCGTCGCCTGCTTCCTGTAAAGCCTCTTGGACCTCCTCGGCTCCAATTCCCTGCATGGACAATTCGTAAGCCAGGCGTCGGTTCCCATAGCGGGCGCTTCGCATCCGCACGCGGCTTCTGGCGTAGCGCTCATTGCTCAGATACTTTTTGCTTTCGAGCTCATCAAGCACAGCGTCTACTTCGGAAGCGGATTGTCCCGCCTCAAGCGCCTGCACAAGTTTTTCCCGAAGTTCTTTTCGCGAATATTCCCGACGCGATAAAGCGTCAATGCCCCGCGCCATAAGGCTACGGGGCTGTTCTTGCTGCGTCGGACGTTTCATGTCCGTCGTCATTATTCGTAGAAGTCTTCCGGTTCAAGCAGATCTTCGTCAGGAGACGGCTCACGCACGGGCGTAGCCTTGGTACCCTTGACAGGCTTTGCAGGTTCAGGTTTGGGAGCCGGTTCTCCGGGAGTAAGCGACGTCGGACGCCCCTTCATGCCGCGCAGTTCACGAATTTTGTTTTCGATTTCAAGCGCTTTTTCCGGATTAGCTATCAGCCATTCGCGGGCCTTGTCCTTGCCCTGGCCGATGCGCGTTCCTTCGTAGCTGTACCAAGCACCCGATTTGCCGACTACTTCAAGTTCTACACCCAAATCGAGAAGTTCGCCTTCACGCGAGATACCTTCACCGTAGAGAATATCGAAGCTTGCCTTCTTGAAAGGAGGTGCCACCTTATTCTTGACGACCTTGACAACCGTTTCGGCACCGTAGATTTCTTCTCCCTTCTTAAGGTTGGTCTTGCGGCGAATATCCACACGAACGGTACTGTAGAACTTGAGTGCGTTACCGCCTGTCGTCGTTTCAGGGTTGCCGTAGGAAACGCCGATCTTCATACGGATCTGGTTAATGAAGATCACCAGCGTCTTGGTCTTCTTGATAGAACCCGTGAGCTTACGAAGAGCCTGGCTCATCAGACGGGCCTGAAGGCCGGGAAGCGCCTCACCCATATCGCCTTCGATTTCACTGCGCGGCGTGAGTGCAGCCACCGAGTCGATCACTACCAGATCAACCGAACCGGAACGCACCAGCGCGTCCGTGATTTCCAAAGCCTGTTCGCCAGTGTCGGGCTGCGACAGCAACAGATCGTCAAGCTTGACACCTAAGTGCTGAGCATACGAAACGTCCAAAGCATGTTCGGCGTCAATGAAGGCGCACGTGCCACCAATTTTCTGCATTTCGGCAATGATGTGCAGCGTAAGCGTCGTCTTACCGGAACTTTCCGGACCGTAGATCTCGACGATACGTCCGCGCGGTAAACCGCCCACGCCTAATGCCAGATCGAGTCCCAAAGAGCCGGTGCTCACAACCTCGACATCTTCGGTCTGGGTGCCTTCCCCCATGCGCATGATGGAGCCCTTGCCAAATTCCTTTTCAATGTAGGACAGGGCAGCAGCCAACGCCTTTTTACGTTCTTCCGCATCATTGACACGCTCGACTCGAGTTTCCGCGTTCGTGTTCTTTTTTTTCTCAGCCATTTCTCTGTTTCCTTCTTTCAAGAAGCGGTCCTACCTAAAATATTGATAGAAATTTTCTATCAATAACTTCTTGCACTTTATTCCCGTCATCATGTAGATCAATCTTTGATCATTTCAGATCGACAAAGATCCACAAACCCAATAACGAAGCCGATAACATCAAAAAACATTTCGCATCGTTACTGCGCATAATGCACGAAATTTTTCAGAAATGCGAGACAATTTTAGGTCAATTTTGTTAGGGTTTACCCAGACTAATGAGACAAGCTCAAAGTTTTAAAAAAATAAAAATATCTATGATCCACTCAAGTCAGAAAAAAATTTTGCTTCTGCCCCTTGACAAGCATTTTTGGGTTCTTCATAATGCGGTTCTCGGTTGATCGTCGTTCCTCTGCGAACTAGGGCTGACCGCCTGAAAACGGGGGTCGTTAGCTCAGTCGGTAGAGCAGCGGACTTTTAATCCGTTGGTCGTGAGTTCGAATCTCGCACGACCCACCACTTCGATTAATCGCCTGGGAGCGTAGCTCAGTTGGTAGAGCAGCGGACTCTTAATCCGTCGGTCCAGAGTTCGAGTCTCTGCGCTCCCACCATATTCCAACCCGCAGCATCGGAAGGTGCTGCGGGTTATTCATTTCCGGCAGGCTACAATTTGCCTCGACTTTCGTCGAGACTCCTCTCTTTGTCCAGTCCCATGCGTCTTCGTTTCGTCCTGCCCTGTTTTCTGATGGCTGCCGTTTCCGCGTTCGGTCAGGTTCCTTCCGCATCTGACGCCTGTCTGCGCAGCTTCGCAGACGCATTACAGCCTCAGGCACGATTGACTGCCGACTTCCGGATGCAGAAACATGTGCCGGGTGTCTCCCGCCCGTTACCGGGAAAAGGACGAGTCGTGTCTGATCCTTCCGAAGGTCTGATCTGGGAAACCACTTTTCCACTGCAACATGTTCGTGTTTTTGGCAAAAAACGCTATGCAGCCACTGATGAAAAGGGGGAACTGCGCGTACAGGACCATCAGGCCGCCAACTTCATGAGCGAATTGGCCTCTCAGTCGCCCAGAGAACTCGTCACGCGACTGAACCGTTCATTCTTCGTTTCCTGCTCACGAAAGGATAAGTCGTATTCCCTCATTCTTTCGCCCAAAAACGGAACGCTTGCCAACTATTTAACAGAGTTTGCGCTTGCCGCTCAGGACGGCAAAATCACACACGCCACCATCACGCAAACCGACGGCACAATCACACGTCTACAGTTTTACAACGTAAAGTTGCCTGCTGAAGTTTCGGCGCATGACAACGACCTTTTTGCCCGCGTAAGGTGAAAAACTCATGAAGCTCGTCGGCAAGCTGTGGCTTTTGTTTTTTACGGTCGTGGTGCTCTTGGGTGCATTGAGATTTACGCCATCGCACATTCACACCGATATCCGAGCCCTGTTGCCGACCTCAGGCAACTCGGTATCAGCCGATAAAATCCTCGCTCACAGCGCGGAGACCTCCCGCGACATCTGGGTTTTGATCGGCTCAGAAACTCTCGACAAAGCCGCAGCAGGAACACAAGTGTTCAAACAGTCGTTGGCGCAAGAAGGCCTACGGGCATCTCCGCCTTCGGAGACATTTGACGTCAAAGCCTTTGCCAAAGCGCTTTTACCTTACCGTAACGGATTTCTCACTGCCGACGATCAGACGTTTCTGTCTTCGGCCAAAGATGACGCTCTTCTGAGACGAGCTCTAGCGCTCCTTTATCGCCCCTTTGCAACTTCCTTTGCACCGTTTCAGGACGATCCTTTGGGCACCTTTGAGAACGCACTGCTACAAAGCGCCGGTCAATCGCCCTTTCAATTCTCCGGCCCCTGCGTCAGTCTCCGCGCCCCCGTTGACGGTTTGCACTACTGTGCTCTCTTCATTCAGAGCAACGAGTCAATGGGAGCTACGGGAGCTATGCCGATCACGAATGCCCTCAAAAAGGCCCGGCACTCAGTTCTAGCGCTTGATTCAGACGCACGAATTCACAGTGCCGGTGTCACGCTCATCAGCGAAGAAGCTGCTTCAACTGCCTCCTCTGAAGCCACCCTCATCGGCTCGATTTCCGCCGTCGCCATTCTATTGCTGGTGATCCTGTTCTTTGCACAACTGACTCCCGTTTTGATCACGTTGACCGCTCTGGCCGCTAGTCTCCTTTTTGCCTCTGCCTGCGTCGTGAATCTCTTCGGCGAAATACACATTCTCACGCTGGTGTTCGGTGCCACGCTTTTGGGCATCTGTGTTGACTATGTTTTTCATATGCTGTGTGCCACAGCAACAGGACTCTCCGGCTCTCAAGCCAAAGCCAAACTTTTCCAGCCTTTGTCTCTATCGCTTTTGACCACCTGCATCGGCTACGCCGTGATGGCCTTTTCTCCCATGCCGGGACTGCGCCAAATGGCCGTCTTCTGCATTACCGGTCTCTTTGCCGCCTACGTCAACGTACTGTTCGTAGCCAGCCACTACATGAGCGCCGCCCAACCTACGCGTACGGCGACCGCATTTGCTCGCGGCTTTGCCCGATTGCCTCGCATCAACGGCACCAATAAGACAATATTCATTGCCGCTTTGCTGATCGCCTCAACCGTCGGCATTCTGCAGCTCAAAACGCAAAATGAACTTGCATTGCTCAATCGCATCCCGGCCGAGCTGATGTCCGATGTGCAGTTTGTCGGAAGAGCGCTCTCTCCGGCAAGTCCGGGACAACTTTTCGTGATTCAGGGCAGTGATTCGGAAAGCGTTTTGCAAAGGAATGAAACTCTGCAAAAACGGCTGGCCCAATTAACAGCAGATGGCATCATAGGCATGAGCCCGAACCCTGCGGTCCTATTACCTTCCCTGAAATCCCAACGACAGGCACAAGCACTCACTACCAAAGCCAACCGACGAGCTTTGGAACTCACCGAGAAAACGCTTGAAAGCGACTTTCCTGCACCAATCGAAAGCGGTGTGCTCCTGACACCTGAAATATTCAAACGCATTGCGCCGGCGTCACTGACGCGCTTCTGGCTATCCGACACAAGCCTTCTGGTACCTTTGTCGGGGGTCACTGCCGAGTCACTTCCGTACCTTCAAAAACTTGCTTCTGAGGTAGAAGGCGTGCGCTTTGTAAACACCACCGCTGAGGTGGCCGAAAGTCTTGCCACGTACCGCAACGGCGTTCTATACACCCTTTTGTTTGCTCTGGGCGTCATCGCCGTAATCCTTGCTCTTGGTCTTGGCCGCCGGTTCTTCCACTTCTGGATGCCTACGGCCCTCTCAATCGTTCTGACACTCGGCGTGTGCGGCTTTGCCGGCATGCCCTTCTCTCTCTTTTCGGTTCTGCCGCTGGTTCTTGTCGTAGGCCTCGGCGTTGACTACGCCATCATTCTTTATAGCGAAGCCAATCCTATTGCTGCGCGAAACTCCGTCTTCCTGGCTGCATCAAGCACATTGCTTGCGTTTGGTCTTCTGGCCTTTTCCTCGACGCCGGCGTTGCACATCTTCGGTTTGACGCTACTGATCGCCATGGCGTCGGTACTTCTCACCACTGTCTTATTGCGACCCGAGACCTGATTCCCGGCGTCAGGCGGCAAAAAGCCCGTGAGCAACAGTCGCTTCACGGGCTTTCATTTGGCGAGAGCCGCCAGCACATCAGGCGCCCTGCTTTTCTTCATCCTCTTTTTCTTCATCATCTTCGATCTTCTTACCGAAGATGCGCACGCAGACGATGCCGGCTTCATAAAGAACCACGAGGGGTACTGCCAGAAGAAGTTGCGAGAGCACATCAGGCGGCGTAAAGATAGCCGCAACCACGAAGGCGCCCACAATCACATAAGGTCGCACATGCACAAGTTTTTTGACATCGGCCAGCCCCAAGCGATTGAGTACCATCACAAGGATCGGCACTTCGAAAGTGATGCCGAAGGCAAAAAACATGCGCAACACAAAGCTGAAATAGCTGTCAATATCCGGCGCAAAGTTCACGGACTCTGGCGAGAAGCCGGCGATGAACTTGAATACCATGCCGAAGACGATGAAATAGCAATAAGCCATACCCACGGCAAACATCGCCACACCCGACACGATAATGGGCAACACCAAGCGCTTTTCATTGCGGTAAAGCGCCGGTGCGATGTAAGCCCACATCTGATAGAGCACAAAGGGAAGCGCGATTACGAATGCCACAAAGAGTGTGACCTTCAAGGGCACCATGAACGGGGCCACCACCCCCGTTGCCAAAAGTTTGACGCCTTGCGGCAGCGCCACCATGAGCGGTTGCGACAAGTAGTCGAAAATTTGCTTCATGAAAGGCGACAAGCAGGCAAATATGATGAGTACGGCCAAAGCCGCACGCACCGTACGGTTGCGCAGCTCAATCAAATGCGAGACCAACGGCTGTTCGTTGGCGGGGTCTTCGGGCCCTTCGAGGCGTTGAGGTTCCTGAGCCATCTTTTATGAAATTCCGTCAGCGGTAGATGCGCACGCGGTTGGAGCGAGCTCGCATGGCATAGCGTCTGTTGTTGCCGCCAAGCTGCGGCGAGCGATCGCCCAACTCAGCCTTCAAGCGTTCGATCTGCTCGGCCAGATCATCAATCGAAGGACCGGACTTGTAGCGCTTTTCAAAAACTTTGCTGTTGTCGTCCTCGTCCACGTAGTTGTTCTGGTTGCCATACCAGCCATAGAAGTCGTCGACAGCGCTTGAGGTGTCCGTGGATGTCGTGTCAACCGTACCCGTATCACCCACAATGTCGCTTGCCTTATCAGCAGCTTCAAGTGCCGGTTTCTCACCGAAACCTTCCTTGGCAGCTTTATCGAAACTTGCCGAAAGTTCGTCGCCTACGTTGTTGACGGAACTTTCCAAATCCTTGATTTCGGAATTGATCTGATCGACCTGTCCCTTAACGGTCTTGTTGAGATCGTCGGCCACGTTCTGCGCTTCCTGCTGAATCTTTTTCAGTTCGGAAAGCTCGGCCTCGCGTTCGATATCGCTTTTAACCTGTTGCACAAGACGCTGCGCCTTGCCGAGCCATTCGCCGGCCGTGCGTGCAACCATCGGCAAACGCTCGGGGCCCAACACCACAAGCGCAACCGCACCGATGACCATCAACTCCGAAAAGCCGAAATCAAACATTATGTTGTTTCCGATAAGAAGCCGCCCGACACCAAGCAAAGCACCGAACGCAGGCTAAAAAGACAGCTCAACACGCCGGAGTCGGTAACACCGGCCCCGGACGCTGATCTATTCCAAGAATTGAGCGGGCAACAAGCCCGCCAAGCCAATTAGGCGTCTTTCTTTTCCGTCGCCTTGACGTCAATCGTTTCGGCCGTCTTTTCAGTAGCAACCTGCTTGGGCGCCTCGGCAGAAGCCTTCGGGTCGGCGTCGCCTTCCTTCATGCCTTCCTTAAAGCCCTTGATGGCGCCGCCCAGGTCCTTGCCCATATTCTTGAGCTTGCCGGTACCGAAAACCAGCACAACAATAACGAGAACGATGAGCCAGTGCCAAATCGAAAGGGAACCCATTTGTTAACTCCTAGAGGTTAAGGTTCAATTTGTTCAAGTTCGCAAATTTTGCCCGAAAGAAGCGATTACTTCCACGGCTGCGGGCCGCCGAGCACATGAATATGCAGATGCGGCACCTCCTGACCGCCGTCGCGGCCAGTGTTGATCACCGTTCTGAAGCCGCCTTCGCAGCCCATCTTCTTTGCCAGAACGGGAACGAGGTTGATCATTTTACCCAGAAGTGCAGCATCTTCGGTACCTGTCTCAGCAAGAGAGACGATATGCTTTTTCGGAATAATTAAAAAGTGAATCGGCGCCTTCGGATTGATATCGTTGAAAGCAACCACCTCTTCGTCCTCATAGATGAGCGGCGTGGCGATATCACGATGAGCAATCTTGCAGAAAATGCAGTCCATTTGTTCTACCTCTTACTTCGACGGATCGAAACGACGGCGCTTTTCTTCCAATCCGCTCAACCCTTCGCGGCGCTCAAGCTCTGCGAGCACATGCTCGGGACGCAGGCCGTATTGCGAAAGCATGACAAGCGAATGGAACCACAGGTCTGCCGTTTCGTAGATGATGTCCTTTTTGTTCTCGTCTTTGGCTGCCATCACGCACTCGACCGCCTCTTCGCCGATTTTCTTAAGAACACCGTCGGGCGCCTTGGAAAAAAGCTTGGCCACGTAGCTTTTCTGGGGATCACCCCCTTTACGCGACTCGATCACATCGGCCAACGCCGACAAAACTTCCGAAACGTCATGATCAGGAAGCTGCGTGCTGACAAGCTCATGATCGGCCATTCAATCTTCTCCCTACTGCGCGTGCGCATCTGAAAAACATGCGACAAAAACAAAAAAGCCGCAAACCCGTATTATCGCAGGGAATGCGGCTTTTTGTTCTGCCTCGTTCGTCTGAACGCTGCACGAAAAATTTGGTGGCGCATCACGGACTCGAACCGCGGACACAAGGATTATGATTCCTCTGCTCTAACCGACTGAGCTAATGCGCCGAGAGATCGGCATTATTCCAAAGCCTCTTGAGCTTGTCAAGAGTTTTGTGAAATTTTTTTCCCCAATCTCATTTGAAATACGGCACAAGCAAACCGTCAACGCCGTAAAGCCTCATCAGCGAGAGCATTTTTTCCGGCACGCATCGGATTTCCGGAGTAAGCCGTGCATTCTGCAAAACACGCACCCACGACATCAGAATCGACACCGTCGTCGAATCCACGCTCTTGACATTGGAAAAATCAAGAACCGTGTCTCCCGCTTGTGCCGAAGCCAACACCGCCGCCTTCACGGCAACGGCATTGCCTCTCGTGATCTTTTCTTCACTTAGACGCATTTTGAGCCGCCTGTTCGTTCTTCTCGCGCAGCGTCTTAATCAGACCTTCGATGCCGGACTGGTTGGCAACACTGGCAAACTGCGTACGATAGTTGTCCACAATCCAGATACCTTCCACGTCCACGTCTATGATGCGCCACTCGCCCTTTACCTTTTTGAGGCGGTAATTGATACGCATGTCGGGCTTGCCCGGGGACACAAGCAACGTGCGCACGATGGCATCGGTCGCCGTAGGCTTGACGCGGTTTGGCGCAAGCTTAAAAGTCTGATCCTTGACAGTGGCAAGTGCACCGGAATACACGCGAATCAGCTGCTCGCGGAACAACTCCATGAGTTGCTTGCGCTGTTCCTTGGTGGCCTGACGCCACTTCGGTCCGACAGCCGTGCGCGTCATGCGCTCAAAGTCGACCACCGGCATGATCTGTTCGTCGACAAAGCGGCGCACGCGCGCCGGATCGGCTTGACTGAGCTGAGCGTCTGTTCGGATATCTGCAAGGATCTTGTTACTGATCTCCACAATCCACTGTTCCGGATCGCCCTTGGCGTCGGCAGCCCATGCCTCAGGGCCCGTTACGGCAGCCAAAACAACCGCCGCTCCCATTGCCGTCAGCAAACGGCGCTTACCGATCTTCATATCCAGCATGGCTTATTGCTCCTTTGCGTCAGCAACCGGCTCCTGCGGCGCTTCTGCGGTATCGGTTTCTTCGTCTTCAAATTCGTCTTCCGGGAAATCAAGCGGCGGATTGCCGTCGTAGACCGCATTGCGACGGGTCGACAAATAGGCTTCGCGAGCCATCAGATAGGGATCAACCGCGTCCTTGAGCAAATCAGTGGCGGGCATCATGCGCAGACGGAAGTCCATTGCCAATACACCCCAAGCCGCCCATTCGGCCCAACCGCCATCCATCCAGGTCTGCGGAGCAGTCAGATAGTCAACACCCAGACTCGGTGCGTCACGCAAGGTCGACGGCCCTACGAACGGAATCACGAAGTAGGGACCGTTGCCTACGCCCCAGACGGCCAGCGTCTGACCGAAATCTTCTCGCCGCGTCGGCTGATTGGCTGCCGTCCCGGCAACGTCGTACATACCGCCCAACCCCAACGTCGTGTTGATCATCAAGCGGAACAGACTCACCAGAGCACCCTCCCCCTTGCCCTGCAATGCGTTATTGATCGCATTGGCCGGTTCGTTGAGGTTCACGTAGATGTTGCCGATGCGTTCGCGCGCATATTCCGGAACAACATATTCATAGCCCTTGGCCACCGGACGATACACATACGTATCGAGCTTCTGGTTAAACGCAAACGTATTGCGATTCATTTTTTCCCAAGGGTCAGACGGATCTTGTCCGGCATTGTCAGGCACAGAAACGCACCCGGCCAGAGAAGCAACGGCCGCCAGCGCGAGAGCGAACTTAGGCAAAGTTTTCATTTTTATCCTGCTTTTACTTTGCGAATGTCTGTTGTCAAAAAAGACTTACTTTTCCGAACCGCCTTTTTCAGCAAACTGCAGCATGAACTGGCTAATCAGGTTTTCAAGCACGACAGCTGACTGCGTCTGCTCGAAACGAGCCCCCGGAGCCATATCTTCATCTGCGCCGCCCGCAGAAATGCCAATGTATTGCTCGCCGAGCAACCCCGAGGTCAGAATCTGAGCCGAACTGTCGGCCGGAAACTTATACTGCGATTCGATATTAAGCACAACTGTCGCCTGGAAAGAGGCCTGGTCAAAAGTGATCTCCTTGACGCGCCCCACAACGACGCCTGCGCTCTTTACGGGCGCACGCGGCTTCAAACCGCCAATGTTGTCGAAGTTAGCACTGAGCTCATACGTTTTCGCATTCCAACTGAAGTTTCCCAGATTAGCCGCCTGCAGCGACACGAAAATCAGGGCGAGAAACCCTAGCAGTACGAAAAGTCCCACACAAAATTCAACTGTCTTGCGTTCCATAGTTTTCACCGAAGCTCGAGGCAAAACCGCTTATCCATTAAGAGAACATAAAAGCCGTCATGATGAAGTCAAGCCCTAAAACCAGAAGCGAACTCACCACCACGGTACGCGTCGTCGCCTGCGAAACTCCTTCGGGCGTCGGTCGCGCGATATAACCCTGAAACAGCGCGATCAACCCGACGGCAACACCGAAGACCACGCTTTTAATAACGCCGTTGACCACATCCGAGAAAAAGTCCACGCCATCTTGCATCTGAGACCAGAAGGCTCCGTTATCCGTTCCGATCAGACCCACGCCCACAATCCAAGCGCCGATGATGCCGACGGCCGAAAAGATAATGGCTAGCAACGGCATTGAAATCACCGTGCCCAAGAAACGCGGTACAACGATACGGAGAATCGGATCAACGCCCATCATTTCCATGGCCGCCAACTGCTCACCCGAGCGCATCAAACCGATTTCGGCCGTCAACGACGTCCCTGCACGGCCGGCAAACAACAGCGCCGCCACCACAGGACCCAACTCACGCATCAGCGAAAGTGCCACCATCACACCGAGCGCCTGATCACTGCCGTAACGCACCAGCACGTAGTAGCCCTGCAAACCTAACACAAAGCCCACAAACAGGCCTGACACCGAAATAATCGACAGCGAATAGTTACCGATGAAATGCGTCTGCTGAGCAATCAGATAAAAACGCGACAAGGCACCCGGAATATTCCGAAAAACATGATATGAAAAAAGCGCCAGGCGACCGATCGCTCGGATCTGACGAATGGAATATCGTCCCAGCCAGCAGAAAAAATTCACCAATATATTCATACCCGCACCCCAAATTCTTCTTCCACTGATTTGGCCGGGTAATGGAAGGCCACCGGACCATCAGGCAGTCCCTTCAGGAATTGGCAGACGTACGGATCGGTTGAAGCCGTGAGTTCCTCGGGCGTCCCCTGCGCTGCAATGCGGCCTGCATTGACCATATAAACGTAGTCGGCAATCTCAAACGTTTCTGCCACGTCGTGTGTCACGATAATGGCCGTCGCCTCCAGAGCGTCGGTAAGTTTGCGAATAAGTTGCGCGGTGATCCCCATCGAAATCGGATCCAACCCGGCAAACGGTTCGTCGTACATGATGAGTGCAGGGTCCAGTGCAATCGCGCGGGCTAGCGCCACACGACGCGCCATACCGCCCGAAATTGCACTAGGCATCAAGTCAGCAGCGCCGCGCAATCCCACGGCGTCAAGCTTCATGAGCACAAGATCGCGAATCATTTCCTCATCAAAATCGGTTTGCTCGCGCAGCGGGAACGCCACATTTTCAAATACCGACATATCTGTAAACAGTGCGCCGAACTGGAAAAGCATGCCCATCTTGCGCCGAGCCCGATACAAAGCCTGCGTATCGGCCGTCGCCACATCAGTACCGTCAAAAAGAATGCGCCCCTTTTGCGGACGGATCAACCCGCCTATGAGCTTTAACAGCGTCGTTTTGCCCATTCCCGAACCGCCCATGATGGCCACGACCTGACCTCTCCCGAATCGGAGCGTCACATCGTTGAGAATGACGCGGCCGTTGCCGTAGCTAAACGTCACGTCCTCAATGCTTAAGAATGGATCGGATAGAGACATATCGAATGACAGAAAAAAGAGCGCAAGACATCCTGAACCTGCGTTCACTTACAAGAGCACAGGTGATTATGACACGATTGAAAACGCTTGCTCAGGTAAAAAACTTCAAATAATCGCGTCGCTTTGCATCAAGCCGCATGGGTTGTTCGCATTGCCGTGGGTAAATAGCGAACAGGGCGAGCAATGCCGAGCTCCTTAAGGCGCAGATCATCAGAAGGCACAATCTGAAAGCAGGATGCAACTTGTTCTGGCAGCTCGCTCGCACGTCGTGTCTTTAAATCAATATAAACCCATTCCGTTGCTGCCACGCAACACAATTTACCGTTAACCTTCATCGCGTAACGTCGCAAACTGGTGCTTGCAGAGAACTCCTGCACCCAGGTATAGACCTCGACAGTGTCATCCAATTTGCAGTCACGCAGGTATTCGATCCAGTGCTTGCGTACCACCCACGCACCAAGTCCTTCCTTGAAATAGCGTTCCGTAGGCCAACCGGCCAAAGCGCTGCCCTCTCGTGCGGCCATCTCCATCCAGCGCATATACACGACGTTGTTGACGTGGTTGAGTTCGTCAAGATCCTCAGGCTTGACCTGCACTTCGAATTTGGCAATTCCATCAAACATCACGCACCTGCTTTTTCTTTTTCAGCGACCGCTGCGGATACAGTTTCCAACTCTGCCAATGGATCGACACATCCGATCAATGCACACATATCCGCGCTCACCCGGCGGCACAATTCATGGCGATTGTCTCCGCGAAGCGGTTCGAGCATATGAATTTCCAAGTGAAGATCTTCCATCGTCACCACTTTCCACAGGCATTCAAAAAGGCCAACATCGCCCACATAAGCTGGAACAGTCGTCACTTTTCCCTGCGTTTTATACCGCAGCACCACGGGGATTACCTCAGCGCGCCGGCGCACGGCTCCTTCCATCAGGTTGCCATGCATCTTCTTAAGACCGGTACCGTCGGATGTTGTTCCTTCCGGAAACATCAGAAGATTTCGGCCTTCATCCAAGGCCTTGGCCATGGCCTCCGCGGTATTGATCAGCGAACGACGGTTGCCGCGCTCAATAAAAACCGTATCCACAGACTTGGCAATCATGCCGAACACGGGCCAACGCGCAATCTCAGCTTTGGCTACGAACGCGGACGGAAATACGCAGTTGAGCGCAAAAATATCCAAAAACGAAATATGGTTGGCCACTATCAGGCGACCGACCTGGCCGGGCGTGCGTCCGCTGTCCCGGACGCGAGCATCTCCTCTGTACTGACCGAAAACGTCCACTTTGACGCCGAGCCAACGCAAGATACGAGCCGACCAACGCCGAATGATGCGCCCTTTCCCTTCGGGAGTTGAAAACGGAAACACACCGAAAATGATGACAAAGCAACACAAGATGTACACAAAGACGGCAATAAAACGAGCCGCACCGATCAGCATTTGCATCTTCCACCTGCCTTTACTGAATTTCAATGTCCTGTGGCCGACACTCGGGAGAGCCTTCGTCAAACCATTGCTGAAGAATAACGGCGGCCGACTTATCGTCAAACGCCCCGGTACCGTCGTCCACCACCACCGACGAAAAGCGCTCGTCGGTCATGTAAACAGGCAACTTCGTTCGGCCATAAAGTCGCTTGGCAAAATTCAAAGCCATGCGTGTGGCCGGTTCCGCCGATCCGTCGCGCTGTGTGGGCAACCCCACAACAAATGCCGACGGCTCCCATTGGACCACTAGATCGGCAATGACCTGCCATTTGGCATCCTTTCCGGCGCCGGCCTGAATAATGCACAGCGGTCGTGCCGAACCCGTCAGCGTCGAACCGACGGCCACGCCGATTCGCTTTTCGCCGAAATCAAACCCTAAAACGGTGCCTTCAACCATACTTTCCATTCATTGTCATCAATGACCGCCTCCGCGGTTTAAGGCCTTTCATTTTATTTTGGTTTCGCGCGATGCGTTTATGATGAGAATGTTTTTCCGTTTTAGTTTGTGAAAAGACACATTATGGTTGAAAACGTTCTTCAAAAACTCTGCGAGAAATTTGATGCTGGTCAGGCTCGCTATCGCGTCGTGCATCACCCCGCAGGCGACCGCTCTAGCGAATCGGTTGCCAAAGTGCGCGGTACCGAAGTGGGACAAGGCGCCAAAGCACTGGTGTGCATGGCCAAGGGAAACGGCGTCAAACAATACGTCCTTGCCGTGCTGCCGGCCGACCAGCAAGCCGACCTTAAAATGCTCGCGCATGCTCTGGGCGCCACCCGCGCCGGTCTTTGCAGTCCCGAAGAAGTAATGGAGCTCACCGGTTGCATTCTGGGGGCCGTGCCGCCCGTCGCATTGCATGAAAAACTTCTCGGCGTTGCCGACCCGACGCTTTTTACCCGTTACGAAGAGCTCGCCTTCAATGCGGGAGCGCGCGACGTCTCCATCATCATCAACACCGAAGATTTCCACCGCATCGTGGCACCGAAAGAAATTTCTTTCCTCAAATCGTCCGAACCCACTGAAATTGAATAAAATTTGCGCCCCTTTTCGAAATCCCTCGAAGGGGCGTCCGATTTTCTTTTTTCAGTGTCAAATGCCGCACATTGATTTTGCTTCCATCCTGAGCTCGGCACTCACGCCCATCACCCTGATTTCAGGCGTGGGGCTGCTGCTCATGGCCATGTCGTCCCGCTATGCACAAGCCTGCGACCGCGTCCGCGAGAATCTTCGCCAACAAGGACGCTCTCCGGATTTTGACCCGGGCATCGAAGAACGTCTGATTCTCAACTATCACCGAGCCGAACTGCTGCGCAAGGCCATTCTTTTCGTCGTGCTATCGGCAGCCAGCTCCGGCCTGCTCGTTTTGGCTTCCACGCTCGAAGGCATGTTTGGAGTCGATCTTTTGATCGCCAAGCACGTCCTATTGCTGTGCTGCGTCGGCTTGATCGTCATCTCCACCGTTTTCTTTGCGCTTGAAGTGACCACGTCGCTCAAAGCTCTGGCACTGCGCAAGGAACAGGAAAGCGCCATCCGCCGCCGTCGTTTCACCAACTAATCTGCCCGGTTGCTATGAATCACATTGATTTCTCGCTGATCCTCAGCTCGGCACTTACGCCGATTACGCTCATTTCGGGCGTCGGTCTTCTGCTTTTAACGATGTCGGCTCGCTACGACCACACAACCGCACGCGTCCGTCAGCTTCTGCACGCCGATGAAATGACGGGCGGCACCGATCCGCATCTGGCCGAAGCCATCGAACTCATCTTTCATCGTGCCGAACTGCTTCGCAAAGCGATTCTCTTTGTGGTGCTCTCGGCGGCCTGTGCGGGGCTGCTCGTTCTGACAAGCACGCTCGGAGCCATTTTCGATTTGGATCTCGACACCGCCAAGCATGTTTTCCTGCTCGCCTCTGTGGCCATGATCGTGATTTCCACAGCGTACTTCTCGCTTGAAGTGGGAACCTCACTCAAAGCTCTCGGCATCAGCGTACACCACTGACGAAACAAAGGCGCCCGCGGGCGCCTTTGTCGTGGTCCTGAACGACCGCTACTTATGAAGCCTTGTCGGCAACAGGAGCCGCTTCGGCAGATTGCTCTGCCGGTTTGACTTCATCCGTCACTTTGGGTGCAACCTTACGCGCAGTCGACCTCTTTGCCGTAGGCTTTCTTGTCGTTGTCTTTTTCGCGACAGTCTTCTTTACGGGAACCTCTTGCTTCTCTTCAGTCGGCGTGGCCGTCTTCTTTGCCGCTGTTCGTTTGACCGCTGTCTTGCGAACGGTTTTCTTAACGACTGGCTTCGATTCTTCGCCCTTTGAAGCTGCTTCGACAGGCGGTTCCACTGCCGTAGTCTCAACCGGTGTCCCCGGTTCGGTCACAGCAACCTTTTTCGGAGCCGCCCTTTTCACGGCAGGTTTCCTAATCGCTTTAACTGGCTTCTTTTCTTCGGCAACATCCGCCTGCACAGAGCTTGCCTCCTGAACACTCTCAGGTGCCGGCTTCTTGACAGGAGTCTTCTTTGCGGGTTTCTTTGTCGCCTTCTTCTTTTCCTTGACCTTTTCTTGCAGGAAAGCAACCGCTTCGGGCGAATCCTTCAGATAAGCCAACAGAGCCACACGACTGCGACGCACATCGGCCGCGTTCTCAAACTTGGCCTGAAGCGCTTCAACGGCGTCGCGGATGGTCAGTACTTTAAGTACGGCAACCATTTGCTTTTCTGCATCAACTGCAGCGCTCTGGGTTGCAGCAACGGGAGCCGCCGCAGCGGGCTTGACCGATTCAACCTCCACGGTCTTCACGGGCGCGGGGCGCACGGAAGCCTCCGGCTCATCGATATTCACGGTCTTAACCGGTGCTTCCCCCTCGGGACGCATCGTTGTCCATTCGTAATTGAGCGCCTTGCGGCTTTTTGCCATGCTTCGCTTGCCAAGCCATTCAAAAAAACCTCTGATCTTCTGCAAAATCATTTCTTTCTCCTCGGTTTGCAGGATCTGCTCTCAATCCACGTTCACAACGCCCGCGTCTGCGTTCAAACGCAGGTCATCCGTTTGAGTCTACACCACGACCGCCGCACATACGGACATCGCAGTCAATTTCACGCCAAAAATCCAACGCTACACCCGCTGTGAGGCTTTTTTGACACAGACTCTCAGTTCGCGAGCTTTTCAAAAGCCTGCTGCAAGTCGGCAATCAAATCTTTAGGATCCTCCAGACCGACGGCCACGCGAACCATGCGATTAAAAGGCGAGTTTCGTTCAGTCCGCTTGCCGTAGCCCGGAATCAGCAAACTCTCGAAGCCACCCCAGGAATAGCCGCGGCCGAAAATTTTGAGCGCATCAATCATCGGCGCCAATTTGCCGTCGAATTCCGGCTTGAAGACCACGGAAAAAAGCGTTGTTCCGCCCGTAAAGTCGCGCTTGAAAATCGCGTGATCCGGATGGCTTTCAAGAACCGGCCAGAGCACCTTTTCAACCTCGGGACGGTTCTGAAGCCAGGCAACCACTTGCCTGGCGTTTTCAAAAGCCGCTTCAATGCGCGCTTTCATCGTGTGCAAACCTCGATAAGCGACATAAACGTCGTCGGGCGTTGCGGTCTGTCCCATTGTTGTCACAGCGTCAAACACCTTGGGCCAGGCTTTTTCGTTGCAGCACACCACGCCCATCAAGATGTCGGAATGTCCGGCAATGTATTTGGTGGCGGCATGCACAACCACATCGACGCCCACGGCCAGGGGCTTGAAGTAAAGAGGCGTCGCCCACGTGTTGTCGATCACGCTCCAGACACCATGCTTCTTGCATTCGGCAGCAATCGCCGGCACATCAGGCAATTCAAAGCTATGAGACCCCGGAGTTTCCATCACCAAAAGCGTCGTGTTGGGCTTGAACTTCTTTTCAATATCCGCGCCGATATAAGGGTCGAAAAACTCTACTTCCACACCCATTTTCACGAGAATCTTTTCAGCAAAGTCACGCGTGGGGCCATAGATTGTGTCCATGAAAAGCGCATGACACCCAGCATGCACAAACGCAAAAAGCGGCGTTGTCGTGCTCGCCAGTCCCGATGCAAACGCCCAGACGCCCGCGGCGCCCTCGAGCGTTTTCATAGCTTCGTAAAACGCTTGATGCGTTTCCGTGCCCCAGATACCGTACGTGGGCACATCCTCGATCAATTGGTTGCGATGTTCCTCGCGCTCAATCATGTCCTTGACAGACTCGTGCAGCACGGTTGAGCCCTTGACAATCGGCGGGTTGACGAAACGATGTTCCTTATTGCGGTGACGCCCTGCATGCACCAAAACCGTTGCAGGTCCCGCCTGCATGTAATCAATCGAGTCACTCATAAGTTTTCCTTGAATCCGATACGCCGACTATGCTACCGAAAACGACGGCTACGCGCGCTTTCCGGGAGCGATGTATTCACGAATGATTTGAAGCACCTCGCGGCCGTATCGTTCAAGTTTCACTTCCCCAACGCCCGAGGCTTGCGCAAGCTGACCGCTGTTGACCGGACGGAGCCGCACGATATCTTCGAGGGTAGCGTCATTGAAGACCTGATAAGGCAATTTTCCCGTTTCGCTGGCCTTTTCCCGCCGCCATTGCTTCAAGCGCTCAAAAATGACCAGATCCTCGCCCGTAAGTTCCTCAAAGACACGACGACGCCGTTTGGCCGGCTTCTGCGTACTGCGAATGAAAATCTGTTCATCACCCTTTAACAGCCCCCTCGCCTGACCAAGCGTTAGGCCGCCCATATTGTGTGCTTCCACACGCACAATGTCTCGGGCGATAAGCTGACGCAAAATGCGCCGCCACTCTTCGGCCGACAAGTGTTTGCCGATGCCAAACGTGGAAAGTTTGTCGTGATCGTTTAAAAGAATGCGGTCGGTAAGTTCACCCTGAAGAACCTGCACGATGTAGTTGGCGCCGAAGGGCGTGCCGCCTGCCTGATTAACGCGCCAAATGCAGCTCACCAAACGCTTGGCGTCTTCGGTAACTTCTTGCATCTTGGGCGGCTCAAGACAATTGTCACAGTTTCCGCAGGGACCGGACTCTTCGCCGAAATAACGCAGAATCATCTGTCGCCGGCAGCCCGCGGTTTCCGCCAGAGCAAGCATCGCTTCGAGCTTGGTGCGAGTCAGCCGCGCATACATTTCGTCACCGCCGCCCATCTCCATGAGGCGACGCTGATTGACTGCGTCAATCAAACCGTAGGCCATCCATGCATCTGCAGGCTTTCCGTCTCGTCCGGCACGTCCCGTTTCCTGAAAATAATTTTCGATGCTTTTGGGCATATCCAGGTGCGCCACAAAGCGCACGTCGGGTTTGTCGATGCCCATGCCGAAAGCGATGGTGGCCACCATCACCACACCGTCTTCGCGCAGGAAGGTTTCAAGATTGGCAGTGCGCTCCTCGTGAGTCATGCCGCCGTGATAAGCCAACGCACGAAGTCCGTGACTGCAAAGTGTTTTGGCGACGTCCTCCGTCGTTGCACGATACATGCAGTAGACGATGCCCGTGTCGCCGGCATGCTCTTCCTTGATGAAATCGACAAGCTCGCGCAACGTTTCGGCGGGCTTTCTTTTTTCAGCCACGCGGTAACGAATGTTAGGGCGATCGAAACTCGCAACGAATTCTTTGGGCTCGATCAGAAGCTTCTCAACGATCTCTCGGCGCGTGTTGAGGTCTGCCGTGGCCGTGAGTGCCACACGAGGCACCTCGGGCCACTGCTCGCGCAGCATCGAAAGCGCTCCGTACTCAGGTCGAAAATCGTGCCCCCACATCGAAACGCAGTGCGCTTCGTCAATCGCAAAAAGCCCCACCTTGATACGCTTTAAAAGCTCAACGGTGCCGGGCATCACCAGTCGTTCGGGAGCGACATAAAGCAGTTTGATGTTGCCTGCGGCAAGCTGCCGCTGCACATCACGCTGCTGCGGCCAGCTTAAGGCAGAATTGAGGTAGGCCGCCGGAATGCCCAACTCTTCGAGACCTGCCACCTGATCGGCCATGAGGGCAATCAGAGGAGACACAACAATCGTCACCCCCTCGCGCAGCAAAGCCGGGATCTGATAACACAAACTCTTGCCGCCGCCGGTGGGCATCAGAACAAGTGCGTCGCGCCCTTGAGCCAACGTTTCGATCACATCGGCCTGAAAGCCGCGAAAGTCATGCAATCCGAACACCCGATGAAGAATGTCGTGCGCTCTCGTCAAAATTGTGCTCGCCGAATCAGCCAAAACCGTCTCACCAAAAAAGCGGCACGTCCCGAATCGAGTCGTGCCGCACGAATCGCTAACAGCTGCGGATTTTAGCGTTTTGCGTTCGTCAGATGTCCTTCAAAGCTTCCTGCACTTCAGCTTGACGCTGAGCCTTGTTGCGATCCAAAAGCATGCAAGCCGCTGCCGTAAAGAGCACGTCCGAAGAGGAATTGAGCGCCGTTTCACAGGAATCCTGCACCACGCCGATCACGAAGCCCACGGCCACCACCTGCATGGCGATGTTGCTGTCAAGCCCAAAGAGCGAACAGGCCAACGGAATAAGCATAAGCGAGCCGCCGGGCACACCCGCTGCGCCGCAGGCGCAAAGGCTTGCCACCACGCACAACAGAATGGCCGTCGGAATGTCTACCGCCACGCCCATCGTATAAGCAGCTGCCAAACTCAAGGTTGTGATCGTGATGGCGGCACCGGCCATGTTTATTGTGGCGCCGAGCGGAATCGAGAGCAGATAGACGCTTTCATCAAGTCCAAGACGCTTGCACAGATTGAGATTGACGGGAATGTTGGCCGCCGAAGAACGCGTAAAAAACGCCGTGATGCCAGACTCGCGGAGCGTCTGGAACGTGAGCGGATACGGGTTTTTGCGAATGCAGAACCAAACGATCAGAGGATTCAACACCAACGCCACAAAGAGCATGCTGCCCACCAGCAGAATCAGCAGCTGAGCGTAATTGACCAGAAGTTCCAGCCCCTCGGTTGCAAAGGTGCTTGCCACCAATCCGAAAATACCGATCGGCGCACAACGAATCACGATGCGAACAATAAATTCCACACCGTCGGCGATGTCGTTCATCACCAGTCGGGTCGTGTCACTGGCCTTGCGAATGGCAATGCCCAGACCGATCGCCCAGAAAAGGATGCAGATATAGTTGCCCTGCATCAGCGCTTTGACGGGATTGTCAACGACACTGTAGACGAGGTTCTTGAGCACTTCTCCGATGCCGCCGGGCGCAGCAACCTCCTTTGCGTCGGCAATCAGGTTCACCGACACGGGGAAAAGGAAGAAAGTAATAACCGCCGTCGTTGCCGCCGCAAAGGTGCCCACAAGGTAGAGCACCAAAATCGGTCGCATGTGTGCGGCCGTGCCTGACTGATGGTTTGCAATGGCAGCTGCCACCAGGACGAAAACAAGAATCGGGGCCACCGCCTTCAATGCCGACACGAAAAGGCCGCCTAAAATGCCCACGGATCCGGCTGCGCCCGGAGCAACGAGAGCAAGAAGGATGCCGAGCACCAAAGCAATCACGATTTGCTTCACCAGGCTGCCGCCCAGAATCAGCGGCATGGCCCGATGCATCAAACGTCGAGGTTTCTGATTCATTCGTATTGACTCCCTGCGAATGTATAAATGTTTGTTTCAGTATTGTGACAATTCAAAGACAAAAAGGCTCTAGGCAATACGCCTCAAAACGAGCGTTTCGTATCAATCGGTTGCACTTTTAAATCGTATCAGGACGTTTTGACAGCCCGTACGACGAAATCGGTCACCAACACCTCGCCGGTCTTCGGATCCGTAAGCGTCTTCAGTACCGTACTTTGCGCCTGTGCGCCCAGCTCGGAAAGCGTACTGACGTCCCACTCCGGACGCATCCGGCGGCTCAAAGGCAGTTTTTCCGCAATATCGTCAATCACGCGGGCATCCACGCCGAGCATCTGATGGTCGCTTCTGTCTTCCCACGCCTTATGTACCCGTGCATAGCGCTCGTCAAACAAGTAACGGTAATGATTACCGTCAAAAATGAGCAGTACGCCGCCGGGCTTTAGAACTCGCAACCACTCGCGGTAGGCCGTCTGAGGCAGTTCAAGATTCCAAACAAGATTACGCGAGCAGACGCAATCAAACGTGCTATCGGCAAAAGGAAGAAGCTGTGCGTCGCCGAGCACCGCATCAATGCACACTCCTGTCGCACTTGCTCGTTCACAAGCCATTCGCAGCATCTCGGTACTCGCGTCAAACGCCGTAACGGCGTAACCCGCTTTTGCGAGCATCACCGAAAAAAAGCCCGGACCGCAACCGACATCAAGCACCGATCCCTCGGCAGCAACCGTTTTAAACCACGGCAAATACACGTCCTGAAGCGACGCTTTGAATTCGTCGTCAACTTGAAGTGCGTACCCCTGTGCGCGTCGGTTCCAATACTGCGCGATTTGCGGCAACACCGACTGACTGTTTTCATTTCGAATCACAACATTCTTTCCTTCAAAATGTGCCTTTCCTCATGCTACGAGAAAAACTGCCGCACCGTGTAAACCGTCGGCATTATTTTTTCCGCCTTTTTCGTCTTGTCTGTACTCGTCATCTCACGATCAACAGAGCTTTTCGTTAATATCGGGTTGTTTTCGTCCGGTCACTACCGGTGCAGTACCGCTTCCTTTTTTTCTTGCATGAAACTGCCGTCACGACTGAGGTTCATTTACGCCTGCATCTTTCTGGATGCTCTGGGCATTGGCCTCATCATTCCCGTTTTACCCCGCTTGATCGGCGTACTCACCGACACGCGCGACGAGCAGATGTGGTGGTACGGCGCCATCATGCTGAGTTACGGAGTCATGCAATTTCTGGCTTCGCCTCTTCTGGGCGCCTTGTCGGACCGTATCGGCCGTCGTCCGGTTCTGTTAAGCGGCATCTGCGGCCTGGGCATCATGTTTGCGGTGCCCGCGCTGAGCACATCTTTGACGGCAATTCTCGCCAGCCGTATCTTCGGCGGTCTTCTTTCTGCCAATATTTCCGTCGCGCAAGCCTACATTGCCGATGTCACCACGGGGTACGAACGCGCGGCCGCCTTCGGCCGAATCGGTGCCGTGTTCGGCGCGGGCTTTCTGATCGGCCCTGCTTTAGGCGGCATTCTGGGCGGAAATAACCCGCATCTTCCCTTTATTGCCGCCAGCATCGTCACGCTTCTCAATTTCGGTTACGGGCTGTTCGTGCTCCCCGAGTCAATTGCACAGCGAAGCACCGAACCCGTAAGCCTACGAAAAAATAATGCCTTCGGCAGCCTCGCGCATCTGCTCAAGCTGCCCCAAATCCGCATCTTTGTCCTTACGCTCGCGTTTTTCAGTCTGGCCAACAGTCTGATGCAGTATTCCTGGGCGCTTTACACCGAGTTTCGCTACGGCTTTACACCGCGGGAAATCGGGCTCACCATTTTCGGTTTAAGTCTGGGCATCGCCGTCGTGCAGGGCTATTTCCTGCAGCGATTACTGCTTTACATTTCTCCCGTCAAACTCACACTAACGAGCCTTGCTTTGGGCGTAGCACTGTTAATCGGCGTCGCCCTGAGTCCCACAGGACTGACAGCAGGCATCTGCTTTTGCCTGTATGCCCTTTCGGCCTCGGTTACGCCGTTGCTGTCGGGCACTGTCAGCCGACGCATGCCCATGAGCGTGCAAGGAGCCACCATGGGCACAGTGAGCTCCGTTCACTCCCTCATGGGAGCTATCGCTCCGGCCTTTACTACACCCATGTTGATGTGCGCAGGGCATCATCCCGATGACATTCTCGCCGGTCTGCCTTTTTTCGGTGCAGCAACCTTATGTCTGTGCGCTTTGCTGGTGTTTGCCGCGGCAAGCCGCAAGTTACTGGCAGAAGAAAGACGAGAAAACGAAGATTTTCTTGAAGACTAGTACGCCCGAGACTACGTTTCGTCCTTGCGCTTTAGCTTGAGCATCTGCAGGATACTGAGCAGTTGCTCTACGGCCACTTCTTTTCCCTTGGCATCCATCAAATTCGGATAGGTCTCCTTGATCACTTCGGGCGAAGAAGCCACCACCAATAAACACGGAGACATGACGGCCATCACGATGGTTTCAATTTCCGGTCCTTCATCGGGAATTCCCAAATACGCCGCAATAATCCGACGAATGGACATCACATGTTTGGTGCCGCTTGCACGTACCACGCGAATGAATTCTTCCGACGGTCCCGTAAACACTTCCCGTGCCCATAATGCCAAATGCCACTGGCCGCGGCCCCTGGGCGCCATGAGGAATGTTTCCAACACTCTGCGAACTTTCTCGAGCGGCTCTGCATTGCTCTGAAAGTATTCTTCCAACTTTCCGTCAATGAGTCCTTCCGGAATCTGCCGAACCACCTCCCGATAAAGCTCGTCACGGCTTCCGAACCAGTAGTTGACGCTGGCTGCGCTGACACCGGCCAGTTTGCACACATCCTTAGCCCGTACCGAAGCCCAGCCGTGCCGGGCCGCCAAAATTCCTGCAGCATCGACAAGCGCCTGGCGTGTCGCCTGCCCGTCCGTTCTTGCTTTCGCTGTCTTTTTTCTCATAGTCGTTTTTTGAAGTAGTGGTATGCAAAGGGAAGACTGACTGCCGCCACGGCAGCTGTCGGAATCATGGTGTAAGCAATGTGCGCCCAACTGGCATCCGCCAAATAGATGCGCCGCACGCTCAACAACGCAAAGCGAAGCGGGTCAGCCCAAGTGATTGTCTGAATCCAGTCGGGCATGTTGTCAACAGGAGTAAAAAGCCCCGAAAGCAATACCATCGGAACGAGCGTCACAAACGCAATCAAAAGTCCCTGCTGCATGGTTTTGCTGTAAGCCGAAATGGCAAGTCCCAGCCCAACGATGGACAGTACAAAGACCGCCATCACGGCATAAATTTTCAGAATACTGCCCATCAGCGGCACCTGAAACCAAAACACCGAAATCAGGAAAATCAACGTCCCCTGAAAAATGCCGATCAGAATCGGCACCACCGCCTTGGAAGCCAGCAACTCCCCGGTCGTGAAAGGCGTTACCAACAACTGCTCAAAAGTTCCCATTTCGCGTTCGCGGGCAACTGACAGCGCCGAGAGCACCATGATCTGCAACATCGAAAGCATCATGATGAGCGCGGGCAAAATAAACCACTGTGTGAGATTGTTGGGGTTGTATAGATATCGAATACTCTCAAAAACGGTCCCCGCCCCCGACACGTTGCCCGCGATGATCGACAAATATCCGGCCGCCAGCTGCGCGGTTGTGGAATTGCGGCCATCAATGATCACCTGCACCTGCGCGACTTGGCCTTCCGAAAGTTTCTCGGCATAGTCCTGCCCGATCACCAATACGACAAGCGCTTTGCCCGAGTCGATCGCCGGCGCAATCTGGGCGGTATTTTGCAGTGTCATCACCCGATCGAAAACCGCACTTTCGTCTACAGCGCGAATTAATTCGGCGCTCTGTCTGGTCTTGGACATATCCAGCAGTGCATATGGAGCGTAGTCGAGATTGAAGGTCGCCACATACCCGAACAAAATGACATACAAAACCAAAGGCCCCACGAGAATCATGCGGCTCGTGCGGTCCTTGAGCGTCGTCAGAAGCTCTTTGTGCATCAGCGCGCGAAACCGTGCGCTGCGGTGAATCAGCAACTGCAGCAATCTCGTCATTTTCGAAGCCTCTTTTGACACAAGCGGTAAGACGCCGCAAAGGCAGCCGCCGCAAAAAGTGACAAGATCACCATGTTTTTCGTCACGAGTTCCTCCATGCCTCCGGTGAGAAAGCCCACCTTGAGCACCTCAAGGTAGTACACGGGCGGCAGGCAGTGCGCCATGGCATCGGCCCAGGCGGGCGCTGAGCGCAAATCAAAAATAAACCCTGAAAGGATCACGGCCGGCAAGAAACTCACGAGCACCGTGACCTGAGAAGCCAAAAACTGAGAACGGGTCACGCCGGAAATCACCAGCCCCAATCCCAATCCCATCAACAGGTACAAAGCCGAAGAGCTCAAAATGAGCCAAAAGCTGCCGCGCACCGGCACTTCATAGAGAAAACAGGCCGCAGTCATGCAAAGCGCCCAGCCGAGCATTCCCAGGCAGAAGTACGGGAAGGTCTTGCTTACCAAGATGGCCGAGGGCGATGCAGGTGTCGCAATCATCGCTTCCATCGTGCCGCGCTCCCACTCACGCGCCAATACCAGACTCGTCATCATGCAACCTGTAAGCGTAAGCACAATCACAAAAAGTCCCGGAACCAAATACCAAGTACTGATGACCGATTCGTTAAACCAGATGCGCGGCACCACAACAATGCCCGCTCCTTCGGACTCACCCGCCATCGCAATGCCAGCGGCACCCGAGACCGCATTGACAATCATGGTGGCGCGCGGTGCATCAATCCCGTCAACCACAATCTGCCGCGACACGCTCGAAGTGTTTTGCTTTTCAAAGACTGCCAACGCTTCAATCTCGAAACTTTCCAAAGCCTTTAGAGCATCGCTTCGAGCAACGTAGACGGTTGTCTTGAACGATTCGTTGGCAACGAGGCTTGCCGTGATGCGCTCCGTTTGCTCGGTGCGCACTGTATCAACCACACCCAAGCGGATGTTGCGAACATCAAAAGAAAGCCCGTAGCCAAACAAAATGATCAGCATCAAAGGCATGAAAACGCCGAGCAAAATGGCGCTTTTGTCGCGCAGAATCTGGCGCGTTTCTTTAAGCGTAAGCGCAACAGCGTGCGTAAGCCACAAAGAAAAGGCATTCATGAGGTCTCCTTTCGGCGATCGGCCTCTGCATGGCGTGCCTGCGTCACTACGCGAATAAACGCTTCGTTCATCGTCGCGCAACCGGAGCGTACTGCTTCGGGCGTTCCCAAAATCAAGCTTTTGCCTGCATCCTGAATCAAGATGCGATCGCAGTAAAGCGCCTCTTCCATAAAGTGCGTCGTCACCACCACCGTGGTTCCGTTTCGCGCCAACGCCGTCACCCAGCGCCAGAATCGACGGCGGGTCGGAATATCGGCCCCGCTCGTGGGCTCGTCCAAAAAGAGAATCTGGGGACGGTGCAACAAGGCCGTTGCCATAGACAGCCGTTGCTTGTAGCCGCCGGGCAAGGAGCCCGCGGCGCGCGAGGCAAATGTTTCCAAACCAAAGGCTTGCAGAACCTGCGCGATGCGCTGTTTTCCGCGTGAGCCGGTCAGTCCGTAGGCCCCTGCAAAGAACGTGAGGTTTTCCAGCACAGACAGTCCGGGATAAAGCGAGAACTTCTGCGACATATAGCCCAAAAGCTCCCGGGCCTTTTCGCGAGCATGTCGCACGTCAATGCCTGCCACACAAAGTTCGCCTTCGGAGACTTCCAACAATCCGCACAGCATCTTGAAGGTCGTCGTCTTGCCTGCGCCGTTGGGACCGAGCAGTCCGAAAATCTCACCGCGCGCCACGTCAAAGTCTGTCTTGTCGACGGCAACGAAGGAACCGAAACGACGCACCAGTCCCTTGGCATGGATCACGCTGTCGGGGTTTCCCGTGATTGCCGGATCGGAGTCTGCGGTTGCAGAAGATTCAAACAGCGACAAACTTTCCTCGGCTTCAAGCCGCCAGTCGCCTAAAAACTCCTTTCGCAACACCAGATAACCATCTTCGAGCGTACTCGGGCGCTCGGTAAAGCGCACACCGGGATATAGCGCTTGCAGCTTCTGCACGTCACTGGTGCCGTTTGTCAGAAGCCGAACACCGGCCGCCTCCGGCACGGCATCCAGAAGATGTTCCGTATCGGCAATAAGGCGATCCTGCAGCAGACGCACCGGCAACTCTTTTTTTTCCTGTTCGGCAAAAAAAGTGCAACCTTGAGCATGGCGGGCAATCGACTCGGGCGTGCCGGTCACGCGCATATGGCCTTCCTCAAGAATGATCACGTCATCGCAAAGCGCCGCTTCGTCCATGTAAGTGGTCGCCACCACGATAAGCATATCCCTCGCGGCGGCATTTTCGCGCAGGATGCGCCACAAGTCGCGTCGTGAGAGCGGATCGACACCAACGGTCGGTTCGTCAAGCAACAAAATCCGCGGGCGGTTCAGCAGCGCACAGGCAAGCCCCAGTTTTTGCTTCATTCCCCCCGAGAGCTTTCCCGCCGGACGTTCGGTAAACGCAGTGAGCGCCGTCATCTCAAGAAGTTCTTTTGTCCGCTCTTTTCTCTGCTCTTCAGACAAACCGAACAAATCGGCATAAAGCTTGAAGTTTTCCGCAACGCTCAAATCTTCATAGAGCCCGAACTTCTGCGGCATATAGCCGCACTGCTTTTGCAAATGAGCGAGCTTTTTGCCGTAAAGCTCTTCGCCAAACACCAGCACATGCCCCGCCGAAGGTTGCAAAATGCCCGCCGCAATGCGCATGAGTGTCGTCTTGCCCGCTCCATCGGCGCCCACAAGTGCCACAAGACGCGAAGCGGCAAAGCGCGCCGTGATCCCGCTTAGGATTTCGCCAGCTCCCTTCTCCGAACGACACACGGACTCGAAGGCAAGAGCGCTGTCGCACACTTTGTCCGCAGTCAAGCCAACCGCCACGTCCGACATACCTGCAATTCCGTCACTCGATCAATTGAACCGTGGCCGGCATACCCAGACGAAGACGATGGTGAGGATCCTGAACGGTAACACGCACTTCGTAGACCAGCGCCGTTCGCAACGCTTCGGTCTGCACTGTCTTAGGCGTGAATTCCGCAACGGTCGACACAAAACCCACCGTGCCTTCAAACGGTTCCTGAGGATAGCTGTCGGAAAAAACCTTCACTTTCTGCCCCACAGCAATCTTTCCGAGATTGATCTCATCAATCCAGGCCCGCACCCACATGGGCTCCATCAGCGCGACCTCATAAACTGGAGAGGCAGCAGAGACCATGTCGCCTTTTTCTTTGAGGCGACTGCGCACAATGCCGTCGGAAGGTGCCTTGAGTTCGCAATTGCGCAACGCGCGAGCGGCATCGTCAAGGCCGGTTTTGGCCAGCGCCACATTGGCTCGCGCCACATCAATCTGTTCGATACGCGTTCCTGCAAGCAGCAAATCAAGATTCTTTTTGGAGGCCAAAGCCTGAGCCTGAGATACACGCGCCTGCGAGCAAGCCTGATCGACCATTTGTTCAGTCGTTGCCCGCCCGAGCTTTTGCTCGCGCTTACAGATGCGCTGAGCCAGCGCTGCCGATGCAGCATTGGCCTTATAAGTGGCTCGCGCCGCATCAATTTCTTCAACACGGGATCCGGCAAGCAGCAAATCAAGTTCTTTTTGGCGTACTTCAAGCGTAGCGCGGGCATTGTCCAGCGCGATGGCGTAACGCTCATCGTCAAGCTTGGCAAGCACATCACCCGTCTTTACCGTGTCACCCTCTTCCACCAACACCTGTCCGATACGGCCTGATTCCTCAAACGCCAAGTCCACCGTGCGCATGTCGACGCTGCCGTAGATCTTCAAGGAGTCTCCCGCTGCATTACGGTCGGAAACATAAACGTAGCCGAGTCCGGCTGCCACGCACAAAGCCAGCAACGTGAGCCCGATTTTTTTGGACGCCATTTACCGCTTTCCTTATTCGGTTCTTTTATTTGAATTCTAATTGAAATTTGAATTCAAAAGTCAAAAAAAGAAACCCTCGTCTTGCACAGGCGGCCCTCTCTTGCCAGCCGCCCGTGCAAAACCGGATTTCAAAGGAGTCCGACCGTCAGATGTCTTCGCTCACCATATCGATGGCACCGCACGGACACTCGTTGGCACAAATGCCGCACCCCTTGCAGTAGTCGTAATTGAACTTGAACTTCTTGCCGGGACCAAGCTTGATGACCGCATTGTCAGGGCATACCCCGTAGCAGTTATCGCACTCAAAGCAATTACCGCAGCTCATGCAGCGACGCGCTTCAAAAAGAGCGTTTTCTTCGGTCAGACCGTGCTGCACTTCATCAAACGTGGTCGTGCGCCGCGCAAGGTCAAGCATCGGACGAACCGTCTTTGGCGCATCAGCGTAGTACCAAGTATGCAAACGATCGAAGCTTGCCAAAGGCGCCTTGGGCGGTTCAACGTACTTCTCACCCTTGAGATAGGCCGAGATGGCGCGCGCGGCCTTCTTGCCGTGGCCAATCGCCACCGTCACGTTTTTGTCGCCCTTGACCATGTCACCGCCGGCGAAAATGCCGGGCACCGTCGTCATCATGGTTTCGTCAACCAAAAGCTCGTCGTCCTGAGCCTGCAGTCCGGGGAAGTTGGAGAGGAACCCGAGATTGGTCTGCTGACCGAGCGCCAGCACCACCGTATCGACGGCGATGTTTTCGTAGACACCTGTACCGCGCGGCTTGCCGTTTTCGTCAAGCTCCATCTTCTCGATCTTAATTTCGCCGCCTTGTGCCTCACGAATGGTCGAGAGCCACTTCATGTTGACGCCTTCTTCGATGGCCTCCTGAATTTCGGTCTGATGCGCCGGCGCGCGATCGCGTGTACGGCGGTACACCACCAGGGGTTCAGCACCCATGCGTCGCACGGTACGTGCCACGTCGATAGCTGTGTTGCCGCCGCCGTAAATGGCCACGCGGCGACCGAGCATCGGCTTTTCATCCTCGGCAACGTCCTTGAGAACGCTCACGGCGTCCAGGACGCGCGAGGCGTCGCCCGCTGGGATATAGGTGCGTCGAGCCAAATGTGCACCCACGCCCAGGAACACAGCGTCGTACTTGCCTTCCTTCATTTCCTGTGCAAGATCGGTCACTTCGCGGCCGTATTCGATCGTCACCCCCGTGCGCACAATGCGCTCGATTTCCGCATCGAGTACTTCACGGGGCAGACGATACTTCGGAATACCGTAGCGCATCATGCCGCCGCCGGCCTGTGCACCTTCGACCACGTGCACGGTGTGGCCGGCCTGGCGCAGATGGTAAGCCGCGCTCAAGCCAGCGGGACCTGCGCCCACCACCAACACGCGCTTACCGGTCTCTTCCTGAGGCTTGGGCAGATCCCAGCCCTTGGCAAGCGCATTGTCTCCGAGGAAACGCTCTACCGAATTAATGCCTACGGATTCGTCAAGTCCACCTCGGTTGCAGGCTGTCTCGCAAGTGTGATAGCACACGCGCCCCATGCAGGCCGGGAACGGATTGTCGGCCGTGATGCGCTTCCAGGCTTCTTCGTAATTGCCCGACTCGGCCGCATACAGCCACGCCTGGCACTTTTCGCCGGCAGGACACTTGGCGTTGCACGGCGGCAGTCGGTTGACATAGGTCGGCTTAACGGTACGCCAAGAGCCCGTGCGGTTTTCCAGAGAACTGCCCACATCGAGCGTAATGGCAAAAGGAGTATTTTTCTGAGTCATTTTCTTAACTTCCGCTCACAGTCAGTCGCTTTGGCAGCGGATCAAATCACATGATGACGTTCTTCGGCCTGTTCGGGCACTGGAATATCGTCGCCCTGCTCGTCGCCGAGCAAGCCGTAGCGGGCAATGTTGCGATCGGCAAGCGCCTGCATGCGCTGCACGATTTCCGGATTTCCCTTCTTGCCGAACAAGTGCGCAAAGCGCTTCTGCAGCATCAGGTACTTCTCGACGGGCTGCTTGCGACGGATCTTGGAAACATTGGTCACCTCACCGTATTCGGCTTCAAAGACCGGGAACAAACCTGTTTCGTGCGCAAGACGCGCGAGTTCAATCGTCTTGGCCGACGGAGCACCCCAGCCAAGCGGGCAGGGAACGAGAATGTGGATGTAGCGCGCGCCGTGAAAACTCATCGCATAGCGCACTTTGCGTTCCAGGTCGTGCAGGTCGGCCACAGTGGCAGTTGCCACATAGGGAATACCGTGCGCCATGGCAATGGCCGGCACATTCTTGCCCTGGCCGAAACTGTTTCCCGGGAAGTCAGGCGTGGGCATCGTCGTCGCCGTACGGGCCGCCGGAGGCGTTGCCGACGAACGCTGCACACCGGTATTCATATAAGCCTCATTGTCAAAGCAGATGTAGAGCACGTCGTCGTTACGCTCAAACATGCCCGACAGGCATCCGAAACCGATATCTGTGGTGCCGCCGTCGCCGCCCAAGGCAAGAATGCGAACAGGTTCGCCGCCCTTCTTGCGAGCCTTGACGCGTGCGGCCGCAGCCAAACCGGTCGCAACGGCCGCCGTGTTACCGAAAAGCGAATGAAACCACGGCAGCTGCCAGGCGCTTTCCGGATACGGTGTCGAGAAGACTTCCAAACAGCCCGTGGCGTTGGTAGCGATGATCTGTCCGTTGGTGGCGGCAAAGGCCGCATCAACTGCATAGCGTGCGCCGAGCGCTTCGCCGCAGCCTTGACAGGCGCGGTGACCGGAATTCAGAGCGTTGTGGCGCTCCTGGGAAGACTGAACGGTACGATCCGTCGGGTCAAGGAGGCGATTGCCGACCGTCCAGGTGCCCGTCTGATAAAAGCGGATTGCTGATTCCTGCATTTGGTATTGCCTCTTTTGACGTTACTGGTGCATCGCCGCGTCGCGAATCAAAGCTTCGGGCACGGGGCCGGACTTGCGAGTCTTGCGTTCGCGTTCCAGCTGTCGCTCGACAAGTTCCTTGTTGAGGTCCATGAAGGTCAGCGTTTCCAGCTGATGTGCCGCAGCTTCCTTGAGCATCTTCTTCAAAGAAGCTTTCGTGATGGCGCGGCCGCCCAAGCCGGCAATGACCGTGTAGCGGGTAACGCTCGGATCTTTGATGGAAACCATGATGTCGCGGCTCAATACGCCGCCCGAACCCACAGCAAGGGTGCGTTCGAGCACAACCACTGTCTTGGCGCCTTCAAGCGCTTCGCCCATCACTTCAACCGGGAACGGACGGAAGCACTTGACGCCAACAACACCAATCTTGAGGTCTGTCTCTTCACGCAATTCGTCGACAGCGTCCTTGATCGTGCCCAGGCACGAACCCATAGCGACGATACGAATGTCGGCATCCTCGCAGCGGTAGGTATGAACCAGACCGCCCGAGCTGCGACCGAACACTTCCTTGAATTCTGCGGCTACCTGCGGGATAAGCTCGAGCGCCTGACGCTGCTTGACGTGCGCGAGGTAACGCACTTCGGTAAAGGCCTCGGGACCAACCATGGCGCCGATGGAGATCGGATCGCTCGGGTCGAGCTCCTGACGGGGCGAATACGGCGGTAGGAACTTGTCGACATCTTCCTGAGAGGGGATGTCGATGCGTTCAAAGGCGTGCGTCAGCACAAAGCCGTCCATACAGACCATCACCGGCAGCGACAGCTCTTCGGCGATGCGGAAAGCCTGAATGTGCAAGTCAGCCGCTTCTTGGTTCGTTTCAGCAAAAATCTGAATCCAGCCGCTGTCGCGCTGACTCATCGAGTCCGAATGGTCGTTCCAAATGTTGATCGGCGCACCGATGGCTCGGTTGGCAACGGTCATCACAATGGGCAGCCCCAGACCGGAAGCGTTGTAGACAGCTTCAACCATGTAGAGCAGTCCCTGAGAGGCCGTTGCAGTGTAGGCACGTGCGCCGCCCACGCTGGCGCCGATGGCCACCGACATGGCTGCAAATTCGCTTTCAACGTTGATGTATTCGCAGTTGGGAATCAAACCCTTGCGGGTCATTGTGCCGAGCGCTTCCACAATATGGGTCTGCGGCGAAATCGGATACGCGCAGATCACCTCGGGTCGGCACAGCGCCACAGCCTGTGCAACGCCCTGACTGCCTTCGATTTGCTTGAGCATCAGTTTTCCTCCGCTTGCTTCAATTGGGCTTTGACGTGATCCCAGGCCGCCTGAGCGACCTTGGCGTTGGCTTCGGCGATTTTGCCGCCGAAACGTGCGTTGTAGGCCGCCTGCACATTTTCGAGCGTGATCGCCCCCGTCATGGCGGCAAAGCCCGCGAGCATACCGGCACCGGGCAACGGGCGACCGATGTTTTCAATGGCAAAACGCGTGGCCGGTACCGTCTGAACATGGCCCTTGGGCAGACGTGCGATGAGTTCGCCGAGTCCGAGTTCTTCGGGCGTTGACGAGCTGTTGATCAGCACATAGCCGTCGGGACGAATGCCGCCGAAGACATCTTCGCTTTCCAAAAGCGTGCGATCCTGCACGAGCACCACATCGGGCTCCTGAATCGGTTCACGCAAACGGATTTCTTTTTCATCGATACGGGCAAAAGCAACCACCGGTGCGCCAGTTCGTTCGGAGCCAAAGCTCGGGAACGCCTGTGCCCAATGGCCTTCGGTAAAGGCTGCCACGCTGAGCATTTCGGCGGCGGTTACGACGCCCTGCCCTCCGCGGCCGTGGATTCTGATCTGATACACGACGTATTCTCCATGTGCCGTTGCACGCGCCCGCTTCTGTAGTCTGTCGCCGGACACGCACGAAACCGCGCGGACGTTTTCACTTCCCGAAACGCCCGTGCATGGGGTAAACAATATCGTTATGAATTCTGCCAAAACTTTGACGATTTGCACGCCGCAAATTTTGAGTTTTTCGCAACGCTCTTCATCTTGAAAGCCTATCGGGCCTTTCCATTTTTTTCTTCAGCCGAAAAGAGGAGTTGCAGGCACTAAAATCATTCACCTGTCGCCTTTTATTGACCGAATTGAAAAACCATGTCCTACCGCCGTCTTCTTACGATTGTCCTCTCGCTTGCGCTTGCGGGATGTTCGACCATTCAAAGCATTTTTGATCCTCTTTCCCCCGGCGCAGACGCCTCGGCCGCCTTCGTGCTCTCCGCACAGGGCATACAGCAATTTCAATGCACGGCCGACGCCAACGGCCGTTACTGGAAGTTCATTACGCCGCAGGCTGAACTCAAAGACGCAAAGGGCCATGTGGTTGCTCGCCAGGGTTCCGAAGGAAGCGTCTTTGCCAAAGACGGCTCCATTCTGGTCGCCAAAATTGAAAAGTATGCCGACAATGCCTCCCCCGGCAATTTGCGTGATCTGGTCTATCGCACCACCTCGCGTGGTAAGGAAGGCATGCTCACCGGGATCACGCACATCAAACGCAGCAACGGCAAAGGCGGCGTACCGCTTACCCGTTGTTCGCCGTCTCAGCTGGGATCTACCCTCAAAGTCCCCTTTACCGCCACGTACACCTTCTATCGCAACCATTGACAAAGTCCTGAAAAAACAACGACTTCTCTTATCAAGGCCACGCGACTGGACAAATTGACATCGTGAAAAGAACTCCTAAATCGGGTAAAATTAAGCGTTTCTTTGTGCGGAAAATTTCTCCGCACCGGCATGTGTGATTTTGGGAGGTTTTATGGTTGGAGCTACGGTTTTGGGCGTTTTCCTTCAGGGATTGCCGCCGGATCGTCGCGTCGCTATGGCCCGAGTTGCAAGTCTGATTCGCCGTGCTGCACGCGGTGTGCGTGAAAGCAAGCGTTTCGGCCTTGTCTTTTATGAACTCAACGGAGGACCGCTTTTCGGTCTCGAATCCCGCGAAAAGTCGCTCACGCTTTACATTGCCGAAAGGTCCGTCATCGAACCGTTCCTCTCCACCATGAAAGGGATCGATGCGGAACACAGCCTCATCGAGTTCACGGATCTCAATCGTCTTCCCCTTCCTGACATTGAAAAGATCGTGCGCGCAAGCGTCGTTGCCCGCCGCGAGCGTCAGGCTGCTCCGTCGCAGTCTGAAATTCTCGCCATGTGGGGTGTCAAGGAAGAAGAAGCCGCAGTGGCTCCTCCCGTCGTTCGCATTTCCATGAGAACGGCTGAAGACGAACAGGCCGAGGCCGCCGCCAAGGCCGAAGCCGAACGTCTTGCCGCTGAAAACAAGAAGATCCTGCGCCCGACGCGGCCGGAAAAGTCGCTGGTGCAAAAGCGCGCCGCCGCTGCTGCTGGTAAGCCCAAGTCTGCGAAGGCCAAAGCAGTCTCCGACGAAAAGAGCGCCGCCAAGCCCGCTGCAGCCCGTCGTACGACGCGCCGCACCAAAGCTTCGGAAGCCTCGGCAGCTTAAATTCGACAACGCAAAGCGTTGCAATAACAGCGTCGCAAAGCAAAAACGCCCGGTCTCGGGCGTTTTTGCTTTTTCGAACCTCCCCTAGAGATTCCGTCAGACTTCGATGAGCGTGTAGCGATCGCTACCCATCTTCAGTTCGCGCATGGCGGTAAGCTGATGCATACCTACGCGCGACTCGATACGTTCGACCAGATCATGGTTGTGCGGCGTGGCGTACACCAAGTCAACGCAAGCCTGGTCAATGGCCAGAATATCGGTCGAAGCAAGAATACCCACGTCCTCGATGGTGGGCTCGGCCGCGGCGGTGCCCGCGCAGTCGCAGTCCACGGACATACGGCGCATCACGTTGATATAAACGATGTGCTTGCCGAAATGGTCAATCACGGCCTTGGCCGACTCGGCCATCGTTTCCATCAGACGTTCCTTGGCAGGCCACTGATCCCAAGGTTTGTTGACATCGTCAATGGCATGCACCTGTGCCTTGCCGATACGGCCGTCGGCGCAACCGATGGCGATATTTTTCATCGAACCGCCGAAACCGCCCATCGCGTGCCCCTTAAAGTGCGTGAGCACGATCATGGAGTCGTAATTGACGATATGGCCGCCCATGGAAACTTCCTTGAAATGCTTGCCGCCGCGCACCGGCAGATTCACCGTGCCTTCGGCATCCATGATGTCAACCGGACAGAAGGTCCAGCCGTTGACCTTGAGCGTTTCAAGATGCTGTTCGGTTGTAAAGCGATCGCCCTCATAGAGCGTGTTGGTTTCCACGATCACGGAGTCAGGCACCGTTGCCTGGAAAGCCTTTACCATGTCACGCGGCAAAATGTTGGGACCGTTCTTTTCGCCCGTGTGCAACTTGATGGCCACCTTGCCGTAGATGCCTTCGTTGATGCGCTCATAAAGATCGATCAGCGTCTGCGCATCGATTTTGCGCGAGAAATACACCTTGGCCTTTGCACCCGGCGCATCGGCCGCCACTTTCTTACAAGCCACCACCGGGGCCTGACCCATCGTTTCAGTCGTTGTCATCTTCTTACCTTCCTTTGCCGCCGTTGCCGCCAACGGCGAAGCTGCAGTTACGGCACCGGCCGCAACGCCTTTGAGCAAATCGCGTCGCGACAGCCCGTGTTTGTCACAACATGCGTATTGAGTCATTTCGTCGCCTCCGAAAGAAGAACTCCCATTTCACCATTATCGGATCGCATCAACGACTTTCATTGCACAAAACTCGCAAACACGCGAGCAAAAGTCTCAGCTTTTCTGCTCCTTGAAATCACATTGAAGCGCATCAATCAAGCGCTTGTACTCAGCCTTGACCTGCTGCTCAGTACAGCCCATCAAAACAGCGTCATCGAGCACATCCTGCAGCAGCGCTTTCACCTCTTCCCAGTTTTCTTCGAGCACCTTTACTTTTTCCGTGCACGAAACAGTACTGCCGTCGGCTTTAAGCCAGCGCTCGGGCGGAGCCGTGGTCAGTTCTTCCTTCTGATGCATTTGCTGACAAATATTTTGTTTCCAAAGCACGTGCGTCCTGGGCCTTCACCGGTTTCGACACAAGCTCAAGCCGCCGCGCGGTTAAAATCAAACATCCGTAAATGATAGGAAATTGCGGCGCGTTGTGCTTTGTCGCCAAGTCGCGCCTTTCTTTCGTCTTTGTGTCTAGCCATGGATATTCTGCACAGTCTGACCTCCGCCTTTAATCCGAAAGCCGTCGCCGTCGTCGGCGCAAGTGACCGCCCCGGCAGTCGAGGATCTTTTGTCTGGAGCGGTGTGATGAACGGCAGACGCGTGCACGAAGCCTATCCCGTCAATCCGAAATACAAATACATCGGTGTAACGTCCTGTTGGCCGTCTCTTTCGGAAGTGCCTGCAAAGATTGACTTGGCTGTCTTCGCCACGCCTTCGTCCAAAATTGAAGGGCTGCTCAAGGAGTGCAAGAAACTGGCCATTCCCAATGTGCTGATCACTCCCGGCGACGAAGAACTCACGGCCGACCGTCGCTGGCGCGAACGCATCGCTCAATTGGCTCGTGAAGCCGGCATTCGTCTCATCGGCCCGGATTCCATGGGCATCATGCGTCCAAGCATCGGCTTGAATGTCAGCTATTGGCCGCACCTGGCACAAACCGGCTCCATCGGCCTGCTCTGCCAATCAGGCGCCGTAACGGCCGCCGTTCTCGAGTATGCCGATCGCTCCGGCATCGGATTTTCCACCGTCATTTCCTCCGGCCTTGAAAGCGAAGTGTCGCTTGCGGAAATGATTGACTTTCTGGTGGCCGATCCGCAAACCGAAATCATTGCACTGCATGTCGAAGCACTGCGACATCCGAGAAGCTTCTTCTCTTCGCTTAAAAATGCCGTTCGCCAAAAGCCGGTGATCGTGCTCAAAGCCGGCCGCGGCACCAACGCCCGGCGTCTAGCATGTGCGCGCCTTGCCACAGCAGCAAGCGATGAAGCCGTCTTTGACGCTGCCATCGCACGCGTGGGCGCCATCCGCTGCGACACGCTCGAAGAGTTTGTCACCACGCTTGAAGTGTTCAACACAGGAAAAAATCCGCGTCAGGGACGTCTGGCGATGCTCGGAACCGGTCTGGGCTTTGCACTGCTGACGGCCGACGCGGCCGATGCCGAGGGAATTGATTTTGCCAATTTCTCCGTTGCTACGGAAAAAACGCTGTCAAAAATATGCAGTGCCAACCTCGGCGCCACCAATCCTCTGGCGATTGCAGCCGACGCCGACGCAGAATTTTTCGCGCAGGCACTCACGGCTTGTCTCAACGACGACAACGTTGACGGTGTCGTGATCACCCTCTCTCCGACAGCAGCCAACGCCACGCCGCGTACGACCCAACTTCTGGCCAACGCCGCGAAAACATCTTTCAAACCGGTCATTGTCTGTTGGGTCGCTCCCTTTGCCGAAAGCCTGATGCGTTCGAGCTTTAAACGCAGCGGCCTGCCGTGTCTGGCAACGCCGCAGCTTGCTGTACGCGCTTTTGCCAATCTGGCCCGTTACGAGAGTCTCAAAAAGCAGCGTCTGCAACCGCCTTCCGAAACGCTCACGGCCGGCAACCCCGATCTTGCCGCCGCGCGCCGCATCGTTAGACAAGCCAAAACTCAGCAACGCTTCATTCTCTCAGACAATGAAACGGCCGAACTGTTGCAAAGTTTCGGAATCTCGTCTTTGACCTGCACGTTTGCCCCCGGCGAAAACGAAGCGGCTGCCGCCGCACGCCGCATCGGTTTTCCGGTAGCGGTCAAGATTTCGGCCGAAGGCATTGCGCACAAGACCGATACGGGCGGCGTCATACTCAACCTGATGTCCGAGTCCGAAGTGCGCGAAGCGTTCCGTACGGTGCGTGATCGCTGTGCTCATCGCGCTCCCATGGCACTTTTTAAGGGCGTCTTCGTGCAGAAGATGGCCCATAGCGAACGTCTGCGCGAAGTGTGTATCCGCGCCGCCACCGATCCCGTGCTAGGCGCCGCCATCAGTTTCTCGGCCGGCGGCCGCACCGGAGAAATTTTCACAGAACGCACAGTGGAAGTCGTGCCGCTCACGGAGCCTCTGGCGCGCCGCATGATTCGCCGTCACCCAGTCTACAAGGCGCTGGGCGACTTCCGCGGTTTACCTGCGGCAAACGAAGACGCACTCGTGGCAACGCTTCTGAAAATTTCTGCCTTGATGTGCGAGATTCCCGCCGTGGCCGAAATCTCCGTCAATCCTTTGGTCATAGACGATCAAATGGCTTTGTCGCTTGATGCCAGCGTGGCGCTGTGCGCCCGCAGCGACGAACCCGACGCACGATACTCGCATATGCTGATGCAGCCCGCACCGATCACTTCGGGCGAAGAATTCACGAGCCGCGGCGGCCTGATGCGCATCCGCGAAATCCGCCCAGAAGATTTCGCTGCTGAAAAGCGCCTGTTGCAGCGCCTGTCGCAAAAGAGCGCCTATTTACGCTTTCATAAGGACGCGACCGATGTCACCGACAACGAAATCATCGGCTTTACGGACTTTGATCGCGAACGCGAGGCAGCCTTTGTCATTACCGATGCAGGCGCTTCCATCGAACACCCTGAAATTCACGCCGTCGGCCGCCTCACGAAAGCTCCCGATTCCGACACGGCCGAATTCGGCATTGTTGTGGAAGATAAATTCCAGCGCTCGGGTTTCGGTGCCATTTTGATGCAACAACTTGAAAATGCAGCTCGCAACCGCGGCGCACGGCGTCTTTCAGGTTGGGTGCTTAAAGGTAACGATGCCATGGCCGGCCTCATGAGTCGCCGCGGCTACCGTGCGGCCGATTGTCCGCAAGACGCCACGATGCTCATCTACTCGCTCGAACTCGGACAGAACAGATAAAACTATTCCAAGCCCACGAAAGGATTTCTTTTCATGCCTTTAAATCAAGTTCTTGAACAGCGCGTTCTCACCATTGAAATCTCGCGCCCGGAAAAGCGCAACACGCTCGATGCCAAGACGTTGGAGGAATTCACCTCACTTCTGGCCAACGCCGAAGCAGACGACAACGTGCGCGTTGTTGTCATCACGGCGCAGCCCGGTATCTTCTGCGCTGGCGGAGACCTCAAAGAACAACTTGAAAACCCGAACGCATCGGCCGATTCCCCGGCCGGACGCTTCATCACGCAGCTGCAGTCCATGACCAAGCCCTTGATGGCCTGCGTCGAGGGACCGTGCGTGGGTTTCGGCACCACGATTCTCTATTACTGCGACCTCGTCTACGCCGGTACAAGCAGCCTCTTTTCATTGCCCTTTACGGCACTCGGCCTCACTCCGCGCTTCGGCGTGTCGTACCTCGCCGTGGCCGCTGCCGGCCTGCATAAGGCCGCCGAAAAAATCCTGCTCTCTGAACCCATCACCGCTCAGGAAGCACTGCAAATGGGCATGATAAGCGCCGTCTTTGAAGACAACGTGGTACGCGCTCAGACGTTGGCGCGCGCTCAGCGCCTAGCCAAGCTCTCGCCCGTCGCCGTACGCTCGTCCAAGGAGCTTCTGCGTTTGGCCATGAACAAACACATTGAAGCCGTGCGCGAACGCGAAGCCGTTGCTTTCGAAACAGCCGCCGCCACGCCTGCTGCTAAAGAAGCCTGCGCCGCTTTCCTCGAAGGCCGAAAGCCCAATCTGGACTAAGTTCTAGTTTCGAACATGCGAAAGCCATTCTCAAACACTCGCCGAGAATGGCTTTCTTCGTTTCAAACCGAATTGTCGAAATTACTTGACCGTTTCGACGTTGAGATATTGCTCGTCGGTCACGGGTTCCATCCAGTCAACATTCTTGCCCTGCGAGTCATAGCCCGTGATCGTCATTTGCACCATACGCTGATCGGGCGCGGCGCCATGGAAATGCTTGACTCCCTTGGGGCAAACGACCACGTCTCCCTTTTTGAGTACGCTCACCTTCTGCCCGTATACGCCCGAGCGACCTTCGCCCTCGGCAATGATGAGCACCTGTCCGGTGGGATGCGTGTGCCAAAAGGAACGGGCCCCGGGTTCAAAAATCACGTAAGCACCGGCTACCGGCATGCCGGGAAGCTTCTCCGACAAGGCCTGGATCTTCACCTTGCCCGTAAAAACCTTGTTGCCGCCGTCAACCACCGCCAAGTCCTTGGAGCGCGTCACCAGCTGAGAGCCTTCCGGGATATCGGCCGCTGCCGCAGAGCCGGCCATCAACGCCGCAAAAACAAAAGCAAGAGAAACCTTCAGCATTGCTATCTCCTTGTCTTTCTTAGGAAAACCTTGTGTTTTCAATTGTGCCTGCAGCCGTCGCCAATATCCAATACTTATTTAGGATGCTTTTTCATGCAAAAATGACATATCTGCTTTTGTTTGAGGATCGGTCATGAATACGAAGGTGCTGAAAACGTTTCTGACGATCTGCCGCGTCGGCAGCATCACCAAAGCCGCGCAGTTGCTCTACATCTCTCAGCCCGCGCTGAGTCGTCAGATCCAAGACTTGGAAGAGGAACTCGGTTGCAAACTTTTCGATCGTTCCAAACGACAGCTTGCGCTGACGGAAAGCGGTTTTTTGCTACAGCAGCGTGCGCAGGAGATCCTCAACCTCGATGAACGCACCAAAAAAGAGTTGCGCGAAAATGCGGGATTCCTTTCCGGTGAACTGCGCATCGGCTGCGTTGAGTCGAGTGCAGTACGTTTCCTCGCTGACAAATTTCAAGCGTTTAGGGCGACCTACCCGCAGGTGCAGTTTGAACTGTATTCGGCCGACGGCGACGATATTCGCAGTGCGCTTGATCACGATCGCATCGACATGGGCATCCTTCTGGAACCCGTTGAAGCGGCCAAATACGACGCCATCGATCTGCCGGTCGCCGACCGCTGGGGCATCGTGGTTCGCGAAGACAACCCCGTCGCTTCAAAAACCTTTGCCGACGGCCAAACAATCTCCTCTCTTCGCGTGATCCTGCCGCGCCGTGCGATTGTGCGAAGCGAAATCAAAACGTGGTTTTCCGATCTTGTCAAGGACGAGAATGTCGTGATGTACCACAACCTTCCGAGTCTGTCGCTGCATTTCATCGGTTCGGGAATCGGCGACGCCCTTTTGTGCGTGGAGGGCGCCTACAGCATCCGTCCCTCGTCAGGCCTTCGGTTCGTGCCGCTTGCGCCGGAACGTCTGGCGCGTCACAAATTCGTGCGGCGCAAAAATCACCGACTTTCCAAGGCCGGCGAAATTTTTTGGTCTCAACTGCGAAATTCCGATCGCTAATTTCATGCGAAATTTGCATGAAAAATCATTAAAAATCAGTCTTTGACATAGCTTTTCAACTCGAGGGATACTTTTTGCAACCCATTGATTTCACTGTTGCAAGGAGTTCCTTATGACATCCGTAACAACACGCCGCCACCTGTTGGGCAGTCTCGGCGCATTTGCCGCCTCGGCGTTTGTCCCTTCCGCTCAGGCAACTTCCGATCAAAGAACCCGCGTCATCGACATTGCCGACATCATGCAGACTCGCACGCTCGGCTCCGGTCAAGCTGCCATGCGAGTCACCGCACTGGGTTTGGGTTGCATGGGTATGAGCCACCACCGTAGCGAAACACCTGACAAATCCATGCTCAAGCGCCTTATCGCTCACGCTTATGACCTTGGCGTCAATTTTTTTGACACCGCCCAGGTCTATGGACGCGTCCGCGCTGAAAACGAAAAACTTGTGGGCGAAGCAATTTCTCCCTTTAAGGATCGTATTCAGGTCGCCACCAAATTCGGCTTTGTTTTTGACGAAAATGAAAAAAAGATCGAAGGGCAATTCAACAGCCGCCCGGAAAACATCCGTCGCGTTTGCGAAGAGTCACTGAAAAATCTCGGCATTGAAACCATTGACCTCTTCTACCAGCACCGCTTCGACCCTGCCGTCCCCGCCGAAGACGTTGCCGGCACCGTGGCCGACCTCATCAAAGAAGGCAAAGTCAAGCACTTCGGCATGTGCGAGGTCGGCCCCAACACAATCCGCGCTGCCCACAGAGAATGTCCGCTCACGGCCATCCAAAGCGAATATCACCTCATGTGGCGCGAACCGGAAACCAAAGTGTTCCCCGTGCTGCAGGAACTCGGCATCGGGTTCGTCCCCTACAGTCCGCTCAATCGGGGTTTTCTTGGAGGCACCGTCAACGAATACACGCAGTTCGACATAACCAACGACAACCGTCCTACGTTGCCGCGTTTTACACCGCAGGCTCTGCGTGCCAATTACCGTATCGTTGAAGCGCTCAATCACTTCGGTCGAACACACGGCATGACCTCTTCACAAATCGCATTGCTATGGCTGCTCGACAAGGCCGATTGGATCGTCCCGATTCCCGGCACCACCAAGATTTCGCACTTGGAGGAAAACCTGCGTTCGCTCGACTTCAAGGTAAGCCGCACTGAATGGGATGAACTGGAAAAACAGGTAGCCGCCATCAACATCGTCGGCGATCGCTACCCTGCCGAACAGCAAAACCAAATCAATTCAAACTGACCTTTCCTGTTCGGTCTGCAGCACTCATGTGCTACAGACCGAGAAACCTTTCATAAGGATTTGGCATCGCGCTGCGTAACGATTCGGCATTGGACAGCAAGATAACCCTGCCGCTACGCTTCTTTCGAACACTCGATCACATTGTTGAAAACAGGCTGCAAGATGAAGAAAGAAAGCTCTCGTCAAATGCCGGGTACCGGTTTCACCCGCCGACAGTTTGCGCTCTACTCGGGCGCGATCGCGGCTCAATTTCTGCCCATATCCGCCATACGAGCAGCCGAGTCTGCGCTGCCTCGTGTGTACTACGCCAAAGACGTTACCGCAAAAAACTTCGTGGCTGTTTTTGAAAAACTGAGAACCGAAGCGAAGCTCGCATCCGTCAAAGGCCGCATCGGCATCAAACTGCACGGTGACGAAGTACACATCAATCGCACACTGTGGCAAGCGCTTCAGGCGCATCTTCCGGGAAGCTTGTACGTCGAGGGCAACTGGGCTTCGACATACACCTCTGGGCGCGGCAACACGCAGGGCAATCTGGATGCAATCGCCGCTCAGGGTGTCTCGCGCGAACAGATCGACATTCTCGACCGAGACGGCGCCTACCGTATGGTCCCGATCCGTTCGGGAGCAGAACTCAATGAAGTATCCGTCTCCAAAGCGCTCTTAGACGAATACGGCATGGTCATCGTGGCGGCCAATTTCAAAATCCCAAGCTTTGCAGGCTATTCGGGCGCCATGAAAAACGTAGGTATTGGGCTGGCCGGCGCCTATGGCAAAACCGCCGTACACGGCGAAGGCTTTCGCAAGGATGCAGGATTTTTCCGACGCCTGGCCGACGCGTCCAAAGGAATCGACGAAGCGATGAGAGGAAAGCTCCTTTACATCAACGTACTCTCGAACATGAAAGTCGATCCGTTAAAAGGCGCAACAGTGCGAAGCGGAACGCTCGGCATTGTGGGATCCCTGAGTATGGCGGCCGCAGATCAAGCGGCGCTTGACCACATCTACGGACTGTCTCCCGCGCAATACGACTCCTATCCCGAAGACATCAAAATCGAGCGCGGCTTTCTGCAGCTCGAATACCTCGAAAAGCTCGGTGTCAAAGGCCGCCGCTACGCCCATATCGACTTATAGAGAATCACCATGGACAGAAGACAATTTCTCGTGGCCGCCACCTGCGCCGCTTCCGGAATGACCGCAGTCAAACCTGCTGATGCATCCGCTTCACAATCCGACCTTGTCGGTGTTTGCGATATTCATCTGCACGCTGCACCCGACTCCAAAGCCAGAAGTCTGTCGGAATACGACATGGCGCTTGAAGCCAAGGCGGCAGGCTATCGCGCCGTTCTTTTCAAATCCAACGACTTTTCCTGCCACGACCGCGCTTACTTGCTGCGACAGGCCATTCCCGGCATTGAGCTCTCCGGTTCGATCGTTTTAAACCGTGCCACCGGCGCAAGTCTTAACGTTTACGCCGTCGAAAAGGCACTTGCCACCACCGGCAACCTCTGCCGTACCGTGTGGATGCCGACGCTCGACGCCGAATACGCCGTCAGGACCTTTAAGCAGAACACACCGTTTATTCGCGTATCCGACGGCAACGGCAAGTTGTTGCCCGAAACGCTGAAAATCATGGAATTGTGCGCACAAGCCGACATCGCCTTTGCCACCGGCCACAGTTCGCCCGCGGAGTCCCTTTTGATGGCGCAGGCCGCACATGATATGGGATTCAAAAAGTGCATCATCACACACCCCAATACGCTCATCTGGAAGATGACGCCCGCGCAACTGGAAAAAGCAGCTGCACTCGGTGCTTGGATCGAGTTCTGCTACCTGGGGCGCTTTTGGGGCGAGGACTCAGCCATGCCGATGTACCCGCGTCAAAGCCTGAGGGAGACAACCGAGATCCTGAGAGTGGCGCCAGAACGCACCTTCATCACCACCGATCTCGGCCAAGTCGGAATGCCGCGCCCGGTAGAAGGCATGCGAATGGCCCGAAACGAATTGAAGAAGGCAGGATTTGACGACACTACGCTACGATTGATGATGAGCGAAACCCCTGCCTACCTAATAAGTCTCAACAAATAAGCCACACTTTCTTGTCGCCGGCCATGAGATTAGGAAGCCCTTCGCGCAAAGCCTTCGGCTATTTTGTCGTTAACGTTTCCTCCGTATACTTGCTACCCAAACAGTTTCTTAATCCCACAACGACGGAGGCAATGCTCTTGGCTGGCGCTCATTGCGGCAATCTTCGGCATCGAGGTTTCAAATGAAAGTTCTTTTGACAGGCGGCACGGGCTTCATCGGCTCTCATACAGCGGTGTGTCTGATCGAATCCGGCCATACAGCAATCCTTTACGACAACCTCTCCAACAGCAAGCCCGAAGTGGTTGACGCTGTTGAAACAATCACCGGCACACGCCCGGCCTTCGTTGAAGGTGATATTCGCGACAAGGAAAAACTCATCGCGACGCTCAAGGAATACGAAATTGATGCCGTGATCCACTTTGCGGGACTCAAAGCTGTCGGTGAATCGGTTGAAAAGCCACTTCTTTACTACGACAACAATATCGCGGGCACGGTGACGCTTCTGGAAGCTATGCAGGAATGCGGTGTCAAAAAACTCATCTTCTCGAGCTCCTCGACCGTTTACGGTACACCGGTGGCGTTGCCGCTAACCGAAGATATGCCGACAGGAACGCCTACCAATCCGTACGGCCGCACCAAACTCATGATCGAGGAGATTCTGCGCGACCTATGCGTGGCGCAGCCCGACTTCTCTGCTGTGTGCTTGCGCTATTTCAATCCGATCGGTGCACATGCCTCCGGTCTGATCGGTGAAGATCCCAACGGTATTCCCAACAACCTGTTGCCCTACGTGGCGCGTGTTGCCTCCGGCAAGCTCGAGTACGTTCGCGTATTCGGCAACGACTATCCGACACCCGACGGCACAGGCGTTCGCGACTACATTCATGTGGTGGATTTGGCCAGAGGCCACGTTGATTCTCTCGACTATGCCGATAAGCACGTCGGTTGGGAAGCCATTAACCTGGGAACGGGTCGCGGCTCAAGCGTTCTCGAAGTGATCGAAGCGTTTGAAAAAGCCTGCGGCAAGAAGTTGCCATACAAGATTCTGCCGCGTCGTGCTGGCGACATTGCCGCCAACTGGTGCTGCCCGGACAAGGCCGAAAAACTCTTGGGCTGGAAAGCGCAATACGGAATTGCCGAGATGTGCGCCAGCAGCTGGAAGTTCGAGCAACTGCACACCAAAAACAACTAATACGAAAAAACCGCTGAAGGAGCAATTCCGACAGCGGTTCTTTTTTACCTGGCGCTGGAAGCGCCAAGTGAAAAATCAAGCAGTGAGCCGATTATTCAGCGGCCTTTTCTTCCTTGACTTCTTCGACGGCTTCAGCACGTTCGGTAAGCTCCATGTAAGCCATGGGAGCATTGTCACCAACGCGGTAGCCCATCTTGAGAATGCGGGTGTAGCCGCCGTTGCGGTTGGCAAAGCGCGGGCCGAGCACTTCAAAGAGCTTGGTCACGATAGCGCGGTTACGCAGGCGGTTGAAAGCCAGACGACGGTTGGCAACGGTGTCAACCTTGGCGAGCGTGATCATCGGTTCGACGACGCGGCGCAGTTCCTTAGCCTTCGGCACCGTGGTCTTGATGGCTTCGTGCTCGAGCAGCGAATTCATCATGTTGCGGAGCATGGCGAGGCGGTGAGCGCTCGTGCGATTGAGTTTACGCAGACCAGAACGATGGCGCATTTTTAATTCCTTATTGAGTCTATTGAGCGCATCCGGTGTTCGGAAACGCTTCCCCGGCTCTTCGATCCCTTGCCGAAGCAAAGGCGGGCGGGTTTGAGTTGAAAAAAACGTAAGGCCCGCATTTTACAGGAAATTTTCATTCCTGCGCAATGCGGGCAACGAAAAAATTAGAGGTTGGCAGGCGGCCAGTTTTCCAAGCGCATGCCGAGCGTCAGACCGTGGGAAGCCAGGACTTCCTTGATTTCGTTCAAGGACTTGCGGCCCAGATTCGGGGTCTTGAGCAGTTCATTTTCAGTGCGCTGGATCAGATCGCCGATGTAGTAAACGTTTTCGGCCTTCAGGCAGTTGGCGCTGCGAACCGTGAGTTCGAGATCGTCAACCGGGCGCATGAGGATCGGATCAAGCGGCGGCGGGGTTTCTTCCTGCGGCTGCTGTTCGGCTTCGACATTGGTCTTGATGGCTCCGAACACGGAGAGCTGATCCTGCAGAATATGCACGGCGTTGCGCAGTGCGTCTTCGGGGCTAATCACGCCGTTGGTTTCAATCGTCATCTCGAGCTTGTCGAGGTCGGTGCGCTGAGCCACGCGGGCAGCGGACACGGAGTATGCAACACGGCGAACCGGCGAGAAGCTGGCGTCCATGATGATGCGGCCGATGGTCTGCTTGGAGTAGTCGTCGCGGAAAGCGCGAACGTCGCCCGGCTGATAGCCGCGGCCGGTTTCCACGCGGACCTGCAGATCAAGCTTGCCGCCGGAAAGGTTGGCAATCACGTGATCGGGATTGAGAACGGTCACGTCATGGGGCAGATCAAAGTCACCGGCCGTCACAGGGCCCATACCGGACTTCTGCAAACGAAGCATGACGTCTTCGCGCCCGCCTTCGAGCTTGAAGACGACGCCCTTGAGGTTCAGGAGAATGTCCACAACGTCTTCGATGACGCCGTCGATCTGGGAGTATTCGTGCACGACGCCCACGATCTGAGCTTCGGTCGGAGCATAGCCCACCATGGAAGACAGAAGGATGCGGCGCAGAGCGTTGCCGAGCGTGTGGCCGTAGCCGCGTTCAAACGGCTCAAGCGTGATGACGGCAAGGTTGGGGTTCTGTTCGTCGACGACGGCTTCGACCGTAGTCGGCTTCAGGAGCGCAGTATTGGCCATTGTGTAAAGATTCCTATTCAATACCCTCGGCTCGTTACACCGATAAGGCTGACGGTTACTTTCAAGAAAGTCCCGTAAACGCGCAAAAACGCGCCGCTGCTTCGGGGGCCGCCCGAAACCGCAGGGACGCACAAAAGGAGCACAACTGAGACATCAGCAGTGCTTTTCAAGAGGTTCGTGGTTTCTCATTTTAACAAGCCCCTTGAAAAGCATTGGCGCCCGAAGCACGAACCCGTGCTCGAGCGCTTCTTTTCCCTGTGTACCCGGTTTGTCCTCACCCTCACTACAGAGCTCGAACAAACCGAATTCAGCAACCGGATTAACGCGAGTAGTGTTCGATAACGAGAGCTTCGTTGATGTCCGGAGCGATTTCATCGCGGGCCGGTGCGTTCTTGAACGTACCTTCCATCTTCTTGGCATCAACGCTCACCCAGCCCGGGAAACCGTTCTGGCCGGCGAGTTCAAGAGCTTCGATAATACGAACCTGCTTCTTGGCGGACTCGCGAACGGAGATCACATCACCAGCCTTAACGGAATAGGACGGGATGTTGCACTTCTTACCGTTGACGAGGATGGCGCAGTGGCTCACGAGCTGACGAGCTTCAGCACGCGTGGAGCCGAAGCCCATGCGGTAAACAACGTTGTCGAGGCGGCTTTCCAGCAGAGCAAACAGGATTTCGCCGGTGTTGCCGGTGCGGCGGCTAGCTTCTGCATAGTAGCGGCGGAACTGGCGTTCGAGAACGCCGTAGGTACGCTTCATCTTCTGCTTTTCACGCAGCTGCGTACCGTAGTCCGAAAGGCGCTGGCCGGAGGTCTTGCCGTGCTGGCCGGGCTTCACCTCTGCGCTCTTGACCTTGGAGTCAAAGGAACGGCGGGCGCTCTTCAGATTGAGGTCGGAACCCTCGCGGCGCGAGAGCTTCAACTTGGGACCGAGATATCGTGCCATTTTATTTGTTACCTCTTCTATCCTGCGGCGTAGACCGCATTCAGTTTGCGTTTAACGATAGATCACGCAAACGCAGGATACGAATTAAAAAATTTGTGTTGAATTAAACGCGACGGCGCTTGGACGGGCGAACACCGTTGTGAGGAACCGGCGTAACGTCCTGGATGCTCGTGACACGAATGCCGAGGGCATTGAGAGCACGAACGGAGGATTCGCGACCGGGACCAGGGCCCATGATGCGCACTTCAACGTTCTTCAGACCGAATTCCTGAGCAATCTTGCCTGCGTGTTCGGCAGCAACCTGAGCGGCAAAGGGAGTGCTCTTGCGGGAGCCCTTGAAACCCTGAGCGCCGGCGGAGCTGGCGGCAACGGCATTACCCTGACGGTCGGTAATGGTGATGATCGTGTTGTTGAAGGAAGCATGCACGTGGGCGATGCCTTCGGTCACAACCTTCTTCACCTTCTTGCGGCCGCGGGCGGCCTGCTGAGATTTGGGTGCCATAACTTTTCTTACTCCTGATTACTTCTTGAGAGCAACGCCGGCCTTACGCGGGCCCTTGCGGGTGCGAGCGTTGGTGCGGGTGCGCTGACCGCGCACAGGCAGGCCGCGACGGTGGCGGAAGCCACGGTACGTGCCCAAGTCAATCAGACGCTTGATCGAGAGCTGAACTTCACGACGCAGGTCACCTTCAACGGTGTACTTGCTGACGGCGTCGCGGATGCGTTCAAGTTCCGCATCGGTCAGATCTTTGACCTTCTTGGAATGTTCGATGCCGCAGGCATCCAGAATCTGCATCGAGCGCGAACGACCGATGCCATAGATGGCAGTCAGACCGATCACGGCGTGCTGCTGCGGCGGAATGTTAATACCGGCAATACGAGCCATTTGTGTTTACCTCAATTAGCCTTGACGCTGCTTGTGACGCGGGTCTTCGCAGATCACTCGCACAATACCCTTGCGCTTGATGATCTTGCACTTGCGGCACATTTTCTTGACTGAAGCGTTAACCTTCATTCTTAATCTCCGGCCCGTCCGGGAATCGGCGGGCATACTTAGTTGGTGCCAACACAGGGGAAAGACGCATGATTTTACTTGTTTTTCCCAAAAAAACAAGTCACAAACCCGGGGGCTTGTCGCAGAACTCAGCGTAGTGACTGGTCTGCACCCCCGAAGTTTGGGACTCTCGGTCGCGCTGTCTACAACATGTGCCACAGACAGCTGTTCAATTTTGCGACTTAATTTTTTAGCAGGTTTCCCGCTTGAAGCACTCCGGTCAGAGGCGCGGGCGGCACCTTGTTTTTAAAAGGCTTCCGATCAGAGACCGGAGCCGAAGCCCTTGAAGTTAGTCTTCTTGAGCAAGTTCTCATACTGGTGAGACATCATGTAGGCCTGGACCTGATTCATGAAGTCCATCGTCACGACCACCACGATCAGCAGCGAAGTGCCGCCGAAGTAGAACGGAACGTTGAAGCGAAGGTTCAGGAATTCGGGAACCAAGCAAACAAATGTCAGGTAGGCTGCACCGCCCAACGTCAAGCGCACGAGCACCTTATCGATGTAGCGGGAAGTCTGTTCGCCCGGACGGATGCCCGGAACAAACGCACCACTCTTTTTCAGATTCTCTGCCGTTTCCTTCGGATTGAAGACCAATGCCGTGTAGAAGAAGGCAAAGAAGATGATCAAAGCAGCATAAAGAAGTGTGTAGAGCGGCTGGCCGGGGCTCAGAGCCGCTGCCAGATCGCGAATCCAGCGAGTGGAGTCGCCCGTCGTGAACCACCCTGCAAGCGTTGCCGGGAACAGAATCAGAGACGAAGCAAAGATCGGGGGAATCACACCCGACATGTTCATCTTGAGCGGCAGGTAGGAAGCCTGACCGCCGTAGATTCGGTTGCCGATCTGGCGGCGTGCGTAATTCACCGTGATACGGCGCTGACCGCGTTCGATGAAAACCACAAAGGCCGTCACGACCACCACAACAGCGATCACGAAGATCGCAGCGAGCGGCGAGATGGCACCAGTGCTCACAAGCTGGAACAAACCACTTGCGGCGCTCGGCAGACCTGCCACGATACCGGCAAAGATGATGATCGAAATACCGTTGCCCAGACCGCGTTCGGTGATCTGCTCACCGAGCCACATCAGGAACATGGTACCCGTCACCAGGCTTACGGCGCAGGTAAAGCGGAACATCATGCCGGGATTGATAACAAGCCCGGCCTGGGTTTCGAGAGCAACAGCGATACCGACCGCCTGGAAGAAGCCCAGTGCCAACGTGCCGTAGCGCGTGTACTGGGTAATCTTGCGTCGGCCCTGCTCACCTTCTTTACGCAAAGCTTCAAGGCTCGGCAACACGTACGACAGCATCTGCATGATAATCGATGCAGAAATGTAGGGCATGATGCCGAGCGCGAACACCGAGAAGCGCGACAAAGCGCCACCGGAGAACATGTTGAACAGCCCGAGGATGCCACCTTGCTGCTCATTGAAGAGCTGGCGCAGCATGTCGGGATCGATACCGGGAACCGGCACGTGAGCGCCGATACGGTAAACGACAAGAGCGAGCAACAGGAAGATCAGGCGGCCCTTCAGGTCGCCGTACTTCGCCCACCCCGTCGGTTTTGTGCTGGGGCTATTCGCCACGTCTGTGTCCTTACCTTAAAGCGTTGTTAGTTTCGGTTCAAATTAGGCTTCAACCACGGAACCGCCGGCAGCTTCGATAGCAGCCTTGGCACCCTTGGTCACACCCAGACCGCGAACGGTCACCGCACGGGTGATTTCACCCGAGAGGATCACGCGCGCACCCTGTGCGAGGATCGAAACAACGTTAGCGGACTTCAGAGCAGCCAAGTCGATTTCGTCAACCGGCATGGCCTGCAGTTCGTTCAGACGCACCACTTCGATGTAGCGGCGGGTGAGCGAAGTGAAACCGCGCTTCGGCAGACGACGATGCAGGGGCATCTGGCCGCCTTCGAAGCCGACCTTGTGGAAGCCGCCAGCACGGGATTTCTGACCCTTGTGGCCACGGCCGGCGGTCTTGCCCCAGCCGGAGCCCACGCCGCGACCGACGCGGTGTGCCTGGCTCTTGGCGCCCTCATTGGGCTTAATGGTATTCAAACGCATTTGACTGTTACCTCAGATCATTCGACGCGCACAAGGAATGCGACCTTGGTGATCATACCGCGCACAGCGGGCGTATCCTCGAGCTCGCGGGTCTGATGAAGCTTCTTCAGACCGAGACCCAGAAGCGTAGCACGGTGCTTGGCACCGGTGCCGATCGGGCTCTTGACGAGCGTGACCTTGACGGTCTTCTTCGTTTCAGACATTTCTCAATATCCTCCGAGACGCATTACGCCGTGAGCTCTTCGACCGTCTTGCCGCGCTTGGCAGCAATATCTTCGGGCGAGTGCAGGTTCGCAAGCGCATTGAGCGTAGCGCGGACCATGTTGTAGGGATTCGTCGAGCCGTAAGCCTTGGCGAGCACGTTGCGGATGCCAACAGCATCCATCACGGCACGCATCGGGCCGCCGGCGATCACGCCGGTGCCTTCGGCGGCGGGCATCAACAGCACGCGAGAAGCGCCGTGGTGGCCTTCAACAGCGTGGAAGATCGTGCCGTTGTTGAGCGGCACCTTCTTCATGCTCTTGCGGGCGCGTTCCATGGCCTTGCTCACGGAAGCCGGAACTTCACGGCTCTTGCCGGTACCCATGCCCACGGAGCCCTTGCCGTCACCGGCAACAGTGAGAGCAGCGAAAGCAAGAATGCGGCCGCCCTTAACAACCTTGGTGACGCGGTTCACCGCGATCATCTTTTCGCGAATGCCGTCATCAATTTCTTCGACGGCGTTCTTCTTGTCAACCTTAGCCATAAGCCTCGATTCCTATTAGAACTTGAGGCCGGCTTCGCGCGCGGCCTCGGCCAGCGCGGCAACGCGGCCGTGGTAACGATAACCGGAACGGTCGAAAGCGCAGGATTCGATTCCGGCAGCCTTCGCCTTCTCAGCCAGACGGGCGCCGACGATCTTAGCAGCGGCGATATTGCCGCCGTTGCCGTTGACCATGGCACGAACTTCAGCTTCAGCCGTGGAGGCGCTCACCAGAACGCGATCGCCGGAAGCAGAAATGATGCTGGCATAGATGTGCAGGTTGGTGCGGTGCACCGTAAGACGATTCACCTTCTGCAGCTTGATGCGGGCGCGAGTAGCACCGGCGCGGCGCAGGCGGTTTTCCTTTTTGTTAATCATTTCTCAGAACCCCGCTTTACTTCTTCTTGGTTTCCTTGATGATGACGTGTTCGTCAGCATAGCGGATGCCCTTACCCTTGTAAGGTTCGGGAGCGCGGTAGCTGCGCACGACAGCGGCGGTCTGACCGACCTTCTGCTTGTCAGCGCCCTTGATGACGATTTCCGTCGGGGTGGGCGTTTCGCAGGTCACGCCTGCGGGCATCTGGTGCACCACCGGGTGCGAGAAGCCGAGCTGAAGATTCAGCTTGTCGCCCTGAGCCTGGGCACGGTAACCCACGCCAACCAGAGTGAGCTTCTTTTCAAAGCCCACGGACACACCCTTGTTCATATCCGCCACGAGAGCACGCATCGTGCCGACGTTGGCGTTGGATTCACGGGTTTCTTCAAGCTGCTTGAACGAAAGAACGTTGCCGTCCTGTTCGATAGCAACCTTGGGAAGAACGTGCATACGCACTTCACCCTTCGGGCCCTTGACGGAGATAAAGCCGTCGGCGAGCGTGGCGCTCACGCCCTGGGCGAGCTCAACGGGATGCTTGCCAATACGAGACATATTGAAAACCTCCCAAATTAAGCAACGTAGCAGAGAACTTCACCGCCGATGCCGGCAGCGCGAGCCTTGCGATCGGTCATCACACCCTTCGGGGTGGAAACAATCGCGATACCGAGGCCGTTCATGACCTGCGGGATGGACTCGTGGTTCTTATAGATGCGCAGGCCGGGGCGCGAAACGCGTTCGATGCGTTCGATAACCGGACGGCCGGCGTAGTACTTCAAACCGATATGCAACTGGGCCTTGCCATCAACGGTCACAACGTTAAAGCCGTCAATGTAGCCTTCGTCCTTGAGAACCTGCGCGATAGCAACCTTGAGCTTGGAGCTCGGCATCACGACTTCGGTCTTGTCGACGATCTGACCGTTACGGATACGGGTCAGCATATCGGCGATCGGATCACTCATACTCATTTAGTAATCTCCTCGCTCTTACCAGCTGGCCTTGATGAGGCCGGGAATGTCACCACGCATGGCCGCGTCACGGATCATGCCGCGAGCGAGGCCAAACTTACGGAAGGTGCCGCGCGGACGGCCAGTGAGGCCGCAACGATTGCGCAGACGCACGGGGCTTGCATTGCGCGGCAGAGCCTGCAGCGCGAGGCGAGCGTCGATACGTTCTTCCATGGAGCGGGTAGCGTCGTTGATAATCGCCTTGAGTTCGGCGCGCTTGGCTGCAAACTTAGCAACGGTAGCTTCGCGCTTAAGTTCACGGTTAATCAGAGATAACTTTGCCATTTTCCTTGCACCTATCTCAGTTGCGGAACGGGAAGCGGAAACCTGCCAGAAGAGCCTTGGCTTCTTCGTCGGTCTTCGCCGTCGTCGTGATAGAAATGTTCAAACCGCGCACAGCATCAATCTTGTCGTATTCGATTTCCGGGAAGATGATCTGTTCGCGCAGGCCGATGTTGTAGTTGCCACGGCCATCAAAAGCACGACCGGACACGCCGCGGAAGTCGCGAACGCGCGGGAAAGCGATCGTCACGAGGCGATCAAGGAAGTCGTACATGCGTTCGCCGCGCAGGGTCACCATGCAGCCGATGGGCATGTTTTCGCGAATCTTGAAGTTCGCGATAGCCTTGCGGGTGCGAGTGATGGCAGGCTTCTGGCCGGCAATCTTGGTCAGATCGCCGACGGCATTGTCGACGAGCTTCTTGTCGTTGACAGCTTCACCAACACCCATGTTGAGGGTGATCTTGGTGATGCGAGGAACCTGCATGACCGTCTTGTAGCCGAACTTCTTGATCAGTTCGGGCACGATGGTTTCATGATAAAGAGTCTGGAAACGAGACATTTTGTCGTTGCTCCTTAGGCCTTGGCGCCGACAACGGCACCGTTGCTCTTGAACACGCGAACCTTCTTGCCGTCAACTTCCTTGAAGCCGACGCGGTCACCCTTGCCAGTGGCAGGGTTAAAGAGCATGACATTGGACTGATCGATCGGAAGGGTCTTGTCCTGAATGCCGCCTTCAGCGCCGGTCATCGGGTTGGGACGAACAGCCTTGCGGGCAACATTGACACCTTCGACGGTGATACGGCGGTCATCGATACGGGCAGAAACGATACCCTTCTTGCCCTTATCCTTGCCGGCGATGACGATAACTTCGTCACCTTTGCGGATGCGCTGCATCTTATCGGCCTCCTTAAAGAACTTCAGGAGCCAGGGAAACGATCTTCATGAACTTTTCGGTACGCAGTTCGCGCGTGACCGGTCCGAAGATACGAGTGCCCACGGGCTCAAGCTTGGAGTTAAGCAGAACGACGGCGTTGCCGTCGAAGCGAATCAAAGAACCGTCGGCGCGGCGCACACCCTTAGCGGTGCGGACCACAACGGCGTTGTAGATTTCGCCCTTCTTAACACGACCGCGAGGAGCGGCTTCTTTCACCGTCACCTTCACGACGTCGCCGATGTTTGCATAGCGGCGCTTGGAGCCGCCCAACACCTTAAAACACATCACTGAACGAGCACCGGTGTTATCGGCGACGTCCAGTCTGGATTGCATCTGAATCATGGTTGTTTATATATCCAACTTATTCCGCTCAATGCGGATAGTATTGGTCCCGTCAGGGAGAAAGACTGCAACACATTGATTTCCAAAGAAAAAACCAGCTGGCTGAAAAGTAGACCTTCCCCTTAAGCCGGTCAGAAATCAACGGAACACAGTCCGCAGATATCAACGCAAATGCCGCACCCCGAGAGGTCCGGCATTTGCGCGAGTTCGCAAGTATACGCATAACGCGTAAAACTTGCAAGTAATTTTTCAAGTCTTTTTAAAGACTTAGATGATCACGGCCTTCTCGAGGATACGGGTCACCTTCCAGGACTTCGTCTTGGAGAGCGGACGGGTTTCCGCGATTTCGACCTTGTCACCGACACCACACTCATTGGCTTCGTCGTGAGCATGATACTTCTTGCTCTCAACGACGTACTTGCCGTAGAGGGGGTGCTTGACACGACGTTCGACCAAAACGGTCACGGTCTTGTCCATCTTGTCGCTCGTCACCGTACCGGTGAGGGTGCGGGTGAGCTTTGCAGTTTCAGTATTCGTCATTTCGCAGCCGCCTTCTGAGCGAGAACCGTGCGCACGCGGGCGATGTCGCGACGCGTGGCGCGCAGCTGGTTCGTGTTCTGGAGTTGTTGCGTAGCCTTCTGAACGCGCAACTTGAAGTGCGTGGTGAGAAGGTCGTTGAGCTCCTTGTTGAGCGCGGCCTCATCCATGGCGCGCAAGTCTTTTGCCTTCATGTCCGTCTCCTTACATGCCGATCTGGCGGACAACGAACTTCGTCTTCAGAGGCAGCTTGGCAGCCGCAAGAGCGAAAGCTTCGCGGGCGAGCTGTTCATCGACGCCGTCCATTTCATAGATCACGCGACCGGGCTGAACGAGAGCAACCCAGTATTCCGGATTACCCTTACCGTTACCCATACGCACTTCCGCGGGCTTGCTGGAAATGGGCTTGTCCGGGAAGACACGGATCCATACACGGCCGCCGCGCTTGATGTGGCGGGTGAGAGCACGACGCGCAGCTTCGATCTGGCGGGCCGTCAGACGGCCGCGTTCGACCACCTTGAGGCCGAATTCGCCAAAGCTCACGTTAGCGCCGCGCTGAGCGAGACCGTAGTTACGGCCCTTCTGGTCCTTGCGGTACTTAGTACGATTCGGTTGCAGCATCGTTATTCTCCGTCTTTCTTGTCAGCGGCGGCAGCGGGTGCACGACGCGGACGGCGGGCTGCGCCTTCGCCATCACGGCGCTGGCGACGAGCCGGACGACGACGATCTTCGCGTTCGGCGGGAGCGGCAGCTTCGACCACATCTTCGCGGCCGAGGTTGTCACCCTTGTAAACCCAAACCTTAACGCCGATCACGCCGTAGGTCGTGTTAGCTTCGGCAACTGCGTAGTCAATGTCGGCACGCAGCGTGTGAAGAGGCACGCGGCCTTCACGGTACCATTCGGTACGGGCGATTTCAGCACCGTTCAAACGACCAGAGCTCATGATCTTGATACCCTGGGCGCCAAGACGCATGGCGTTCTGCATGGAGCGCTTCATGGCGCGGCGGAACATCACGCGCTTTTCGAGCTGCTGGCAAATGTTGTCAGCGATGAGCTGAGCGTCGAGATCCGGACGGCGGATTTCTTCGATGTTGATATGCACAGGCACACCAACCATCTTCTGAACTTCGGCCTTGAGCATTTCGATGTCAGCACCCTGCTTGCCGATCACGACACCGGGACGAGCCGAGAAGATCGTGATGCGGGCATTGTTGGCCGGGCGTTCGATCAGAATGCGCGAGACGCTGGCGTTCTTCAGCTTTTCACGAAGGAAAGCACGGACGCGGAGGTCTTCGCCGAGCGTGCGGGAAAAGTTACGGCCGACCGCATACCAGCGCGACGTCCAGTTGCGCGTAACGGGAAGGCGGAAGCCGGTAGGATTAATTTTCTGACCCATGGTTCACCTTTTACTTGTCGCCGACGGTCACAAAGATGTGAGCCGTCTGCTTGCCGATACGCGTACCGCGACCCTTGGCGCGAGCACCGAAGCGGCGCAGCGTCGTGGCCTTTTCCACGTAGATCTTCTTAACGAACAGTTCATCCACGTCAGCGCCGTCGTTGTGTTCGGCGTTGGCGATCGCGGATTCGAGCGCCTTGAGGATGATGCCGGCAGCGCGCTTCTGCGTAAAGCGCAGGATGTTGAGGGCCTTGTCCACGGGCTTACCGCGAACCAGGTCGGCCACCAGACGGCCCTTCTGAGCCGAAAGGCGAACGCCGCGAACGATTGCAGTAGTTTCCATTTGATTACCCCTTGACCTTCTTGCTGTCGGCAGCGTGACCGTGGAAGGTACGAGTCAGCGCAAACTCACCGAGCTTGTGGCCGACCATGTTTTCATTGATGTACACCGGAACATGCTGACGGCCGTTGTGAACGGCGATCGTCAGACCGATGAACTCAGGAAGAATGGTGGAGCGACGCGACCAGGTCTTGATCGGACGCTTGTCGCGACCGGCCTGAGCGGCTTCAACCTTCTTGAGCAGGGAACCGTCAACAAACGGCCCTTTCTTTAACGAACGAGACATTTACTGGCCCCCTTATTTGTCGTAACGGCGCTGGATGATCATGGAATCCGTGCGCTTGGAGTTGCGGGTACGATAGCCCTTGGTGAGCTGGCCCCACGGCGTGACAGGAGCGCGACCGGTACCGGTACGGCCTTCGCCACCACCATGCGGGTGATCAACCGGGTTCATCACCTTACCGCGAACGGTCGGACGGATGCCGCGCCAACGGGTGGCACCGGCCTTGCCGAGTTCACGCAGGCTGTTTTCTTCGTTGCCGACCGTACCGATCGTCGCGCGGCATTCGATGAGGATGCGACGCACTTCGCCGGAGCGCATACGCACCTGAGCGTAAGCACCTTCACGGGCGATCAGCTGAGCATAGGCACCAGCGGAGCGAACCAACTGAGCACCCTTGCCCGGGAGCATTTCGATGCAGTGAATGGTGGAACCCACCGGGATGTTGCGCAACGGCAGAGCGTTGCCAACCTTGATCGGGGCTTCCTGACCGCTCATGATCGTATCACCGACGTTCAAACCCTTCGGGCAGATGATGTAGCGACGTTCGCCGTCAGCATACAGCACGAGCGCAATGTGAGCGGAACGGTTCGGATCGTATTCGATGCGTTCGACGCGGGCGGGAATACCGTCCTTGTTACGCAGGAAGTCAATCACACGATAGTGACGCTTGGAGCCACCACCCTTATGACGGCACGTAATGTGACCGTTGTTGTTACGGCCGGAGCCGCGATTCTTCTTTTCCAGCAGAGCTGCGAAGGGCTTGCCCTTGTGCAGGCCCGGAGTCACCACTTTGACCGCATGACGGCGGCCGGGGGACGTCGGCTTGAGTTTGACGAGAGCCATTACTTAACCTCCTGCACGAAGTTGATGCTCTGACCTTCAGCAAGACGGACATAAGCCTTGCGAACATCGCTGCGCTTGCCCATACCACGGCCAAAGCGCTTCTGCTTGCCCTTGGTGGTCAGAATCTGCACGCTTTCAACCTGCACCTTGAAGCACAGTTCGACAGCGGCCTTCACTTCCGGCTTCGTCGCGCACGGCGTGACGACGAAAGCGTACTGCTTGTCCTTGTATTCTTCGAGTCGGGTGCTCTTTTCGGAGATAACCGGACCGACGAGGACCTTCAACAAACGTTCTTGTTTCATCCGAGCATCTCCTCGAGCTTGGCGACCGCAGCCTTCGTGACAACGATCTTGTTGTAGTAGATCAGGGAGAGCGGGTCGGCGTAGCGCGGCTCAACCACGAGAACGTTCTTGAGGTTGCGGCTGGCCAGATAGAGGTTGTCGTCGACCGACTCGGTGATGATCATCACGTGATCAAGACCAAGCGTCTTGAGCTTGGCGGCGAATTCCTTCGTCTTCGGGGATTCGGCGCTGATCGAGTCAACCACAACGAGACGGCCGTCGGCAGCGAGCTTCGAGAGGATCGAAGCCATGGCAGCGCGATAAGCCTTCTTGTTCATCTTGTGGCTGAAGTTTTCGTTAGGCGTGTTCGGGAAAGCACGGCCACCACCACGCCACAGCGGCGAGGAGGACATGCCCGAACGGGCGCGACCGGTGCCCTTCTGGTTCCAGGGCTTGCGGGTCGTGTGGCGCACGAACTCACGGCTGAGCTGAGCGCGCGTACCCTGACGGGCGTTAGCCTGGTAAGCAACCACGAGCTGGTGCACCAGAGCTTCGTTGTATTCGCGGCCGAACACGGCGTCAGAGGCAGCGGCTTTGCCCGCTTCCTGACCGAGTTCATTGATTACATTCAGTTCCATTGATCGCTCCTGGATTAGGCCTTCACGGCGGGACGCACGATGACTTCACCGCCCTTGGAGCCGGGAACGGCACCGCGAACGAGCAGAAGACCACGTTCAGCATCGACACGGGCAACCACGAGATTCTGCGTGGTGCGCTGGGCTGCACCGAGGTGTCCAGCCATACGCTTGCCGGGGAACACGCGGCCCGGGTCCTGGCGATTACCGATAGAACCGGGAGCGCGGGTCGTCACGGAGTTACCGTGGCTGGCGCGGTTCGAGGAGAAGTGGTGACGCTTGATGGCGCCTGCGAAACCCTTACCGATGGTGGTGCCGGTCACGTCGACCTTCTGGCCGGCCGTGAACATGTCGGCGCTGAGAACGGTGCCGGGCTTGAATTCGGCAACCTTGTCTTCGTCGATATGGAACTCTTTCAACGTAGCAGCTGCTTCAATACCAGCCTTAGCAAACTGGCCGGCGAGCGCCTTGTTGACGCGCGAGGGCTTCTTGGAGCCGAACGCGACTTGAACAGCATTGTAGCCGTCGGATTCAACCGTCTTGACGCAGGCAACACGGTTGCCGGACACGTCGAGCACCGTCACGGGAACGGACTTGCCGTCCTCTTCAAAGATGCGCGTCATGCCGATCTTACGGCCGACTAAGCCGAGCTTTTCACTCATTTATTTTTACTCCACCCCGTCTACGATTGGACGGGACCGTACTTTTAAAGAAATCACTTCACGACGGGAGGTTCGAACTTCGAAGTCTTTCTTCGGTTCGTAACGCCGATCGAGCGCCTCGAAAGCCAGAAGTGACGCATATTCGTTCGTGCCCTTCGGATCTCCCTCAGAACACAAACGAGAAAACTTGTGCAATTACTGCTTGTTGTTGACCTTGATCTTGACGTCAACGCCGGCCGGGAGGTCGAGCTTCATCAGAGCGTCAACGGTCTTGTCGGTCGGATCGATGATGTCCATCAGGCGCTGATGGGTGCGGATTTCGAGCTGGTCGCGGCTGGTCTTGTTGACGTGCGGCGAACGCAGAATGTCGAAACGCTGAATGCGGGTGGGAAGCGGAACGGGACCGCGAACAACAGCGCCGGTGCGCTTGGCGGTGTCGACGATTTCGAGAGCCGACTGATCGATCAGCTTGTAATCAAACGCCTTGAGGCGAATGCGGATGCACTGAGACTGCATTTGTCTGATTTTCCTAAGAAAAAGAACAATAAAAGAACTAAGGGGGCGCAGTATAACCACGCCCCCTTTCCCCTGTCAAGGGTCACTGAAAAAATTTTTATTTTCTTTCAGTATGTTCGAACAATTTTTGGCAATTATTCGATGATCTTGGCAACGACGCCGGCGCCGACGGTGTGGCCGCCTTCACGAATTGCGAAGCGCAGACCTTCCTGCATGGCGATCGGGCAGATCAGCTGAACCGTCATCGAGATGTTGTCGCCCGGCATCACCATTTCAACGCCTTCGGGCAACTCGATCGTGCCGGTCACGTCCGTCGTGCGGAAGTAGAACTGCGGACGATAGCCCTTGAAGAACGGCGTGTGACGGCCGCCTTCTTCCTTCGTCAGCACGTACACTTCAGCTGCAAACTTCGTGTGCGGCGTGATGGAACCCGGCTTGGCCAGAACCTGACCGCGTTCAACTTCTTCACGCTTCGTGCCGCGCAGCAGAACACCGATGTTGTCACCGGCTTCGCCTTCGTCGAGCAGCTTGCGGAACATTTCAACGCCCGTGCAGGTCGTCTTGCTCGTCGGACGAATGCCAACGATTTCGATTTCGTCGCCAACGCGAATGATGCCGCGTTCCACACGACCCGTCACCACGGTACCGCGGCCGGAAATCGAGAACACGTCTTCGATCGGCATCAGGAACGGCTGGTCAAGCGCACGTTCCGGCGTCGGAATGTAGCTGTCGAGCGTTTCGGCAAGCTTCATGATCGACTGTTCGCCGAGTTCACCCTTGTCGCCTTCCAGAGCCAGCTTGGCAGAACCCTTGATAATGGGAATGTCGTCGCCCGGGAAGTTGTAGTTGCTCAGAAGTTCGCGGACTTCCATTTCCACCAGTTCGAGCAGTTCCGGATCGTCAACCATGTCGCACTTGTTCAGGTAGACGATGATGTAGGGAACGCCAACCTGACGAGCCAACAGAATGTGTTCGCGCGTCTGCGGCATCGGACCGTCAGCGGCGGAAACCACCAGAATGGCACCGTCCATCTGGGCAGCACCCGTAATCATGTTCTTCACGTAGTCGGCGTGCCCCGGGCAGTCGACGTGTGCGTAGTGACGGTGCTCCGTTTCGTACTCAACGTGTGCCGTGTTGATGGTAATGCCGCGGGCCTTTTCTTCGGGAGCCGCGTCAATCTGATCATATGCCTTGGCTTCGCCGCCGAACTTCGTAGCGAGAACCGTGCAGATGGCAGCCGTCAGCGTGGTCTTGCCGTGGTCAACGTGACCGATGGTGCCCACGTTCACATGGGGCTTGGTACGTTCAAACTTACCCTTTGCCAT
>ERZ836829.77-NODE-77-length-160299-cov-119.692057_pt1 | contig 160299 bp, 143 predicted proteins | sample MGYA00519574_ERZ836829 | MGnify/ENA primary metagenome ERZ836829 (study PRJEB31850, sample SAMEA3708808) | human gut metagenome | biome: human gut; feature: human-associated habitat; material: faeces | place: China | collected 2014 ...
ATGCAAAAAATTGCAGCAGGGTCAACAGCATACGGAACACCTCCAAAACCGTTCTTCTATACAGTATGAACGGGGAGAGGGGGTTCAGAATCGTTTTCTGCTTGTAGAAAATGGTGGTCTATATGACAGGGGAGCAGAGCTATCGCTATTATAATGAGTTTCTCTGGCCGGACCGCTATGCTGACTGTGTGCCTATGGATAAGGCACTGAAACTGCTCAAGAGTGAAGTGAAGTAAGCGTTGAAATACAGAGAGATCGCAGGCGGTGCAAAGAACTGCTGCGTCTGGCGCTTTTGCTGCATAAAGACGATGATACGACTGATTTTTGAAAAGATTGCATGAGATTTTATCAAAGTATTATTCTTTTGTGAATTTTAGCACTCTATGCTTGACAGTGCTAAAAGTATGTGCTATAACTAAGCCGTGCTCAGGAGAGAGGGGCATGAGGGAGCCGTAAGGCTCCCGGGAAGACTCCGCTCCTGATGCACATCTCATAAATTTTTTACCCGACCCGAACGCCGGGATTGGAGGAATGATTTATGTTTATGCCGACTATTTTTCATGAAAACCTGTTCGATGATTTCTTTGACCCGTTCTGGAACGATGGTGCGTTGGAGCGTGCGGTGAACCGTGAAGAGCGTGAGACCTTCGGCAAGCGCGGTGCAAACATGATGAAGACCGATGTGAAGCAGACCGCCGACGGCAGCTATGACGTTGCTGTTGATCTGCCCGGCTGCAAGAAGGAAGACGTTCAGATGGAGCTGAACGACGGCTACCTGACCATTCAGGCCGTCCGCAGCCACTCCAATGACGAGAAGGATAAAGAGGGCCGCTATCTGCGCCGCGAGACTTTCTCCGGTACCTGCGCCCGCAGCTTCTATGTGGGTGACACCGTGAAGAAGGAGGACATCCACGCAAAGTTTGAGGATGGCATCCTGCACATCATGCTGCCTGCACCTCAGCAGCAGAAGGCTCTGCCGGTCAATCCCAACCTCATTGAAATTGAATAACGCCTGTGCATCGGTGTGAGGAACACCGGTGCATAGAACTTGCCCCCGGAGAGCTGCCCAAGGCTCTCCGGGGGCTTTTTGCGTTCCGGTATCTTTTCGGCAGGGAAAAGCGTGGTGTGATTCGGATGGCATAGGGCAGGGGTCAGGCCCAGCTCCTTCATCGCCCGCATTCCCCACGGTATTCCCAGATACTTCATATCAAAACCATCATTCCCTCTTTACGATCTGCATTTTCATCCCATGGTCGCCGACTTTGGTGAGAAGGCGAAAGGATCCACTGCCGCTCTTGACAAAGAGTGGTTTTGTATCATAATGGTTGTACATACAACGATGCAGATACATCTTCTTGAGATAAGACCCGGAGGCTGTCTATGGATATTACCGAACGAAAAATCACAAAAATCGCGCGGGAGGCTGAAAAGCTCGTCCTGCTCACGATGCGGGAAGAGGGCGTTGGCACAGCGGAGATCGACCTCATCCACGCGCTGCGCCACCACCCCGGCTGTACGCAGGCCCAGCTGGCCGAACTGCTGCACGCAGACAAGGCGGCTATCGCCCGGCGGACCAAAAATCTGGAAGGGAAGGGTTATCTGACCCGCGAGGACGCCCCGAACGACCGGCGGAGCCAGCTGCTTTTCCCCACAGAAAAGGCCGAGAGCCTGAAATCCTCCAAGGCCGGAGTTGAGGCCGCTTTTTACGAGTATCTGACAAGTGTACTGACGGAGGAAGAAGCCGCCGCCTTTGCCGCTTCGCTGAACAAACTTTATACGGCGTCCAAGACCGAGAGCCGTGCGGGCTTCCCGCACTTCCGAAATGCCGCAGGGGGTGAGACGACCGATGAAAAATGAGAAGACCTTCCGCCCGGACCGGATATTCTCCTATTTCCGGGTCGAGTGGGTCCCGCTGGCTTTCGTGACCCTGTCGGGCCTCATCTATAACATCGGCCTGCTGGCCACTCCGTGGTTCGAGGGCCGTCTGGCCCAGTGCCTGGCGGACATCCTGAGCGGCAGCGAACCAGCGGCCCAAATGGCGCTGCTGGTTCTGGCCTATATCCTCGTCACCCTGCTGGTGCAGGCGTCGCGGTTCATCAAGCGCTTTTATGTCCGCCGCTTTGCCAACAACATCAACCGCCGGATGAAGGGCATCCTCTACGCTAGTCTGGTGCGCCAGAGCCGGGCTTCGCTGGAAAAAGAGGGCGCCGGTGAGCTGATGACCAAGGCCATCTCCGATGTGGACGACTGCGTGGAAGGTATGCGCAAGTTCACCACCGAAGTCTTTGATACCGGCGTGGCGCTGGCGGGCTATGTGGTCATGCTGCTGGTGTACGACTGGCGGATGGCTCTGCTGAGCCTGCTGTTCACGCCCTTCTCCTACGTCTGCGCGGCATGGATGAAAAAGCCGGTCCAGCGGGCCGGTGCGGCCTACAAAAAGGCGGCGGGCGCACTGAGTGCCGCCACCTTCGACCGCGCCCAGAACGCCGTGACTTACCGCATCTACGGCTGCGAAGACGCCCGTGCGGAGCGGTACGAAGAGGTGCTGGATACCTACGAAAAGACGACGGTGAAAAACAATGTGTGGCAGTCGGCTCTGCCGCCGCTCTATCTGGCGGCGTCGGAGGCAGGCGTACTGTTCATTTTGTGGTTCGGCGCAAAGAATGTCCTCGGCACCGGCTGGCGTGTGTGGGACATCGCGGCCTTTACCACCTTCCTTTCCTGCTTCACCAAGCTGGTGGTCAAATCCTCCAAGGTGGCCAAGCTCTTCAACTCGGTGCAGAAGGCCGAAGTCTCATGGAAGCGCATCAAACCTCTGATGAAGTCGCCGGAGCAGTTGGACGCGCTGGATGTCCCGGCGGCGGAAGATGTGACCCTCAGGAATCTCTCCTTCGCCTATGGCGACACCCTCATCTTTTCGGGTCTGAGTCTGACAGCCCATCCCGGCGACATCATCGGAGTCACCGGCCCGGTGGCCTGCGGCAAATCCACCTTTGGCCGGGTCTTCCTCTGCGAGGCCCCCTATGAAGGCTCGGCGCAGTTTGGCAAAAAGGAGTTCTCCGCTCTGGCCCCGCGTCAGATCTCGGCCACCGTCGGCTATCTGGGCCACGACCCGGAGCTGAGCGCCGATACGGTGCAGAACAATGTCCTCTGCGGCAGCGAGCAGGACGCCATGCCATATCTCGCCGCTGCTGCGCTGAAAGGCGAGGTGCTGGCGATGGAGAACGGCCTCGATACCGTCATCGGCAGCAGCGGCACCCGTCTTTCCGGCGGACAGGCCCAGCGTCTGGCGCTGGCCCGGACGCTGGCCCATCCGCGCCCTGTCCTCATCCTCGACGACCCGTTCTCGGCCCTCGACCGGGACACGGAGGATACGGTCTTTGCCGACCTGCAGGAATATGCCAGGGATAAGGTTGTCTTCCTCATCTCGCACCGCCTGTACCACTTCCCGCAGATGCAGAAGATCATCTTTATGGACGGCGGAAAGACCACCGTCGGCACCCATGAGGAGCTGATGGCATCGGTCCCGGTCTACCGTCAGCTGTACGAAAGCCAGACAGGAGGGAAACAGCATGAAGAACAGGCGTAAAAATGGTGTGTTTGAGGCCATCCGGATGGCCGCCGTGACCCACCGCCTTCTCACAGCGGGGACCATCCTGTGTGCGGCGGCATCGGTGGCGGCGTCTCTGGTGCCGCCGCTGCTGCTGGCCTGCATCATCGACGGGCTGATGGCCGGGCTTCCGCTGACATTCCTTGCGGTGCTTCTTTATTTCGGCAGTCTGGCGCTGGAAGGGATACTCTCCTCGGCGCAGGAGAGCCTGCTGGTACTCTTCGGCCAGAAAATGACCCACGCCCTGCGCTCTGAAATGTCCCGGAAGCTGACCAAGCTTCCCGCCAGCACGCTGGTGGGGCAGAACCCTGGCGAGGTGGCCGCGCGCTTCTCAGGCGATGTGGATACAGTGGAAGCGCTGTTCACCTCTGGCATCATCAGCATGGTGGCGGACGCCTGCCGCATCCTCTCCGTCATGGCGGTCATCGCCGTGAAAAACACCGGCCTTGCGCTGATTTTGCTGCTTGTGCTGCCGCTGATCGCCGTGTTCACCCGCCATGTGCAGACGCGGATGCTGGCGGCTCAGCTGGATAACCGCCGGGCGGTCGCCGTTGTGTCCGGCCAGGTCCCGGAAACACTGCACAATATCCGCACCATCCGGGCTCTGGGTCTGGAAGACTACATGGAGCACCGCTATGACCGGTGCATCGGCGAAAGCTATGCCGCGATGGAGCGGACGAATTTTTACGACGCGATCTATTCGCCCGTCGTGCTGGTGCTGAATGCCGCCGTGGTCGGCATCGTCATGCTCCTCTCGGCTTCCGGCAATGCGGCCATCCTGACCCTGTTTGGGATGTCGGTCGGCACCTCGGTGGCCGTCATCAACTACATTTCCCGCATCTTTGCGCCCATCGAGAGCCTTGGCATGGAGATACAGACCATCCAGTCGGCGATGGCGGGCGTGAAGCGCATCGACGCCTTCCTTGACAAGCCGGAACGCACCATTCCCAAGGAGCGGGAGACCTCTGCCCGGGGTGATGTGGTGCTCTCTCATGTGACCTTCGGTTACGGCGAAAAGCACGTCTTGAACGATTTTTCCATGACCGTCAAGCAGGGCGAGCAGGTGACGCTGGTGGGCCGGACGGGTGCCGGAAAGAGCACAGTCTTCAAGCTGTTGCTGGGACTTTATCACCCGGAAGCCGGGTCGGTGACCATCGGCGGCGTGGACGTGGCGGACATCACGGACGCCGGGCGCCGCACCTGCATCGGCTGTGTGGAGCAGCATTTTGCCCGTGTGCCGGGTACGGTGCTGGAACAGATCACGCTGGGCGACCCCGGCATCACCGAAGAAATGGCAAGGAACGCCGCGAAGCTTGCCGGTATGGATGCCGCCATCCAGACCCTGCCGGGTGGCTATGATACGGTGTGTACTGACGGGATGTTTTCGCAGGGCGAGTGGCAGCTTCTGTCCATCGCCCGCGCCGCAGCGGCAGACCCTGCCGTGCTGCTGCTGGACGAGATAACGGCCAACCTCGATGCTGAGACCGAGGCCCGTGTCCTCGAAGCGCTTCGCCGTGCGTCCGAAGGACGCACGGTGCTCTCCGTCTCCCACCGCATCTATGAGAACCTCGGTGGACGGACGGTAGAGGTCGGGACGCAGACCCAGTGATGCGGCGGATGCCATAAAACAGAACGCCCCGGTTGGTCGCTGGAAGCGCTGACAAACCCCGACAAAAGTCCAGCCCTCGGAGAGATGCACTCTTTGGGGGCTTTTGCAATGGGAGAAAACGTGGTAGAATATCGCTAACGCGATATTCTAGTTTTATGCGCAGCGCCTCGCCGCTTGCTCCTGCGGAGCTGCGTGGCAACCGGCTTTGGATGCGCAATTATGCCATTTCACTGCGTTCATGGCATAATAGGAAAAAAATTTATGCGGGAAAGGTAAGTACGCCATGAAACAGGAAAAAGCCTATTACCACCTGCCCGGATCGTTCGAGTTCTACGAGCTGTACCGGGAGTTCCTGCCTCTGTTCCGGGCGCACAGAGAATACTTTTATGACTGGTGTGACATCGGCTCCATCTACGGCGCACCGGCCGACTGCGTCTGGGGCGGGGGACGGGTTGGCTTCGGGGAGCATGACCCCACAGAAGTCCTTGCCCTGACGCGGGAATACGGCATCTCGGCGCGGCTGACCTTCAGCAACTCGCTCCTGCGGGAGGAACATCTTTCGGATAAAAAGTGCAACGCTCTCTGCGCCCTGTTTGAGCGAGAAAACCAGGTGCAGAGCGGCGTCATCGTCCACTCGGAGCTGCTGCTGGACTACCTGAAAACGCACTATCCGCAGCTTTATTTCGTGTCCTCCACGACGAAAGTGCTGACAGAGTTTCAGCAGCTCCGGGCGGAGACAGCCCGGGAAGAGTTCCGCTATGTGGTGCCGGACTTCCGGCTGAACAAAGCCTTTGGAGAGCTGGACAGTCTGCCGCAGGCGCAGAAAGACAAGGTGGAATTTCTCTGCAACGAGTGCTGCTGGGTCGGATGCCGGGACAGAAAGCGCTGCTATGAGAATGTCAGCCGAAAAAATCTCGGTGAAGCCTGCCCCGAACACATCTGTACCGCACCGGGTGCGGAGGAAGGCTACCGCTTCTCGAAGGCGATGGAAAATCCGGGGTTTATCGGCATCAGGGACATTCGGGATGTCTATATGCCGATGGGATTTTCCAACTTCAAGATCGAGGGCCGGGGCCTGGGCAGTGCGCTGGTACTGGAATTTCTGCTCTACTACATGACAAAACCGGAATACCAGCTGCATGTCCGGGAAGCCATCTATCTGGACAATATGCTCGACCTGTTCTGAGGAACTGCATTATCTGCCACTCCGACCTGTCGGACGGCGACTGATGCCACGACGAGGTGCTGCGGTGTACGGGGTGCTTTGCGGCAGTCTGGCGTGTTCCTATACCAAGCTTTTGAAGGAGATACAGAAATGACCGAAAAAGAGAAGATGCTGGCCCATCAGATGTACGACGCAAACTACAACAAGGAGCTGCACGATGAGCGCATCGCAGCCAAGGAGTTGTGCTGGGAGTATAATCAGCTCCGCCCGTCGAACGAAGAGGGCCAGAGAGCGGTCTTGAAGAAACTTCTCGGCAAGACGGGGGAGAATTTCTACATCACTGCGCCGTTCTGGTGCGATTATGGCTACAACATCGAACTGGGCGAAAATTTCTACGCCAACCACAACCTGGTCATCCTGGATTGTGCTAAGGTGAAATTCGGCGATAATGTCTTTGTTGCGCCGGACTGCGGTTTCCACACCGCTGGTCACCCCATCGACTTCGAGCGCCGCAACGCCGGGTTTGAGTATGCCTACCCTATCACGGTGGGGGACAATGTCTGGATCGGCGCAGGCGTGCAGGTGATGCCAGGCGTGACCATCGGCAGCAATGTGGTCATCGGCGGCGGCAGCGTCGTAGTGAAGGACATCCCCGATAACTCGGTGGCTGTCGGCAATCCCTGCCATGTCATCCGTGCCATCACCGATGAGGACAAAAAGACCTGCTGGAGCAGATAAAACAAGAAAACGGCCCCACCGGCGAAATATTATCCCAGTGCAGAGGAGATTGAGGCTGAAATTGCAAAGGCCGTCCGGTTTTATGAAATCACCATCGAGCACCTGACCGGCAAGCAGATACACAGGAAACGTAACGAAACACAGCCCGCACAGAAGCTTTGTGCGGGCTGTTGCAGTCTATGCAGGCGGTGTGCTATACTGGTAGAAAAAGCGGGAAGGAGACTCTTTCATGAAAAAAATCTACCTCATGCGTCACGGTGAAACGCTTTTCAACACCATGGACGTCAATCAGGGCCAGTGCGACTCGCCCCTGACGGAAAACGGCATCCGGCAGGCAAAGGCGGCAAAAGCGTGGTTCGATGCCCACAACGTCCATTTTGATGCGGTCTACAGCTCCACGTTAGAGCGGGCCTGCGACACAGCGGAGCTCGTCTCGGGCGGGATGTCCTATACCCGCCGCAAAGACCTCAAGGAAATTTTCCTCGGTATGAAGGAAGCCTCGCCCATCAGTGAAAACCCGACGTACCCTTACGGCGACTACTTTGTGAAGTACGGCGGCGAAGACCTGGATGCCTTCACCGAGCGGGTATACGGGGCCGTGAAGGACATCGCCGAACACACGGCAGGGGAGTGCATCCTTATCGTCTCCCACGGCATGGCCATCCGGCGCTTTTTGACTGAATTCCCGGAAAAGGCGGGCGAGGTCACCGATTTTATCGGCAACTGCGGCGTCCTCGAGATGACATATGCAGACGGAAAGCTGACGGTAGAAAAAATCATCGACCCGAACGGCTATCTGAAAGGCGCGGGCTGATAAATAAAACAAGGGCTGCTGTACAGCGTCGTACAGCAGCCCTTTGCAGTTATTTCCGGCTTGCCAGCTTGTTCAAAAGCATCACAGCCAGCACGATGACGCCGATGACCAGCACGATGCTCACCATCCCGATGACCATGATGGGCAGAGTCGTCATCCACGAAGTAAGATGCAGCATATCAGTCCCTCCTTTAGCTCAGCAGGGTCAGCAGCAGTCCGCCGGCGATGACAGAGGCTATCTGGCCCGAGACGTTGACACTGATGGAGTACATCAGCAGGAAATTCTGGTTGTCCTCCTCGAGGCCCAGCTTGTTGACGACGCGGCCGCTCATAGGGAAGGCAGAGATGCCGGCAGCACCGATCATGGGGTTGAGCTTTTTGCCCTCCGGGAGGAAGAGATTCACCAGCTTTGCGAACAGCACACCGCCGGCGGTGTCAAACACAAAGGCCACGAGGCCCAGTGCAAGGATGAGCAGAGTATCAGGCCGCACGAACTTGTCGGCGGTCATCTGGCCGGCCACGGTCAGGCCCAGCACGATGGTGATGAGGTTTGCGAGGACGTTCTGCGCCGTTTCACTCAGGGTGTTCAGTACGCCGCACTCCCGCAGCAGGTTGCCGAACATCAGAAAGCCCACCAGTGCTACGCTGGCCGGAGCCACGAGTCCGGCGATGATGGTCACGACGATGGGGAACAAGATCTTGGTCAGCTGGCTGACACTGCCCTTCTGGTAGGGCATCCGGATGCGGCGTTCCTTCTGGGTGGTCAGCAGTTTGATGACCGGCGGCTGCACGATGGGGACCAGCGCCATGTAGCTGTAGGCCGCCACCATGATGGCACCAAGGTACTGGGAGTGCAGGACGTTGGCCACGAAGATGGCCGTGGGGCCGTCTGCCGCGCCGATGACGGCGATGGAAGCGGCGTCCTTCAAGTCGAAGAAGAAGCCCGCGAGGAAGAGGGTGAAGAAGATGCCGAACTGCGCCGCTGCGCCGAAGAGCATCAGCCACGGTTTCTCGAGCAGCGGGCCGAAGTCTATCATCGCACCGATGCCGATGAAGAGCAGCAGGGGGAACAGCTCGTTGGACATTCCGGCCTCAAACAGAGCCGAGATGGGGCCGACGGTGTCGCCCTGCGTGATAGCGCCCGATAAGGGCAGGTTGACGAGGATGGCTCCGAAGCCCATGGGGAGAAGCAGGCTCGGCTCCATCTTTTTTACGATGGCAAGGTAGATGAGCAGGGCGCCGATGCCCCACATCACCACCATCTGCCAGGTCAGGTTCCCGAAATTGGAAAAGAGACTGGCGAATGCGTTCCAGAAATCCATGTCATTGCCTCCTTTGAAATCTGCAGTGCAATGACGAAAAAAGAGACTTCCGCCACAGCACCAATTACTGTGACAAAAGTCTCAAGCGAACACATGACATCGGGCATTTCTGCCGTGTTGACGCTGCCATGCAGCGCTCCCATAAGGTGGAGCGCCCTTTACTCCCTTTTATCCAATTCTATTAAACCAGAATATGCGAAGCCTGTCAAGAAATGTGCGGGACTTTTAGCTGAATCTTAGGGGGACTCTGAATATAGAGTGAAAAAAGAGGATGAAGAGCATGAAAATGATTTTTGCACTTTATTCTTTTACAACCGCCGCCTTCTCGATGCCATAGCGGGCAAAGAGGGGGAGGGCCTCCGGCGGGACCATCTCACCGCTGACCACGATGGGGATGGCAGGCGGGCAGGAGACCGCCGGTGCGGCGCAGATGCGGCCCACGGCCTCGGCGGCAGGGATCATCTCCTGCGGTGCAAGGACAGCTTCCCGGATGGTGAAGCGGCGGGGCTGTGCCTCGAGCGCCCCGGCCAATGCCGCGAAAGCGGCAGGATCGTCAGTCGTAACGGAGACATCGGCAGCAGGGGCCTCATCGCAGATGGCGTGCAGGGCCGTTTGCAGGCAGGCAAACTCTGCCGCAGAACTCTCGGCGGAAGGCATCAGCACGACGTAACGGGGGTCGGCATACTCGCACTCCACACCCCGCTCCCGCAGAGCCTGCGCCAGCTGCTGGCCGGAAAGACCCAGCGCGGCGGCGTCCAGCGTCAGCTTGAGGGGCTCGCGGTGCGCCCCGGTGAGGGGGAGCGCCAGCCCGGGCCGGAGGGCATCCAGTTCCCGGCAGAGCATCCCCAGCCGCCAGCGGCAGACGTCCAGCTTCTCCCGGAAGCTGTCGGCCAGAACCGCGTTGGCGGCGTCCAGCGACTGCAAAATGAGATAAGAGGGGCTGGTGGAGCCGAAGAGAGCCAGCGCATTGCGCACCGCGGCCTCGTCGGCCTGCACGGACGGCCCAAGGTGCAGATAGGCACCGCCCGTGAGGACGGGCAGGGTCTTGTGAGCCGAGTCACAGCAAAGGTCCGCGCCCAGCTGGATGGGGTGGCGGCTGCCCTCCTTCAAAAAGTGGAGATAGGCGCCGTGAGCGTTGTCCACCAGAAGGGGCAGGCCGTGGGCGTGGCAGACCGCCGACAGCCCCGCGACATCCTGCACGAAGCCCAGATAGTCCGGGCTGGTGAGGTAGACGCCGAAGGGCGTACGGCCCTCGGCGGACAGCTCGTCCAGCGCAGAGGCAAGAGCTTCCGGCTCCACAGGGCAGGTGCAGAGCGCCCCGGCGGCGTCCGGCGCGGGCCAGAGCCACTGGATGTCGAAGTCCAGCAGAGCTGCCGCGTAAAGCAGGGCCTTGTGGGCGTTCCGCGCCGCCAGCAGGACAGGACGGCCTGCCTTTGCGGGCTGCATTTGGAGCGCAAGGTGGAGCATGGCCCGGATGCACTGGCTGCTGCCCTCGGTGCTGTAATAGGTGCGGGCGGTGCCGAAGAGCTGCGTCGCATTGGCCTCGCTCTGAGCGATGATGCCCTCGGCTTCGTACAGCTCGTCTGCGCCCGCAATTTCGGTGATGTCAAGCTCTTCACAGCCCAGCGGGCCGCGGCCCTTGTGGCCCGGCATATGCATCCGGGTAGTGTGCTGCTGGGCGTAGCGACGGACAAAATCGACGACAGGAGTGTTCATGGCTTTATTCGCAGGCTTCGCCGTCTGCGCAGGCGTTGCAGGTGCCGCCCAGCTCGATAGGTACTTCGATGCCCTGAGCTGCCAGCTCCTGGTTCTCAGCAACTTTTATCATGATGGCGCACTCGACGCGCTTCTTGAACAGCTCACAGCCGTACTCGTAGACGCCGGTGATGCTGCCGGTGGCGTGGTAGGCGTTGGCTGCACAGCCGCCAGAGCAGTAGAGCTTGGCCCAGCAGTCCTTGCACTCGGGGCGGGCGTAGGCGTTGCAGTGCTTGAACTCATCCCGCACGGTGGTGTTGGTGACGCCCTTCCAGATGTCGCCCATCAGGTACTTGGGGTCGCCGACGAACTGGTGGCAGGGGTAGAGGTCGCCCCAGGGGGTGACGGCCATGTACTCGGTGCCGGAGCCGCAGCCGGAGATGCGCTTGTAGATGCAGGGGCCGCCGGTGAGGTCGATCATGTAATGGTAGAAGGTAAAGCCGCGGCCCTCGCGGTCGCGCTTTATCATCTCCTTGGCGAGGATCTCATACTGCTCCTTGAGGATGGGCAGGTCCTCGGCGGTGAGGGCGCTGGGGTCGGTGGGCTTGGTGACGACAGGCTCCATGCTCAGCTCCGTGAAGCCGAGGTCGGCCATGTGGAAGATGTCGTTGGTGAAGTCGGTGTTGTAGTGGGTGTAGGTGCCGCGCATGTAATAGTTCTTGTCGCCGCGCTTTTTCACGAACTCCTGAAACTTCGGCACGATGGCGTCATAGCTGCCGTGGCCTGCGTAGTCCTTGCGGAAGCGGTCATGGACTTCCTTGCGGCCATCGAGGCTCAGCACGACATTGTGGCACTCCTTGTTGCAGAAGTCGATGACATCGTCGTCGATGAGCATACCGTTGGTGGTCATGGTGAAGCGGAAGTTCTTGTTGTGGATCTTCTCCTGCTCGCGGCAGTAGGCGACGAGCTTTTTGACCATGTCGAAGTTCATCAGAGGCTCGCCGCCGAAGAAATCGACCTCGAGGTTGCGGCGGGTGCCGGAGTTCTCGATGAGGAAGTCCATAGCCCGCTTGCCCACCTCGAAGCTCATCAGGGCGCGGTCGCCCTGATAGCGGCCCTGCGAGGCGAAGCAGTAGGAGCAGTTGAGGTTGCAGGTGTGGGCGACGTGGAGGCAGAGCGCCTTGACCACCGTCTGGCGGTTCTTGAAGTCGAAAGCCATGTCTTTGTAGACGTCGGGAGCCCACAGCTTGCCGGCGGCTTCCAGAGAGGCCACGTCCTCGAGGCACTGGCGCAGGTCGGCCTCGGTGACGTCGGGGCGGTCGGCATACTTTGCCAGCATGGTGGCCACGATCTCGTCGGCAGAGTGTTCTTTGTACATTGCAATGACGTCGTAAGCCACGTCGTCCACGACGTGGACCGAGCCGCTGCAGCTGTCCAGCACGATGTTATATCCGTTCAGTTGATACTGATGTACCATTTCATTCTCCAATCTATAATTGCCATAAAAAAATGCCGCCCTGCAAAGGCGGCATAGGGTCTGCAATGATTACTTATTGCTGTTCTCGCACTTCTGGTTTGCGACGCCGCAGGAGGTCTTGCAGGCAGACTGGCAAGAAGTCTGGCACTCGCCGCAGCCGCCGGTCACGACGCTCTTGGTCAGGTCACGAGTAGCGATAGTCTTAATACGTTCCATAGTTGAAAACCTCTCTAAGCTCCAAAGTTTCGCATACAGCACTCTGTATACAGTGTTATCTTTATGTATGATAACACGATGTGCGGATTCTGTCAAGATTTCGCGGGTAGGTTTTTATCCCAGCGGCTGATACTTTTTCAGGATGGTATGCAGCCCCAGCTCCCGGGCGCGGGCCAGCAGGTAGCGGTAGCGGCACAAAAGCGCCTGTCGCTCGTAGATGCGCTGCTCGATGAGGTCGGAGTCCACCTCGAGGTCGAACATCATCGCGTTCCGCTGCAGGCAGAACAGGCACTCTTTCAGCTCTTCTTCCAGCTCGGGGTGGTAGCGCTCGTGCTCGTTGTCGCGGGGGATGCGGGGCGAAAGCAGAGTCTGGGTGGTCTTGGATGGGGTTTGCAGCATAAGGCGTCCTCCTTTATTAACAAGTAGAAAATCAGGTACACCTTATTGTATGGTGCGGAACGTGCAGAAAATGCCACAAGAGAGTGCAGAAGAAATTGCTTCTGCCCGGTCAGTCGTCGACTTCTCTGAATTGCTCGAAAGTACGTCTGAATCGCAGTCTGCAAGAAAAAAGTACAACTTTTTTCAAAAATCTGCTTGACAAAACGCGCAAAGGCGGCTATAATAGCACACGTTGACCGGCTCAATGCCGCGAAACACAACAGGATATTGGGGATTTGCATAGTGGTAGTGCGGTAGACTCTGACTCTACTTGTGGGAGTTCGATTCTCTCATCCCCAACCAGAAAGCCATCTGATTCGTTCAGATGGCTTTTTTATTTTATCTCTCGGTGCGTTTTTGGGCCGGTGCGACACAAAGCTCTGATTTTTTCTCGCCTGCCGGGGCTATACTGTTTCTTGATGCAACAGGGCAATACGGAAGATAGGAGCCAGGCAAATGAGCATTTGGGACGCATTCGGCAAAGGACGATATAAGGGCTTCTCCCGGGAGGCGGGGCAGCTGCTGGATAAGGCGGTGGAGCTGGCCGGAGGGCTGGGCTGCAAAAAGGCAGACACCGGCCACCTGCTGTGGGCGATGCTGCAAGCGGACGGCGGCCCGGCGGCCCGCTTTCTGGCCGGGAAGAACATCTCGGAGCTGGAAGTGCGGCGTCAGCTGTCCGCCGGGCGGGATGGTTCGGTCACCAGGCTTGCCCGGGGCGATATGGCGGCGGACCTGCGCCGGGCAATGGACTACGCCATCATCGGGGCGCAGAACGCCCACCTGAGCCGGGCCGAGCCGGAGCATCTGCTCTGCGCCATGCTGGAAGACACCGACTGCGCTGCGGGCGTTATGCTGGCATCCATGGGTGTCCAGCTCACCGAGGCGGTGAGGGAGTGCCGCCAGCTTTCAGGGCAGTTCATCCTGCCTATCCAGCCGCGCTCGGCGTCGTCGCTGCCGCGGGGCAGCCGGGCCAGCGACAAATACTGCCGCGATTTGACCCGCCGGGCGGCGGACGGCGAGCTGGACCCGGTGTTCTGCCGGGAAAAAGAGCTGGACCGGATGGTAGAGATCTTATGCCGCCGCCAGAAGAACAACCCCTGCCTTGTGGGCGAACCGGGCGTGGGCAAGACCGCGCTGGCCGAAGGGCTTGCTCAGCGCATCGCCGACAAGCAGGTACCCCGGATGCTCCAGGGGCGGCGTCTGCTGGCGCTGGACATGGCCAGCCTTGTGGCTGGTACGAAGTACCGCGGCGACTTCGAAGAGCGGTTCAAGAACCTGCTGGAAGAACTCGTCCGGGACGGCAGCGCCATCCTCTTCGTGGATGAGTTCCACACCATCGTCGGCGCCGGTGCGGCAGAGGGGGCTATCGACGCGGCCAGCATCTTAAAGCCGGTGCTGGCCCGGGGTGAGCTGCAGCTCATCGGCGCGACGACGAATCAGGAATTCCGCACCCACATCCAGAAGGACGCCGCCCTCGAGCGCCGATTTGGCCGCGTCCAAATCGAAGAGCCTACGCCGAAGCAGGCCGTGGATATACTGGAAGGTCTGGCACCCCGCTACGAGCGGTATCACGGCGTCCGCCTGCCCAACGAAGCCCTGCGGGAAGCCGTGGAGCTTTCAGTGCGGTATCTGCCGGGGCGCTGTCTGCCGGATAAGGCCATCGACCTCGTGGACGAAGCCTGCGCGGCGGTGCGCATCCGGGCCGAACGGGAAGGGGAGAAAGACCCCGTCCTCAGCCGGAAGGAAATTGCCCGGGTGGTGGCGCAGGCCAGCGGCGTCCCGGCAGAACGGGTGGGCGAAAAGGAGCGGGAACGTCTGGCCCGCCTCGAAGAGCGCCTGAACGCCGAAGTCGTGGGCCAGAGCCGGGCTGTCGCTGCCGTGGCCGGGGCCATCCGGCGCAGCCGCACCGGGCTGGGGGAGCCGGGCCGGCCGATCGGTGCGATGCTCTTCCTCGGGCCTACCGGTGTCGGTAAGACTGCGCTGGCAAAGGCACTGGCGGAGAGCTGGTTCGGCAGCGAGAAGGCCCTGCTCAAGTTCGATATGTCGGAGTATCAGGAGCAGCACACCGTGGCGCGTCTGCTGGGTGCGCCTCCGGGCTATCTGGGCCACGACGAGGGCGGTCAGCTCACTGAGGCCGTCCGCCGCCGTCCCTACAGCGTGGTGCTCTTTGACGAAATCGAAAAGGCGCACCCGGATATTCAGAATGTGCTTCTGCAGATGCTCGAGGACGGCCAGCTGACCGACTCCATGGGCCGCAAGGCAGATTTCCGCAATACCATCGTCCTGCTGACCTCCAACCTCGGCGCACGATTCCTCGCCGGTCAGAGCGCACCGCTGGGCTTCGGGGCGGGAAGCGAAGCCGCCTTTGAAAAGCAGTCGGAAGCTGCCGTTGCCGAGGCGAAAAAGTGGTTCCGGCCGGAGCTGGTGGGCCGTCTGGATGAGCTCATCGTCTTCCGCCCGCTGGAGGAGCAGAGCCTCTGCTCCATCGCCGAAAAGCTGCTGGGCCAGCTGGAAGAGCGTGCTGCCCGCAGCGGCTATCAGCTGACCCACACGGCCCGGGTCGGCCCGGCGCTGGCGGCAAAAGCACATTCGCCCTATGGCGCGCGAGAGCTGCGCCGACAGGTAGACCGGGCCGTGGAGCAGGCCTTCGCCGACCAGATCGCCTCCGGCAGTGTGAGCCTCGGACAGCACTGGACGGCAGACTGTGCCGAGGACGGCACGATCGTGGTGCAGGAGACGCAGACGGCGGGTGTCGGCTGAAAAGCTCTTGCATCTGCTCTGGTTTTCCGCTATGATAGAGGGCAGGAATCACCAGAGGAGGAAGCCGAATGCGCTATCTGTTTTTGCTCAACCCCACCGCCGGTAAGCGGGACTGCACTGCTGAGCTGGCCCCGGCCATCCAGGCCGCAGCCCAGCGGGCGGGCATCCCGCCGGAAAAACGGAAGGTCGTTGTGACCCAGTACGCAGGCCATGCCCGGGAGCTGGCCGCTGAGGCGGCGCACACCGCGCAGGCCGACGGTGAGCCGGTGCGCATCTGGACAGCGGGCGGCGACGGCACCTTCAACGAAGCGCTGACCGGGGCGCAGGGGTGCGGACTCGCGGCAGTGGGGTGTCTGCCCTTTGGCAGCGGCAACGATTTTCTGCGCACCTACGGCACGCGGGAAGAGTTCAATGACCTCGACGCCCAGCTGGCGGGCAGTGAGGTGGACATTGATCTGATGCAGACCGACCTCGGCCTTTCGGCGACCATCTGCGCCGCCGGACTCGATGCGCAGGTGGCTTACGGCATCCCACAGTTCCGGCGCATCCCGTTCTGCGGCGGCGAGATGGCGTATGCACTCTCCATCGTCAAGCAGCTCTGCGGCCACATTGGCCGGAACGTGACCTTCACCATCGACGGCGAGGAGCTGACGGTGGACTGCCTGATGTGTGCCGTCTGCAATGGCCGCACCTATGGAGGCGGCTTTTATGCAGCCCCCGAGGCTCAGCCCGACGACGGCTGGCTGGACGTCTTCATCATCCGCAGGGTGAGCCGTCTGACGATCGCCCGCCTGCTGGGGATGTACAAGAGCGGCAGGCACTTCCGGAAAGGTGAGCTGACGGAACAGGCGAAGCCCTACTTCATCTACCGCCGGGCTAAGTGTGTCTCCCTGCGCCCGGCAGACGGACGCGGCCCTATCGTGGCGACTGCCGACGGCGAGTGCGCTCCCTGCGACGCCATCACCGCCCAGCTCAAGCCGCTGGCCGGGCGCGTCCTGCTGCCTAAACCGGCCTATGAGCGGTTCATGGCACAGCGTGCCAATGTGTAAAATGAAAGTATGAGAAGCGCCCTGCACTTTTCTTTAGGGGCTCATCGGAGGATCAACAAAGGCGGCGGCTTTCCTTGTCAAGGAAAGCCGCCGCCTTTTCCGTTATCTTACAGCCTGTTTCAGCTGCTCCAGGTCATCCGCATCCGGGTGAGAAAGAGCCTTGTCAAAATTCTCGATCATGGCATCCAGATTGGGCAGATGGATCGGCTGCTTTTTCATCTCTTCGTACCGCTGGCGTACGGACATCGGCATTTTGCCCTGACACATATAGCAGCCGAAAACAGTGTTGCTCTTGTCCAGCGAATGCTCCACCTTTTTCAAGATCTTATCAAAGTATTCTTTGCTGCCGCCGAAGCCGGCAGTGCCAAAGAGAAAGATGTTTTTGCCGTGCAGCTGCTTCAAAAAGTCCGAAGTGCTTTCATCGGCATTTCCCTTGTCCGTCCAGAAGCCCACATAAAGGGTGTCCGCTTCCATGGCGGCAGGATCCGGGATGCCGAAATAATCGCAGCCTTCCTGCGGCAGGCAGTCGTGCAGCGTATCTGCCAAGATTTTTGTGTTGCCTGTTTTGCTGCTGTATACGATCGCGTAACTCATAACTTCTCCTTTGTGAATGTCTTTTTGTTAAGTATATCGTGATTTTTTGTCGGGTGGGTTTATGCGTTTTTTGCTTCTTTTTCTCGCAAAGCATCATAAACACAGCGAGTTCCCTGATGTGTCATCAGCCCGCCCAGACACTTCTTGTTGCAGCGGAGACAGCGGTGGATCTGTTCCGCCTGCCCGTTTTTCAGCTTGTTCACCCAATCCGGGTCTGCCAGAAGCTGGCGGCTCATGGCGGCGCACTGGATGCGTCCGCTGGCGAGCTGCTGCTCCACAAGATCCGGGTCGTTCAGACCACCGACACCACAGATGGGAAGGTCGGTGTACTGCCGCACCTCATCGCAGAATTTGAGGAAGCATCCCGGCTGGCTGAAATAGGGATGATCGGCGGGCGGGATGGTGTTTTCCAATGCGGAATGGTTTGCCAGCGTTACATGGAAGCTGGTCACACCCGCCTGCTCCAGCAGCGGAACGAACACCGGTAGTTCTTCTTCCACCACACCGGCATTGCCAAAGTGCGGGTTTTCCTGACGGACGGCCAGCTTATAATCAATGGGCATCCCCGGAACCGCCGCATGGACAGCCGAGACCGCTTCCGCCGCAAAACGGGCGCGGTTTTCTGCGCTGCCGCCGTATTCATCGGTGCGGTGGTTGAAGATGGCCGAACTGAAACTGCCGCACATCCGGTCGCCATGCACCTGCATCATATCAAAACCGGCCTGTTTTGCCAGCACCGCCGCTTTTCCAAACCCGCTGATGATGGTCCGGATCTTCCGCTTGGACATCTTTGTAATGTAAGGAGCAACTTCGGCGTTCAGCTTTTCCCGCAGCTGATCCGGGGTGATCTTCTTCAGCAGCAGACCGGGAATGTATTTGAACATCGCCAGCAGATTGGAATCGCTCTGGTGCAGCTGAGCACAGACTTTGCAATCCGCATCATGGGCGATTTTCACGACCTGCTGATAGAATTCAAAGCCTTTGGTGTCAAATAGAGATTTTTCAAATTTGCTTTTGCCCACCGGGACATCGCCCACGATGATCATGGCACAGCCGCCCTGTGCAATGGCACGGATCTTTGCAAGGTATTCTTCATCCGACAGCCCGAATGTTGTCGGCGCAAAAATGATGCGGTTTTTCAGCTGCATCCCACCATAATGGATCGGACTCAAGATCGTTTCGTACATCATTTGCACACTTTCTTTTGCACTGCTTTTTGCAGTAATGTCAGCAGCTGCTGCCGCTCCTGCGCTGTCAGTCCGCTCAGACTCTGCGCATCCCAGTCGATAAAGACCTGATGACAGACCACAAAGGCGTTTTCACCCCTCTGGGTCAGCTTCAGGTGGTAGCTGCGCCCATTCTTTTCTTTCGTCAGAAAGCCGTCTTCGGCCAGCTTGTTCAGGCTGCGCTGGGAGTGGCCCCAATCCAGATGCAGAGCTTTGGTCAGTTCCGAGGGCGTACAATCCGGATGCTTTCCTACATAAATGACAAAATATATCAGCCCGAAGCTCAGACCCAGTTCCTGTAACCGCTGGGTCGTGTAAGCGGCAAACTCTCTGTGCAGGGTCAGAATGCAGGAAGATACCGTGGATGGCTCCATTTCGTCAACTCCTTCTGCGTTTGAATGGAAAGCATTATAGCACTGTTACTTGATGAAGTCAAGTGTTTTGACTGCACTGTGTTTCGGAGCGAAAATATGAAGGTGGACCGGAATTGCCCAAATAGAGAAATGATCCCCCTATAGTTTAACGCACTGGTCTTATGACGGGTGCGTTTTTTGTTATCGGAAAGGTAGATGGATCGTACATTGTTCGTACATGGCGAGGGCAAAAAGAACATACACTCGACAGGCTCATGGAAAGGACATAAAAACTTAACAAAGAAATTTGCAAAACCCCTTGATTTTTGACTCCAAGATGAGTACAATACACTTAGCACTCATTGAAAAGGAGTGCTAAAGAACCGGAAGGGCGCAGCCCCCGGGACATAAAACAGTTTATCTTTTATATTTATAATAGGAGGGCAAGAACGATGAAGATCATTCCTCTTGCAGACCGTGTTGTTATCAAGACTGTTGAGGTCGAGGAGACCACCAAGGGCGGCCTCATCCTGACCGGCAGCGCTAAAGAGAAGCCCCAGGTGGCACAGGTCGTGGCCGTTGGCCCCGGCGGTGTCGTGGACGGCAAGGAAGTCAAGATGACTGTCAAGGTGGGCGACAAGGTGCTCACCAGCAAGTACTCCGGCACCGAGGTCAAGGTGGACGGCGAAGAATGCACCATCGTGCGTCAGGCCGACATTCTGGCCATCGTGGAGTAAGCGTCTTTTCCTCACACTAGATAATCAAGCTTTTACGAAGGAGCGATAAAATATGGCTAAGCAGATCAAGCAGGGCGAGGAAGCCCGCAAGGCACTGTGTGCCGGTATCGACACTCTGGCAGATACTGTTAAGATCACCCTCGGCCCCAAGGGCCGCAACGTGGTGCTGAGCAAGAAGTTCGGCGCCCCCGTCATCACCAACGACGGTGTGACCATCGCAAAGGAGATCGAGCTGAAGGACGAGTTCGAGAACATGGGCGCACAGCTGGTGCGTGAGGTCGCTACCAAGACCAACGACGCCGCAGGCGACGGCACCACCACCGCGACCGTTCTGGCACAGGCTATGGTCACCGAGGGCATGAAGAATGTCACCGCTGGTGCAAACCCGATGGACATCCGCCGTGGCATGAGCAAGGCTGTCACCAAAGCTGTCGAGACCATCAAGGCACACAGCCAGAAGGTCAAGGACTCCAACGACATCGCCCGCGTCGGCACCATCTCTGCAGGCGACCCCGAGATCGGTCGTCTCATCGCCGAGGCGATGGAGAAGGTCACTTCCGACGGCGTCATCACCATCGAGGAGAACAAGACCACTGCCGAGACCTACAACGAGATCGTCGAAGGTATGCAGTTCGACCGCGGCTACCTGACCCCCTATATGGTCACCGATACCGACAAGATGGAGGCTGTTCTGGACAACGCCGCCATCCTCATCACCGATAAGAAGATCAGCGTCATTCAGGACCTCGTTCCTCTGCTGGAGCAGGTCATGCAGAACGGCATGAAGCTGCTCATCGTGGCCGAGGACATTGAGGGTGAGGCTCTGTCCACCCTCATCGTCAACCGCCTGCGCGGCACCCTGAACGTCGTGGCTGTCAAGGCTCCCGGCTTCGGCGACCGCCGCAAGGAGATGCTGCAGGATATTGCTACCCTGACCGGCGGCACGGTTGTCTCTGCAGACCTCGGCTACGAGCTGAAGGACGCTACCGTTGACATGCTGGGTCATGCCCGTCAGGTCAAGGTCACCAAGGAGAACACCACCATCGTGGGCGGCGCTGGCGACAAGGACGCTATCGCATCCCGCATCGGTCAGATCCGCAACCAGATCGAGGCCGCTACCAGCGACTTCGACCGCGAGAAGCTGCAGGAGCGTCTGGCAAAGCTGGCTGGCGGCGTGGCTGTCATCAAGGTCGGCGCTGCTACTGAGGTCGAGATGAAGGACAAGAAGCTCCGCATCGAGGATGCTCTGAACGCAACCAAGGCTGCTGTTCAGGAAGGCGTCGTTGCTGGCGGCGGCACTGCTCCCATCAACGCCATCCCCGCTGTCCGTGAGCTGTGCGATACGCTGGAAGGCGACGAGCGCACCGGCGCTAAGATCGTCCTGAAGGCTCTGGAAGCTCCTCTGCGCCAGATCGCCAAGAATGCTGGCCTCGAGGGCAGCGTCATCATCGACAAGATCATCTCTGCCAACAAGCCCAACTACGGCTTTGACGCTCAGAATGAAGTCTACGTCGAGGATATGATCGCCGCCGGCATCGTTGACCCGACCAAGGTCACCCGCTCCGCTCTGGAGAACGCAGCATCCGTCGCTGAGATGGTGCTGACCACCGAGAGCCTCGTGGCCGACCTGCCCGAACCTCCGGCTGCTCCTGCTGCCGCTGGCGGTGACATGGGCGGTATGGGCGGCATGTACTAAGCCGCAGCCTTTCCCAAAACGCGCATACTGTTTCAGTATCTGAGGCAGAGCTTCTTCGGAGGCTCTGCCTCTTTTGTGTACCGTCCCTCTTTTCTGCCCATACTACCGGGCAGGGAAGGGGGGCTTTTTATGTCGGGCCGGAGAGTGCTTGCGCTGTACGGGGCGCTGCTGCTGGGGTTTGCGGCGGTGGTCTGCAGGTTGTACTGGCTCTGCTCGAACACGGAGTACGCCGTGCGGGCGGCGGCGCAGAGCGAAGCGGTCCTCCGCCTGCCTGCGGTGCGGGGAAACTTTTACGACTGCGGCGGCCTGCCGCTGACGGGGCTTTCCCAGAGTTGGCTGGCCCTCTGCTTCCCGGGTGAGGGCAGCTACGCGCGGCTCTACCCCTATGCGGACGCCGACGGGCAGGCCAGGCTTTACCGGGAGCGGAATACTTCCCGACCCTTTCTGCTGGACGTGGTGCAGGATGTAAGCGGACTGGGCGTGCGGTGCTATGCCGTTCCCCGGCGGTACGCCGCTGCCCCGCTGGCAGAACAGCTCATCGGCTACCTGGACAGCGAGGGCCACGGCGCAGCGGGCCTTGAGGCTGCGCTGGACGATGTTCTTTACACCGGCGAGCGGGATACACTGCACTGTGCGGTCACAGCGCAGGGACGGCTGCAGCGGGGCAGCGAGCCGATTTTAGAAAAAGCAGACTCTGCCCCGCAGGGTGTGCGGCTGACCCTCTCCCGCAGCATCCAGAGGGCCGCAGAAGGGGTGGCGGCGGAGAGCATGGCCACCGGGTGCGTCCTTATTACAGATGTAAGCAGCGGCAAGGTGCGGGCCTGTGTGAGCCTGCCGGGTTTTGATGCGGCCAATGTGGGCGAGAGTCTGACTGCCCCGGACAGCCCGCTTCTGAACCGTGCTTTTTCGGCCTATGCGGTGGGCTCGGTGTTCAAACCGGTGCTGGCCGCAGCGGCGCTGGAAGCCGGAGAAGGGGACTTCATCCGGGAGTGTCCCGGCTACGACGCCCTGAACGGTCAGGTCTACCGCTGTGCCGGAAGCGTACCTCACGGCCTCGTGGGGCTGGACGGCGCTCTGGAAAAGAGCTGCAACGGCTACTTTATCGAGCTGGGGCGGGAATTGGGGCCGGAACGTGTCCGGAAGATGGCGGCAGCGCTGGGCTTCGGGAAGGGACAGGACATTGCAGACGGCCTCCGGTCAGCTTCTGGCGTTCTGCCCGAAGCAGAGACACTCGAAAACGAGGGGCAGTTTGCCAACTTCTGCTTCGGACAGGGGGAGCTTCTGGCGACGCCCTTACAGGTGGCCGGGATGATGAACACCATTGCGGCGGGAGGCGTCTACCACACCCCGCTTTTCGTGGAGTGTACCGTGGACGAGACGACGGGCGAAGAGCTCACGCCGCTGGCACATAGCTCGTCCCGGCGGGTGTTCGCGGAGCAGACGGCGGAAAAGCTGCAAGAGCTGCTGTCGGGCGTCGTGGCAGAGGGAACGGGCCAGCAGGCCGCCCCCTCCGAGGGGACTGCCGCCGGAAAGACCGGCACCGCCCAGACCGGCCAGTTCCGGGATGGCGAAGAGTTGAAAAACTACTGGTTCGCCGGTTTTTACCCGGCAGAAAAGCCCCGCTGGACCATCGTGGTGATGCAGGACGCCCAGACAGAGCCGGAAGTGTCCAGCGCAGCCATCTTTGCCCGCCTGTGCGACGCACTGAGCGCCGGGGAGTGAATGGTTTTGCTTTTCTGCTTGCTTTTTTGGCTGAGGTATGTTACTATATACTTGTATTTGTATGTTTGTTATCCAAATTTAACAATAAAAGGAGCGTTTTCATCCATGGCAGTCATTGAAATCGTCGGCGGCGTCATTCTGCTCGTCGTCTCGGTGGTCATCTTTGCCCTCACCCTGATGCAGCACACCCACGGTCAGGGCCTGGCTGGTGCCATCAACGGCAGCGCTTACGGCGCAAACAACGCCCGTCTGACCCCTGCGGACCAGATGCTGGCAAAGGTGACCCGCATCGCCGGTATCATCTTCTTTGTGGTGGCCATCCTGGCCTGCGTGTTCGCAAGCCGTCTGGCCTGAGTATGCGCCCGCAGCCCCGTGATGAAAGCGGGGCTGTTTTTGTGTCTATATGTTGTTATAAAAGAGATAAGAGGGAAGAAGCCGCGCCCCGGTGGAGGGCGGGCTATGGTAGTTAAGGAGAAAGAAAATTTATGTCAATGCGCGATAAAATCGAACATGCCATCCAGAACCAGCCCTGCACCGTCAAAGAGCTGAAGCAGAAGTTCGGCGGTGAGCGCGGCGCAGACCGCAAGGTGATGGAAGCTCTGGACGAACTGGTGCGAGAGGCTGTCGTCTGCCAGCGTCAGGGCGTGTTCTTTACCGTCCGCTCCGGCCGTGCCGACAAGGCTCTGCTGTGCAAGGTGGTCAAGCTGGGCAAGAACTTTGCCTTCGTCATGCTGGAGGACGGCACCAGCGACATCTTCATCCCCGGCCGCTTCACCAAGGGCGCAATGCCCGGCGACGACGTGCTGGTGGAGAAATTCGAGCATCCCCGTGTGGAGGGCAGCGACGAGGGTGCTATCCTCGCCATCCTGACCGAGAAAAACGACCTGGTCGGCACTGTGCGCCGGGTCGAGGGCCGTCTGCGCTTCGTGCCGGACGACTGCCCGGCCATCACCATGCCTCTGGCCCGCGACTGCGAGGGCGGCGCAAAGGACGGCGACAAGGTAGCCGTCGAGATCCTGAACCGCGGCAACCGTCAGGAAGACCACCGCGTGGGCGTCGCCATGCGCTTCGGCAGCTCCGACGAGGCCAAGCGCTGCGCCAAGGCTCTGCTTTACGCAAAGGACATCCGCACCCGCTTCCCGGATAAAGTCCGGGATGAGGCCAAGAAGTTCGAGGGCGCAGAGGTCTCTGAGAAGGACTGCGAGGGCCGCATGGACCTGCGCGCCCTGCCCATCTTCACCATCGACAGCGCCGAGACCAAGGACATCGACGATGCCATCAGCCTGACCCGCACCTCTGACGGCGGCTTTGAGCTGGGCGTCCACATCGCAGACGTCTCCAACTACGTCAAGCCCGGCACTGAGCTGGACAACGAGGCGTTCAGCCGCGCAACCAGCGTCTATTATGCAGATCAGGTCGTTCCGATGCTGCCCAAGGCCCTGTCCAACGGCATCTGCAGCCTGAACGAGAACGAGCTGCGTCTGGCTTTCTCCTGCCTGATGCGTCTGGACAAGGACGGTGGTCTGACGGATTACCGCTTCGTCAAGTCCATCATCCGCAGCCGCGTCAAGGGTGTCTACTCCGAGATCAACGCCCTGCTGGCCGGTACTGCCGACGCCGAGATCAAGGCAAAGTATGCCGACGTCATCGACCAGCTGCCCGCTATGAAGGAGCTGTACGGCCACCGCGCCCGTCTGCGCAAGGAACGCGGCTGCATGGACATCGAGAGCGGCGAAGTCAAGCTCATCCTCGACGAGAATGGCCGTTGTATCGACGTCAAGAAGCGCACTTCCGGCGAGAGCGAGAGCATGATCGAGGAGTTCATGCTGTTGGCCAACCAGTGCGCTGCCCACTTTGCCCGCGTCAAGCAGATCCCCTTCGTCTACCGCGTCCATGAAGAGCCTAACGCCGAAAAGCTGGAGCGTCTGCACGCTCTGCTGCAGGCCTGCGGCATCAATGACCACTTCGCCAAGGACGTTCCCACTCCCAAGGAGCTGAGCGCCATCCTCGAGGGTGTGCGCGGCACCCCCTATGAGCAGATCATCAACACCGGTATGCTCCGCTGCATGTCCAAGGCTCTCTACGAAGAGAAGCCCAAGGGCCACTACGGTCTGGTGCTGAAGGATTACGCCCACTTCACCAGCCCTATCCGCCGTTACCCCGACCTGGCCATCCATCGCATCATGACCGATATGCTCAAGGGGACGGAGAAGGAGACCATGATCCTCCGCTACACCGATTTCGCAGAGCGCGCCTCCAAGCAGTCCAGCGAGCGTGAGGTCATCGCCATGCAGATCGAGCGGAAGGCCGAGGACTGCTATAAGGCCGAGTATGCCCGCCGCCATCTGGGCGAGTGCTACGAGGGTACGATCTCCGGCGTGACCCAGCGCGGCCTCTTCATCGAGCTGGACAACGGCGTGGAGGGCTTCGTGCCTGCCTCCAGCCTGACTCCCTCCGGCACCAGCCTGACCGAGGGCGTCCGCCTGACCGACCCCGCTTCCGGCAAGACCTGGAGCCTCGGCGACAAGATGATGATCACCATCGTCCGCGCCGACGTCAATCTGGGCAAGATCGACTTTGAAGTGGCTCCCGCCGCCAAAGCCTGAGGAGGGGAGAGTATGAGCATCCGTCATGCACTGCCCGCTGACGTGGACACACTGGCTGACATCGAAGCTGCGTCCTACCCGCCCGCAGAGGGGGCGTCCCGGCAGAGCATCGCCGGGCGTGTGGCCGTCTACCCGGACTGTTTCTGGCTGCTGGACGAGGGCGGCGAGGTGAAAGCTTTCGTCAACGGCTTCGTCATCGATATGCCCGACCTCACCGATGAGATGTACGATGACCCCTATCTTCACACGCCGAAGGGTGCGTGGCAGATGATATTCAGCGTCGTCACCGCCCCGGCCCATCGGCACGAAGGCTGTGCTTCCCGTGTTCTGCGTCAGGTTTGCGCCGACGCGAAAGCCGCCGGGCGCAAGGGCATCGTGCTTACCTGCAAGGAACGGCTCATCGGCTTTTATGCGCAGTTCGGCTTCGTGGATGAGGGCGTTTCCGTCTCCACCCACGGCGATGTGGTCTGGCATCAGATGCGGCTGACATTCTGAGTCATCATAAAACTTTTTATCCGTCTCCGGTACGCCGGGGGCGGATTTTTTATGCAAACCTGCCCATTTGCAAAAAATTGCGGCAGTCGGGCGGTTTTGTTTGTTGTAGGGAGGGAAGCGGCGGGGTATACTGATGCCAGAATCAAACAAACCGGGGCCGAACGTGCTGCCGGTACAGAACAAAATGGAGGTCACGTCTATGTATTATTCCAGCGGCAATTACGAAGCCTTTGCGAGGCCCCGCAAGCCCGAAGGCGTGGATCGCAAATCGGCTTATATCATCGGCAGCGGCCTGGCGGCCCTGACGGCAGCCTGCTATCTGGTGCGGGATGGCCAGATGAAGGGGGAGAGGGTACACGTTTTTGAAAAAGATCCCCTGCCCGGCGGTGCCTGCGACGGCTACAAGTACGACGTCGGCTATGTGATGCGGGGCGGCCGTGAGATGGACAACCACTTCGAGGTCATGTGGGATCTGCTCCGCTCCATCCCTTCGCTGGAAACGGAGGGAGCCAGTGTGCTGGATGAGTATTACTGGCTGAACAAGGCCGACCCCAACTATTCCCTCTGCCGCGCTACCGTGAACCGGGGCGAGGACGCCCACACCGACGGCAAGTTCGGCCTGTCGGATAAGGGGGCGATGGAAATCATGAAGCTGTTCTTCACCCCCGACGAGCAGCTTGAGGACAAAAAGATCACCGACTTTTTTGACGATGAGGTGCTCAACTCCAACTTCTGGCTCTACTGGCGGACGATGTTCGCTTTCGAGAACTGGCACAGCGCCCTGGAGATGAAGCTCTACCTCAAGCGGTATATCCACCACATCGGCGGTCTGCCCGACTTCACGGCCCTCCGCTTCACCCGGTATAACCAGTACGAGTCCATCATCCTGCCCATGGTCACCTACCTGAAAGACCACGGCGTCCAGTTCTACTACGACACAAAGGTCGTGGACGTCCAGTTCAGCCTCGAGCCGGGCAAAAAGCAGGCGGCGGGCATCACGGTAGACCACAAGGGCGCGGTGGAGACCATCGACCTCACCGAGGACGACCTGCTCTTTATCACCAACGGCGGCTGCGTGGAGAGCTGCACCGTCGGCGCACAGAACAAGGCCCCGGGCTTCGACCCCACCATCAAGCCGGGCAACGGCTGGGACCTCTGGAAGCGCATCGCCGCGCTGGACGACTCCTTCGGCCACCCGGAAAAGTTCTGCAGCCAGCCGGAGCTGACCAACTGGGAAAGCGCCACCATCACGACGCTGGATGAGAAAATCCCCCAGTATATCCAGAAGATCTGCAAGCGCGACCCCTTCAGCGGCCGCACCGTCACCGGCGGCATCGTCACCGTGAAGGACTCTAAGTGGCTCATGAGCTGGACCCTGAACCGGCAGCAGCAGTTCCGCGCACAGCCCAAAGACCAGCTCTGCGTCTGGGTGTACGGTCTGTTCAGCGATAAGCCCGGCGATTACGTCAAAAAGCCCATGCGGGACTGCACCGGCCGGGAGATCTGCATGGAGTGGCTCTACCATCTGGGCGTGCCGGTGGAGGACATCGCAGAGCTTGCCGAGCACAGCGCCAACACCGTGCCGGTCATGATGCCCTATATCGACGCTTTCTTCATGCCCCGCGCGAAGGGCGACCGCCCCGACATTGTGCCGAAGGATGCGGTGAACTTTGCCTTCCTCGGTCAGTTCGCCGAGACCGGCCGGGACACCATCTTCACCACCGAATACTCCATGCGCACCGGCATGGAGGCCGTGTACCGGCTGCTGAACATTGACCGCGGTGTGCCGGAGGTCTGGGGCAGCACCTATGACGTCCGGGCGCTGGTGGATGCCTCGGTGAAGCTGCGGGACGGCCGGAAGCTCACGGACATGGAGCTGCCCCTTATGGGCCGCATCGCCCTGAAGGAGGCGCTGAAGAAGATCGAAGGCACCGACCTCGAGAAGTTCCTGCGCCAGTATAACGCTATCTGATAAGACGATATTTACGACGGAACAATACCGTCCAAAACAAAAGGCCGGGTGCTGTATGCCTGAGGCAGGAAACAGCACCCGGCTTTTTGTGCTGATTTGCGCGAGATTTCATAAAAAGTCGTACTCATAAAGAAAACTATTATGCAGAATGACCATCTTTGTGCTTGCTCTTTCGGCGGTTCTGTGGTAAGCTTAAAACAAAGAATGCGGCACAGCGGAAGAGAGACTGTGCCGTAAAAATTGGTCTGGAACATAAAGGAGGTCCTTTTTGTGAAACACTTTATTTCTCGCCGCAATTTCCTGAAGGCTGCCGGTGTCACCGCCGCTGCCTCCGCCATGGCTGCTGCCGTTCCTCAGGCTTCGGCCGGTTTCCTGACGGGCAAGGATGCCGCTGTCACCATCCTGTACACCAACGATGTCCACACCTACATCGACAACAAGTCTCCCAAACTGACCTATGCCGCTATCGCTGCCATGAAGCAGGGCTATGTGGATGAGGGCAAGCCCGTCCTGCTGGTGGACGCAGGCGACCACATTCAGGGTACTGCCTACGGCTCCATGGACGACGGCGCTACCATCATCGAGCTGATGAACGAGGCTGGTTACGACATCGCTACTCTGGGCAACCACGAGTTCGACTACGGCATGGCCCGCGCGAAGGCCATCATCAAGGAAGCGGACTTCCCCTATGTCTCCTGCAACTGGGTGGACCTGCGCACCGGCCTGCGCGTCCTGCCCGCTGTCAAGCTGTTCCCCGCAGGCGGCAAGTGGATCGCATTCGTGGGCATCACGACCCCCGAGTCCTTCACAAAGTCCACTCCTGCTTACTTCATGAACGCCAAGCAGACCAAGTACATCTACGACATCCTGGGCGGTGACGACGGAAGGAAACTGTACGACGCCGTGCAGAAGGCCATCGACAAGGCCAAGACCCTGGGCGCAGACATCATCATCGGTCTGGGCCATCTGGGCGTTGACCCGTCCTCCTCTCCCTGGACCAGTGAGGAAGTCATTGCCAACACCACCGGCTTTGACGCCTTCATCGACGGCCACTCTCACACCGTCATGGAGAACAAACAGGTCTACGATGCAGCTGGCAAGGCTGTCACCCTGACCCAGACCGGCTCTTATCTGGCAAACGTCGGTAAGATGACCATCGCCGAGGACGGCGCGATCACCACCGAGCTCGTCTCCACCGCTGATGTCTCCGACGCCGCTGTGGCCGCTACCGCAGAAGCCTGGATCAACGATGTGGACGCTATGCTGGGCGAGCAGATCGCCACCACGGACATCAAATTCTACATCAACGACCCCGCTACCAGCAAGCGCCGCATCCGTATGGGCGAGACCAACCTCGGCGACTTCGTGGCCGACGGCATCTATACTTACTTCAATGAGGTCGAGCAGCTGGACTGCGACATCGCTATGATGAACGGCGGCGGCATCCGCACCGATGTGGACGCCGGCAAGTGGACCTTCAAGACCTGCAAGCAGGTCAGCCCCTTCGGCAACGTGGCCTGCCTGATGTCTGTTACCGGCAAGCAGATCCAGGATGCTCTGGAGTTCGGCGCCCGCTTCGTCGGCCCGGAGGGCAAGGAGAACGGCGGTTTCCTGCATGTTGCCGGTGCGACCTACGAGATCCACACCGACATCCCCAACACCGTCCTCACCGACGACAAGAATGTCTGGATGGGCAGCGCCACCGGCACGCCCCGTGTCCAGAACGTGCGCATCTACAACAAGAAGACCGGCACTTACGAGCCGCTGGACCTGAACCGCACCTATGCGCTGGCCGGCATGAACTACACTCTGCGCAATCTGGGCGATGGCTTCGCCATGTTCGACGGCGCAGAGCTCATCAAGGACTATGTCTCTGAGGACTACCTCGTCATGTCCACCTACGCCATGATCTTCGACGCTGTGAATGATGTGCCTGTTCTGAGCAGTGCCAACAGCCCGCTGGCAAGCTATCCGGGCTACCTGCTGAACTACGAGAATCCGTATGGCGCAGGCCGCATTCAGGTGGTCTGAGTTTTAGCAGAAAACCGATAAGATGACGAACGCCCCCTCTTCCATTCGGAAGAGGGGGCGTTTTGGTGAAAACCTCTCCGTCACGCCTGCGGCGTGCCACCTCCCCTACCGAGGGGAGGCTTTGGCATACCGCAAAGCTTTCCCTCTTCGCCAGAGGCTCCCCTACAAGGGGAGCTGTCTGCGAAGCAGACTGAGAGGTTGGACAGAGGACGACCTTGCCTTGAGGGAAGAGAGGGAAAGCTTCCGGATGAAGCTCAACCCTTCGCAAACAGCCCCTTCAGCGCCAGCGGCGTCACGATAGAGGACACGACGATGAGCAGGATGACGGCGGTGAAGTAGACGGAGTCCACCACACCGGCCCCGAGGCCCTTCTGGGCCACGATGAGGGCCACCTCGCCGCGGGTCATCATGCCGACGCCCACCTTGAGGGAGTCCGACCAGCTGAACCGGCAGAGCTTAGCAGCCAGACCGCAGCCGATGATCTTGGTGAGCAGGGCCACCACCACGAAGCAGGCACTGAAAAGCAGGATGGTGGGCGTCAGGCCGCTGATGTCGGTCTTGAGGCCGATGCTGGCGAAGAAGACGGGGGAGAAGAGGGTATAGCTGCTGATGTCCACCCGGCGCTCGATGTAGGATGCATCCTCAAGGGAGCAGAGCACGATGCCCGCGATGTAAGCGCCCGTGATGTCGGCGATGCCGAAATACTGCTCGGCGATGTAGGCCATCGCAAAGCAGAAGGCGAGGCTGACGATGGTGATGCGCTGGGTGTGGGGGTTGCGATGGTCCAGCCAGAGCATGGCTTTGTGGATGATGAGGCCGATGACGATGGCGGCCGCGAAGAAGAGGATGGTGTCCATCAGCACCTCCACGAGGCTGGTGTCTGCGCCGCCGCTGGCACCCAGCACACAGGTGAGCACCACGATGCCGATGACATCATCAATGACGGCTGCGCTGACGATGGTGGTGCCGAGGAAACTCTTGAGCTTGCCCAGCTCCTGCAGGGTGGCGACAGTGATGGAGACGCTGGTGGCCGTCATGATGGTGCCGATGAAGAGCGCCCGATAAAACTCCGGGCTGCCCAGCGCCGAGAAGCCGTAGAACAGGCTGTAGAGCAGGGTGCCGCCCGCCAGAGGAACGGCTACGCCCACGCAGGCGATGAGGGTGGCGATGGGACCGGCCCGCATCAGCTCCTGCAGGTTGGTGCCGAGGCCGGTGGTGAACATCAGCAGCACGACGCCTATCTCAGCAAAAATGGCGATGGAGTCGCTGGGCTGCACGAGATTCAGCAGACAGGGACCGATGACAAGACCTGCGATGATCTCGCCCACCACCTGCGGCGCCCGGCATTTGCGGGCGAGCAGCGCGAAGAACTTGGCGCTGATGAGGATGAGGGCGAGATTCCGAAAGATGGAATACATAGGCGATCCTTCCTTTGACGTTAGTAGTCGTTTCGCTCCCCCGTAAGCCCTGCCATGCGCCGCGCACAAAGACAGAAGGGGAGAAGAACACCCTTTATTATAGTCCTCTTTTCGCTGGAATGCAAAGGAGAATCAGTTTGGAAATGGCTAAGGATGCCATATAAAAGAGATATGACGGATATACTGGAAAAACATAAAAAGAATGATGAGGGGGATTTTGCTGTCATGCGCTCAAAAATACGAAAAAAATCCTGAGGGAGGGCTTGACATTTTTTGCGGGGCTTGCTATAATAAGTTGCTGTCTGAACAGACACGCCGCACAGTCCGCGCGACGCCGCGCCGGCTGTGTACCCTTGGCCTCATATTCTTGAGGCCCTTAAGTCCAAAAGGAGGTGCTACAAAATGGCAAAGTACGAAACCATGCTGATTACCAGCGCTGCTCTCGACGAGGAGGCTTCTTCCGCTCTCATCGGTAAGTTCAAGTCCCTGATCGAGGCTAACGGTACCATCGATTCCATCGATGAGTGGGGCAAGCGCCGTCTGGCCTACCCCATCAACGATGAGGAGGAAGGCGTCTACACCGTGATCAACTTCACTGCTGACCCCAGCTTCCCCGCTGAGCTCGACCGTGTGTACAAGATCACTGAGGGCGTTATGCGCAGCCTGATCGTTGCCCACGAGGAGTAATCTTTTCGTGACGAAAAAGGAGTCCGTATTATGTTGAATGTTGTAGCGATCATGGGCCGTCTTGTGGCGGATCCCGAGCTTCGCACCACCCAGAGCGGCACCAATGTGTGCAGCTTCCGCATTGCGTGTGACCGTAACTTTGCCCGTCAGGGCGAGCAGCGTCAGGCCGATTTCATCGACATCGTCGCATGGCGCCAGCAGGCAGAGTTCGTCTCCAAGTATTTCCAGAAGGGCAGTCTGATCGCCATCGAAGGCAGTCTCCAGACCCGCCAGTATCAGGACAAGAACGGAAACAACCGCACCGCTGTGGAGGTCGTGGCAAACAACGTCAACTTTGCTGGCTCCAAATCGAATGGCAGCAATCAGGGCGGCGGCAGCTATCAGAATGCTGCTCCGTCCTACCAGAACGCAGCTCCTGCCCGTCCGGCTGCTGTGGAAGCAGCTCCCAGCTATTCTGCCGGCAATGCAGATGACTTCGCCGTCATCGACGACAGCGACGACCTGCCGTTCTGATTCCCGAACCGGTGTTTTAACCGTAAAAATCCAACAGGAGGTAATAAGCAATGGCTTTTGAAAGAACCGAAGGCTCTCGCCCCGCACGCCCCATGCGTCGCGGCCGCAAGAAGGTTTGCAGCTTCTGTGTCGATCGCATCGACACCATCGATTACAAGGACGTTCCCCGTCTGCGTAAGTACGTCTCTGAGCGTGCAAAGATCATTCCCCGCCGTGTCACCGGCACCTGCGCTTTCCATCAGCGCGCACTGACCGTGGCTATCAAGCGTGCTCGTCACGTTGCTCTGATGCCCTACGTCAGCGACTAATCTGAGATAATCAACCCAATCAAAATAATCAGCAATCAGCAAAGCGCCCTCACCGATGACAAGGTGAGAGCGCTTTTTGTTTGTCATTCAGGGGCATAGAAAAGAGCTTCGGGAAATCCCGAAGCTCTTTTCGCTTGATAAGTTACAGAGTCTTGCAGAACTCTTTCAGGTAGGCGCGGAACGCCTCGCCGATCTCGGGGTGCTGCAGGGCCAGCTCCACCTGTGCCTCAGCGACTTTGAGCTTGTTGCCCATGTCGTAGTGCTTGCCGGTGAACTCCACAGCCGTCATACCGCCGTAGTTGCGGGCATACTCGGCCATGGCGTCGGTCAGCTGGATCTCGCCGCCGGCACCGGGCTTGGTCCTGGCGAGGATGTCATAGATCTCCGGGGTCAGCAGCACACGGCCCAGAATGGAGTAGTTGCTGAACTCCTGACCCTTCTTGGGCTTCTCGATCATGTCGTCCACAAAGAAGTAGTTGTCGTGGATGGGGGTGGTCTTGAGGCTGCAATAACGGCTTACGTCAGCCCAAGGCACGGCGGACACACCGGCAGCCGGGCGGCCAAACTCTTCGTAGGCACGGATGAGCTGAGCGCAGACCGGGTCCTCGCCCCAGATGACGTCGTCACCGTAGATGACCACGAAGGGGTCGTCGCCGGTGAAGGGCTTAGCCATGCTGACAGCGTGGCCGAGGCCGAGGGTCTGCTGCTGGCGGACGAAGAAGATGTTGGCCAGATTGGAAATGCCGAGGCACTCTTCCAGCATCTTCTCCTTGCCGGGAGCAGCAAGTTTTGCTTCCAGCTCGGGGCTGCGGTCAAAGTGGTCCTGGATGATGTCCTGATTGCGGCTCACGATGATAAGGATGTCGGTGATGCCGGAACGGACAGCCTCCTCCACCAGATACTGGATGGCGGGTTTGTCCACGAGGGGGAGCATTCCTTTGGGCATCGCCTTGGTGGCGGGCAGCACGCGGGTGCCAAGACCAGCGGCGGGGATGACTGCCTTGGTGACTTTTTTCATGGTTCAAACTCCTTCACATTTATAGCAATTCAACTTTTTAATGCAACAGCAACAGCGTTGAATTGCATATCGCAAATATGCTGTTTGGATATTGCACTAATTTCTTGACTTGCGATAGATTCACGGCTGGGTGTATCAGCCATAGAAAGCGTTGAGGATGGCCTGCAGATCCGGGCCGAGCAGCAGGGTGAACGCACTGCCGCAGACACTCAGGAGCAGGACACAGAGAAAGACCGCGCCGAAGCTGACGCCGCCCTGGGCGCGGAGCACGGCCTGACGCTGCTGGGCATCGGGGAACTCAGACTGGATGCGGCGGATGTGGTCGGCGGCGCTCTTGCGGTAGAGCCACTTGCCGTACATACCGCGCACCAGCATCAGCACGAAGCTGAGGACAGAGCAGACGCGGGCAAATACCGTCAGAGCTGAAGCGCTCATGGCCGGGGCGAGGGCGCTGCCGGAGAGCTGCAGCATCTCGATAAAGGTGGGCGCTGCCAGCAGAAGTTCAGCGGCCAGAAAGCCAAAGGCCGGCTTCCACGCCTTGCGGTAGAAGAAGTAGAAGGGACCGAACAGCAGAGCCGAAAAGCTCATGGATACTTTGCTCTTCTGGAGCTGCATCCGGCTGTAAGCGGCGAGGTAAGCGGGAGCGGCGGGGCCGATATAGTCCAGCCAGTCCTGACGGTCGATGCCGTCCATCTTGGCCTCTTTGCCGAAGGCGTCCTCAAAAAACTCCTTCTCAGGGTCAGCGGAAGTGTCGAACTGACGGTACATCTGGGAGTAGTCGAAAGTCTCTTCATCGCTGCCGCGGGAAGAAGGAGGCTCCTGCCCCTCGGGGGGCAGCACAGCACCGCAGCAGCGGCACGTTTCCTCGTCCCGCAGGGTGCGCTCGCCGCAGGACGGACAGGTGCGGAGCTGGCTCTCCTCGTAGGGGAACTTCCACTCGTAGCCGGCGGCGTGGGCGGGGCGGTGGATGCACTGGCCCAGCTTCTCGTAGCAGACGCGGTGATAAGGCGCGCCGCAGTCGGGGCAGACCACGATGTCATCCTGAAGTGTGAGGGGCTTGCCGCAGCCCTCACACGGACAGCCATAGTATTTTGGCATAACATCCTCCAATGAATATGGTAGTTTATCAGTATTATACACTTAAAATGCGGAAAAGAAAAGGCGAAAATCTTCAAATTTCCAGCACAATGGTATTTTTTCCTCTTTACTTTATCATGGATTCTGGGTATACTAATGAAGTATCTGTGTATAAACTGTATCTTTTAGGAGTAAATCTCTCCGTCATTGGCCGAGTCCTCGGGCAGGCTTTCCTTCGTACAACCTCTCCGTCACGCCTACGGCGTTCCACCTCCCCTGGTAGGGGAGGCTTTGGCAGTCCCCGCAAAGTGAACGGTTTCGCCAGAGGCTCCCCTACTAGGGGAGCTGTCGAGCGTCAGCGAGACTGAGAGGTTGTACTAAGACGGGCCTGCCCGTGTGCGTGGCTGATGATGAAGAGGCTGCTCCTGTTCTTTGAGACGAGAGGAATAAAACGATGATCACCACTGATGAACTGAAAGTACAGCTGGCTGAATACCACACCGCTGTAAAGGACTTGGAGGAGGCGCTGGCCATCGACGCTTCCCGCAAGCGCGTGCAGGAGCTGGAGCACACCATGTCCCGCCCCGGCTTCTACGACGACGCTGAGCTGAGCAAGAAGGTCTTCGACGAGGTGGGCGACCTGAAGGGCAAGCTGAACCGCTTCGAGAAGCTGCAGGGCCTGTACGATGACGCAGAGACCATGCTGGTCATGCTGGACGAGGAGTACGACCCCGAGATGGTGCCGGAGGCCGAAGAGGCCGTCAACGCCGTGGGCAAGGCTGTGGACGAGCTGCAGCTGATGACCATGCTGAACGGTGAGTACGACCACAGCAACGCCATCCTGACCTTCCACGCAGGCACCGGTGGCACCGAGGCACAGGACTGGGCCGAGATGCTCTACCGTATGTACAACAAATGGGCGCAGGCTCACGGCATGACCGTCGAGGTCCTGGATTATCAGGACGGCGACGAGGCCGGCATGAAGAGTGCTTCCATGATGGTCAAGGGTGCCAACGCCTACGGCCTGCTCAAGAGCGAGAACGGCGTCCACCGTCTGGTGCGAGTCTCTCCCTTTGACGCCAACGCCCGCCGTCAGACCAGCTTTGCTTCGCTGGAAGTCATGCCCGAGCTGGACAACACCATCCAGGTGGACATCCGCCCCGAGGACATCGAGATGCAGGTCTACCGCTCCTCCGGTGCCGGCGGCCAGCACATCAACAAGACTTCTTCCGCTGTCCGACTCATCCATAAGCCCACCGGCATCGTGGTCAGCTGCCAGACCCAGCGCAGCCAGTTCCAGAACCGCGACTACGCGATGGAAATGCTGAAGGCAAAGCTGTACCAGATCGCCAAGCAGCAGCACATGGATAAGATCGACGACATCAAGGGCGTCCAGAACGAGATCGCATGGGGCCACCAGATCCGCTCCTACGTCTTTATGCCCTACACCATGGTCAAGGACCACCGCACCAACTACGAGACCGGCAACGTGGACGCTGTCATGGACGGCGACCTCGACGGCTTCATCTTCGCTTACCTCAAGGCTGCAAGCCGTGGTGAGCTGCAGGATGCCTGAAATCAGAGCATAACAAAAACGTCTGTACTTCGTTTTGGAGGTACAGACGTTTTTCTTTTTATTCGAGGTCGCCAAGTATCCCCGGCCAGAGGGCTTCCTCCTGCCGCATAGCGACGAAGCAGCAGTCGAGGTACATCTTGTTCACAGCAGCGACGATGGTACCGCGCAGCAGACGCTTTTCGTCGGCGGCATCCGGGTCGAGGCCGCAGATGGTGCGGCTGGCACCGAAAATGTAGGGCAGGCAGTTCTCCACCTCGTCGCAGAAGTAGTCGTAGGCTTCGGCGGCGGTGCAGTGAGCCCGCTGCATCTGGAACAGGGCGTCGATGTTTTCCAGCGAGAGGACATTTTTAGACAATACGATATAGATGAGAGAAGCCAGCTGTTCGCGGGAATACTTCTTTTTGACGGGGTGGGAGATGACTCCTTTCTTGACGTAGTTGCTCACCATGGAGGGGGTGAGCTCCACCCCGGGGAAGCCCCGGAAGCAGCTGTTGACGAGCTGCACGGTCTGGTCGAGATACAGCCCCACGGAGGGCAGCTCCCGGTAGCGCGGCAGGGAAAACCCGGCGGCGCAGGCCGTGACACGGCGTTTCATTTCCTGATTCATGGTGGTAGTATATCGCATTTTTGAGTCGGGGTCAACCGTTTATGAAAACGACGTTAACAATTTTACAAATTGCTTGACAGGTTTTTGAAAAACTGATATAGTGGACTCGCAGAACGTAAAAAATGCGGCGGACATCCGCCGGAATGGAGATAGATGAGATGAAACGAATCGTTGTGGACTCTTCTGCCAGCCTGTATCAGATGGACGGCATTGATTTTGCTGCTGTGCCTCTGAAGATCGTGACCGACGAGAGGGAATACCTCGACGACGGCACGCTGGACGCCGTGGAAATGGCGACTGCCCTGCGCACCTATAAGGGCAAGACCAGCACCTCCTGCCCCAACATCGGCGACTGGTTGGAGGCTTATGAGGGCGCAGATGAAATTTATGCCATCACCATCACCGGCACCCTGTCGGGCAGCTGCAACGCCGCCCAGCTGGCCGCAGAAGAGTATCAGGCAGAGCACCCGGGTGCTCATGTCTTTGTGCTGGATAGCCTGTCTGCCGGCCCGGAACTGGTGCTGCTGGCAGAGCACATCCGCGACCTGCTGGCCGAGGGGATGGCGTTTGACGACGTGTGCGAAGAGATGCTGCGCTACCGTCACCACACCCATCTGCTGTTCTCGCTGGAGTCGCTGGCGAATCTGGCCCGGAATGGCCGGGTGAAGCCCGCTGTGGCTGCTGTGGCGCGGATGCTCAACATCCGGGTCATCGGCAAGGCCAGCGATGTGGGCGAACTGGACGTCCTCTGCAAGACCCGCGGCGAGCACGGCGCTCTCGAGCGCATCGTGCTGGAGCTCAAAGGCCACGGCTACACGAACGGCAAGGTCATCATTGCCCACTGCGGCAACCCCGCCGCCGCCGAGCGCCTGATGCACATGGTGCGGGCTGTCTTCGAGGGCGCACAGGTGCGGGTGACCGAGTGCGGCGGCCTGTGCAGCTACTACGCCGAGCTGGGCGGCCTCATGGTGGGCTTCGAGGACGCGGACGCCTGAGCTTGAAATCTCCGCATCTCTGCGCTATACTATTCCCATAAAAATGCTGCCGAAAGGCAGCGGGGGAGGCGCAGATGTTCTTTCGGCTTCCGGTCGTACGGTTCTTCAATCGTGTCATCAACAGGGCCACGGTCACAGTGGCCCTTGTTTTGCTGCAGATCGGCTGGCTGCTCTGGGCCTTCTTCTCCCTCACCGCCGGAAAGGTGTGGGTGAATGCGGGGCTGAACGTCCTCAGCCTCTTCATCACCCTCTACCTCGTGCGGAAGGACGAGAACAGCGACTATAAGATCATCTGGCTTGTCCTCATCGGCATGATGCCGCTGCTGGGCGGTGCGCTCTATCTGGCCTTCGGCAACAAGGCCCCCGCCAAGCGGATGCGCCAGCGGATGCAGGCGGTGGAGCGCCAGCACACCGCCGACCTCGCCCAGCAGCCGGGCCAGACCGACGCCCTCGACCCCGCCAGCAGGGGACTGAGCCGGTATGTTTCGGAGTACGGGCCGTACCCCGCATGGAAAAACTCCACGGCAAAATATTACCCCTGCGGTGAGGCCATGTACCCTGACCTGCTGGCCGACCTCGAAAAGGCAGAGCGGTTCATCTTCCTCGAGTTCTTCATCGTCCGCACCGGCAAGATGTGGAAGGGGGTAGAGGACATCCTCGTCCGCAAGGCGGCGCAGGGGGTGGATGTCCGGCTCATCTACGACGATTTCGGCAGTCTGCTGGGTCTGCCGTCCGATTTCGTGGTGCAGATGGAGCGGGCGCATATCCGCTGCATCCCGTTCAACCCGGTGGTGCCGCTGGTGTCGCTGGTCATGAATCACCGCGACCACCGGAAGATCGTGGTCGTGGACGGAAATACAGCCTATACGGGCGGCATCAATCTGGCCGACGAGTATATCAATGAAGAAGAGCGGTTCGGCTACTGGAAGGACGCAGCCCTCCGCACCGAGGGCGCGGCGGTCTGGAACTTTACGGTGATGTTCCTTGACCACTGGAACGCCTTCCGCCCCAGCGAGGAGGACTATGCGCCCTTTATGCCTCAGGCTGTGTCCCTGCCCGCCCAGTCGGACGGAGTGATACAGCCCTACGGGGACAGCCCGCTGGACGAAGAGGCTCTGGCCGAGACGGTCTACCTGAATATCATCAATCAGGCCCAGCGGTATGTCTATATCTATACGCCCTACTTCGCGGTGGGCGAGACCATGCTGGAAGCCCTCAAGGCGGCGGCAAAGCGGGGCGTGGACGTCCGGCTGGTGCTGCCGGGCATCCCGGACAAGAAGCTCATCTTCCGGCTGACCCGCTCCTATTATGTGCCGCTGCTCCGGGCGGGGGTGCGCATCTACGAGTTCACGCCCGGCTTCCTCCACGCCAAGTGCTACGTCAGCGATGACCGCGCCGCCGTGGTGGGCAGCATCAACATGGATTACCGCAGCCTCTTCCTCCACTTTGAGTGCGGGGCGCTGCTGCTCTATAACAGTCAGGTCATTGCTCTGCGGGACGATGTGCTTCGCACCCTGCCGGAGTGCCGGGAAGTGCAGCTGGCCGACTGCCGCACCTCGCTGGCCGGGACGCTGCTGGACAGTGTGCTCCGCCTGCTGAGCCCGCTGATGTGAGCGATACTGCGGTAGAATAAGTGGCGAAGTTCCATAAATTAAATGATATATCGTTCAATATTGATTGTTTGCCAACCTGGCAAAGTTCTCCTGATTGGCAAACTACCTACTTTGCCAGCAAGCCTTAAGTTTGCCAACGTGGCAAAGTTTGATTTGTGACGATAACACGCTGGTATTTTGAAACTTTGCCAGATAACACGTCGGTCTCAGAGCACAGTTGTAAATTTTCTGCGTGGTGCTTGACTTTTGCAGGGAATCGCATATAATAAAGATGGTAAATGTGGAAGTCAATATGTCATTGGCACACCCAAAAGGAAAAGACCCCCTCCCGGAGCTGCTATCTCCGAAAGGGGGTCCTTTTTAGTGCTTACGGCCCTTCAGCCATCCGTCAAGCCACTTACAAATGCAACGGCGACGACCGCCGCCAGTGGCGGAAACAGGGAGGAGCTGTTGGGGCCGCGGCCAGCAGGATGCGAGCGGCAGCGAAGCAGACGCTGGGAGCCGCAACCCGGGTTCCTTTAATAAAACTGGGCGGGGTAGGCCGCAGGACAAGTATAACACAGTTTCCAACAAAAAGATACATAAATAAATAGACTCCTGTCGGGCTATACTACTCCCAAAGAGATGAAAGGGAGCGTAACGCTTATGACACAGAGACAAAAAGCTCTTCTGAGCTGTGCCGTGGCGGCGGCACTGCTGCTGTCCGGCTGCCGCAAAGGCAACAGCGATTCCGGCAGCATGAGCAGTTCGAACGCCATGTCCGGCTCGTCCGGCAGCGCCAGCACCACCCAGACCGGCGGCTGGAAGACCGGCCTCGGCATCCTGACCGAGGCTTCCGATGAGGCCCGCACCGGCACCATCCATACCATCGCTGCCGCCGTCCTGCTGGACGGGGACGGCAAGCTGGCCGACGTGATGCTGGATGAGCTGGAAGTGGAAGTTACCGCCGACGGCAAAGGCGTCGTCACCATGCCCACCGACTACCGCACCAAGCGCCAGAAAGGGGACGACTACCCGCTGGCGGCGGCATCTTCGCTGAAAAAGGGCTGGGCCGAGCAGGCCGATGACTTCGCCGACTACCTCACCGGCATGACGCCGGAACAGGCATCCATGCTGGAAACGGATAAGGACGGCAAGGCTGTGGACGCCGACCTGCTGTCCGGCTGCACCATCCGGGTGGATAAGTACCGCGACGCCGTGGCGAAAGCCTGCACGAATGCGTCCGCCCTCGGCGCGGCAAAGGGCGACCGGGTGAGCCTCGGCGTGGAGGCGGAGAATGCCTCTTCGGACATCACCGCCACCGACGACAAGGATGTGAACGCAGAAGTTGACCTTACCGTCGTGGCCCTGACGCTGGATGCCGATGGCCGTGTGACCAGCGCCATCGGCGACATGGCAGAGCCTGCGCTGACCATCGCGGCAGACGGCGGCGTCACCGCCCCGGACACCGTCCGCTCCAAGCTTGAGCTGGGCGACAGCTACGGGATGCGGAACGCATCCAGCCTCGGCAAGGAGTGGTACGAGCACAGCGAGGGCTATTGCAGCTACCTCAAGGGCAAGACTGAGAAAGAGGTGGCGGACATCCCCGCCGACGGCTCGGACGCCGACCTCGCGGCCCTCTGCACCATCTCCATCGACGCCCTGCAAAAGGCCGCAGGGGATGCGTTTGAGAATGCGTCATTATAAATTGAACGGAAAGTCTGACCGTCACCGTGAGGTGGCGGTTTTTTTGCGTCTTTCGCTCATGGGTAGCCTCACCTTTGTCCAACCTCTCCGTCATTGCTGCGCAATGCCACCTCTCCTTGTAGGAGAGGCCTTGGCATACCGTAAAGCTTCACCTCTTCGCCAGAGGCTCCCCTACAAGGGGAGCTGGCGCGAAGCGCCTGAGAGGTTGTACGAAGGAGAGCCTGACCGTGAGCTGCAGCGATGACGGAGAGATTTAGCAAAGACGGGCCTGCCCGTGAGCCTCTGGGAGCCTTTTCACCCCCAAACCTGCGCGAAAGGGCCTGAAATCTGCATGAATCGCACTTGCCCGGGGGGGGGGTATGGTATAATAAAATCACCGAGACACACCCCACGATTGGAGGTAGCGACAATGAAAACTGCAAAACGACTCCTTGCCTTTGCCCTCGCGGGCGTGATGGCGCTGGCCCTGCTCACCGGCTGCGGCGATAAGCCGGGCGATAAGCCGGAGGACACCCTCCGGGCCGAGGCTCTGGCAGACATCATAAATACGCGGTATGGTAAGAACATCACCTGCGAGGCCGACCCGCAGCTGAGTGAGGCGGCGGAGAGGTACACACAGGTGAGCTCTGGGGAGGGAACTCTTCTCATTAACAAATTGAAGCGGGGCAATTACCACTCTTCCGGTTCTGAGCCTCGCAAAGCTCTCTTGGATACCATCGGCATCGCCCCCGGCACCGCCAACAAACAGGTCATCTTCTACTCTGGAGCGGACAGAGGCTCGGACGACCCCGTCAAGCAGGCCATCGACCTCTGTGGCGACTACAGACCGGTACTGCCGGAACCGAATGAGAAGAATTGGACCACTATCAGCTTCCTCGCATCCAGCTACCGGGTCGGCTTCGGAAGGTGGAAGGATGAGAATGGCAAACCCAGGCTCTTCGTCATCATGGTAGGCGACATCCCAGAGAGAAGCTGACGCTCCTGCGGCGGGAAGATAAGAAAAACGGACAGCATCCCCCTCGGAGAGACTCCCCGAGGGGGATTTTTGCGCCTTGCGGAGCGCCCTGTCCTTTGTACAAATACACCGAAAACCCGATCGGAAAGGGGCGGTCTGCGGGCAAAACGCGAAAAAATCGGTTTTCCTCTTGCCAAACGGGGCAAAACGCGCTATTCTATAGTCACAGTTTAACAATTTAGCATGGTAAAGCGGTAAAACGAAGCGCCGCTTCTAAAGGAGAAATTTGTATATGAAACGTCTGGTATCTGCTTTTCTGGCCGGTGCGATGGCACTGAGCCTTGCCGCCTGCGGCGGTTCTGCATCCACTTCCACGGCTGCTTCTTCTGCCGCCGCCTCTGCCGCCCCGGCAAGCTCCGTGGCCGCTGACAACGACCTGGCTCACATCCAGTCCAACGGCAAGATGGTCATCGGCTACACCGTGTATGAGCCGATGAACTACACCGACGCCGACGGCAACTTCACCGGTTTCGATACCGAGCTGGCCACCGCTGTCTGTGAGAAGCTGGGTGTCGAGCCGGAGTTCGTGGAGATCAACTGGGACACCAAGGAGACCGAGCTGGCTGCAAAGAGCATCGACTGCATCTGGAACGGCCTGACCCTCACCGATGACCGCGAGGAGAACATGGCCTGCACCAAGCCCTACGTCAAGAACGCCCAGGTCGTCGTGGTGAAGGACGGCACCGACTACACCTCCACCGCCGACCTCATCGGCAAGACCGTGGTGGCCGAGGCCGGCTCTGCCGGTGAGACCACCATCACCGAGAACGCCGACCTGTCTCAGGCTGATTTCATCTCCAAGGCTGTTCAGACCGACTGCCTGATGGAAGTCGCCGCTGGCACTGCTGACGCCGCCGTCCTCGACCTGACTCTGGCTTCTGCCATGATCGGCGAGGGTACCGACTACGCAAACCTCAAGATGGTGGATGAGCTGAACGTCGAGGAGTACGGCGTGGCCTTCCGCAAGGACAGCGACGTGGCCGAGGCTGTGGACAATGCATACGACGAGCTGAAGGCTGACGGCACCATGCAGACTCTGGCCGACAAGTACGGCCTGACTCTGGCTGAGTAACTTACATTATAAACGGATAGGTGTAGTGATTCTGTGACTGTGATTTTGGAGCGTCTGACCGGCGCATTCGCGCTCAACTGTGAGCTGTTCTTTCTGACCTTGCTGTTTTCGCTGCCGCTGGGCCTTGTGGTGGCCTTTGGCTCCATGAGCCGGTGCGCACCGCTGCGGGGCGTCGTCAAGACCTTCGTGTGGGTCATCCGCGGTACGCCGCTGATGCTCCAGATCATCGTCATCTACCTTGGCCCCGGCCTGCTGGGTATGACCAACCCCTGGCCCTCCGGCTCTTCGGGCCGTCTGGTGGCGGCGGTGGTGGCTTTCGCCATCAACTACGCCTGCTACTTCTCTGAGATTTACCGCGGCGGCATCGAGGCTGTGCCGAAAGGCCAGACCGAGGCCGGTCAGGTGCTTGGCATGACCAAGAGCCAGATCTTTTTCAAGGTCACGCTCCTGCAGGTCGTCAAGCGCATCCTGCCCCCGATGGGCAACGAGGTCATCACGCTGGTGAAGGATACCTCGCTGGCGAACGTCATCGCCAACAAGGAGATCATCATGATGGCGAAGGAGTACAGCGCCAAGGGCCTTATCTGGCCGCTGTTCTCCACCGCGATCTTCTTCCTCGTCTTTGTCGGCGCACTCACCCTGCTGCTGGACTGGGCCGAGAAAAAGATGGACTATTTCCGCTGCTAAGGAGGATACTGAATTATGGCATTACTCGAAGCCTCTGGCATCGGGAAGAATTTCGGCGAGACGAAAGTTCTCAAGGACATCTCGCTCACACTGGAACAGGGCGAGGCGCTGGCGATCATCGGCTCGTCCGGCTCGGGCAAGACGACGCTGCTGCGCTGCCTGAACTTCCTTGAGCGTCCCGACACCGGCGTCATCAGGGTGAACGGCGAGACCATGTGGGACGCCGCCGACCCTGCCACCCAGCGGGAGAGCGAGGTGCGGAAAAAGCGCCTCCACTTCGGCCTCGTGTTCCAGAACTTCAACCTCTTCCCCCAGTACACCGCGCTGGAAAACGTGATGCTGGCGGGGGAGCTTCTGGCAAAGGAGCAGCCCGACTACAAGGCCAACAAAAAGGCCATCCACGCCCAGCTGGAAGCACAGGCCCGTGACCTGCTGGCCCAGATGGGCCTGTCGGAGCGGGCGGGACACTATCCCCACCAGCTCTCCGGCGGTCAGCAGCAGCGGGTGGCCATCGCCCGCGCACTGGCGCTCCACCCGGACATCCTCTGCTTCGATGAGCCCACCAGCGCCCTTGACCCGGAGCTGACCGGCGAAGTCCTCCGTGTCCTGCGGGATCTCGCCGACCGAAAGACCACCATGATCATCGTCACCCATGAGATGCACTTTGCCCGCGACGTGGCCGACCGCATCCTGTTCATGGACGGCGGCGTCGTGGTGGAGGAAGGTCCGGCCCGCCAGCTCATCGACCACCCCCAGGAGGAGCGCACCAAGCAGTTTTTGGCGCACTACTCTGAATAAGACAGGCTATGGCCCTCCCCGCTCGGGAGGGCTTTTTTGCGTATGCGGCGCATGGTCAGGCTGTCCTTCGTACAACCTCTCAGGCGCTTCGCGCCAGCTCCCCTAGTAGGGGAGCCTCTGGCGAAGAGGACAGGCCTCCGGGTAAAGGCGAAACTTTCCGGTATGCCAAGGCCTCCCCTCGTTAGGAGCAACAACGACGACCGCCGCCAGCGGCGGAAACAGGGAGTCGCTGTTGGGGCCGCGGCCAGCAGGATGCGAGGCCCGCACCAAGGGCCGAAGCAGATGCTGGGAGCCGCAACCCGGGCAGTGGCACGTCGTAGGCGTGACGGAGAGGTTTAGCTCCTTTTGTGCCACTCACGCCGAAAACACCACGATTCGCGCAGTTTTTATTTACATCATCCGGCTTTTTTGGTAAACTTGTACCAGAAAAGACTGATTCTTCAAAAGACGAACAGACCAAAGGAGGACAGACTATGAGACTGAAGAGCGCACTCCGGCAGGGCGTGGCCGCCGCCGTCATCGCGGGCATCGTGGTGAGCTCCGGCATCCCGGCCTATGCGAAAACATGGGACATCGCCGACGGCGACATTACGGTCAAAGGTGCGAGCGATGAAAGCGGAAACTATAACAATGTCAAGCAGGGTGAAAAGGATTTCGAGAAGGATGAGGGGGAGACCGTCATCACCGGCGAGTCGAAGGAGCATACCGTCACCATCGACACCTCCGAGGGCAACGTGGACGTCACCTTCGACGACCTGAAAATTGACGTCAGCGGCAAGAAGGAGGGGGACGGCAGCGATGACAGCCCAGTCGATGCGGGCAAAGCCGCCGTCACCGTGCAGGGTGACCACGATGCCGCCATCGAGCTGGACGGCGCCAACGAGCTGAAGAGCGGCAGCCACAATGCGGGCCTCGAGAAGAATGGCCATGAGTCGAAAGGCACTCTGACCATCAAGGACGACAACGACACCAAAGGCTCCCTCACAGCCAAGGGCGGCGGCGACGGCGGCGCAGGCATCGGCGGCGGCTACGAAAGCGGTGCCGGAAACATCGAGATCACCGGCGGCACGGTAGAAGCCGTGGGCGGTGAGGGTGCTGCCGGTATCGGCGGCGGTGTGTACGGCCCGGGCCGCGACATCGAGATTTCCGGCGGCAAGGTGTCGGCCACGGGCGGCAGCTACAGCGGCCCTGAAGAAGACCCCCGCCCCGGCGCGGCAGGCATCGGCGACGGCGCGGGTGCGTGGTCTGAGATAGACCCGGATGCGCCGCCCAGCAATCCCAATCACATCTATATCTCCGGCGACGCTGAGGTGGAGGCCAAGGCAGGCGCAAGCACCGGCGGCGAAACTGCGGCCATCGGCGGCGGCCTCGTCGGCGAGATCCCCAATGACGCCCTCTCCGACGACGACCACAAGGTGACGGGCGGTAGTCTGACCCGCTACGACCCCGACGGGAAGAAGATGGAGGACTACAGCTACGACCGGCGGACGCCCTCCCAGCCGGAGCAGCCGGACAAGCCAGAGCAGCCGGACAAGCCGGAACAGCCCGATGATACCGAGAACGACGAGGACGACGCTCCAAGCGTGCAGGCCGGCGTGGTGCCGGACCGTGTGAAGCAGATGTACGAGACCGTCGGCGTGATCACCCATCTGGATGGCACACAGGAGCTTGGTAATGTGGCCACGGCGGAGTATGACCCGGTCAACAAGGTCCTGAGCTTCGATGCCCACAGCACACTCTTTCGGATGACAGGCGACTCGCTGCGGGAGCTTGCAAAGGAGGTCCATGAGCTTCGCATCCGGTTCCTTGATGGGGAAGGGCGGGAGATGGAGGCCGTCATTCCGCTGGCCCGGATCAAAGATCTGGTCGGCGTGAATGGCGCATTCGAACTCGAGCTGTCCCATGAAGGGCTTTCTCGATTCCATGTTGTCGGGCAGACGGGATATGATAGAAAAACATTCTCGGATGAGACCGCCCTGCGCCAAAGCGGCAAGGAACTGATCCTCGTGTACCGCGTTGGCGATGAGGAGCAGAAAGCGCAGGAGGCTGCCCGGGTGGAGGAGGCGATCGCCCGCCGCAAGCAGGAGAAAAAGCAATGGGGAACGGTCCTCTCCGGTCGAGAAAGCAGCTCCCTGAGCGGACTGCCCGGGCTGACTCAGCCGGGAACGGGTGCCGTCGGTGACCTCAGCGGGCTGACGACTCTCTCGCCGGACAGCCTTACCACGGCCCAGCAGCCGAAGCAGCCCGCCTCCGACCCGACGGTGTGGAAGACATTTACCAGTAACATCGTGAAGCTCGTGGGCGGGAAGCAGGACAGCAAGAAGGACGACCCGGCCCCCTCCGTCGGTGACCTCAGCGGGCCGACGACTCTCTCGCCGGACAGCCTCACCACGGTCCAGCAGCCGGAAATAAGCACCCAGCAGCCGGAGACAAGCACCCAGCAGCCGGAGACAAGCACCCAGCAGCCGGAAACAGGCGGATGGGTAACGGACAGTCAGGGTGACTGGGTGTGGAATCCGGGCAAGGATGACAGTCAGCCGCCGGATTTGAGAGGAGATTGGGAGACGAGAAAATGGATAAGGGACAGTCAGCCGCCGGATTTGAGAGGAAATTGGGAGACAAGAAAATGGATAGGGAGCAGCGACGATAATTTGTGGGGTGGGATCCCTTTTATGACTCCGCATATTATGACTCTGCATGGGATTTCGATTATGAAGGTTGAGAGCGTGGGCTGAGAGGGAGTGCAGCAGGAGGGCCCTGCGCAGGGGCAGCCCTGCCGCCCCCTGCGCACAATCACCAAAAACCACCGATAGAAAATAGCAATGTTGTACGAAGAAATCTGCTCCAAACCCCTTGCAAAATCACGATGAGCTGAGTATAATACCACTCATAAAACGCAAAACGTCCTGCCCCTCGTCCGGCAGGGCGTTTTTGTCGGTAAAGATCCGGCAAAGAAATGTTAAGTGACCGCCCGGGGAGGGGCTTTGTATGACAAAAGACATGACACAGGGCAGCCCGCTCAAGCTCATCCTTGCCTTTGCGGTGCCGCTGATGCTGGGCAGTCTGTTCCAGCAGTTCTACAATCTGGCGGATACCATCATCGTGGGCCGCTTCGTGGGCGTGGATGCGCTGGCGGCGGTGGGCAGCGTGGGCGGCCTGAACTATCTGGTGCTGGGCTTCGTCAACGGCATCGCCTGCGGCTTCTCCATCCCCATCTCGTGGACCTTCGGCGCGAAGGACTACAGAGAGATGCGGCGCTACACCGCCAATACCGTCTGGCTGAGCCTCTTTTTCGCCGTCGTGCTCACGGTGGTGACGGTGGCCCTGACCCGGGCGGTGCTGGTCTGGACCAACACCCCCGACAACATCATCGACATCGCGGACATCTACATCCGCACCATCTTCTGGGGCATCCCCTTCACCCTGCTGTACAACGTCACCAGCGCCCTCATGCGCGCGCTGGGCGACAGCAAGCGGCCTCTCTATTTCCTGCTGGTGGCCAGCGTGCTGAACATCGGCCTCGACCTGCTCTGTATCCTCATCTTCCGGATGGGGGCGTTCGGTGCGGCCTTCGCCACCGTGTTCAGTCAGGCGGTGGCGGGCATCGGCAGTCTCATCTACATCGGCCACCACTACCCGGAGCTGAAATGGAGCAGGGAAGAGGGCCGTCTGAGCGCCAGCCACTGCCTCAAGCTCTGCAACATGGGCATCCCTATGGGCCTGCAGTGCAGCATCACCGCCATCGGCAGCGTCGTGCTGCAGGGCGCGGTGAACGGTCTGGGCAGCAGCATCGTGGCCGCGCAGACCGCAGGCAGCAAGGCCGCCCAGTTCCTCTCGGTGCCGCTGGAGAGCATCGGCACCGCCATGACCACCTACGCCAGCCAGAATATGGGCGCTCACGACCTCAAGCGTGTGGACCGGGGCGTCAATACTGCGCTGGGCATTGGCTGCGTCTACAGCGTGGCATCCTTCCTCATCCTGCGTGTGCTGGATGTGCCGCTTATCAGCCTCTTCCTCGAGAGCAGCGAGGTGGAGATCATGGCGAATGCCCGCAGCTTCATCTTCTGGAACAGCGTGTTCTACATCCCGCTGGCCGTCCTCATCATCTACCGCTACACCATCCAGGGCCTGGGCTATTCCGGCCTTGCCATGTTCGCGGGCGTGGCCGAGATGGTCGCCCGTGCCATGGTGGGCTTCTGGTTCGTGCCGCTCTGGGGCTACTTTGCGGCCTGCATCGCCAACCCTGTGGCATGGTTCTTTGCCTGCTTCTTCCTCATCCCGGCGTACTTTGCAGTGCGCAATCGGCTGATGAAAGAAAATGCATATGGGGTGGGGGATTAACCCTCGCCTACAGCTCCCCTTCGGGGGAGCTTTTGTTGTATTTACAAATCCCCCCAAAACCGCTATACTATATATAGTTGTGTCAAAACGAGGAGGCGGGACGATGGAGCAGGAGCTGGAACGGCTGGAAGGCACGGTAGAGGACATCATCTACCTGAACGAGGACAACGGCTACACCGTGTTCGAGGTGTCGGGCGGCGGTGTCGTCACCGTTGTGTGCGGCGTGGTGGGAGAGCTCCACGCCGGTGAGAGCGTCGTCTGCCGGGGCAGGTACGAGAACCACGCCACCTATGGCCGACAGTTCCACGCACAGGAGTGCGAGACGGATATGCCCAAAGACCTCGAGGCCGTCTACGCCTTCCTCGCCAGCCGGTCGCTGCCCTACATCGGGGCTCGGACGGCGGATAAGATCATTGACAAATTCGGCGCGGCGGCGCTGGAAGTTATCGCCAACGACCCCGCCCAGCTCACCCTCATCCCGGGCATCTCGGCGGACAAGGCCGACCGCATCCAGCAGGAGTTCAAGCGGATGTTCGGAATGCGGGAGCTCATCGCCTATCTGGCTCAGTTCGAGATCAGTCCCCGCCGGGCGATGGAGGTCTTCCGCACCTTCGGGTCGGGGGCCATGCAGGCTATCCAGCAGAACCCCTACCTGCTCTGCGGGGAGCCGCTGCAGCTGGACTTCCGCCATGCCGACAGCATCGCCCAGTATTACCAGATGGCAGGGGACTGCGCCCAACGGCTGGAAGCCGCCCTTCTGCGCACCCTGCGCCACAACGCAGGCAACGGCCACACCTGTCTGCCCCGGGCGCAGCTGCTGGAAACGGCGTCGAACTTCATCCACCAGCCCCCCGAAAAGCTGGCGGCGGCGCTGGACAGCTGCATCCAGACCGGGAAACTGGCGGTGCGGATGTTCGACGGCACACCGTATATTTATCTGCCGGATCTGCTGGCCGCAGAGCAGGACATCGCCGACCGTCTGGCCATGCTGACCAGGCGCGGGAAGCAGACGGCCCGAAACCTCGACAAGAACATCCAAATACTGGAACTGGCGCAGGGCTTTGCTTACGCGCCGCTCCAAAAGGAAGCCATCCGTAAGGCCATGACCGAGAACTGCCTTGTCCTCACCGGCGGCCCCGGCACCGGCAAGACCACCACGGTCAACGCCATCCTGCAGCTGCTCGAGAACGAGGCCGAACGGGTAGCCCTCTGTGCTCCCACAGGCCGCGCCGCCAAGCGTCTGAGCGAGCTGACGGGCCGGAAAGCCTCCACCATCCACCGTCTGCTGGAAGTGGACTACACCGGCGGTGTGGTCAGCTTCATCCACAATGACAAGAACCTGCTCAAGTGCGACGTCGTTATCCTCGACGAGATGAGTATGGTGGACGTCAAGCTGTTCCAGGCCCTCATTGCGGCACTGCGGTACAGCTGCCGTATTATTATGGTAGGCGACGCCGACCAGCTGCCCAGCGTCGGCCCGGGCAATATCCTCGGCGAGATCATCCGTTCCGGGCTGGTGCCGACGGTCTGCCTCAACGAGATATTCCGGCAGGCCGCTCAGAGCCTCATCGTGGAGAACGCCCACCACATCATCTCAGGCGAACCGCTGAAAAAGGGCGGAAAGACGGACGATTTCTTCTTCCTCGAAGCCGACGGCGACGCAGCCCAGAAGCTGGTCTGCGACCTCGTGACCACCCGTCTGCCCCGCAGCTACCAGTTCGACCCGGTGAAGGATATTCAGGTGCTCTGCCCCACGAAGCTCGGCCCCACCGGCACCCAGGCCCTCAATGCGGAGCTGCAGGCCATGCTCAACCCGCCCAGGAAGGGCAAGCCGGAGCTGCAGAGCGCGGCCCGGGTCTTCCGGGTGGGGGACAAAGTGATGCAGGTGCGCAATAACTACGAGATAACGTGGCAGCGTATCGGCGGGGAGCAGGGTGTGGGTGCCTACAACGGCGACATCGGCATCGTGGAGTCCATCGACGTGCGCAGCCGCTCCATGGTGGTGCGGATGGACGACCGGCGGCTGGTCTACCCGGCGGAGAACCTCAACGAGCTGGAAATTGCGTATGCCATCACGGTACACAAAAGCCAGGGCAGCGAGTTCCCGGCGGTCATTCTCCCGGCGGCGCAGGTGCCGCCCCGCCTGTGCTACCGCAACCTCTTCTATACCGGCGTCACCCGCGGGCGGAAGCTCTGCATCGTGGTGGGCCGGCGGGACGTGGTGAACCGGATGATGTCCAACATCCGCCAGAACCTGCGCTACAGCGGCCTGGCCGCTCTGCTGGCCCAGGCTCTGCCCCCGGAGCAGGAGAACCTCTCCGATTGAAGATGAAACTTTACGAAATGCCAAAGCCTCCCCTCGATAGGGGAGGTGGCATCGCGCAGCGATGACGGAGAGGTTTTGTCCCGCAGTGGCTCACGGTCAGGCTGTCCTTCGTACAACCTCTCAGTCTCGTCGCAAGCTCCTCGCCAGCTCCCCTAGTAGGGGAGCCACTGGCGAGTCGGACGAGTTCACGCTGGACGCTGAAAGTCTGATAGGGCGTGAAAGGTAGTGCCTTGCTGTGAAGGTCAGGTGTTTTTAAGAGGGTTTCTTTTTGGATACACCTGTGTTATACTATAATGTGTTTTGATGACCCGCGCCCGGAGATGGGCGATGGAAATAGAGAATGGGCAGCAGAGAAAGGAAATATCACAACTATGGCACAGAATGACATCGGTATCGATCTTGGTACGACGACCATCATCATCGCGCAGGAGGGGCAGGGCGTCGTGCTCAACCAGCCCAGCGTGGTGGCGGTGGATACCCGCAAGAACTGCGTGCTTGAGGCCGGCGACAAGGCCCTTGCAATGGTGGGCCGCACGCCCAACTACATCTCCGCCATCTTCCCGCTGAAGGATGGCGTCATCAGCGACCACACCATGACCCGGGAGCTCATCTGCCGCTTCGTCAATCAGGTCTACAGCTCCCACATGGTCAAGCCCCGTGTGGCCGTCTGTGTGCCTGCCGCCATCACCGGCATCGAGAGCGACGCTGTGGTGGAGGCTGTCATGGCTGCCGGTGCGCGTCAGGTCTACCTCATTGATGAGCCTATCGCCGCAGCTCTCGGCTCCGGCATCGACATCACCGTGCCGGATGGCCGGATGATCATCGACATCGGCGGCGGCACCACCGACATCGCCGTGCTGAGCCTCGGCGGCAAGGTCAAGGCCACCAGCGTCCGCGTGGCCGGCAACCACTACGACGAAGAGATCCTGAAGTTCGTGCGCAACAAGTTCAGCATCGCCATCGGCCAGCGCACCGCTGAGAACCTGAAAAAGAACGTGGCCTGCTGCCCCCAGAAGGCAGATTTCAACGAGACCATGGAGATCAAGGGCCGCAGCCTGCTCACCGGCCTGCCCGTGCGCGTCAATGTCTCCACCTCCGACCTCTACGAGCCGGTCATGCGCCTGAGCGAGCAGATCGGCACCGCCGCCCATCAGGTGCTGGAGAAGACTCCTCCGGAGCTGGCCGGCGACATCTACCGCAACGGCGTCGTCCTCACCGGCGGCGGCGCACAGCTCCACGGCCTGCCTGAGTACCTCAGCCAGGAGCTGAAGGTGGAAGTGACCGTCTCGCCTGACCCCGTCAACTGTGTCGCGCTGGGTACGGCCATGAGCCTGCGTCTGGGCGACAAGCTGGAGACCGGCTTCATGGACGCCACCCCCCGCATGGGCCGCCGCTGAGAGGGAAGCGCTGTTCACAGAATCGTGAAAAACAACATGATTTTTGTTCATAGTTGTTGAATCGACCCGGAAAATATTGTATAATATCTTCAAATCGCTTTTTGCCGCCCGCCCCCCGGACGGCAAAGAAAAAAGTAAATAGGAGGAAGACCATGGATTTAGGTTATGATGTGATCGTTACCATAACCGGTATTGTGCTGGTGTTTCTGATCCTCGTCCTGCTGATGGCTATCATCACGCTGGAGGGCAAGATCTTTGACGCCATGAACGGCAAGAAGGCAGCTGCCAAGGCTGCTTCTGCTGCAAAACCGGCTGCTCCTGTGAAACAGGCCGCTGCGCCCGCTCCTGCAAAGGCTGCTGCCCCGCAGGTCGAGACCGGCATCCCCGGCGACGTTGTGGCAGCCATCATGGCAGCCATCTACTCTATGGGCAACGGCAAGTATGTGCTGAAGGCAGTCCGCCGCGGCAAGAATGGCTGGGGCAAGGCTGGCGTCAACGACACCACCGCACCCTTTTAACACAGGAGGAAAAACATGACTCAGTTTATTGAGACTCTGGTCGGTATTTTCCAGAGTTCCGGTTTTGCCAAGTTCGGTGAGCCGGGCGGCTGGCTGTACGCAGTGATGATCTGCGTGGGCTGCTTCCTGCTCTACCTCGCTATCGTCAAAGAGTTCGAGCCTCTGATCCTGCTGCCCATGGCTTTCGGCATGATCCTGGCCAACCTCCCCGGCAGCGGCGTCATCCATATGCAGTACTTCGTCGGTGACGGCCTCGAGCACCCGATGTGGGTCGAGATCCTGAACAACGGCGGTCTGGCCGACATGCTCTACATGGGCGTCAAGCTGGGCATCTACCCGCCGCTGATCTTCCTCGGCATCGGCACCATGACCGACTTCGCACCCCTGATCTCCAACCCCAAGAGCCTGCTGCTGGGCGCTGCCGCTCAGTTCGGTATCTTCGGCACTTACATGGGCGCTCGTCTGCTGGCCGCTACCGGTCTGGTGGACTTCACCCAGAAGCAGTCTGCCGCTATCGCCATCATCGGCGGCGCAGACGGCCCCACCGCTATCTTCGTCACCTCCCGTCTGGCTCCTGAGCTGCTGGGCTCCATCGCCGTCGCGGCCTACAGCTACATGGCTCTGGTGCCTGTTATCCAGCCGCCTATCATGAAGGCTCTGACCTCCAAGAAAGAGCGTACCGTCGTGATGAAGCAGCTGCGCACCGTGACCAAGACCGAGAAGATCATCTTCCCCATCATGGTCACCATCATCGTTTCCCTCATCGTGCCGGATGCCGCCGTTCTGGTCGGTATGCTGATGCTGGGCAACCTGATGAAGGAGTGCGGCGTCGTGGACCGTATCCAGAAGACTGCCGGCAATGAGCTGATGAACATCATCACCATCTTCCTGGCTCTGTCTGTCGGCTGCACCACCTCTGCAAACACCTTCCTGAACAGCCGCACCCTGTTCATCATCGTGCTGGGCCTCATCGCCTTCTCCTTCGGCACCGCTGCCGGTGTTCTCTGCGGCAAGGTCATGTATGTCCTGACCGGCGGTCAGGTCAACCCCCTGATCGGTTCCGCTGGCGTTTCCGCTGTGCCTATGGCTGCCCGTGTTTCTCAGAAGGTCGGTCAGAGTGAGAACCCCTCCAACTTCCTGCTGATGCACGCAATGGGCCCCAACGTGGCCGGTGTTATCGGTTCCGCCGTCGCTGCTGGTATCCTCATCAACATCTTCGGCTAAGCATTTCCTGAGATCCCCGCTCCATCGTGGTATTGACCGCGGTGGGGCGGTTTTTGTTTGCATTGTTTTTATGTACAACTTTTTTGAAATGTGATATACTATATTTTAAGTGATATATCCAGAAATGATTGAAAAGAACAGGTGAAATAATGGCAACAGATCTCGCACAACAATTCTGCGCTTTGCGTGATACGTATATCGAAAAGCAGTTCGGACGCCTGAACGATATGCAGCGGGAGGCGGTGTTCACCACCAACGGCCCTCTGCTCATCCTCGCGGGTGCAGGCAGCGGAAAGACCACCGTGCTGGTCAACCGCATCGCTAACCTCATCCGCTTCGGCTCGGCCCACGGCTCCAAGTGGACGCCCCGGGAGGTGACGGAGGACGATGTGAAAGCCCTGCGCACTGCCATCATGACCGGTACCGATGCCCCGTCGTGGCTGGACGGAATGCTGCGGAAGGACGCCGTCCGGAGCTGGAACGTCATGGCCATCACCTTTACCAACAAGGCCGCCGGTGAGCTGAAAGAGCGTCTGCGCCGGATGCTGGGCGGGGAAGAGGGCGACGAGGTGTTCGCCTCCACGTTCCACTCGGCCTGCGTCCGCATTCTCCGCCGCTGGGCCGAGGAGATCGGCTACCCCCGCAGCTTTACCATCTACGACAGCGACGACTCCCAGCGTGTCATGAAGGCTGTGTACAAAGAGCTGAGCGTGGACGACAAGTTCTTCCCGGTCAAGAGTGCCATCAACCAGATGAGCCGCTGGAAAGACCAGCTCATCAGTCCGGAAGAGGCCCTGAAGACCCCGGCCCGGGACACGAAGGGCGCCCTTGCGGCCAAGGTCTATGCCGCCTATGAAAAGAAGCTCAAGGAGGCCGGAGCTTTCGACTTCGACGACCTCATCTACCAGACGGTCATCCTGCTGTCGGAGCACGAGGACGTGCGGGAGTTCTACCAGAACAAGTACAAATATCTGCTGGTGGACGAGTATCAGGACACCAGTGTGGCTCAGTTCCGGCTCGTGAGCCTGCTCACCGGCCCGGGGAAAAACATCTGCGTCGTGGGCGACGACGACCAGAGCATCTACCGCTTCCGCGGCGCGACCATTGAGAACATCCTCAACTTCGAGCGCATCTATAAAGGCACCAGGACCATCCGACTCGAGCAGAATTACCGCTCTACGTCAAATATCCTGAATGCCGCCAACTGTGTCATCCAGCACAACACCGAGCGCAAGGGCAAGACCCTCTGGACGAAGAACGGCGAGGGCGACAAGGTGCAGGTCTACACCGCCGAGAACGAGCAGGACGAGGCCAGCCATATCGCGGACGTCATCGGCCAGCACCTCAAAGAGGGCGGACATCTGGCCGACCACGCCATCCTCTACCGGATGAACGCCCAGTCGGCCCCCATCGAAAGCTACTTCACCCGTGCGGGCATCCCGCATAAGATCGTGGGCGGCCAGCGCTTCAATGACCGCAAGGAAGTCAAGGACATCCACTCCTATATGTCCATCGTGGCGAACCCCCGGGACGATGTCCGACTTCGTCGAATCATCAACGAGCCTGCGCGCAAAATCGGTGCGACGACCATCGAAGTCATCGCTGACTTGGCGGCCCAGCAGGGCATCAGTATGCTGGATGTCATCTCCCATGCCGACCAGTACGCCAAGCTCAGCCGCGCCATCGCGCCGCTGTTCAAGTTCTGGGACATCTACCAGAAACTGCAGGAATCGCTGGAAACGAAGACGCTGGATGAGTTCGCCTCCGATGTCATCGAGATCACCGGCTACCGCGCCATGCTGGAAGCTGACGCCGCCAAGGGCCACGAGGATGCCGCTGACCGTCTGCAGAACCTTGGCCAGCTGGTCAACAACGTCAAGAGCTACTGCGACCAGCACGGCGAAGAGGCTTCGCTGGAAGGCTATCTGGAGGACATCGCCCTCATCAGCGACATCGACAGCTACAACGAGAGCGCCGACCAGGTGGTGCTGATGACTATCCACTCGGCCAAGGGCCTTGAGTTTCCCTATGTATTCCTCATTGGCATGGAAGAGGGCGTCTTCCCCAGTGAGATGAGCAAGTATTCCGAGGCTGACCTCGAGGAGGAACGCCGCTTGGCCTATGTGGGTATTACCCGCGCCAAGAAGGAGCTTTACATCTCCAACAGCGTCACCCGGATGCTCTATGGCCGCACCCAGCGCAACGAGCCCAGCCGCTTTCTCCGGGAAATTGAACCGGAGTACATCGAAGAGACCCGCAGCCCGGTGCTGGAACAGCGCTCCCGTCTGGGCGGCTGGGGCAGCGGTTACGGCAGCGATACCGTGCCGGGCGGTGCGTCGGGCTACTCCGGCCCCTCCGGCTGGGGGCGTGCGGCCTCCGGTTACGGCTCGGGCTATGGCAGCCGCAGCGGCTATCTGAATAAAGAATATAACGCACCGGTGTCCAATAGCCGAGGCTTTGGCTCCGATCACGCGGGCCGGGGAAGTGCTTCGTCGGGTCATGGCGGCTGCAGCTCCGGTTCGGGAAGCAGCGGCTTCGGCTCTGGCTATGGCCGTCCGGCAGCGTCCAAAGCGCCAGTCAAACCCGCAGGCGGCGCTGTGACGTCTTCGCCCCGTCCGGCAGCGGCATCCACCGGCCCCAAACACTATGAGCCGGGCGACATCGTGGAGCACAAGGTCTTCGGGCGCGGCAAGGTGCTGAAAGTCAAGCCCGCCGCCGGCGACCAGATCGTGGAGATCAGCTTTGAGAAGGTGGGCGTGAAGAAGACTATGGCCAACTTTGCGCCCCTTGTGAAGATAACGACGGAGGAATGAGAAAAAATGATGACTGTCCGATTGATAGCACATACGCCGGAGCCGGAGAAGGTCGTGGCGGCCGCGGCGAAGCTCTGCTACTCCGACGCCCATATCACCGACCTGCTGGACGGGCTGGATGAGGAAAAGACTGCCCGCTTCCTGACCATGCTCAGCGATTTGGGCCACGCCAGCCCCATCGAGCACGCAAGCTTCACCTTCGGCATCGAGGGAGTCAGCCGTACCCTGCTGGCCCAGATCACCCGTCACCGCATCGCATCCTTCAGCGTCCAGAGTCAGCGGTACGTCCGTCTGGATGATTTCCGCTACGTCATCCCGCCCGAGATCGAGGCCATCCCCGAGGCAAAGGCGGCGTTTATCGAGAGCATGAACGAGGACGCCAGGCGCTACCTCGACCTCGTGCAGAAGCTGGAAGACGGCCACACCGCCCGCCTGATGGCCGAAGGTCTGCCCGAAAAGCAGGCCCGGGCCAAGGCTTCCAAGCAGGCCAACGAGGACGCTCGCTTCGTGCTGCCCAACGCCTGCGAGACCAAGATGGTGGTGACCATGAACGCCCGCAGCCTGCAGAACTTCTTCCACCTGCGCTGCTGCAGCCGCGCCCAGTGGGAGATACGGCAGCTGGCCGAAGAGATGCTGCGGCTGGTCTACCCGGTGGCACCCCATATCTTCCGCACCGCCGGCCCGGCCTGCGTGTCCGGCCCCTGCCCGGAGGGCAAGATGTGCTGCGGCCGCACCACTGAGGTGCGCGCCCAGTACGCCGCGCTGAAAGGGGAGAAGGCAGAATGAGCAAGGGCAGGCTTCTTGTCATCGAAGGGCTGGACGGCTCCGGCAAGGCCACCCAGGCAAAGCTGCTGGCCTCCTATCTGGCCGAGAGCGGTCGAAAGGTGATGGAGATCACCTTTCCGGACTACGAGAGCGATTCCAGTGCGCTGGTGAAGATGTACCTTTCCGGTCAGTTCGGCGACAAACCCGACGACGTCAACCCCTATGCGGCGTCCAGCTTCTATGCGGTGGATAGGTACGCCAGCTATAAGACCAGGTGGGGCAGCTTCTACGAGGCGGGCGGCATCGTCATCGCCGACCGCTACACCACGTCGAACGCGGTGCATCAGTGCTCCAAGCTCCCGCCGGAGCAGTGGGACGATTTCCTCCGCTGGGCCTTTGACTACGAATACAGGCTGCTGGGCCTGCCCGCGCCGGACGCTGTGGTGTACTTACAGGTAGACCCCGCCGTGAGCCAGAAGCTCATGACCGGCCGCTACCACGGCGACGAGAGCAGGAAGGACGTCCACGAAAAGGACATCGAATATCTGGCCCGCAGCCGCCGTGCCGCCGAGTACTGCGCAGAGCATCTGGGCTGGGCCACCGTCCATTGCACGGAAAATGGAGCCATGCGCACCATCGAGGATATTCAGGCCGAGGTGCGGGCGCTGGCGGAAAAAGAACTCGGATAACCGCGAAAATGGGAGGGATACTATCAATGTATCGTTTGATGCAGCCGTCGGATGAGGCGGCAGTCGTGGCACTGTGGCAGAAAGAACGCGGCGACAGCGCCGAGTTCATCAAGACTGCTCTGGAAAAGTTCGCCGGGGCGGAAAATATCTACGTCGCTGAGGAAAATGACGAGATCGCCGCTGCGGCGCTGGCGGTCCCCGTCACCCTCAAGGGACGCAGCGGCAGCTACCTCTACGGCCTCTGCGGGCAGGGAAGCCTGCTTCTGGCAGGACTCGTGGACTATCTCTGTGCGCAGCAGAAGCTGCGGGGCGCGGGCTTCACCGTGGCCGTTCCGGCCGGACAGGAGCAGGCCGCGCTACTGGAAAGCAAGGGCTTCCAGCGGGCTTTTGCCCTCCGCTGCCTGCCCCGGGAGGTGTCCCGCAACCTGTGGAGTCAGGCGGAGTTCGACTCCGTGACGGCCCGCAAGCTCTGTGAGCTGCGGGAGCGCTTCTATCCCGATACAGTCCAGTTCCCGCCGGAGCAGATGGCCGTCGTGCTGACCGACCTCTATGCCCGGGGCGCGACCATCGTGTCCAGCGAGAAGGGCTACGGCATCTACTTCCGCCGGGAGGACACCCTCTATTTTGTGGAGCTGATGGCCGAAGACGACCGCTCCGCCGAGGTGCTGATGGAAGCGGCCCGGGAGAAGGAAGTCATCGTGGAGCGCGCCGTCATCACAGTGGGTGCGGCTCAGAACCTTTTCCTCGGCGAAGGCACCCGGCAGGACTACGGCATGATACGGTTCGACGCGGAGCCTTTCGATGTGGAAGAAAGCTATATGCGGCTGATGATGGAAAGCTGAACGGAATGGTAAAGGAGTGTGTACATGGCACACGATGCAAAACATAAAAAAAGCAGAAAAGGCGGCTCAGCGAAAATGATTCTGATCGTGCTGCTGATCCTGGTACTGGCGGCGGGCGGCTGTCTGCTGGCCATCCGAAAAGAGATCAACGGCAGTGCTTCCGCTGGCAAAACGGTGAGTGTGAGCATCCAGCAGGGCAGCGGCGTGGCAGCCATCGCCCAGAAGCTCAAGACGGCGGGCGTCATCAAGTACCCCCACGTCTTCCGCTGGTATGCAGGCAAGCAGGGCGCGGCAGGCAAGCTCCAATACGGCGAGTTCGACCTCGCCCCCGGCAGCTCCTACGACGACATCATCGAGGCGCTCTCCGCCTACGCGAAAGCCGACAGCGTCCGGCTGACCTTCCCCGAGGGCACGACGGCCATCGCCATTGCGAAAAAAATGGAGGATGCCGGGCTGTGCAGCGCCGAAGACTTCCTCAAGGAGGCCAACACCGGTGATTTCAGCCAGTACAGGTTCTGGCAGTACGTCCCCGACGACAAGGACGCCCCGGACCGCTTCCTCAAGTGTGAGGGTTATCTTTTCCCGGATACCTACGATTTCCTGAAGGATGACACCGTCCATCATTACGTTGAGACGTTCTATTCTCACTTCGACAAGCAGATCACCGATGAGATGTATGCCGAGATGGAAAAGCAGGGGATGACCCTCTCCGAGGTGGTCACTCTGGCGTCCTTCGTGCAGGAGGAGGCCGGCAACGATCAGGACGATAATGTGGCGCAGGTGTTCCGCAACCGTCTGGCCGAGGGTTCGCCCTACCCCAAACTGCAGAGCAACACCTCCAGCTACGTCCAGAGCGACGCCGACAACAACTACCTCTGGAACTGGGTCGCGCCCTACTACGGCGGCTGGGACAGCATCCCGGAGAACATTCTGGAGGCCTACGACACCTACACCTGCACCGGCCTCTCCGCCGGCCCGATCTCCAACCCCGGCATCGAGGCCATCCGCGCGGCGCTTGACCCGCAGCCCGACGATGAGGTGAAAGACGCCTATTTCTTTGTCACAGACCTTGCTGGTCACTACTACTACGCCCGCACCTACGCAGACCACCAGAAAAACTGCGATGAGGCGGCGAAAGTTAATAAAAGTATGAAGTAAAAGAGGAATACCATGTTACAGATACCGGAACTTCTGGCCCCGGCAGGCGACCTCGAGCGCCTGCGGTATGCTATCAACTACGGCGCGGACGCCGTTTACTGCGCTCTGCCCGAGTTCGGGATGCGCTCTGCACCCACCAACTTCACCCCGGAGCAGCTGAGCGAGGGCGTCATCTATGCCCACGCCCGGGGCCGCAAGGTCTACCTTACCATGAACACCCTGCCCACCAACGAGGAGGCTGACCGTCTGCCGCAGGCCATCAAGGACGCTGCCGCCGCCGGTGTGGACGCCTTCATCGTGGCCGACCTCGGCGTGTTGGACGCCTGCAAGACGTTCGCGCCCGACATCGACGTCCATATGTCCACCCAGACCGGAATCACCAACTGGGCTGCTGCCCGCGCCGCCTACAATATGGGTGCGAAGCGGGTGGTGTTGGCCCGGGAGATGACCCTGCAGGACATCGCCACCCTCCGCGACAAGACCCCGCCGGAGCTGGAAATTGAGGCTTTCGTCCACGGCGCCATGTGCATGAGCGTCTCGGGCCGCTGCCTGCTCTCCAACTACATGGCAGGCCGCGACGCAAACCGCGGCCAGTGCGCCCAGCCCTGCCGTTGGAAGTACTATCTCAGCGAGGAGACCCGCCCGGGGCAGCTCTATGAGATCGGCGAGAACGAGAACGGCAGCTACATCCTCAACGCCAACGATATGTGTACCGCGCCCTTCCTCGACCTCATCTGCAACGCGGGCGTGGACAGCCTCAAAATCGAGGGCCGCGCCAAGACTTTCTACTACGTCGCCAGCGTGACGGCGGCCTACCGCCGCGCCCTCGACCAGTATCTGGCCGACCCGATGAACGAGAACTTTGAGCTGCCGGAAGAGGTTTTGGCTGAGCTGACCCGCACCAGTCACCGCCACTATTCGCCCGGCTTCTACTTTGGCCGGGAGCAGGCCCGTCAGGCCACCGACAGCGCGACTTACATCCGCGAGTGGGAGTTTGTCGGTACGGTGGACGGCTGGGAGAACGGCGTCGCCAGTTGCCAGCAGCGGGGCAAGTGGAGCCTCGGCGACACGCTGGAAGTGCTCTGCCCGGATGGCCGCAGCATCCCGCTGAACCCCGAGTGGATAAAGAATGAGGCCGGTGAGCTGGTGGAGTCCACGCCCCACGCGATGGAGCGCTATACCATCCCCACCCCGGAGCTGCCGCCTATGAGCCTGCTGCGCCGGAAAGTCTGAGAACCAAAAGCAAAGCCGCCTGTCGTTCGTTGAATGACAGGCGGCTTTTATCGTTTATCTATATTATTCCGGCTTGACCTGCAGCTCCTGCTCGCAGTAGATGCAGCGATACTTGCCGTTGGAGCTCAGCTCGAAGATCTGGTCGCACTCTTCCTCGATGGAGGAGATGCAGCGGGGGTTCTTGCACCGCACGATGTTGACCAGACGCTTGGGGGGCTGGGGCTTTTCCTTCTTGACAGCCTTGCCGTTCTCGATGACGGTCACGCTGATGTCGGGGTCGAGATAGGCCAGCACGTCGAGGTTGAGCCAGGAGGCGTCGCCCTCCACCTTGATGATGTCCTTCCGGCCCGACTCTGCCTTGTGGCTGCGGGCGTTCTGGATGAGGGCCACGCTGGCAGTGCGGTTGCCCTTGATTCCCAGCAGGTCCATCAGGCCGATGGCCGTGCCTGCCTTGATATGGTCGATGACGATACCGTTCTGAATTTCATCAATGTTCAGCATCTCAGTTGCCCTCCTTTTCAGCCTTGGGGTCCTTGAGGCCCAGCAGCGTCATGATCAGCGCCATGCGGACGTAGACGGCGTTCTGCACCTGCTCAAAGTAGGCGGCGCGGGGGTCATCGTCCACTTCCAGCGTGATCTCATTGACGCGGGGCAGGGGATGGAGTACGGCCATGTCGGGCTTGGCAAGGGCCATCTTCTCTTTGGTGAGGATATAGCTGTTCTTCAGACGGACATAGTCTTCCTCGTTGAAGAAACGCTCCTTCTGGACGCGGGTCATGTAGAGGATGTCCAGCTCGGGCATGGATTCCTCGAGGCTGCGGGTCTCCTTGTAGGGGATGTGGTTGGCCTCGAGCACGTCGGTGATGATGTAGTCCGGCACACGCAGCTCCTCGGGGCTGATGAGGACGAAGCGGATGTTCTCACAGCGAGCCATGGTCTTGATGAGGGAGTGGACGGTGCGGCCAAACTTGAGGTCGCCGCACAGGCCGATGGTCAGGTCGTTCAGACGGCCCTTGCGGCGGCGGATGGTCATCAGGTCGGTCATGGTCTGGGTCGGATGCTGGTGTCCGCCGTCGCCTGCGTTGATGACAGGGATGCGGGAGTACCGGCTGGCCCGCAGCGGTGCGCCCTCCTTGGGGTGGCGCATGGCCACGATGTCGGCGTAGCAGGAGACGACGCGGATGGTGTCGGCTACGCTCTCGCCCTTGGATGCACTGGAGACGGTCTCGCTCGGGAAGCCGAGGACATGTCCGCCGAGGTTCAGCATCGCGGCCTCAAACGAAAGACGGGTACGGGTGGACGGCTCGTAGAACAGGGTGGCCAGCTTTTTGTGGGCGGCCACGTCCTGATAAGCAGCAGGGTCGGCGCAGATGCGGTCGGCCAGGTCCAGCAGAGAGGTGATCTCCTGCTGACTGAAATCCAACGGATCGATTAGATGACGCATATTCTTTTGTTTCCCTCCGTCAAAGAAGCTTTCGAAGAATCGAGAAGTCGAAGAAGTTCGTGTAGTAGCTCAACGAACGCATGACGGGATGGCAGAGCCGGTTGTAGCATATCTCATCCAGCAGAAGCATGGCCTCGCCCGGGGCCAGACGCATGGCGGCCCGGATGGGCTCGTCGCCGCAGCTGGCCTTGAGGTGGGCCACATTGGAGGCCACCTGCTGGCGGCACTCCCGCTCCAGAACATCGAATACGTCACCCGACAGGTCGATGCGGGTGTAGTCCCGGTTCCCAAACAGGGCGCGGGGCAGGTAGTCGATGGAGTAGATGACGGGGGTGGTGTCGGCGAGGATGCGCTTCTTGATGCAGATGACATCGTCGCCGGGCTCGATGGCCAGATCACGGGCCAGTTCTTCGCCTGCGCGGACGGGGTAGATCTGGATGCCGTCGGCGTGGGGGTAGCTGCCAAAGCTGCGGATGAGCGGGTAATACTCCAGCTTCTGGTCCAGTCGGCTGCGCAGGTTCAGGACACTTCGGTTGACCACTGTGCCGATGCCGCGCACCCGCTCGATGTAACCCGCACGCTCCATCTCGCTCAGCGCATCGCGGATGACGGTGCGGCTGACGCCGAGTTCGGCGGCAAGGTCTACCTCAGCGGGCAGACGGTCGGTCTGCGCATAGCGGCCTGTGCGCAGTTCCTCCAGCAGAGCGCTGACGATGCGGTCGCTGATGACAGCACCACCCAGGCGGCTGGAGGGGGATAAGCTGGAATCTCTCATGGTTCGTTTCCTCCGGTACACGGGCAGGGCGGCCCTGCCTGGACTTCCGAAAAAGCTGTGCCTGAGCACAAAAACTTTTCCTGCAAATATTATAGCATAAATTGACAACGATTCAAACGGCATTTATACTGGAATCAGCCGGAAAGTATGATTTTATTTTGGAGGGATAGAGCAAGAATGGAAGTTCTTCTGCACAAAGTGTGCGGCCGGCCCGCAAGCCGCACCATGACCCTGCGCGCTGCCGGGCCGGAGGATGCCGCCGCCTTTTACGCCTTGCAGAACGAGGTGCGGGCCGCGATGCCCCACCCGGAGCAGTTCGTACCCGACACGCTGGAAAACATCGCCCGTTACCTGAAAGAGGACCTGTGCATCGGCGGGTGGGATGGCGGGCGGCTGGGGGCCTACTTCATCCTGCGGTACTGCGGGCAGGACGCGCACAACTATGCCGCCTTTATGGGCATCCCGCGAGAAGAGTGGGACGGCTGGGCCAACGCCGACAGCGCCATCGTCCACCCCGACTACCGGGGCAACGGTCTGCAGCGGAAGCTGCTGGAAGCGGCGCTTGGCCTGCTCCGTCCCGGCATCGTGGGCATCGGGGCCACCGTCAGCCCGGAAAATCAGTACAGCCTCAACAACGCCTTGGCCAGCGGCTTTGAGATCGTCTGCCACCGGGAGATGTACAGCGGGTATGACCGGTATCTGCTGGCGAAGGCCCTCTCCCTTCGGTGACACTGCCCGGGTTGCGGCTCCCAGCGTCTGCTTCGCTGCCGCTCGCATCCTGCTGGCCGCGGCCCCAACAGCTCCTCCCTGTTTCCGCCACTGGCGGCGGTCGTCGCCGTTGCTCCCAAAGGGAGAGGCACTGGCGTGTCGGTCAAGCCCATGCTGGACGAGTAAAGCTTAATTTGTATCGCAAACAGTAGTACCCTGCTACCAAGGTTAGTAGCAGGGTACTATTTTTTTGCGTTATATTGAGAGCCTTCAGCAATCAGCACAGACCTGTCCGGCCTACCAATGGCTCTCCCTTTGGGAGAGCTGGCAAAGCCGTCAGGCTTTGACTGAGAGGGCGGTCTTCATCTTATGCCGTACCACCAGCAGGCAGGCCAGATGCACCAGTGCGGTGAGTATCCAGCTGACGGGGTAGCTGAGGTAAAGCATCGTGGTGGTGTGGAACAGCCGGAAGATGGTGGCGATCCAGACGAGGCGGAGCAGGCAGCTGCCCACGAGGCTGACCACCATCGGCAGGACGGAGTAGCCCCGGCCGCGCAGACAGCTGGCCAGAACATCCATGCAGCCGCAGAGCAGATAGGTGGTGCAGATGATGTGCATACGGGCCAGACCGGCGGTCACCACGACCTCATCGGAGGAGTAGAAGTGGAGCAGCTGTTCGCCCAGCAGGGAAGCACCGCCGCCCAGCACGAGGCCGGTGACGATGGCGCAGAGCAGGCAGTTGCGCATAACGCGGTCCAGGTTGTCGTACCGGCGGGCGCCCATGTTCTGGCTCGTGAAGGTGACAGCGGCCTGGGCGAAAGCGTTCATGGCGGTATAGACGAAGCCCTCAAGGTTGGAGGCGGCAGAGTTGCCGGCCACGACGATGGAGCCGAAGGAGTTGACCGCCGACTGGATGACGACGTTGGAGAGGCTGAACACGGTGCTCTGCAGACCGGCAGGCAGGCCGATGCGCAAGATCTGGCCCAGAGCCCCCGCATGGAAGCCCAGATGGCCGAGGTCGAGGTGGAGCGGGCCTTTCTCCTTCACCAGCAGGGCCGTGACCATGCAGGCGGAGACGGTCTGGCTGATGATGGTGGCCAGAGCGACGCCCGCCACGCTCATGGAGAAGAGGATGACGAACACGAGGTTCAGCACCACATTGATGAGGCCCGCCACGGCCAGACAGAACAGAGGCCGCCTGGTGTCGCCCACGGCGCGCAGGAGGGCCGAGCTGAAGTTGTACAGCATGGTCATGGGCATACCGATGAAGTATATCTTGAGGTAGAGGGTGGACAGGCCGATGACGTCCTCCGGGCAGCTCATCAGCTCCAGCAGGACGCGGGCGGCGAAAAAGCCCACCACGGCCAGCAAGAAGCCGCTGACGAGGCCCAGCGTCACGGAGGTCTGGACGGTGTTGTGGACGCCCTCATCATCCTTCGCGCCGAAGCAGCGGGCCGCAACGACGTTCGCGCCCAGCGACAGGCCCACGAACAGGTTGACCAGCAGGTTGATGAGCGCACCGTTGGAGCCGACAGCGGCCAGCGCTGTGCTGCCCGCAAAGCGTCCCACGACGACGACATCGGCTGCGTTGAACAGCAGCTGCAGGATGCTGGATGCAGCCAGCGGCAGGGAAAACAGGATGATCTTTTGCAGCATGGGGCCGCTGGTCAAATCGCCTGTCCGGGTATTCTGTGCCATGAAAATGCTCTGCCTCCTCAAATATCAGATGGTACTCACGAAAAAACGCGCCGCTCAACAGCGAGCGACGCAGATAGTATTATAATACGGTTTCAGGTAAAATACAAGTAAAATCAAAGCTTTTCCGTACAAAAATGCACCCCTGCACACAGGGTGCAGGGGCGCGGAGGTATGTTTGCGAAACAGAACGCTTACTTCTGGGGCTTCATGTAGATGTGGTGAGGCAGACCGGCGATGTAGAGCGGGGTCAGCTCAGCCTGGATGAGGGGCCGTGCGTAAGCAAGGAAGTCTTCAGTCATCTGGGTGTGATTCTCGTTCATCCAGCTCAGCGGCACCTTCTTCTCGAGATTTGCGACCTCGCTGATGGGGTGCAGCTCAGTGGTACACTGATAGGGGCTGTTGGAGATGCGCTTCAGGGCTACCATCTGGCCGGTGACGCCCTCAAAAGCAGCCTTGGCAGCAGCACCGCCGACCTGATAGGCCTCGGTGATGTCGGTGCGGCTGGTCAGGTGGCCGGCGCAGCGCTGCAGGGTGGAAAGCTCGATGCAGCGGGTCTTGGTGTCCAGATTGCGGGCTACGACGTTGGCCAGATAGCGGGCGGTGCCGGTCAGGGCCTTGTGGCCGAAAGCGTCCACTGCGTGGACATCGTCGGCCAGCTCACAGACATAGCGGCCATCCTCGAGCTTGACGCCCTCAGACACCGCGATGACGATGCTGGGCTTCTTCTCCTGCATCACGCGCACCTTCTCAATGAAGTGCTCCACATTGAAGGGGACTTCGGGCAGGCAGATCATGTCCACGCCCTCGCAGTCGTCGCTCTTGGCCAGTGCGGCGGCGGCGGTCAGCCAGCCGGCGTTGCGGCCCATGATCTCGACGACGGTGACGTACTTGGTGCCGTAGACGGTGGCGTCGCGGATGATCTCCTTCATCACCACACCGATGTACTTGGCCGCAGAGCCGTAGCCGGGGGTGTGGTCGGTGACCATCAAATCGTTGTCGATGGTCTTAGGCACGCCCATGAAGCGGATGTCGCTCTGGATGCACTCGCCGTACTCAGCCAGCTTGCCGATGGTGTCCATCGAGTCGTTGCCGCCGATGTAGAAGAAGTAGCCGATGTCCAGCTTTTCGAGGATGGCGAAGAGCTTCTTGTACACGGCCTCGTCGGTGTGCCAGTCGGGCAGCTTGTAGCGGCAGCTGCCGAGGAAGCTGGAGGGGGTGCGCTTGAGCAGCTCGATGTCGAGGTCATCGGTCAGCAGGGTAGACAGGTCCACGACCCGCTCCTCCAGCAGACCGGCGACGCCGTTGCACATGCCGTAGACGATGTCCGCGCCGCGGCTCTTGCAGCTCTCGAACACACCAGCCAGACTTGCGTTGATGACAGAGGTGGGGCCGCCGGATTGGCCAACGATTGCATTTTTACCCATGATGATTTCTCCTTTTTTGTTTTTCTGTTTCGGCTTTATAAAATCGTGCAGGAGCACGAAAACAGACGCGGGGAAGGGGAGAAGCGAGTTTCCTTACAGGCAGATGTGGCGGGGTGTACCGTTGACGTAGACAGGGGTGACCTCGTCGAGGATGAGCGGGCGGGCGTATTCCTCGAACGCCGCCGTCACCTGCATCCCGTCGGGGGTGATCCAGTCCAGCGGCACCTTCTTTTCGAGGTTTGCCACCTGCTGGACATCCACCGCCTCGGCGATGCACTGGTAAGGATACTCGGAAACGCGCTTGAGCGCGATCATTTTGCCCGTCTCACCGGCAAAGGCTGCAGCTGCCGCTGCGCCGCCCACGGCGTAGGCCTCGTTGACATCGGTGCGGCTGGCCAGATGGCTGGCGCAGCGCTGCAGTGTCGAAAACTCGATGGCGCGGCTCTTGCAGTTCAGCTTGTCGTGGATGAGATCGGACAGATAGCGGCTGGTGCCGCTGAGGATGGCTTTGTGGCCGAAGGCGTCCAGCTGGCCTGCCGTGGACACGAGGTCGCACAGATAGGTGCCGTCGGCGGTCTTGACGCCCTCGCTGGCCGCGATGATGACGTTGGACTTCACCCGCTGCAGCTCATCCACTCTGGCGAGGAACTTGTCCTGCTCAAAGGGGACTTCCGGCAGAAGGATGAGGTCGGGGCCGTCGCTGTCGTCGCCGCCTGCGAGGCAGGCCGCACCGGCCAGCCATCCGGCGTGACGGCCCATGATCTCGGCCACGGTCACGCTGCGGATGTCGTAGACGGAGGAGTCACGGATGACTTCCTTGAGGATGGTGGCGATGTACTTGGCCGCAGAGCCGTAGCCGGGGGTGTGGTCGGTGAGGCAGAGGTCATTATCGATGGTCTTGGGTACACCGATAAAACGCACCGCACTGCCTACCTGTGCGCCGTAGCGGCTGAGCTTGGCGATGGTGTCCATCGAGTCGTTGCCGCCGATGTAGAACACCGCGCAGATGTCGTACTTGTCAAACAGGGTGAACAGCTTGACGTAGGGCGTGGAGTCCGCCTCCGGCTCGGGGAGCTTGTAGCGGCAGCTGCCCAGATAGCTGGACGGCGTGCGCTTGAGCAGCTCGATGCTGAGCCGGTCGTCCAGCAGGACGTTCAGCTCCACGAGTTCCTCTTTCAGCAGTCCCTCGATGCCGTACTTCATGCCGTAGACCTTGTCTGCGCCCAGACTGCAGGCGGCTTTATAGACGCCTGCGAGGCTGGAATTGATGACGGCGGTAGGGCCGCCGCTCTGGCCGATGATGACATTTTTGGCCATGAGAACCTCCTTGTACCATTTACCGATAAATTGGACTTCCTGTGCGCCGCAGCACCGCTCCGCGCTGTCCCCGTTTCGCGGTCCGTACACCCTGCACAGTGTACAGACGGGGGAACAGCCAACAATCGGTGACTGCAACTCGCACAAAAGTTCTGGCAGGTCGTGCAAGCACTTCGAGAAATGTGTGCAAAAATCTGCTCTTCTTCTATTGTAACCGTTTTACCTGTTGTATGCAAGCCCTAATTGGTTGCAGAGGCAAAAAAATTATGATAAAATAGGTGCTGCACAGCTCTGCCGGGCCGGAAAGCGGGGATAACCCGCCGACACCCGGGCAGACTAAGAGCAGAACCAAACGAAAGCGGGAACACCTTTATGGGCATTTCACACGATTATCATAGCACGGGCAGGAGCCGCAGAGGCGGTCCCGGCGGAGTCATCCGGTTTGCGGGGGCCGTGGCCGGCATCCTGCTGGTGAGCTTCGCCATTACGGCCATCCTCGAGCATGGACAGGCACAGCCCGAAGAGCTGCCCACCGTGACGGCCAACGGCACGGCGCAGAACATTCTGGCTCCGCTGCCCATGCAGGGCGCGGCGGACAGCACCACCGACAGCGCCGTCAGCGGCGGGGAGAACACGCCCGCCGTGACCCTCGAGCAGTTCGGCCCGGCCCGTCAGACGGCGGGAGCCTACAGCGTCAAAGCCTACGACAGCAGCGTCATCCGCCAGCCTGCCAGCGGCCAGGTCGATTTGAGCTACTTCTCCGATGCCGCCTTCCTCGGCGACAGCCTGACGGTGGGCTTCTCCGACTATAAGATCAACCTCGGCGGAGCACTCATCTGCGGCTATACCGGCGTTGGTCCGGATGCCATCGTCAACCGCAGCGCCGTCAAGAGCAGTGTGCGGGGCGAGGAAGTCGCGCTGGACGTGCTGGCCGCTGCTCAGCCCAAGAAGCTGTATATCCTGCTGGGTACCAACACCCTGACCACCGTGGGTGCGGCAGACCGCTTCCTTGCTTACTACGGCCAGATGCTGGATGCGCTGCGCCAGACGCTGGGGGAGGACTGCGTCATCTATGTTGAGTCCATCCCGCCCGTCCGCCCCGAGGCCGCAGCGGAAAAGCCGGGCCTTGCCTCGGACATCATCCGCTCGGTGAATGAGCAGCTGGCCCTGCTGGCCGCAGATAAGGGCTGTGTCTACCTCGATTTGTGGGAGACGCTGGCCGACGGCGAGGGTAACCTGAAAGAGGTGCTGGCTGCGCCGGACGGCGTCCACTTCTCGGCGGGCAACGGCTACGGCGCGTGGGTCACTTACCTGCGCAACCACGCCAAGTATTCTGCCGATAATGCATGGACACCCGGCAGTGCCTACGCAGGCTGAAATTTCAAAAATACAACGGCAAATGCCCTGGATCGCAGGATCCAGGGCATTTTTGCTGCAAAATCTCAAAAGAGAGTTTTATCGGACAGATGATTTGTAAAATAGGAGGCAGAAGAGAGCACGGCCAGAGGAAAGGACGGTAAAAATGAAGTACCTGTTTGTGACGCTCATGTGGAATGCCCGGGCCGAAATGCCCGTGCCGGGCGATATTTTTGCGGTCTGCTGTCAGTCTTACAGCCCGAATGGAATGACGCGGTACGGACGCTACACCCATCTGGACGACATGAGCGCCCTGACGCAGTGGACAAAAGATGCTGTTTACCACAACATCACGGTACTGGAAACAGCAAAGCCGCGAAAAGAGATTTTGAATACGGTAGCGGAGACCTTCCCGGCCTATGACGTTCTGGTCCTGTGGAGCCGGAAAGAATATGAGCTGTTCCGGCAGGCGATGCATGACTGCGGACATCGCCTCTGTACGGCGAAAGTCGTTCTGCTGGAAGAACTGCTGGGAGCAGTCGTCCGCCCCAGAAAGAGGGGCCGGGTGACTTTTCAGCAGGTGCTGAGGGCGTTTCATGTCCAGACGACCTGGGAGACGTTTTACCAGCCGAAATACCGGGCGGGCTTTCTGCTTGAGCTGTGGGACAGGGTGAGCCAGCTTGCGGCGCAGAGCGAGGAGTGGACGCAGACAGAACTCTGCCTTAACCCCAGGACAAACACCGTCCACCTGCCGGGATGCAGTCATCTCGGCCTGACGGGCGGACAGCCCTGTACGCCGCAGGTGCTTCTGGAAGGGGCCGCTCTCTGCAGAGACTGCCAAAAGAAGAAGGCGCTGTATCTCTGGGAGATGGAGCGGCTGCACGCAGTGAAGTTCCAGCCTCACGCAGGTGCTCTGGGGACGCCGCAGAATTATCCGCCGGCACCGAAGCTGTTCTACCGGGAGGGCGACCCGCAAAAGCTTTACCATGACCGTGCCTGCCCCTGCTGTAAACCGTTCCGGGAGGGGCCGGACTATCTGCAGTGGAAGCCGCTTTTCGGGAGAGCCGATGCGGCAGCCCTCGGCCTGACGGCCTGCGACCGGTGTTCACCGCTGGGCATCCGGTATGGGCAGGCTCGGACGCAGATAGAGTCCTTCTGCAGCCAGAGAGGGATGCAGTGTGTGCTGCGGGATGGCGAGATCGACGTCACGACGTCCATCGGCGGGTGGCGGCTCGTCTGGAAGGGAAAAGATAAGATCTGGCTCTATCACAAGAACACCCATAGGAGCCATCTGACTGAGAGTGAGGACATCCCCGGCTATCACAGTCAGGCCATTCACAAGAAGACCATTATGGAGTATTTGGAATACATCGTCCAGCATGATCTCTACCGGAAAAACAGTCCGCTCCCGGAGACGGGGAGTGTCCCTGCCGCAAAACCGCCGAAGCCGACCCATCGGGGACACGGCCATCACCGGGACGCAAAGGGGGCAAAGCATTTCCAAAAGCACAAGACAAACAAGGTGAAGGTGAGCTCACTGGAAGAACTGCAGGCGCTGGCCCGGCAGAAAATGACCGGAGAAGAGGAATAAAGACAAACAAAAATCCCGCCCTTTGCACATAGAGTGCAGAGGACGGGACATTTTGCATTTTATGAGGAAGGCTTACTTCATCTTGCTCTTGGCCTTCATGCGCTGCTCGTGGTTAAGGATCTGCTTGCGGATGCGCAGGTTCTCGGGAGTGACCTCCAGCAGCTCGTCCTGAGCCAGGAACTCGAGGCAGCCCTCGAGGCTCAGCTTGCTGATGGGGATGAGGCGCAGAGCATCGTCAGAGCCGGAAGCACGGGTATTGGTCAGGTGCTTGGTCTTGCAGACGTTGACATCGACGTCCTCGCCGGAAGCGGTGTAGCCGATGACCATGCCCTCGTAGACCTTCTCGCCGGCGCCCACCAGCAGAGTGCCGCGCTGCTGCGCGTTGAACAGGCCGTAGGTGACGGCCTCACCGGTCTCAAAGCTGACCAGAGAACCGGTGGAGCGGTTGGCGATCATGCCAGCCCAGACGTCATAGCCGTCGAAGATCTGGTTGATGATGCCCTCGCCGTGGGTATCGGTCAGGAACTGGTTGCGGTAGCCGAACAGGCCGCGGCTGGGCATACGGAACTCCAGACGCACACGGTCAGAACCCAGAGACTCCATCTGCTGCAGGATGGCCTTGCGCTGGCCCAGACCGGTCATGACAGCACCCTGATACTGAGTGGGGACGTCGATGACGACGTGCTCCATAGGCTCGTAGGTCTTGCCGTCGATGACCTTGGTCAGAACATGCGGGGGAGAGACCTGCAGCTCATAGCCTTCGCGGCGCATGGTCTCGATGAGGATGGACAGATGCATCTCACCGCGGCCCATGACACGGAAGGAATCAGTGGTGGCGGAATCCTCCACCTTCAGAGCGACGTCCTTCAGCAGCTCTTTCTGCAGACGGTCACGGATCTGGCGGCTGGTGACATACTTGCCCTCACGGCCGGCCAGCGGGCTGTCGTTGACGGAGAAGGTCATCTCGACGGTGGGGTCGTTGATCTTCACGAAGGGCAGCGGCTCGATATTGGAGGGGCTGCACAGGGTGTTGCCGATGGTGACGTCGGGCAGACCAGAGAAAGCCACGATGTCGCCTGCGGTGATGTTGTCGCAGGGCTGACGGCCATTGGCCTGGAAGTCATACAGCTTGGTCAGACGGCCGCGCATCTTGAGGTCGGGGTTGTGCCAGTCGCACACGACCACTTCCTCGCCCACCTTGGCGACGCCGTTCTGGATGCGGCCGATGCCGATGCGGCCAACGAACTCGTTGTAGTCCACAGAGGACACCAGCATCTGGAAGGGAGCCTCAGGGTCGCCCTCGGGCGGCTTGATGGTGCTCAGCAGGGTGTCGAACAGGGGGACCAGGTCGGTGCCGGGTACATCGGGGTCAAGGCTTGCAGTGCCATCACGGCCACAGCAGAACAGCATGGGGCAGTCCAGCTGCTCGTCGGTAGCACCCAGATCCATCAGCAGGTAGAGGACCTCGTCGATGACTTCCTTGATGCGGGCGTCAGGACGGTCGATCTTGTTGATGGCGACCACAAGGCTCAGATTCTGCTGCAGAGCCTTCTGCAGCACGAAACGGGTCTGAGGCATGCAGCCCTCAGCAGCGTCCACCAGCAGCAGAACGCCGTTGACCATCTTCAGCACGCGCTCGACCTCGCCGCCGAAGTCGGCGTGGCCCGGGGTATCGACGATATTGATCTTGACGCCCTTGTAGCTGCAGGAGCAGTTCTTGGCCAGAATGGTGATGCCGCGCTCACGCTCGATGTCACCGCTGTCCATGACACGCTCAGCCACAGCCTGATTGTCGCGGAAAGCGCCGCTCTGGCGCAGCAGGGCGTCCACCAGCGTGGTCTTGCCGTGGTCAACGTGAGCGATGATAGCGACATTGCGCAAATCGTTACGAACCATAAAAATACAACCTCTCTATTTTGAATCTCAGTAGAAGTTACGTCATACGATTTAAGTGTATATCATCCGGGGGTGGTTTGTCAAGATTGTATAAAAATTTTTTGATGGATTCGGCGTTTTGCCCGAGAATCGGTTATCGATTTGGGCGGCATTACAGCGCGAAACGTGATATACTTAATGTACTAAAGTTGGATGATTCCGTTGGAGGTGTGTCTATGAAACTGACGTTTTTGGGCGCCAACCACGAAGTGACCGGCAGCTGTACCCTCTTGGAAGCGGCGGGACAGCGCTACCTCATCGACTGTGGTATGGAACAGGGCAAGGATGTCTATGAGAACCAGCCCATCCCCGTTGCGCCGGGCGAGATCGACGGCGTGCTGGCCACCCATGCCCATATCGACCACACGGGCCTTCTGCCTCTTCTGGTACGCAACGGTTTCCGGGGCAGGATCTATGCCACCAAGCCCACGGCAGAACTGTGCAGCATCATGCTGCGCGACTCGGCGCACATCCAGGAATTCGAAGCCGAGTGGAAGAACCGCAAAGGCCAGCGCTCCGGTGCAGAGCCTGTGGAACCTATGTACACCATTCAGGACGCTGAGGCAGCTATCGCGCTGTTCCGGGGCTATGATTACAATAAAGAGATCGAGCTTGCGCCCGGCGTCATCATCCGCTTTGTGGATGTGGGCCATCTGCTGGGCTCGTCCAGCATCGAGATATGGGTGACGGAGAACGGCGCGACCACAAAGCTGGTCTTCTCCGGCGACATCGGCAACCTCGACCAGCCTATCATCAAAGATCCCTCGTATCTGAAGGACGCGGATTACGTCTTTATGGAGTCCACCTACGGTGACCGCAGCCACGGCCCGCGGCCTGACTATGTGGCAGAACTGGCGAAGATCCTGCAGCGCACCTTCGACCGCGGCGGCAATGTGGTCATCCCGAGCTTTGCAGTGGGCCGCACTCAGGAACTGCTCTACTTCATCCGCGAGATAAAGGAAAAGAATCTGGTCACCGGCCACGGCTGTTTCCCGGTGTACATCGACAGCCCGCTGGCCATCGAGGCCACCCGTATCTTCAAGGACACCGACTCCTCCTGCTTTGATGAAGAGACCAACGCCCTGCTGGCAAAGGGCATCGACCCCATCCAGTTCCCGGGCCTGAAGGTCAGCGTCACCAGCGATGAGTCCCGTGCCATCAACACTGACCCCGTGCCGAAGGTCATCATCTCGGCCAGCGGCATGTGCGAAGCGGGCCGTATCCGCCACCACCTCAAGCACAACCTCTGGAGGAAGGAATGCACCATCCTCTTTGTGGGCTATCAGGCCGTGAACACGCTGGGCCGCTCTCTGCTGGAGGGTGCGGACAACGTGAAGCTCTTCGGTGAATCCATCGAGGTGCAGGCGGAGATCTGCCAGCTCACCGGTCTTTCGGGCCACGCCGACAGGGAGGGCCTGCTGAAGTGGGTCAACTCCTTTGAGCCGAAGCCCAAGCGGGTGTTCATCATCCACGGCGAGGATGAGGTGGAGAACATCTTTGCCCAGACCCTCACGGAGCAGGGCTTCAACGCCAGCGCACCTTATAATGGTGAGCAGTGGGCCATCGGTTCTGAAGGTGCAGTCTGCCTGAAGGAAGGCACCCGTATCCGCATCGAGCACCACATCAGCGAGGGCGCAGCCCGCGCGGCTACCGTCTTCCAGCGCCTGCTCAATGCCGGCAAGCGCCTGCTGCGGGTCATCGAGCACAACGAGGGCGGTGCCAACAAGGACCTCGCCAAGTTCGCCGACCAGATCAACGCTCTCTGTGACAAGTGGGACAGATGAGGCAAACATCCCGGCGGCATAGCTGCTTCAAAAACATAGTTCTGAAATAAAATGATGTAAAACCGACCCGAGTTCGTGTATCCTCACACGGCTTGGGTCGGTTCTTTTTTTGCGTCCAAAAGAGGAAAACACAGTTTTTTGTGCGCTTTTGCACAAGTTTCCGACTATTTCATGAGAATCGTTGACTTTGAATGCACAAAATGCTACCATATGGCACAAGAAAAGGCAAAGATGACAAAATAAAGTTGTTTCATGGGCGCAGAGGCCGGCATCTGTGCTGGAAACGGCTCGAAGTTTTTGTCTGCGTGCGGATGGTATCGGCAGAAGCCTCCGCACAGGAAATGACTGCCGAAAAAGGAGGTCTCAATGATAGAATACAAGCTTTCTCTTGCGTCGTCCGGCGCGGTAAAAGCACCGGGTTATGAGGATATGCTGCGGTTTGGCTACAACAAGAACTGCGGCGTTTATCGGCTGAGGGTGACTGCCGACGACGAGTGGAAGGGGATGAAGCTCCGGGTGTTCTGGCATACGCCGGAGGGTGACCCGCCTGCATCACTGGTAGAGAACAGTGTGGTGGAGGTGCCTGCCTTCGTCACGGCTGTGCCCGGCGAGGGCCGCATCACCTTCGAAGGCTCCGACGGCACCCAGACCATCACCAGCGCCGATATGCGTTACCGCGTGGCGGCAAATTCCGGCACCGAAGACGGTACTATGCCGCCGCTGGGTACGCCTGCGTGGCAGCAGCTGGTGGGCCGGGTGGAAGAAGTCGGTGCAGACGCCCGGAAAAGTGCCGAACAGGCCCGGAAGTCGATGAAACAGGCCGAAAGCGAAAAAAGCGCAGCGGCCGGTAGTGCTGCAGCGGCGGCGAAAAAACTGAAAGAGCTTCAGGATGGCATCGCTGCGGGAGATTTCAAGGGCGAAAAGGGTGATACAGGCGCGAGAGGTCCGCAGGGAAATGCCGGACCTCAGGGACCTAAAGGCGAAAAAGGCGACGTCGGCTCGACGGGCCCCACTGGTGCAACAGGTCCACAAGGTCCAAAGGGCGAGACTGGCCCGCAGGGTCCGAAGGGCGACAAAGGCGACACCGGTCCACAGGGTCCTGTAGGCGCGACCGGCCCTCAGGGACCGAAAGGCGAGACAGGCCCGGCGGGCAAAGAAACTAAGGTGGATTCCACCCTCAAAGTCTCCGGCGCGGCGGCCGACGCCAAAGCCACCGGCGACGCGCTGGCGGGTAAAGCTGCCGCCAGCCATACCCATGACGACCGGTATTATACAGAAGCTGAAATGGATGGTAAGCTGGCTGGGAAAAGCAATACAGGGCATACACACAATACCATCAAGGATATTGGTGATGGTAGAACACTTAGTTTTGCATACTCAAAAGACGGTCTTGGATATGAAAGTTATTCATGGCTCGCCGGATGGAATGGAAACGAACTTCGGCCTGTACATAAAAGACAATTTGCTACTGCGGGGCATACCCATGATGACCGGTATTACACCGAAAGCGAGATGAACACCAAACTCAACGGCAAAGCCAACAGTTCCCACACCCACAACTACGCCGGTTCCGGCTCTGCGGGCGGCACGGCCAACAGTGTCAACGGCCTGACCTTCGCCGCCCAGACCACCGACCCGGGGGCGGGAAGCGCATTGACCACCAACAAGGTGCTCATTGTGTATGTATAAGGAGGTGAAACTTCAAAATGGCAAAAGCAGTTTATGTGGGCGTCGGAAGCAAAGCCCGCAAGATGAAAAAAGCCTACATCGGCATCGGCGGTAAGGCCCGCAAGGTCAAGAAGATGTACATCGGCGACAGCAGCGGCAAGGCGAGGCTGTGCTACAGTGCAGAGCTGGAAAAGGTCGGGATGGCTGAGAATTTGAGCGATGAACGGCGTGGGATAGCAGCAGCGTCAGTTGGCAATTATGCGCTGTTTGCGGGGGGAATAGGACACGGGAGCTTTATAGACCGCGCTCATGATGCCGTGGATGCTTATAGCGCGTCGCTCACAAAGTCGATGCCTACTGCGCTGAGTACAGTACGAAGTAGTCATGCCGGCGCGTCTGTTGAGGGCTATGCACTTTTTGCAGGTGGAGCTGATGGCCAGAGAACTGTAGATATAGTTGATTCAGTGGACGCATATAGCGCTTCTCTCACACGAACAGCAGCTGCAACACTGAGCGGCGAGAGGGTATGGATGGGTGCTGCGTCACTCGAAGGTAGGGCGTTCTTTGCCGGCGGAGCCTCCAGCAATATGAATTCGGATAACAAGTGCGCAAATGTTGAGGTGTACAACAGCACTCTCACCCGCACGGCAGCCACAAACCTGAGCGTGGCAAGATATTATCCACTGACCGCGACAATCGGCAGTCGGGTGCTTTTCGCCGGAGGCACGGGAAACACCATTACAAAAGTTGTGGATGTCTACAGCACTTCACTCACCCGCACAGCGGCTGCGGATTTGAGCCGTCCCACCTCTGGTGATGCTTCCACAGTGGTCGGGAATTATGCAATATTTACATCTGATGGCAACACGTCCTGCGACGTTTACAATGCATCGCTCACAAAAACGACCGTCACACTTCTGAGCGTAGCGCGGGTCAATATGTCTGCCGGTACAGTCGGAGACTACGCATTATTTGCGGGAGGCGGTACTAACTCTCCATATTCAGATGTAGTAGACGCCTGTGACACCTCTCTCACGCGGACTACAGTCACAACGCTGGACTATCCAAGATCGGGTCTTTCCTCTGCGACGGTTGGAGACTACCTGCTGTTTGCAGGCGGGCGTATAGATTCCGAGAACTATTCAAGCGACGTATTCGTCTACACCGCATAAAAGAAAAGGAGAAATCAAAATGGCACGATACAAAATTTACGACAACAAATCTGACGTCATCACCCCGGTGGGCGAGAAGCTCACCGCAGAGCAGTGGCTGGACCGTTACCAGTGGGGCCGCTACACCAAGATGATCGTGGGCGGCGGCATCATCAATGGCAGCGTCGCGCTGGTCTTCGACGACGAGGTGGAGCGTTACCGCAAGGCAGGCTGCGATTTCAGCGCCTGCGTCACCGACGAGGACTATCTGGTCGCCATCGAGGCCTTTGAGGATGACCCTCCCATGGCAGACGCCGGCGTCTCCGACCAGACCCGCATTGCGGACGCTCTGGAAGACATGGTGGCGCTGAGCCTGCCGGATGATACCACCAACACCACCGAAGAATGAGAAAGGAGAACGAAGTTATGAGCAACAAGGAAAAACTGGCCGAGCGCTGGACGCAGGGCCGTATCTCTGAGGCGATGCTGCGGGTGTATGTGCGCAAGGGCATTATCTCGAAGGCGGATTTCGAGGAGATCTGCGGAAAGAAGTATTAAACCTCTCAGGCGCTTCGCGCCAGCTTCCCTAATAGGGGAGCCCAGGAGGAGAAAGGATTTGAAATGTCCATCAGAGAATATTCGATGGCCCGCGACTCCACCCGGCAGCTCTCGCCCAGCTTCCGCGTCCGCGAGTTCGCCTGCAAGGGCAGCGACGTCGTCCTCATCGACGACGAGCTGGTGGTGGTGCTACAGTGCATCCGGGAGCACTTCGGCAAACCGGTACATATCACCAGCGGCTACCGCACCGCCGAACATAATGCCACCGTGGGCGGCAGCAAGAGCAGCCAGCACCTGCTGGGCAGAGCCGCAGACTTCTGGGTGGAGGGTGTGCCGGTGGCTACCGTGGCCGACTACGCCGAGAAGCTGCTTCCCGGGCGCGGCGGCATCGGGCGGTACCCGAAGGATGCAAAGCATCCCGCCCGCAAGACCGGCTGGATGCATATCGATACTCGGGCGAATAAGTCCAGATGGAAGGGGTGAGACCGATGGAGACCATTCTCGCCGCCCTTATCACCGGGGCTGTGACCCTCATCGGCGTACTCATCGCCAACGGCAAGAGTCAGGCCGTCACCGACACCAAGCTGGAAGAGCTGACCCGGGAAGTCCGGGCGCACAACAATTTTGCCCAGCGAGTCCCCATCCTCGAGGAGCAGATGAAGGTAGTCAACCACCGCATCGCCGATTTAGAAATGCATGAACACGAAAGAGAAAGGAATTGACTATGAATAACCTGAACAACAAGATCTCCGTCGGCACCATCACCCGCACCGCCGTGCTGGCGCTGGCCCTCATCAACCAGCTGCTGAGCGCTCTGGGCAAGCCCGTGCTTCCCATCGAGAGCGGCACTCTGGAACAGCTCATCTCCACCGGTTTTACCACCGTGAGTGCGCTGGTCAACTGGTGGTATAACAACAGCTTCACCCCTGAGGCCATCGAGGCGGATGCATTCATGGCAAGGATGAAAAAGAGAGTGCGGTGAGAGCTGTATAGTCTAATAATGCCTCCTTCAAAATTTTTTCGAAGGGGGCATTATTATATGGTATGGAAAAGAAATGAGGTAATGAAGCAAGAAAACCGCCTGGATTCTGACGAATCTAGGCGGTTTTTGGTGGAGCGGGCAATGGGAATCGAACCCACCTCCTCAGCTTGGAAGGCTGATATACTAGCCGATGTACGATGCCCGCATATTCTATTTTGCCGGGATGCAAGCAGTATTATAGCATGATTCGCGGCAAATGTCCAGCATTTTTTGCCCAAAGTGCAGAAGGAGAAGAAACCTTTGCCGATGAGCTGGCGTTTGCCTGTTTACTTTGGAGCAGTTTTATTGTAAAATAGATAAGAGATAAAATCGGCGGCGCACAGCGCGGCCAAATCTGATACAGGTGGTGTATGTTATTATGGCATTGAAATATCAGCGTATCCTTCTGAAGATCAGCGGTGAGGCCCTCGGCGGCGAAAAGGGGACCGGCTTCGACGAGCCGACCATGGACGCGATCTGTGGAGGCGTAAAGAAGGCCCATGAGCTGGGCGTTCAGATCGGCATCGTTGTGGGCGGCGGCAACTTCTGGCGCGGCCGTTCCAGCGGCAAGATGGAGCGTACGCTGGCCGATAAAATCGGTATGCTGGCAACGGTGATGAACGCCCTGGCTGTCTCCGACAAGCTGGAGCAGCTGGGTGTGCCGACCGAGGTGTTCACCTCCATCACCATGCCGCAGGTGGCCCCGGCCTTCACCCGCAAGGAAGCTCTCCACGCAATGGAAGAGGGCAAAATCGCCATCTTCGGCGGCGGTACGGGCAACCCCTTCTTCTCCACCGACACGACCACTGCTCTGCGTGCCGTTGAGGTGAGTGCAGACATCATGTTCAAGGCCACGATGGTGGACGGCGTCTATGACAAGGACCCCCATAAGTACCCCGATGCCAAGAAGTACGAGACCCTTACCTTTACCAAGGTGCTGGAAGACCGTCTGGCTGTTATGGACGGCACTGCCGCCACCCTCTGCCGGGACAACAAGCTCCCCATCCTCGTGTTCGACCTGGCCGACCCCGACAACATCGCCCGCGCTGTGCAGGGTGAGAACGTGGGTACGCTGGTCTACGAGGGCTGAGCATACCGCCCCGCTTCCGACAATAGAATAAGCCAGACGCCTTTTCGCGGCTGGTGAGAATTGATAACAAACAGGAGACAAGGACAATGAGCAGCAACACCAAGGCATTCGAAGACAAGATGAAGAGCGCAGTCGAGCATCTGGAGCGCGAGCTGAAGACCGTGCGCGCAGGCCGTGCCAACCCCGGCGTTCTGGACAAGGTGACCGTGGATTACTATGGTTCGCCCACGCCCATCCAGCAGGTGGCTTCTGTGGCTGTCAGCGAGGCCCGCACCCTGACCATCACCCCGTGGGACCGCACTCTGCTGCGCGCCATCAGCAAGGCCATCCTGGCCAGCGATGTGGGCATCAACCCCATTGATGACGGCCAGACCATCCGTCTGAACTTCCCGGCTCCCACCGAGGAGCGCCGCAAGCAGCTGGCCAAGGAAGTCTCCAAGATGGGCGAGGAGGCAAAGGTCGCTGTCCGCAATGTCCGCCGCGACGCTATGGACAAGGCCAAGGCCATGAAGAAGGCTGGCGAACTGACCGAGGACACCCAGAAGACCATGGAAGAGGACGTCCAGAAGCTGACCGACAAGTACGTGAAGAATATCGACGCTGCCGTGGAAGAAAAGCAGAAGGAGATCATGTCCGTCTGATTCTGACTGCAAGCAAGCAGGGAGGTGCCGTGCGCTGAAAGAAGGTGCGCGGCACTTTTTGCCAGACTGAAAATAGAGGAATAAGATCATGGAACATCCAAAGGATTTTGCGAAGGGGCTGTCCATCGGCATCATCATGGACGGCAATGGCCGCTGGGCCAAGAGCCGCGGCCTGCCCCGCACCGCCGGCCACAAAAAGGGCGCACAGGTCTTTCAGGACATTGCGAACTACTGCGATGAGCTGGGTGTGGAGTCGGTGTATTTCTACGCATTCTCGACCGAAAACTGGAAGCGTCCCGCCGAAGAAGTGGGTGCTATCATGCGGCTGTTCGGCGAGTACCTCATCAAGGGCTTCGACTACAAGAACCGGAACATCCGCATCTGCTTCATGGGCGACCGCACTGCGCTGGACCCCAAGCTGCAGGAGCTGATGAACAAGCTGGAGCGGGACTCTGCCTGCAAGACCGGCCTGACCATCAACATCGCCGTCAACTACGGTGGACGGCCTGAGATCGTCCGGGCGGCCCAGAGTCTTGCGGCCAAGGTGGCTGCGGGCGAGATGAAGCCCGAGGACATCACGGAAGAGGCTCTTTCGGCCCAGATGTACACCGCCGGCCAGAAAGACCCCGACTTCATCCTTCGCCCCAGCGGAGAAAAGCGGCTCTCCAACTTCATGCTCTGGCAGGCGGCCTACTCCGAACTGGTGGAAATGGACGTTCTGTGGCCTGATTTCACCCGTAATGACCTCGATGCCGCCATCATGGAGTTCAACCGGCGCTCCCGCCGCTTCGGCGGACTTTGAGCGCAGCAAACGATACGCAAGATGCCGCGCGGCGTGCGCGGCCCCCGGAGAGCGTCCGGTATTTCCTCAGGCGCTGACGCTGCAGACCCTGCCAGAGCAGGGGAGCGGCTCCCGGACGAAACAAAGGAGAACATGAAACTATGAAAACACGAATCATCACAGCCGTGGTGGGCCTGATCGTTCTGGCAGGCGTCCTGTTCACCTTCGATACGCTGGTGTTCAATCTGGTCATCGCGGCCATCACCCTCATCGCCCTGCATGAAATTTACTCTGCGCTGGGTTTTGAAAAGCAGGACTGGCCGCTGCTGGCCGTTCTGGTACCTTACACACTGCTCATCATGCTGTCGAGCTACAGCGTCTGCCGGGCGATGGTGATGCCCGCTTCCTTCCTCGTGGTGCTGTTCTATGCCATCTACCTTGTAGTGCGCAACGGCGTCATCAGCTACCAGAAAGCCAGCGGCCTCGCCATGTTTTCGGGCATCGTGATCTTCTGCTTCTACTCGTTCATCCGGCTCAAGGAGATGCTGCCGGTGGAGGAATATGGCTACGACGCCATCTTCTTCATCCTGCTCATCCTCTGCTTCGCCTGGGGCGGCGATACCTGCGCCTACTTCGCGGGCCGCGCCTTTGGCAAGCATAAGCTCTGCCCGGTGGTCAGCCCCAAAAAGACGGTGGAGGGCGCTGTAGGCGGCGTGCTGGGTACTATGGTATTCGGTGTGCTGGTCACGGTCATCTACTCCATCGCAGCAGACCGGATGGAAGAGTTCACCCGCTCCAATATTGGCGTATCCATGTATGTCATCATTGCGCTGCTGGCCTGTGTGGCTGCGGTGCTGGGCATCTACGGCGACCTGTTCGCCAGCGTGGTCAAGCGCCAGTGCGGCATCAAGGACTACGGCACCATCTTCCCGGGCCACGGCGGCATCCTTGACCGCTTTGACAGCGTGATGTTCATCGCGCCCTTCGTCACGATGGTGGTCATCGCAGCATTCTACGATTAAAATCAGCAGGAGGTAGATTCTTTATGGCTAAGAAAATCACGCTGCTGGGTTCTACCGGCTCCATCGGCACCCAGAGCCTTGACGTCATCCGTGCTCAAGGGTATGAGGTGTTCGGCCTGTCGGCCCACAGCCAGACGGATAAAATTTTGCAGCAGATAGAAGAATTCCACCCGAAATACGTCTGCATGACCAGTGAGGCCGGTGCCGAAAAGCTTTCGGCTGCGCTGGCAGGCCGCGCCGATGCACCCAAGCTCCTGACCGGCCCGGAGGGCCTGAAGACCCTCGCCGCGATGGACGGCCCGGACGTGGTGCTGAACAGCGTGGTGGGCATCGCGGGCCTCGGCGCAAGCCTTGCCGCCATCGAGAGCGGCCATGACCTCGCCCTCGCCAACAAGGAAAGCCTTGTCACCGGCGGCCATCTTGTCACTCAGGCCGTGGCGAAGCACGGCGTCAAGCTGCTGCCTGTGGACAGTGAGCACTCGGCCATCTTCCAGTGCCTGCAGGATAGGGAGAGCGCCAAGAGCCTGACCAAAATTCTGCTGACGGCCTCCGGCGGCCCCTTCTTCGGCATGAAGACCGAAGAGCTGCGGGGCAAGACCAAGGCCGATGCCCTCAAGCATCCCAACTGGAACATGGGTGCAAAGATCACCATCGACAGTGCCACTCTGATGAACAAGGGCCTCGAGCTCATTGAGGCTGTGTGGCTGTTCGGTCTGCCTCCGGAGAAAATTCAAATCGTTGTCCAGCGCCAGAGCATCGTCCACTCGGCGGTGCAATACAGCGACAACTCCATCATCGCCCAGCTGGGTGTGCCGGATATGCGCATCCCCATCCAGTATGCGCTGACCTATCCGGCCCGTGTGCCGGGCGTCGTGCCGGAGCTGGACTTCACCACCCTCAAACTGCTGACCTTCGATGTGGCCGACGAGGAGACTTTCCGCTGCCTCGCCGCCTGCAAGAAGGCTATCAAGAAGGGCGGTCTCGGCCCCTGCGCCGCCAACGGTGCCAACGAGGAGGCCGTCAAGCTCTTCCTTGAGGATAAGATCGGCTTCCTCGACATCGGCCGTCTGGTGGAGGCTGTTGTGGACAGCGACAGCTTCGGCGGCGACTACAGCCTCGCGGATGTGTATGAGTGTGACCGTATGGCCCGTGCATTCGTGAGAGCACATCTGTAATATAGGAGAAATAATGTCAGTTTTCATCACCTTTGCTGCTGCGTTGCTCATCTTCGGCGCGGTCATCGCTATCCACGAGTTCGGCCATTTTGCAGTGGCAAAGCTCTGCAGGGTCCAGGTCAACGAGTTTTCCATTGGCATGGGTCCGACCCTCATCAAGACCTATCGCAAAGGCACGCAGTATACCCTGCGGCTCCTGCCCGTAGGCGGCTTTGTGGCGCTGGAAGGGGAGGAGAGCCCCGAGAGCGAGCAGGCCGAGGGTGGAAGCGGGGACGATGACGGCCCGGACATCCCGCCGGAGGTACTGGCGCAGCGGACAGGCAAGCCGCTGAACGAGGCGGCTGTCTGGCAGCGGATGCTGGTGATGGCGGCAGGCGCGGTGATGAACTTCGTACTGGGCTTTGTGGTGCTGCTGCTCCTCATCTCACTGCGCAGTGAGCCGATCACCAGCAAGGTCATCTATGCCGTGGAGAACAACGCCCTCTGTGGCCAGACCGGCCTGCAGGCCGGCGATGAGATCGTGGCCGTCAACGGGCGGCACTGCTTTGTGGCCAACGATATGATCTACGAGCTTATGCGCACCGAGAGCTACCGCGCAGACTTCACCGTCCGCCGGGACGGCAAGCTCGTGGAGCTGCCGGACGTCCAGTTCGACACCTGGCAGGATGAGCAGGGCCAGACCCACATGACACTGGGTTTCACAGTCTACGGCCTCAAAAAAACACCGCAAAACGTCCTGAAAGAGTCGGCCAACAGCGTTATCTACTATGGACGCATCATCTATACTTCGCTGGCCGACCTTCTGCGGGGCCGCGAGAGCATCAACGACCTGTCCGGCCCGGTGGGCATCGTGACCGCTATCGGTCAGGCTGCAAGCTACGGCTGGGAGGATGTGGCTGAGCTGCTGGTGCTTATCACCATCAACCTCGGCGTCTTCAATCTGCTGCCGTTCCCGGCGCTGGACGGCGGCAAGATCGTATTCCTGCTCATCGAGGCAGTCACCGGCCATGCAGTGCCGGAAAAAATCCAGAGCAGTCTGACCGTCGCAGCCTTTGCGCTGCTGTTCGGTCTGATGCTCTTTGCAACGTACAATGACATCGTCCGGCTCGTGACCGGAGCAGTTTGAAAGGGGTAAAACCATGCGGCAGCTGAAACGTGAAGTGAAGATCGGAAATGTGACCATCGGCGGCAAGAATCCCATTGCCGTGCAGACCATGCTGAACGTCCCGGTGGAAGACATCGAGGGCAATGTGGCGCAGGCAAAGCGCTGCGAAGCGGCAGGCTGTCAGATTTTGCGCGTGACCTGTCCCAGCGCGGCAGACGCCAAGTGCATCGAGGCTGTCAAGAACGCCGTGAATATCCCCATCGTGGCAGACATCCACTTCGACTACAAGGCTGCCATTGCCTGCGCCGATGTGGGCGTGGATAAGATCCGCATCAATCCGGGCAACATCGGCGACGATGACCGCGTGAAGGCGGTCGTGGATGCCTGCCAGCAGAAAAATATCCCCATCCGCATCGGCGTCAACGGCGGCAGCCTGGAAAAGCACATCCTCGCCAAGTACGGCGCACCTGTGCCGGAAGCGATGGTGGAGAGCGCTCTGTACCATGTCCACCTGCTGGAAAAGTTCGACTTCAACAACATCGTCATCTCCATCAAGAACTCCAACGTCCCCCGCATGATGGAGGCATACCGCCAGCTCAGCGCTGTGACCGACTACCCGCTCCATGTGGGCGTCACGGAGGCCGGCACTTACCAGATGGGCCTGCTCAAGAGTGGCATGGGCATCGGTGGGATGCTGCTGGAGGGTATCGGCGACACCATTCGTGTCTCGCTGGCTGCTGACCCTGAGAAGGAAGTGGAAGCAGGCTACAATATCCTGCGCGCTGTCGGCTTCCCAGTGGCCGGCCCGGAGGTCATCACCTGCCCGACCTGCGGCCGCACCCAGTACCCCTGCACTGAAATCGCAAATGAGGTGGAGCGGCGGCTTCAGGGTTGCAAAAAGTCCATCAAGGTGGCTGTCATGGGCTGTGTCGTCAACGGCCCCGGCGAGGCCCGTGAGGCTGACATCGGCATTGCCGGCGGAAAGGGCGAGGCGGTGCTGTTCGTCCACGGCAACCCCGTCAAGAAGCTGACGGGGGATAATATCCTCGACCAGTTCATGGAGGAGATCTATAAGCTGTGATTTTACAGAATAAGCTTGGTCTGACGAGTGAAGCTGAGCTTGCTCGGGCAGAAGAAAAACTCAGCAAGACCCGGGCGCTTGAGCTCTATGACACCGGCCTGTTGGATACCTTCGAGGTAGGCACCTTCAAAGGGCTTGCGGCCATCCATAAATGTCTGTTCGGTGATGTCTACGAGTTCGCTGGACAGATGCGGACAGTGAACATTGCAAAAGGAAATTTCCGCTTTGCACCGGTGATGTATCTGCGTCCGGCACTGGAAAGCATCGACGCGATGCCGCAGTCTTCTTTCGATGAAATTATCGAGAAGTATGTGGAGATGAATGTGGCGCATCCGTTTCGGGAGGGCAATGGCCGAAGCACCCGGATCTGGCTGGATGCTATTCTGAAAAAAGAACTGCATCAGGTCATCGACTGGAGCAAGGTGGATAAAGAAGATTACCTTCTTGCAATGGAGCGCAGCCCGGTCAAGGATGTGGAGATAAAAGCGCTGCTGCACGCTGCTCTGACCGAAAAAATCAATGACCGCGAAGTCTATATGAAAGGCATCGACGCCAGTTACCACTACGAAGGCTATTATGTCTTTAAGACAGAAGATTTAACCTAAAAACGACCTGCTGCCACGCCCTTTTCCGGGGCGCGGCAGTTTGTGCTGTTATCTGATAGAAAAGGAGTACCACTGTGACACCACTTGTTTCCCAGCTATGGCCGCAGTTTATGGCGGACCCGGACTTTGCGGCCTGTTTTGGCCGCGTGGTCGTCGAGCACGCCCAGATGCTGCGGCAGGAGCGGCAGGTCATCTTTACGCTGCGCAGTTCTGCCCCGCTGGACAAGGGGCTGTGCGCCCGGCTGCTGGCCTCGCTGACACCGGATTACGAGGGCTTCGAGCTCCGCATCAACAATCTTTTCGGCTACGCGACGCTGGATGAAGCCGGTCTGCGGGAAATGATGGAGGAGATGAAACGGGACGGTGTCCCCATCAACGGTTTCCTCGACCGCTGCCGCATCACCATCACCGGCCAGGACATCACCATCGGCGTCTGCCACGGCACGAAGTTTTTGCAGGAGATGCAGTTCGAGCGCCTGCTGGCGGAGCGCATCGCTGCCCACACCGGCGTAAAGCCCAAAGTGACGCTGGAAAGCAGCGTGGGCGAAGCCGAACAGCGCCAGATGGAAGAAAAGCTCGAGCGGAAAATTGCGCCGCCTGTCGTCAAGTTCGAGAAAAAGAACACTGCCCCCTCCATCAAGGTGGAGGGCCTCGACCTTACGGACAAGCCCGTCACCATCTTCCACGGCAAGATGTTCACCCCGAAAAACCTCACCCCCCTCAAGGATTTGGGCGGCGAGGGCGGCAAGTGCATGATTTGGGGCGACGTCTTCTTCACCGAAGTGAAGGGCAACTTCCGCAAGATATACACTGTCTCCATCACCGATTACACCGGCTCCATCAACCTGAAGATCCGTGCGCAGGAAGGGGAGGACTGCTCCAAGTGGGAGTCCATCCCCAAGGGTACGACGGTCGTGGTGCGCGGCGACTGCTCCTACGATAAGTACGAGCACGACTATATCGTCTGGCCCTACGACGTCCTCTTTGTCGAGCGCAAAAAGCGGGAGGACAACGCCCCCGTCAAGCGGGTGGAGCTGCATCTGCATACCAAGCTGTCCAGCATGGACGCCTTCTGCGACCCCGGCGGCATCGTCAGGCTGGCCCACCGGATGGGACACCCGGCCATTGCCATCACCGACCATGGCGTCTGTCAGGGCTACCCCGAGGCTATGCTGGCTGCAGACGCCATCCACAAGACAGACCCGGACTTCAAGCTCATCTACGGCTGTGAGGCCTACTTTGTCGATGACATGATACCCTGCGTCTACGGTGTGAAAGACGAGCCGCTGAACGGTGAGTTCTGCGTCTTCGACACTGAGACGACGGGCCTCGACCCCGGCGTGGAGTACCTGACAGAGATCGGCGCGGTCATCGTGCGGAACGGGGAAGTGGTGGAAGAATTCGACACCTTCGTAAAACCCGGAAAGGCCATCACCTCCAAGATCACCGAGCTGACCGGCATCACCAACGAGATGGTAGCCGACGCCCCCAGCGAGGCCGAGGCGCTGAAAGCCTTCCTCGACTTTGTAGATGGCCGCATCCTTGTGGCTCACAATGCCCACTCCTTCGACATCCGGTTCCTCCGCGCCGCCGCCAAGCGGAGCGGCATCGAGTTTGAGCCGACCTATATCGACACCCTGACCATGGCTCAGGCAATGTACCCCGGCCTCCACAACTACAAGCAGGGGACCATCAACAAGCATCTGGAGCTGCCCGCCTACGAGGCCCACCGTGCCTGCGAGGACTCTGCCGCACTGGGCCGCATCTTCTGCGTCATGCTGAAAGATCTGGAGGAAAAGCAGGTCACCGCCGTCAGCGGCATCAACACCGGCCTCGGCGGAAACCGCGAGGTGCTGAAAAAGAAGTACTTCCACCTCATTATCCTCGTGCGCAACCAGATGGGCCTGAAAAACCTCTATAAAATCGTCAGCGAGGCCCATGTCAACTACTTCTTCAAGAAGCCCCGCGTCCCCCGCAGCCTTCTGAACAAGTATCGGGATGGCCTTATCCTCACTTCTGCCTGTGAAGCAGGAGAACTTTACAGGGCTGTCGTGGAGGGCCGCTCTTACGAAGAATTGAAGAAAATTGCATCGTACTACGATGTTCTGGAGGTCCAGCCCCTGGGCAACAACGCCTATATGGTGCGGGAGGGCAAGGTGGAGAGCGAAGAGGTCATCAAGGACTTCAACCGCACCGTCATCAAGCTGGGCGAAGACCTGCACAAGCCCGTCATCGCCACCGGCGACGTCCATTTCACCGAGCCGGAGGACGCCATCTACCGTTCTGTCCTGCAGGCGGGCAACGGCTTCAAGGACGCGGACAACCAGCCGCCCCTGTTCTACCGCACCACCGAGGATATGCTGAACCAGTTCAGCTATCTGCCCAAGGAAAAGGCCTACGAGATCGTCGTGACCAATCCCCGCAAGATAGCGGCCAGCATCGACGGCAACGTCCGCGCCATCCCGCGCGGCACCTACCCGCCCAGCATCGAGGGTGCAGAACAGCAGCTCCGGGATGCGACCTGGGAACACGCCAAGCGGGACTATGGCGACCCTCTGCCTGAGATCGTGGAGAAGCGCCTGCAAAAAGAGTTGGACTCCATCTGCGGCCACGGCTATGCCGTCCTGTACGTTATCGCGGTCAAACTGGTGGCCTACTCCAACGCGGGCGGCTATCAGGTGGGCAGTCGTGGTTCGGTCGGCTCGTCAGCTGTGGCCCACTTCTCCGGAATTTCGGAGGTCAACAGTCTGCCGCCCCACTACCGCTGCCCCAAGTGCAAGTACAGCGAGTTCATCACCGATGGCAGCGTGGACGACGGCTTCGACCTGCCCGACAAGAACTGCCCCCACTGCGGTACCCGGATGCTGGTGGACGGCCACGACATCCCTTTCGAGACCTTCCTTGGTTTCTACGGCGACAAGGAGCCTGATATTGACCTGAACTTCTCGGGCGAGTACCAGTCCAACGTCCACCGCTACACGGAAGAGCTGTTCGGCAAGGCCAACGTGTTCAAGGCCGGCACCGTCTCCGGTATTCAGGACAAGACGGCCTATGGTTACGTCAAAAAGTATCTGGATGAGCGGGGGAGAACGGTCAACCACGCGGAAGAGAACCGCCTGACGCTGGGCTGCACCGGCGTCAAGCGTACCACCGGCCAGCATCCCGGCGGCATGGTCGTCGTGCCGGATACCTATGAGATCTATGACTTCTGCCCCATCCAGCACCCGGCGGACGATGTGGCGGGCGGTCTGCTGACCACCCACTTTGAGTTCAAGTACCTCCACGACACCCTGCTCAAGCTGGACGAGCTGGGCCACGATATGCCCACCTTCTACAAGTATTTCGAGGAGTACACCGGCATCCCCGTGGACAGCATCCCCATGAACGACCCCAAGGTCTACAGCCTGCTCACCAGCCCGGAAGAGCTGGGTGTGACGCCGGAGCAGATCGACAGCCAGACCGGCACCTTCGGCATCCCCGAGATGGGCACCAACTTCGTGCGCGGAATGCTGGTGGAGGCCCGTCCCAAGAATTTCTCCGAGCTGATCCAGATCTCGGGCCTGTCCCACGGCACCGACGTCTGGACCGGCAACGCCGACGAGCTCATCCGCAGCGGCACCTGTACCATCGCGGAGGTCATCGGCTGCCGTGACAGTATCATGCTCTATCTGCTGCGCAAGGGCCTCGAGCCGAAGATGGCTTTCGATATTATGGAGGCCGTCCGTAAGGGCAAGGTGGCCAAGGGCGGCTTTGCGCCCGGCTGGGAAGAGGCCATGCGGGAGCACGATGTGCCGGACTGGTACATCGAGAGCTGCCGCAAGATAAAATATATGTTCCCGAAAGCCCATGCGGTGGCCTACCTGATGTCGGCCATCCGCCTCATGTGGTTTAAGCTCTACCACCCGCAGGCGTTCTATGCGGTGTACTTCACCGTCCGCGGCGATGACATCGACTATGAAGCCGCTGTGGGCGGTGCGGCGGTGGCCCGCGCCCACATGAACGAGGTGAAGCGCCGCCTCAAGGAAGAGAAGAACGCCAAGGATGAAGATGTGCTCGTCTCGCTCCAGCTGGTCAACGAGATGCTGGTGCGCGGCTACGAGTTCCTGCCCATCGAACTGGGCAAGAGCCGGGGCTCCAAGTATGTGGTGGAGGACGGCAAGGTACGCCTGCCCTTCTGCTCCTTGAAGGGTCTGGGCGGTGCCGCCGCCGATGCGCTGGAAAATGTGACCATCCACGGCGAAGAGTATCTCTCCATCGAGGAACTGCAGCAGGCCTCTGGCGTTGGCAGCAGCATCATCGACCGCCTGCGTCAGGTGGGCGCTCTGGGTGAGCTGCCGGAAAGCAGTCAGGTGAGCTTCTTCTAAAATTGCAGCAAAAAACGACCTCTGCAGCCGGATGGACCGGAAGCAGAGGCCGTTTTGTTATACGATTGAGTTTTTGAACAGGGAAGAGGCTTACTCCACGCTGATCATATAGTAGTAGACCGGCTGACCGCCGCGGATGTGGCTGACCTCAACATGGTTGGGGCATTTTGCCTTGACGATCTCGGTCACCTTCTCGGCATCCTCGTCGGAGACGTCGCAGCCGGAGATGATGGTGACGAAGCTGGAATCCTTCTTGCACATACCGCGGGCCAGACGATAGGTGGCCTTGGTGATGTCGTTGGAGGTGGAGACGATCTTGCCGTTCTCCAGGGCCATGATCTCGCCCTTCCTGATGCGCTTGCCGTCGTACTCGCTGTCGCGGGCGGCGTAGGTGATGAGGCCGGTGGAGACCTTATCGGCAGCAGACATCATGTTGATGGTGTTGGCCTCCACGGTGGCAGAGGGGTCGAAGTTCAGCAGAGCGGTGATGCCCATGGGGACGGTACGGGTGGGCAGGACGACCACCTGACGGTCAGCCAGCTTCTGGGCCTGCTCAGCAGCCATGATGATGTTCTTGTTGTTGGGCAGGACAAAGACGGTCTTGGCCGGGACGCTCTGGATGGCGGCAAGGATGTCCTCGGTGGCGGGGTTCATGGTCTGACCGCCGGAGACGACAGCGTCAGCGGCCAGGTCGGTGAAGACAGCCTTCAGGCCCTCACCGGCGGCGACAGCAACGAAGCCATAGTCGCGGCTGGGGTCAACGGCAGCGTAGATGAACTCGCTGGCGGGGTCGGGCTTCTTCTCAGCGGAAGCCTGCTTCTCGAGGCTCTTGCCCTGCTTCTGGCGGGCCAGGAACTGCTCGTGCATATTCTCAATTTTGAAGTTGGTCAGGTAGCCGTACTTGATGGCCTCGCTCAGGATCTTGCCGGGGTCGGCGGTGTGGACATGGAGGTTGATGACGTCATCGTCCTCGATGCAGACGACGCTGTCGCCGTTGGACTCGGCGAAGGCGCGCATCTTTGCGGCGCTTGCGCCCTCGTTCTTATTGATGAGGAACTGGGTGCAGTAGCCGTTCTTGATGTCCTCGACCTTCATCAGGTCATCGGTGAAGACGCCCTTGCCGGCGTTCGCGGTGGAGAGCTTGGCCTTGTTGGGGACAGCCTCGCCGCCGGCCACGATGGCCTCGCCGTGGAAGACCTTGCCCATGCCCTCAAAGATGATCATGATGCCCTGGCCGCCGGCGTCCACGACGCCGGCCTTCTTCAGGACGGGCAGCAGGTTGGGGGTGTCCTCCAGAGCCTTCTGACCGGCGGTCATCACCACGTCCCACAGCTCGGCCACGTCCTCTTTGCCACAGGCAGCAGCTTCCTCGGAAGCGATGCGGGCAACGGTCAGGATGGTACCTTCGGTGGGCTTCATGACAGCCTTGTAAGCGCCCTCGACGCCCTTCTTCAGCGCAGCCACGATGTCGGAAGCGTCAGCCTCCTTTTTGCCCTCCAGAGCTTTGGAGAAGCCGCGGAACAGCAGGCTGGTGATGACGCCGGAGTTGCCGCGTGCGCCGCGCAGCATGGCGGAGGCAGCGGTCTTTGCGGCCTCGCCCACGGTGCAGCTGTCGTCCATGGCCTGCAGCTCACGGACGGCTGCGCCGACGGTCATGCCCATGTTGGTGCCGGTGTCGCCGTCGGGGACGGGGAACACGTTCAGCTCGTCCACGCGGGAGCGCTGGTTGTTGATGTTGTTTGCGCCGGAAATAATGGCGTCGCGCAGGATCTTACCAGAAATCATTGCTTTTTACTCCTTATATCTTCCCGGTACCCCCGGGCGGGCTTTGTCTCATCAGGCAACCACGTCATCGACTGATACGACCACGCGGGCGACTTTCAGGCCGGTGGCCTGCTCCACCTCGTCCTTCACGCGGTGCGAGATGGAACGCGCGGCGGTGGAGATGTTCAGCCCGTAGCTGACGGCAATGTGCAGCTCGATCACGAGACGGCCCTCTTCCTGTGTGACACGGACGCCCTTGGCAGAATCGTCCACGCCGCGCACGGCGCTGCGGACACGGTCGGTCAGATCACGGGGGGCCATTGCGGCCACGCCGTAGCATTGTTTGGTTGCTTCGCCCACGAGCGTGGAAAAATACTCGGCTGAGAAGCTGACATCTCCCAGCGGGAAACGGGAAGTGATCATAGTCGCTCTGCTCCTTTTATTTATTATGATACCCCGGTCCGCACGGCGGCGGGGCGGTGCGCGGGCCTAAGAAGGCGGCGTACCACTCTTATTATACAACTTTATGAGGAAGCTGTACAGCACATAATTGCTGACAGAAAAAAGTCAGGCACGGCTTACCCGTCTCGGTCTGTTTCGACACCGCAAAGCCGGTATACTGAAAGACAGACAGAGCCGCAAAGGGCCGCGTTCCTGTTGTTAGTATAGCACAAAATCCTTCGCAGTGCATCTATTTCGTGAATATTTATCCGACAAAACAAAAAGTGATTGTGAATAAAATATAAAAGATGACGCGGGCGTCTTTATCTTACTATGAAAAAGTGCTAAAATCTAAGATGGCAAGAGTAAGACTGTATCCGGCGCAGGATGCAGGGGCATTCGACTGCCAAGGTGCTGAAGACAGGAATTTGCTGCGGCTGCACAGGAGCTGCGGCCCAGCGGCGGAAAAGTTCACAATAGGAGTTGTTTTCATGAATATTCTGTTTTTCCTTTCCCCCAAGCAGGACCTGATGTATGTGTACGATGACTTCACCCTCCGCCAGACGCTGGAAAAATGGGAGAACAACCGCTACGCATCCATCCCGGTGCTCAACCGCAAGGGAGAGTATGTGGGGACCCTGACGGAAGGGGACATCCTCTGGGGGCTGAAAAAGTTCCACGGCCTCGACCTTGAGGCGGCAGAGAACATCCCGATCCGGGACTTTGCCCACAAGCGGGACTACAAGGCCGTCACGGTCACCACGAGCATGGACCAGCTCATCGAGGCGGCCATGAACCAGAACTTCGTCCCCGTCGTGGATGACCGGGGAATGTTCATCGGCATCGTCCGCCGTCAGGCCATCATCCGCTACTGTTACGACCGCTCCCGCGCTGCCGCCGCAGAGCAGCGCAGAAAGCCCGAAAAGCAGGAAAAACGAGTCCCGGTTTCTGCCGGGGTGCAGTAAAACAGGAAAAGGCCCCGCCGCTCTGCATGAAATGTGCAGGGCAGCGGGGCCTTTCTATGCCTGTGGGAAGGGGAGAGTGGAGCTTCAGCCCACGGTGAGGCTGGAATCGGTGAGCCGGTGGGTCAGGACAGCCTCGGCGTCCTCGCCGCCCATGGCCAGCAGCTCGTCCACCGAGAGGGTGGTGGAGCAGAGGATGGTCTGGAAGGTGATGGTCTCGATGCCCTCAGCCCGCAGCTGACGCAGGGCGGACAGCGAAGCACGGAGAGAGGCTGTGAACCGCCCGACGCAGACGGTGAGGGTATTGCCGCTCTGGGTGCTGGTGTAGGAGATGACCGCGCTGCTCTTGTCGGTGACAGTCAGGCCGGGGAGGGGAGAGGCGGGTGCGGACGGGGTGGCAGAGCCGCCGTCAGAAGAGGAAGAAGACTCCTCGGGGATAACAGGTTTTTCCGACTCCACAGGGCGGGGGATGGAGACCTGATTGACCTTGCCGTTGGCATCAGTGGTAGTGACTTTTGCGCCCGGGCCCAGCTTGTCCTTGATGGTGTTGAGGTCAAGCTCATCGCCGTTCTGAGAGAGGACCCTGCCGCTGGGACTGCCAGCCTTGGCGGTCAGTTCGAGGCTGCCCGACAGATCGATGCCGCTGCTGCAGATGCCGTCGCCGCCGTTGCCGCCGTTGGCAGTGACCGTACCGCCGGAGATGGCGACGCCGCCGATGCTGCCGATGCCGTCGCCGCCGTAGCTGCCGCTGCCGCCGTTGCCGCCGTTGGCAGTGACCGTACCGCCGGAGATGGTGAGGCCGCCGCTGCCGCTCCAGATGCCGCCTCCGCCGTAGCCGTCTTTGCCGTCTCTGCCAGTGGCGTTGACCGTACCGCCGGAGATGGTGAGGCTGCTGCGGCTGTAGATGCCGTTGCCACCGTAGCTGCCGCTGCCGCCAGCGGCGTTGACCGTACCGCCGGAAATGGTGACGCCGCCGTTACTGGTGATGCCGCTGCCGCTCCTCACATTGCTGCCGTCGCCGCCGCCGTTGGCAGTGACCGTACCGCCGGAGATGGTGAGGCCGCCGCGGCTGTAGATGCCGTTGCCGCCGTAGCTGCCGCTGCCGCCGTCTGCGCTGCTGCCGCCTTGGGCCGTCAGGCTGTCATTTTCGCCGCCGGTGATGGTGAGGCTGCCGTTACTGGTGATGCCGCTGCCGCCGTAGCGGCCGCCGTTACCACCGGTGAGATGGTTTTCGCCCTTCAGGGTCAGCGTCACGTCGCCCTTCGAAGTGAGAGCGGGGCCGGAGTTGGCCTCGATGTTCACATCCTTGAGTGTAACCTCGACCTTATCGTTCTTACCGTTGGCGTTGATGGTCACGGTGTGGGAAGAAGCGGTGTCCGTTTTCTGATTTGTGATGATGGTGTTGGTGTCCTCCACATCCTTCTTATTCCCCTGTGAGACCGTGTTTTTCCCTTCGGTCCCACTTGCCTTCACGGTGATGTCACCATTCTCGATGTACCATGTCTCGGCAAAAGCCGGGGCGGTAAGGGTGATGAGCATTGCGGCAGTCAGGGCAAACGCTGCTGCCCGCTGAGAGGCCGGACGGGGTGAATCGATACCCTCCGTATGGAGGGGGCGACCCAGAACACGCATCGCAAGCTTACGATAAGACAACATACAAAAACCTCCTTTGAATGGTGAAAAACAGGGGGTGTCTAATTACCCTGAATGTACCACATCTGCGGAGAAAAATCAATAAAACCTGCACGAATCACCCTGTTTCCTGCGTGAATGGAGAAGTTCGGACAGATCTTGGCTCTCCCCTTGGGGGAGCTTGCGCGGAGCACCTGAGAGGGCAAGGACGCTGACAGAGAGCTTTTTTGCGCCTTTTTGCTCAAAAAACTGCCCAAAAGTACATTTTATTGGACTTTTATTCTGCTATACTCCTGTCAGAACAAAAAGACACAGGAGGGAACAGGAATGAAAGACGTTGAACTGCGGTATGTGGGCGGTCATGTGGAGGTCTATACGGGGGCGGGCGCGTTCCTGTTCTCGGCGGACACCCTGCGGGAGGCGATGGAAGAGCTGGATGCCGCTTGATGCATTCCCGGAAATACCGGGAAACGTCGGAGCAGAGGTTAGAAAATACTAATGTAAAATGAATGTAAAATTCAAGAAAAGAACCGTCTAAGAAGGCCCGGAAATCTTAAAATTCCGGTCAAAAAAGTGATTTTCCTGTAAAATAATGCTTGTTGAGCCGGGGGGTTCGATGTTATAATAAAAAGGACGGCATTTTGCGTATGGAGAGCGAAGCACGGCCGTCTTGTGCAATGGAGCAATAGGAAGATTTTAGGAGCATTGTTTTATGGACATTACACACATCACCTCTCTGCTGGGCGGTATTGCGCTGTTCCTGTATGGTATGTCGATCATGGGTGCCGGCCTCGAAAAGCTGGCCGGCGGCAAGATGCAGGGCGTATTGCAGAAACTGACTTCGTCCACCATCAAGGGCGTCATTTTCGGCACCCTCATCACCGGCGTCATCCAGTCGTCGGCCGGCACGGTCGTCATTTGCGTCGGCCTCGTCAACTCCGGCATCATGACCCTTACGCAGTCGGTAGGCGTTATCATGGGTGCAAACATTGGTACTACGGTCACCGGTCAGCTCATCCGCATGGCGGATATTTCGGGCGACAGCCTCATCCTGACCCTCATCCAGCCCAAGACGTTTGCGCCGGTGGTGGCGTTTATCGGCTGCATTTTTTATGTGTTCATCCGCAACGCGAAGAAAAAGAACATCGGCCAGATCATGCTGGGCTTCGGCATCCTGTTCACGGGCATGAGCCTGATGGATACCGGTGTGTCTCCCCTGCGTGAGAGCGCAGCGTTCCAGGAGCTGTTCGTCACCATGACCAACCCCATCCTCGGCGTTCTCGTGGGCGTGGTGGTCACGGTCATCATCCAGTCCTCTTCGGCCTCTGTGGGTATCCTGCAGGCGCTTTCCAGCACCGGCCTCGTCACCTTCAGCTCGGCCATCCCCATCGTGCTGGGCGCCCACATCGGCACGGCCTTCACCCCGCTGCTGACCATCGGCGGCTCCTCCAAGGACGGCAAGCGCGCCGCCCTCATCCACCTGTACTTCAACATTATCGGCAGCGTCATCCTGCTGGCGCTGGTCTATGCAGTCCAGTTCACCATCGGCATCCCCATGTGGGGCGATGTGATGAACAAGAGCAGCATTGCAAACATCCACACCATGACCAGCGTCATTGCAATGCTGCTCTTCCTGCCCTGCAGCGGTGTGCTGTCCAAGCTGGCCATGATGACCGTGCCGAACAACGCGGAGGAGGCGCAGGAGCTGAGTATGCCTGTGCTGGATGAGCGTCTGTTCAAGAGCCCGGCTGTGGCTCTGCAGCAGGCTAAGAACGCGGTGGTCAAGATGTCCCGCCGCGCAGCCCGCAACGTCGGCCTCGCCACTCCGCTGCTGCTCAAGATGGACGAGGATGTCGTGAGTGCCATCGATGTCCGCGAGAACCTCATCGACCGGATGGAGGTGGACATCTCCAACTACCTCATCAAGCTGGCAGACCAGGAGCTGGGCGACGCGGAGAGCCATGAGGTGACCGAGCTGCTCAACTTTGTCACCGAGTGCGAGCGCATCGGCGACTATGCAGTCAACATCAAAGAAAAAGCGCAGGAACTGACCGATAAGGAAGTCACCTTCAGCGAGAAGGCACAGCAGGAGCTGAAGCTTCTCGACAATGCGCTGGAAAAGATACTGACCCTCACCACGGACGCCTTCGAGTTCGACGACGCCCGGACCGCCAGCCAGGTGGAGCCGCTGGAACAGGTCATCGACATCCTCGTGGAGCGGCTTCGTGCGCAGCACATCAAGCGCCTGAAAGATGGTGCCTGCTCCATTGATACCGGTGTCGTCTATCTCGATGTGCTGAACAATGTAGAGCGTATCTCGGACCACTGCTCCAACATCGCCGCCCGTCTGGTGGGCATGGAGGCAGGCGAGGACTACGACTCCCATACCCTCAAGAACATGATGCACCACAACCCCACCAAGGAATATATGCTCAACTACGAGCAGTGCCGTAAGGACTACCTTATCCCGCTGGAACAGCTCGAAGCCTGATTTTGATAAAGGATAAAAACAGTGCAGACCTCCCCGGGGAGCGTCTGCACTGTTTTTGTTTATTCACCCAGGTCTTCCAGCAGCGCCCGGAGGGCCGTTTCGCCGGTGACGTAGAGGCCCTGCTTGAGCCGGAGGGCATCGGCCTCGGGCAGAAGATTGACATAGATGCCGGTGCGCAGGAGCCGCTTGTCGGGCAGTCCGTTGTCGGAGCAGGTGTAGACGACCACCCGCCCGCCCTCGTCGCAGAGGTAGAAATCGGTGCCGCTCTGCCCGGCGGAGCCCTGCGCGGCCAGACCCGGCTCGGAGGCCGGCGTCTCTTCGCCGGAGTCGGCAGGGAAGGGGAGACTGGGCAGGGCCATCCAGAACAGGCTGAACACGATGGTAAAAATGCACAGCGCATAAAAAATGCAGAGCCAGACCTTGCGCATGGCAGTGGACTCCTTTCGGCTGAAATGGTGTTTCAGACGGTAGTATGTGCAAAAGAAAACTGCCTCAGACAGGGATGCAGAATTTTCACACCCGGATGCTGTACTTTGGCGGGGCAGATGTGCTATACTAGCATCGTATCCGGTCGATTCCCCCTTGCGGAAGCGGGCGGTGCGGACTATAATGTATTATTATGGCTGCGGGCAGTCTGGCCGCAGCAGGAACAGCGAACGGCATCGTCAGAGGATGCTTTGAGATGCAGAACAGTGAAAATTGCGATAGGAGGCGATCCTTATCTCAAACAATGAAAGACGGAGACTCCACAGTGATGGTGCGCTCCGGGAGCAGAACCGGCGGGTCCGTGAGCCCCGCGAACCGCAGGAGCAGGGAGAAAAGCACGGCCATCCCGTTCTCGGATTCCTGGGCCGGACCATCGTCACCCTCGTCTGTCTGGGCATTATGGCGGGCAGTCTGGTGGCAGTGGGCGCTGTGTACTATGTGGTGCAGGCTACGGCCAGTGACGGCGACCTGCTGGACCTTGACAACATCGAACTGAGCCAGTCGAGCCTTGTGGTGGCCACCGACCCCGACACCGGCGCACAGGTGGAGTACGCCACCCTGCGCTCTTCCAACAGCCACCGCGTCTGGGCGGACCTCGAGCAGATCCCCACCAACCTACAGTATGCATTCATCTGCACCGAGGACAAAGACTTTTACAGCGAGCCGGGCGTCAACTTCAAGCGCACCATCGGCGCGATGATCAATGAATACCTGCTGCCCATCTACAGCTCCAAGCAGGGCGCCTCCACGCTGGAACAGCAGCTCATCAAGAACCTGACCAGCGACAAGAGCGCCAGCGGCATCGAGGGCGCACTGCGCAAGCTGCGCGAGATCTACCGCGCCCTCATCCTGAGCCGCAGCTACTCCAAGGAGACCATTCTGGAAGCCTACCTGAACACCATCAGCTTTACCGGTACGATCCAGGGCGTCCAGACAGCGGCAAACGAGTACTTCGACAAGGATGTCAGCGAGCTGACCCTCTGGGAGTGCGCGTCCATCGCGTCCATCACCAAGAATCCCACCAACTATAACCCCTACACTAACCCCGAGAACCTCATCAACCGCCGGAACTTCCTGCTCTACAATATGTGGCAGCAGGGTGTCATCTCGGAGGAGGATTACCGCAGCGCCGCTGCCCAGCCGCTGGTGCTGGCAGAGACGGACAACACGAAGAAGAGCAGCTCCACCACCTCTTACTTCACCGATGCCCTCTTCAACGAGGTGGTGAAGGACATCATGGCCAAGGAGGGCGTGGACGAGTCCACCGCCCAGAGTATGCTCTACACCGGCGGCTATACCATCGAGGCAACGGTCAACCCCAAGATCCAGACCGCGATGGAGAACCTGATGCTCAACACCGACGACGCCTACTTCCCGGCCGGCTGGCATGAGGAAGAGGTGACCAGCATCTCCGACGACGATGTGCAGGTCTACAACGAGGACGGCACCCCCAAGACCCGCACTGGCGATGACGGTACGGTCTATTATTACCGCAATGTCCGCACCCAGGCGGCGATGGTCACGCTGGACTATGACGGCAATGTTATCGCCATGGTGGGCGGTTTGGGCGAAAAGACCAAGAGCCTTTCCCTGAACCGCGCCTACGGCGTCACCCGTCAGACCGGTTCTACCATCAAGCCCATCGGCGCCTATGCGCTGGGCATCGAGTATGGTCTGGTCAACTGGTCCACCATGCTCAACAACTCGCCCCTCTACCTCAAGCAGGATATGGTCATCCGTGACGAGGACTACTGCCGCCGGAACGGCCTCATGGGTCTGACGGACAAGCAGCTGAAAGCCTACCCCAACGCATGGCGCAGCTGGCCCCGCAACTACGGCGGCAACTACGGCGACGGCTCCGACCTGCCGCTTTGGAACGGCCTCGCACGCTCCCTGAACACCATCGCCATCCGCGTTGGCGACCTCGTGGGCGCGAACAACATCTTCAACTTCGTCTACAATACCCTGCAGCTCAGCACGCTGGACCCCGTCAACGATGTGGGCCTTGCACAGATGGTCATGGGCAGCCAGACCCACGGCGTCACCCCGATGGCGCTGGCGGCGGCGTTCCAGATCTTCTACGACGGCGAGTACACCACGCCTCACCTCTACACCCGTGTGCTCGACCGTGACGGCAACATCTATATGGAGAGCAACGACACCAGCTATCAGGCTCTGACACCCCAGACGGCCTACGTCATGAACCGTCTGCTGAAGAACGTCCTGTTCTCCAGCGTTGGTACGGCCAGCGGCCGCTACCCCAACTCCAACGGTATGGAGGCCTTCGGTAAGACCGGTACGGCCAGCGATGAGAAGGACCTGTGGTTCGTGGGCGGCACGCCCTATTACGTCACCGCTGTGTGGTGGGGCTATGACGCGCCCTTCGATATGACCAAGACCCTCGGCAAGCAGCAGGCCAAGACCCGCACCTGTGTCATGGCCTGGAAGGCCCTGATGGAGCAGATCCAGGCAGACCTGCCCTATAAGGCATTCCCGGCGGCTGACGGCGTCGTGGAGCGCAGCTACTGCACCCAGAGCGGCCTGCTGGCCAGCGGCTCCTGCCCGAGCACGGCAGTGGGCTACTACCGTGCCGACGACCTGCCAGACGTCTGCAATTATTCCCACGGTCAGGCAGCTGTCGCCAGCGAACCCCTCGCGCCTGAGCCGGACACCACTGGCCTCGACACCGACTGAGCGGAAAACTCATACTTTTGCGGCATCGGGTGGCAATTCCGGTGCGCTGAGAGGGCACTTCACGGCACAAAACTGGATAATCTGACAAAATAGCATCCGACCTCTTGCAATGCAGGGAGTCGGATGCTATTATATTTTCTGCAAGAACACTTGTGTTTGAGAGGTGAACAAGTTGGAACGCCGTTTTTATCTGGTGGATGCACAGGTCCTGCCGGAAGTTTTTCTCAAGGTCGTCCGGGCCAAGGAGCTTCTGGCCAGCGGAGAGGCACGCAGCATTTCGGCTGCGACCCGCAGCGTAGACCTGTCGCGCAGTGCATTTTATAAATATAAGGACTGCATTTTCGACTCGGAGAATGGCCGCGAGGTCATCACTGTTATGGCGACCCTGCGGGACGAGACGGGTGCATTACAGAGCCTTCTGGCCGGCATCAGTGCCGCCGGCGCCAGCATCGTGACCATCAATCAGTCTACTCCGGAGAACGGAGCCGCGCTGGTGGCTGTCACCATCCGCACCGACACCATGCAGATGACTCCCGAGGAGCTGACGGAAAAGCTTTCGCGCCAGCGTATGGTCGTGGGCGTACACTGCGGATACAATCTGTGACAGTACATTCATAGAAAAAGGAACGAGGGCAGTATCATGGCAAAAATCGCGATTCTGGGCTTTGGCACGGTGGGCAGCGGCGTGTACGAGGTGCTCTGCCGCAACGCCGCAGGCGTCTCCCGCCGCGCAGGCGAACCGGTGGAGGTCAAGTACATCCTTGACCCCAAAGACTTCTCGGATCATCAGGCCGCAAAGCTGTTTATAAAGAATTTTGACGCCATTCTGGAAGACCCCGAAGTAAAGGTCGTCGTCGAGACCATCGGCGGCACCCGCTTCGCTTACCCTTACGTCAAGGCCTGTCTCGAGAGCGGTCGGAGCGTCTGCACCTCCAACAAGGAGATGGTGGCCACCTACGGTGCAGAGCTGCTGGCTCTGGCCAAGGCACACAACTGCGCCTTCCTGTTCGAGGCTTCCGTGGGCGGCGGTACGCCCATCATCACCCCGATGCACCAGTGCCTCGCGGCCAATGTCATCACCGAGGTGGAAGGCATCGTCAACGGCACCACCAACTTCATGCTCACCAAGATGGTGCGGGAGAATCTGGGCTTTGACGAGGCTCTGAAGATCGCTCAGGAGCTGGGCTACGCCGAGACGAAGGATCCCGGCGACGATGTAGACGGCCGCGACGCCTGCCGCAAGATCGCCATCCTGTCCTCGCTGGTCTGCGGCCACCAGATCTACCCCCAGAACATCCCCACCCGCGGCATCCGCGACATCACGGTAGATGATGTGGCTGCGGCAGAGAAGCTGGGCTGCGTCATCAAGCTCATCGCCTGGATGAAGCGGGGCGAGGACGGCAGCGTTGCTGCCGGTGTCGAGCCCTGCCTCGTGCCGAAGGCAAACCAGCTGGCCGGTGTCGATGACGTCTTCAATGCCGTCCTCGTCAAGGGCGATATGCTGGGCGACGTGGTCTTCTACGGCAAGGGTGCGGGCAAGCTGCCCACCGCCAGTGCTGTCGTGGCCGACGTGGTGGACGCCCTCAAGAACGGCGTCAAGGTCCACGACAGCCTGTTCTGGCAGCCCGCCGATCCGGTAGAAGGAATGCTCACCGACCCTGCTCCCGCCGCATACTATGTGCGTGTGGAAGGCATCGCTCCGGCGGTGGCCGAGGCCATCTACGGCAAGGGCCATGTGGTGGAAGAGCACTTCGACGGCTGTTCCTACTTTGTGGACAGCGCCGACGACAAGGCTCTGGCCGAAGCAGCCCGCAAGGTAGAGGCCATGGGCGGCAGCGTGAAGCTGGTGCTCCGCCGCCTGCCTGAGGACGCCTGAGCGTGAGAGAAGAGGGAACTGCGATGAAGATAAAAGTTTCCGTCCCGGCCACCAGTGCCAACATCGGCTCCGGCTTCGATGCGCTGGGTCTGGCTGTGACCTTGTACAATACCGTGACGTTCGAAGAGAGTGACCATCTGGACATCTCGGCGGCGGACGGTACCCGCATCCCCCGCGGCGAGACCAATCTGGTCTACCGCTCGGCCAAGGGGCTGTTCGATAAGGTCGGCAAGACCATGCCGCCCCTCAAGCTCGTCCAGACCAACGCCATCCCGATGGCCCGGGGCCTCGGCTCGTCCTCGGCCTGCATCATCGCGGGCCTGCTGGGTGCGAACCGGATGCTGGGCGATGTGCTCAACACCCAGGAGCTGCTGACGCTGGCTACCTCCATCGAGGGCCACCCGGACAACGTGGCACCGGCCCTTCTGGGCGGTCTGACCAGCAGCGTCTTCGAGGACGGCGTCGTCTACTCCGTCAAGCGGGACGTAGACGAGAGCCTCTGCTTCGCGGCCATCGTGCCGGACTACAAGCTGCTGACCGAAGCCGCCCGTGCGGCCCTGCCCAAAGAGGTCACCCACAAGGATGCGGTGTATAACCTGTCCCGTGCGGCCCTCATCCCGGCGGCGTTCTGCGAGGGCCGCCACGACCTGCTGGCCATTGCCACCGAGGATAAGCTCCACCAGCCCTACCGGATGCCCCTGATGCCCGGCTCGAAGGAAGTCTTCGATATGGCGCGGCTCTGCGGTGCCAAGGCGGTGTACGTCTCGGGTGCCGGCAGCACCGTAATGGCTGTGGCCGAAAAGGCCAACGCCGAGAAATTCTACTCCAAACTGGAAAAGGGCCTCGAGCTGCTGGAAGGCTTGGATGGATGTGAAGCATTTACACTGCTGCGGCTGGATGCCGACAACACCGGTGCGACAGTGGAATGATAAACAGGACCGGAAGTGCAAGACCGCTTCCGCCCGGTGTACCCCTCACACACTGAGGGAGCAAAAAGAGGAGAGTGACAAGATATGGCGTTGATCGTACAGAAGTTCGGCGGTTCTTCGGTAAAGGACCGGGACCGTATCTTCAACGTGGCCCGCATCGTGGCCAACACCCACAACGCGGGAAATGACGTGGTCGTGGTAGTGTCCGCACAGGGCGACACCACCGACGACCTCATCACAAAGGCAGCAGAGATCACCCACAACCCTTCTGCCCGTGAGATGGATATGCTGCTGGCAGCAGGCGAGGAGATCAGTATCGCCCTGCTGGCTATGGCTCTGAACGAGCTGGGCTGCCATGCCACCAGTCTGACCGGCTGGCAGGCAGGCTTCCGCACCGACCGTGCCTACACCAAGGCCCGCATCACCAAACTGGAGACCGAGCGCATCTCTTCGGAGCTGGAGCGCAACCGCGTCGTCGTCGTGGCAGGCTTCCAGGGCCTGAACAAGCTGGACGACATCACCACGCTGGGCCGCGGCGGTTCCGACACCAGCGCTGTCGCCATCGCAGCAGCGCTCCACGCCGACCGCTGCCAGATCTTTACCGACGTGGAGGGCGTCTACACCGCCGACCCGCGCAAGGTGCGCAACACCCGCAAGCTGGATGAGATCACCTTCGACGAGATGCTGGAACTGGCATCCCTCGGCGCACAGGTGCTCAACAACCGCAGCGTGGAGCTGGCTAAAAAGTATAATGTGGAGCTGGAGGTCCTCTCCAGCCTGAACCCCGTGCCTGGCACGGTCGTCAAGGAGGTTGTAAAAGACGTGGAAGGTATGCTGATCAAGGGTGTCGCAAAGGACACCGACGTTGCTGTTATCACTATCCTGAATGTTCCCGATGAGCCGGGTACCAGCTTCAAGATCTTCGGCCTGCTGGCCCAGAAGAATATCAACGTGGACATCATCCTGCAGTCCACCGGCCGCGACGGCAAGAAGGACATCAGCTTCACCTGCGCTGAGAGCGAAGCTGAGACTGCTCTGCGCGTCCTGCGCGAGAGCGCAAAGTTCGACCAGGTCACCTGCGACGAGACCTGCGCCAAGGTGTCCATCGTGGGTGCCGGTATGCAGAGCCACAGCGGCGTGGCCTCCAAGATGTTCGAGGCTCTGTCCAACAACAACATCAACATCAAGATGATCTCCACCAGTGAGATCAAGATCTCCTGCATCATCGACCGTGAGGACGCTGACAAGGCTGTCAGCGCCATCCACGAGATGCTGTTCGAGTAAGACGTGGCTTCAAAGCCGCCGTGCCGTGCGTCCTGCGCCGGTGCGGCGGCTTTTTGCGTACACAATTTTTTTACAGCCCCTGCCGTTTACACCCAGATAAAAGGGGTGTATAATATTATTATGTGCCTGTATTCAGGGCGAACGTCAAAAACAGGAAGGAAGCTGCATCATGGAGCAAAATCGACCCGCACCCCGCCGCGCTCTGTCGCCGAAAGAACGCCGCCGGAGACACCGTATCCGCCTCGTGCGCAACTGGACGGTCTTTCTGCTCAGCTGCGGCGCGGTCATGGTTGTGATGACCGGCGGCATCCTCTGGCTGCTGCCCAGGGCCTATGCCCTCATTGCACCGCCGACGGCCTTCGAGGCCCGGGAGTATGAGGGCGGCGCGGAGACGGACCTTTCGGATAAGCGCCTCGTGCTGGTGAATGCAAACCTTCCCCTGACGGAAGAACCGACGCCGGAGCTGGCCGTGGCCGATGATGCCACCGGCGTTTCGCTGGAAGCCGAGGCTGCCGCAGCCTACCGCGAAATGGCCGAGGCCGCAAAGCAGGATGAGATAGAGCTGGTGCTGACGGCAGGGTGTCAGGATGCCGCCGCCCGCCAGAGCGCCTATGAGGCTGCTGTCCAGAACTACCGGGAGTCCGGCTGCTCGGAGGAAGAGGCCACTGCCAGGGCTGCGACCGTCCAGCCTGCACCGGAGGCCAGCGAATATGCCACCGGCTACGGTGTCGACATCCTCGCGGCAGACAGCATGGAGAAGGACACCGGTTTCGCCGACACCCGTGCCTATGAGTGGCTGGAAGCCTATGCCGCAGAGCACGGCTTCATCCTGCGTTGGCCGCAGGAGCGTCAGGCCGCTACCGGCATGGTGTTTGAGCCGTGGCACTGGCGGTATGTGGGCAGGGACAACGCCCTCGCCATCCGCGCCTCCGGTCTCTCGCTGGAAGAGTATCTGGCGCTGGAACAAACGAAATAATACAAAAGGACGATAGAACATTGAGACGATTCCAAATCGCGCCCGGCGTCCACCTCTCGTATGACGCCGCGCAGAAATTCAACCGCTGCCGCATCAGCATCCACTTCTCGTTCCCGGCCCGCCGCGAGACGGCCACGGCCCACGCGCTGCTGCCGCTGGTGATGGAGCGGGGCTATGCCGACTGCCCCGACATGACCCAGATGACCAAAAAGCTGGCCCGCCTCTACGGCGCCGACCTGACCGTGGACGCCCGCCCCATGGGCTGCAGCCACAACCTCTGCGTCAGCATCACCGGCATCAAAGACCAGTTCGCACTGGAAGGGGAGAAGCTGACGCAGGAGTACGCCGCACTGGCCCTCGGCACGGCGTTCCACCCCTATTTTGTGGGCAGCACCTTCGACCCCGAGGCCGTGGGCATCGAAAAGCAGATGCTGAAGAAGGCACTGGAAGACGAAGTGAACGACAAGCGCCTTTACTGCCAGCGGCAGGCCAACCGCGAGTTCTTCGGAGACAGCCCCGCCGGTGTCCGGCAGGAGGGCTACTTAGAAGAAGTGGACGGCCTGACGCCCGAAGCGTTGACCGAGGCATATGATGAGATGCTGCGGACGGCGAACATCGAGCTCATCGTGCTGGGCTGCGACGAGGCCAGCACCACCGCCGTGAAGGACGCCCTTCTGATGGAGCTTTCGGCCATCGACCGCGCCCCGCTGCCCCGGGCGGAGAATATCGCCATGCCCCGGCGGGAGCCGGTGCGGAAGGTGGAGCACTTCGATACCACGCAGGCCAAGCTCTGTATGCTGTTCACGCTGGGCCGGCCCATGCAGCCTGAACAGCTGGCCGCTGTCCGGCTGGCGATGGCCCTCTACGGCGGCAGCGTGACCAGCCGCCTTTTCCTGAACGTCCGGGAGCGCGACCATCTGTGCTACTACTGCTCGTCGTCCTTCCAGAGCTTCACGGGCAGCATGGCCGTCAACAGCGGCGTCGAGCACACCGACGCGGTCCGCGCTGAGCAGGCGGTGCTCAAAGAGCTGGCGGACCTCTGCGACGGCCCTATCACCGACGAAGAGCTGGAAGACTGCCGCCGGGGCCTGCTGGCCGGGATGAACGGCCTGGAGGATACGCTGGGCGGCATCGAGACATGGTACTATATGGAAGTGCTGCGGGGCGGCCCGGTGCAGACGCCGGACGACGCCCGCCGCGCCCTGCTGGCTGTGACCAGGGAGGATGTGCGGGATATTCTGAAGCAGTTCACCCTGTCGGTGAGCTGTCTGCTGACGCGGGAGGAGGGGAACGAAAATGGCTGAGAACACCCAGAGCGTGCTGGAACGCACCGCCGCTGACCAGTGGAAAGTTCTGCCCTCGGGGCTGACCGTACTCGTCCGCCTCATGCCGGGCTACTCCGGCACCCATGTCATTTACGCCACCCGCTTCGGCTCCATCGATCGGGATTTCCGGCTGGGGGAGCGGGAAGTGCATCTGCCCGCCGGTGTGGCCCATTTCCTCGAGCACAAGATGTTCGAGGATGAGGACGGCGACGCCTTTGCAAAGTTCGCCAAGACTGGCGCGAATGCCAATGCTTTCACGGCCTTCGACCGCACCTGCTACCTCTTTACGGCCACGGAACAGCTGGACGAGAGCCTTGACGTGCTGCTGGGCATGGTGGGACGCCCCTACTTTACCGAGCAGACCATCGCCAAAGAGCAGGGCATCATCGGGCAGGAGATAAAGATGTACGACGACAGCCCCGACTGGCGGCTCATCACCGGCCTGTGCGAGTGTCTGTATCACAGCCACCCCATCCGCAGCGATATTGCGGGAACGGTGGAGAGCATTGCGGAGATAACGCCGGAAATGCTCTACGACTGTTGCAAGGCGTTCTATGCGCCGGGCAATATGGTGCTGGCCGCAGCAGGCAACACCAGTATGGAGCAGATCCTGGCGGCCTGCGCCCGCCACGGCCTGATGGACGAGCGCCCGGCGGAAAAGGTCGAGCGCCTGCTCCGCCCCGAGCCGATGACGCTGGCGGCGGCCGAAAAGATCATCGCCATGCCCATCGCCAAGTCCTGCTTCGGTCTGGGCTTCAAAGAAGAGCCACTGCCTTTCGGCGACCTGCGCAGTGAGATGCTGTACGAGCTCATCCTCTGCTGTATCTGCGGCGGGATGTCGCCGCTCTACCGCCGCCTCTACGACGAGGGCCTGACCAACCCGGGCTTCGGCGGTGAGGTGCTGCGGGTGGACGGATGCTGCTGCATCCTCTTCACCGGAGAGAGCGACCAGCCCGACACCGTCCGGCAGCTTCTGCTGGACGAGATCGAGCGGGTGCGCAAAGAGGGCGTGGACCGGGAGATCTTCACCCTCTGCAAGAACGAAAAATACGGCCAGCTCATCGAAAATCTGGAAAACGTCGAGGATTCGGCCAGCCAGATGGCAGATTTCGCGCTGGCAGGTCAGACTGTGGCCCAGCAGATCACCATGCTGGCAGGCCTGACGGCAGAGGACGCCGACGCGGCATTGCAGCACATCCTGCGGCCTGAGCGGATGGCCGTGATGCACATCGAGCCGGACGGCACTGCCGTTGAGGACGAGGAAGAAGAGGAGACGGAAGAATGACGAATTTGGTACAGTTCCCGGGTCTCGGCCTCAGCTTTGAGCTGAGCCGGGTGGCCTTCAGCATCGGCGACATTGATATTTATTGGTATGGCATCTGCATCGCCTTCGGCCTCTGCCTCGCATTGGTCTTTGCGTTCCGCCGCTGCACGGAGTTCGGCATCGACGCCGATTCGATGGTGGATGTCATCCTCATCGGCGTGGTGCTGGGCATCGCCAGCGCCCGCCTGTATTATGTGGCGATGGCACCCTATAATTACGATACCATCTGGGATGTGCTGGCCGTCCGCGACGGCGGTCTAGCCATCTACGGCGGCATCATCGGCGCCTTTGTGTTCGGCGGCCTGGCCTGCAAATGGCGGGGCGTGCCGGTGCTGCCCATGTTCGACCTGGCCGGCATGGGCTTCCTCATCGGACAGGGCTGCGGCCGCTGGGGCAACTTCTTCAATCAGGAGGCTTTCGGCTGCAACACCACCCTGCCCTGGGGCATGTTCAGCGAAGCAACGGAAAAATACCTGATGGGCAGCACCGTCACGGTGCCGAAGGGCGTCACCATCGATCCCACCATGCCCGTCCATCCCACCTTCCTCTACGAGAGCATCTGGTGCTTCGTGGGTCTGGCTCTGCTGGCGGCATACATCAAAAAGCGAAAGTTCAACGGCGACATTGCCCTGCGCTACCTTGTCTGGTACGGCGCAGGCCGCTTCTGGATCGAATCTCTCCGCACCGACAGCCTGCTGCTGGTGCCGTCGCTCGGTCTGCGCGCTTCCCAGCTGGTGGCGGCTGCGGCCGTCGTGGGCGGTGTGGCACTGGAAATTTTCCTGACCCGAAAATATAAGTCCAAGCCTCTCATGGTGACGCTGGCCCTGACGGCAGAGAACCGCAGTCTGCTGGCGAAGGTGCGCAAGGCAGAGCCGGAATTTACGGTGGAGAGGGAAGAGCTGGTGGCTTCCAGCCCCCGCAAGCTCTTCCTCGAGCGCACGAATGCCTATAACGAGCGGGTGAAGCAGCAGCTCAAAGAGAAACTGGCAGAGAAAAACTGAAAATATTTCCGCAAAAGCGGGATTTTCCTCTTGAAATCCGCACATTTTTTTGCTATACTATTCTAGCCGCTTGGTGTGGGCACCTCAAATGGCCCCTGTGAGGGTCTGCCTTTACGACCAGCGAGTACAACGAAAAGGAATGAACAAAATGTACGCAATCATTGTTACCGGCGGTAAGCAGTACCGCGTGGAGCAGGGCGACATCGTCTACATCGAAAAGCTGGACGTTGAGGCCGACTCCGAAGTGAAGTTTGATCAGGTTCTCGCTATTGGCGAGGAGGGTTCGGTCAAGGTTGGCGCTCCTGTTGTTGAGGGCGCTTCCGTTTCTGCCAAGGTCATCAAGAATGGCAAGGGCAAAAAGCTGAACATCATCACCTATCGCGCAAAGAAGCACAGTGCTCGCCGCATGGGCCATCGTCAGCCCTTCACCAAGGTTGAGATCACTGCGATCAACGGCTAAGTAGGAGGTATATTACAATGGCACATAAAAAGGGCGTAGGCAGCACCAAGAACGGCCGTGATTCTGCGGCTCAGCGTCTGGGCACCAAGCGTGCAGATGGTCAGTTCGTTCTGGCCGGCAACATCCTCGTTCGTCAGCGCGGCACTCACATCCAGCCGGGTGAGAATGTCGGCAAGGGCAGCGATGATACCCTGTTTGCTCTGGTCGATGGCACCGTTCGTTTCGAGCGCGTGGGCAAGAGCGGCAAGAAGTGCAGCGTCAAGCAGTAACTTCTTTCTAAAATCTGCAACACAGAGAGCCGGACCCTCGTGGCCCGGCTCTTTTTGATGAATTTCTTCTTCCTCGATCAGGCTCCCCTCGCTAGGGGAGCTGGACGCGCCAAAGCGCGGACTGAGAGGTTATTTTCAAATAAAAGCGCAGAGAATAAGCGCTGAGAAGAATTTTTTTTCCGAGAACAGGAGGGCCTGTATGGCAGCACAAACCAATTTTATCGACATCGCCACCATCTGGCTCCATGCCGGCAAGGGCGGCGACGGTGCAGTGAGCTTCCATCGTGAGAAGTTCGTGGCCGCTGGCGGCCCGGACGGCGGCGACGGCGGCCGGGGCGGCGACATCATCTTCGTCGTGGACGACCACCTCACCACTCTGATGGACTTCCGTTATAAGCGCAAGTACACCGCCGACGAGGGCGGCAAGGGCGGCGCAAGCCTCTGCCACGGCAAGAATGCCGAGAATCTCGTCATCAAGGTGCCTCTGGGTACGGTCATCAAGGACGCCGAGAGCGGCCTTGTCATCGCCGACCTGTCCGACCACACCCCCGTCACCATCGCCAAGGGCGGCCGCGGCGGCTACGGCAATGCACACTTTGCCACCCCCACCCGCCAGATCCCCAAGTTTGCAAAGCCCGGTATGCCCGGCGAGGACATTCAGGTGACTCTCGAGCTGAAGCTCATCGCGGATGTGGGCCTCATCGGCTTCCCCAATGTGGGCAAGTCCACCCTCATCTCCACCATCAGCGCCGCAAAGCCGAAAATTGCAAACTACCACTTCACCACGCTGGTGCCGACGCTGGGCGTCGTGTCGGTGGGTGAGGGCGCAAGCTTCGTCTGCGCCGACATCCCCGGCCTCATCGAGGGTGCCAGCGAGGGCATCGGCCTAGGCCACGACTTCCTCCGCCATGTGGAGCGCTGCCGTCTGCTGCTGCACGTCGTGGACGTCTCCGGCAGCGAGTGCCGTGACCCCATCGAGGACTTCGAGCAGATCAACGAGGAGCTGGCAAAGTTCAGCCCGGCTCTGGCCGAGCGTCCCCAGATCGTGGTGGGCAACAAGTGTGACCTTGCCACCGAGGAGCAGATCGACACCTTCCGCAAGTATGTGGAAGAGAAGGGCCTGACTTTCGTCCCCATCTCTGCCGCCACCATGCAGGGCGTCAGGGAGCTTCCGGGTCTGGTCTACAACCGCCTGAAGGACATTCCCGCCGTCCCCGTGTTTGCCCCCGAGTACAAGAAGCCCGAGGCAAAGGCCGGTGGCCGCGAGTTCACCATCAAGCGGATGGAGGCTCATGTCTGGAGCGTGGATGCACCCTGGCTGGAGTATATCCTGGCCGGCAGCAACGTGGACGACTACGAGAGCCTGCAGTATTTCCAGCGCCAGCTGGGCGAGAGCGGCATTCTGGACGCTCTGGTGCAGAAGGGCGTGCAGGAGAACGATACCATCCTCATCGGCGAGTATCAGTTCGATTATATTTTCTAAGCAAGAGCTTTTGCGGGATAAACCTCTCCGTCATTGCTTCGCAATGCCACTGCCCGGGTTGCGGCACCCAGCATCCGCAGCGCTTTGCTTGCGTCTTGCTGGCCGCGGCCCCAACAGCGACTCCCTGTTTCCGCCACTGGCGGCGGTCGTCGTTGTTGCTCCTAACGAGGAGAGGCCTTGGCATTTCGTGATGCTTTCCCTCTTCGCCAGAGGCTCCCCTCGGTAGGGGAGCTGTCGAGCGAATGCGAGACTGAGAGGTTGAGCAAAGAAGAAGCTTTAAGAGGTATCCTATGAACGAACCCGAAAAAATCGACCCCCGGGAGCTGAGCCCGCTGGCACTGGCCTTCGTGGGCGACAGTGTGCTGGAACTTCTGGTGCGGCAGCGGCTGGTGGAGCACCACCGTCTGTCGGCGGGAAAGCTCAACGCCGAAAAGGTCAAATACGTCTCGGCCCGGGCGCAGTTCCGGGAAGAGCAGCTGTTGGAGCCGCTTTTCACCGAGGACGAGCTGGCTGTCTTCAAGCGGGGCCGCAACGCCAGCAAGGCCAGTGTGGCCAAACACGCCTCCCCGGAGGAGTACCGCGCGTCCACCGGCTTCGAGTGCCTGCTGGGCTGGCTGTATCTGAACGGCCAGCTGAGCCGGGTGCATGAGCTGTTCGAGACGCTGTGGCAGTCGTTCGACCCCAACGAAAAATAACCGGAACACGCGAAAGCCCACTGCTTTCCGCACTGGGAAACAGTGCAAAGAGAGCAGTGGGCTTTTTGTTGTCCCGCCAGATGGTCCGTTCGGGCGGGGCGGCGCTCAGCGCAGAGGATTAGCGGCTGTTGCGGGCGGAGTTGTGAGCCGAGTTCTTGCCGCCCTCGTCGTCGGCACCCTTGGTGTACTGGTTGGGGTGCTTGTGCTCGTTGGTAGCAGAGTTCTGGCTGGAATTGGTGTTGCGGTTGGTGCTCTGATTGCTGGTGCGGTCCTGAGTCTGGTTCTTGCAGTTGGTGCTGCGGTTCTCGCTGCGATTTTCCATCGTATCGTCGCTCCTTTCGATTTCGGGAGGTGTTCTGCGCTCCCTGCCCATAGTTTGACCGGCTGCGGCGGCTTTATGCACCGCAGCCCGAAGGAGGTCTCATAAAAATGTCTGCCGAATATTTTGAAGCCCGGGAACGCGCCCTTCTGGGTGAGCGATACGATACGCTCTACGCTGCCCCGCAGGAGACAGCGGCCCGCGGCGTGACCGTCTCTGCCCTCCGCACTACGCCGGAAGAATTTGCGGCCCGGGCAGACTTCCCGCTGCGGCCCTCGCCCTTCTGCAAAGCGGCGTTCGTGGTGGAACAGCCCGACTTCAAGCCGGGCCGCCATCCCTACCATCACGCAGGCGTCTTCTACTCGCAGGAGCCATCGGCCTCGTCGGCAGCTCCGCTGCTGGGCGTCAAGCCCGGGATGCGGGTGCTGGATCTATGTGCTGCCCCCGGCGGTAAGAGCAGCCAGCTCGCCGCCGCTCTGCAGGGGCAGGGCCTGCTGGTGAGCAACGAATATGTCGCGGCCCGTGCAGAGATCTTAAAGAGCAACCTCGAGCGGATGGGCGTGTCCAACGCCGTCGTGCTAAACGAGACGCCCGCCCGCATCGCAGCGGCACTGCCGGAGTTCTTCGACCGCGTTCTGGTGGATGCGCCCTGCTCCGGTGAGGGGATGTTCCGCAAAGAGCCTGCCGCGCTGGCCCAGCACTGCGAAGCGCTGGTGAAGCAGTGCGCAGAGCTGGGCGCGGACATCCTCGACAGAGCCGCTGCGGCCCTCGCGCCGGGCGGCGAACTGGTCTACTCCACCTGCACCTTCGCGCCGGAAGAGGACGAGGGACAGGTGGCCGCATTTCTGCAGCGCCACCCGGAGTTCACGCTGGCCGATGTGCTGGGCAATGTGGACTATCCTTTCGGCAGTGAGGGTGAGGCCAACCGCACCGGTGGTCTGCCGCTGGATGTGAGCAAGGTGCGCCGCATCTGGCCCTGTCAGGGCGGTGAGGGCCACTTCATGGCCCGGCTCGTCAAAGCCGGTACACCCCGGACTCTGCCGGCTCCCGGCGAGTACACCCCCGAAGAGCAGCTCTGGCTGGCCGCTGCCGCCGAAGCAGGCAAAAAGGCCAAGGGCAGCAAACCACAGAAGGCTGCAAAGCCTGCGGATGCCCGCAGCGCCCGGCGGGAGAACAGCCGGGCTTGCCGAGAGGCTGTGCAGGGCCGCAGTTCCCGCAGCCGGGACGCTGGGGCAGGAGATGCATCGCCTGCCCAGAGCCTCGCTGCATGGTGGGAATTTGCGGAGGAATATTTCCCGGAGCTGGCAAAGCGCCCTGCCGTGGTGCATGGCGGCGGCGTTCTGCTGCCGGCGGCTTTCCCGCAGACGAATCTTCACGTTTTGCGTGCAGGCGTCTTCGTGGGCAGTGTGCAAAAGGGGCGCTTCGTGCCGGAACATCATCTGTTCACGGCTTTCGGCGCGCTCTGCCAGAACCGTGAGGAACTGACCCTCGCCGACTCCCGAACCGTGGAATATCTCTCTGGCCGGGAGATAGAAGCTCACACCGCTGCCGATGGATGGTGCTGTGTGACGGTAGACGGCTGGCCGCTGGGAGGCGGCAAAGTGTCCGGCGGCAGGGTCAAAAACCATTATCCCAAGGCACTTCGTCTGCTGTAAAACGTAGTTTTTGGCAGAATAAACCGGAAAACCATCGGTACAAGGCTTGAACGCCGGTGGCTGTTGTGATAAAATAATAGAGTTAGATTTTGTGTGCTGCCACAATGCGGGCGACCACAGCCCGTCTGCCCGCAGGCGGAGATCACTGATAAAATACAGGAGGCTCTTTTCCATGTCTGGACATAGCAAATGGAACAATATCAAGCGCAAGAAGGAGAAGACTGACGGCGCAAAGGCAAAGGTCTTTACCAAGATCGGCCGCGAGATCAGCGTTGCCGTCCGTACCGGCGGCCCCAACCCCGCTTCCAACAGCAAGCTGGCTGACCTGATCGCCAAGGCAAAGCGTATGAGCGTGCCGAACGATAACATCCAGCGTATCATCAAGAAGGCCGAGGGCGGCGACAAGACCGAGTACGAGGCAATCACCTACGAGGGTTACGGCCCCGGCGGCGTGGCGGTCATGGTCGAGACTCTGACCGACAACCGCAACCGTACCGCTGCTGACCTGCGCCACTACTTCGATAAGAACGGCGGCAATCTGGGCGCTATGGGCTGCGTGGGCTTCCTGTTCAGCCAGAAGGGCGTCATCGACATTTCTCTGGAAGACAAGGATGCCGACGAGGCTATGATGGACGCCCTGGATGCCGGTGCTGAGGACTTCGATGCAGGCGAAGATGCCGCTGAGATCACCACCGACCCCGAGAACTACTCCGCTGTCGTCAAGGCAATGGAGGAGAAGGGCTACGAGATCCTCTCCGACGATCTGGCCATGGTCCCCATGACCACCACCCGTCTGACCGACCCCGATCAGCTCAAGCTGATGGGCAAGCTGCTGGATGCTCTCGAGGATAACGATGACGTCCAGAATGTCTGGCACTCTCTCGAGAACGAAGAGGACCTGCCGGAATAATGCTCTACAAGTCTGAATAAGGACGTAACAAAGCCGCTTTTTGTGCTGTGAGGCACAGAAAGCGGCTTTGTTGTTTGATAGTGGCTTCTAATATTGGGAGTGTCTGTAAAAGATAAAAACGCTTTTTGCTGCTTATTTATAATTCTGGATCTATTGCAAGCTTAGATGGTGGCTGTTAGACAAAGGCTGTTCAAAAAATCATTTATAACAATTCAACTTTGTAGAACAAAAATAGAACAAAGCAAAGAGGGTGACAAATCGGCGGCTATAGAAAGGGTATATGCTTAAGAGGAAAACTATTGAAGTAATGGTAAAATTATGATAAAATTGGTCGAGGAATAAATCATAATATGGAAATAGGCAGGGGTTGTGGCTCTGAAAGAAAAAAGCTCAGAAAAACGATAAAAACAGAATAAAATCTCAAAGTAAAAGGGTTTGACTTTTGCAGAGTGCGTGCAGGAGTCTATTGAAGTTGTGCGAAACTGAAAGATGAAAAAAGAAATCGCGATTTCAAAAGTGTTGATGGAATGACACATTGAATCTGAAATGCCTCTGGTCAAAATACCGGAGAAAAGGTACTTCAGATGTGTCCATAAAAGCTCTGGTGGTCGTCATGCTCGAAAAGCTCCGTTTATGCGGTAGTCGAGCGATTTTGGCAGGCTGAGATGAGCGGTGAGGCAGAGCAAAAACATCGAATCGTAAGTGAGGTATGCGGAATGTCAGCAAGTGTGGTTGGAATTGAGAAGCCGGTCGTCATCGACCGAAAGCAGAATCTGCGGGAACATCGGTTATATTGGGTCGGACGCCGGACGCAGGATGTGGTCTTATCGGCACTGGCGCTGGTGGTGTTGTCGCCGGTGATGCTGGCAACAGCTATCGCTATCGTGGTAGATGACCCTTCTGCCGGGCCTATTTTTTCGCAGGAACGCATTGGACGAGATGGCAAACCGTTCAGGTTCTACAAGTTTCGTTCCATGTGTCCGAATGCGGAAGCAAAACTGGACGACCTTCTGGGCCAGAATGAAATGGACGGCCCGGTGTTCAAAATCAAGGAAGACCCGCGAATTACCCGCGTGGGCAAGTTTATCCGCAAGACGAGTCTGGATGAGCTTCCGCAGCTGTGGAACATCCTGAAGGGTGATATGAGCATCGTTGGCCCGCGGCCTGCCCTGCCCCGCGAGGTGGAGCAGTATGGGGATTATGAGAAGCAGCGTTTGTATGTGACGCCGGGCCTGAGCTGCTACTGGCAGATCGCCCCGCACCGCAATGACCTCTCCTTTGAAGAGTGGATGGATCTGGATGTGAAGTATGTCAAGGAGCGCAGCTTCTGGGTGGACTGGAAGATTATTTTTAAGACGTTTAAGGTGTGCCTGCTGGGGCGTGGAGAATAAAAAGACAGGCCTGCGTATGGATTGTGGTTGCAATCTGTATACAGGCTTGTTGTCGTACGGCTCATTATGAGATTTACATACATTGTTGATGAAAAGGTTTCAGGAAGATATGGGATTATAAAAAAAGACTATAAAGTTGCAGTCGCCGGTACCGGGGCTAGAGATATAATACGCGGCTGTCATAATAGGGACAAGGGTACGGCAGAGAATGAAAGGCTCTGCACCCCGAAGTTCATATTTTCTTACCCGAAGAATGAACGACTGATTTTTTTGGGTGGCAGCAATGCCATCCAGAAAGAAATCTCGACCATGAGGGTGGGGTGACAGCCAGCGGACAGGCGTGAGCCTATCCGCTATTTGTGCTGTCTGGAAATATATTGGTTTGATGTGAAAATAGATGAGAAAAACGTTTTAACGAATAGATTTTAAAAGCGTAGGAGGAGAAAAAGGTGGAAAATTATAAGATTGCTGTTGCGGGTACAGGGGCTGGAGATATAATACGCGGCTGTCATAATAGGGACAAGGGTACGGCAGAGAATGAAAGGCTCTGCACCCCGAAGTTCATATTTTCTTACCCGAAGAATGAACGACTGATTTTTTTGGGTGGCAGCAATGCCATCCAGAAAGAAATCTCGACCATGAGGGTGGGGTGACAGCCAGCGGACAGGCGTGAGCCTATCCGCTATTTGTGCTGTCTGGAAATATATTGGTTTGATGTGAAAATAGATGAGAAAAACGTTTTAACGAATAGATTTTAAAAGCGTAGGAGGAGAAAAAGGTGGAAAATTATAAGATTGCTGTTGCGGGTACAGGCTATGTTGGTTTGTCGATTGCGACTCTGCTTTCCCAGCACAACAACCGGAAGTCTCCGATTCTGGATGATTACATCGAAAAAATCTAGGTCCGCCTGAAACCTTGGATGTATGCAAAGGCTGCTTATTCGGATGCGGATTTTGTTGTGATTGCGGCCCCGACAAATGTCTACTCCAAAGAATCAGTTGAGTTTTGATGGTTGTATGGATGGTGGGAGATACATAGCAAAAATGGATAAATGTATCATGCAAAAATGCTGTTTTTTTCAATAGCATGAAAAAATTCCACTATTGGCAGTACAAAAAGCAAAACGAGGGTACATATAGAAACGCTAAGTGCTGAAGTGTTAAGTAAAGGTAGTTGCAATGATAATATCATACAAAAACAACGGGATTGCGATAAATAAGAACTAAGTGCTGATGTATTGAGTAAAGGTGCGAAGATGTCGACTTGGGGTTAATGAATTGAAAATGGACATCGCACTACAAAGCAACACTTAGAAAATAGATGATAACCACACTTTGTGAACACGGCAATACAAGGCGACACTTCAATGATTGCAAAAGCAAGACAGGTGTACTCAATAAAACGGAGAAAAGTAGAAATATGATTGTTGCGCCGAAAGGGTACGACAGTAAGGGAAAAGACTTGGAAGAGTGTGGGCATCACACTTTATAAATTGGTTTTACCATCCAAGGGATGCGTTTAAGTATTATGGAAAAATGGGGTGTGAGATGGAAATGGCAGCGATTACGATTGAAAAGCCGGTCGAGATCGACCGAGAGCAAAATCTGAAGGATCATCGTCTTTACTGGATTGACCGCAGAACGCAGGATGTGATCCTGTCTGCACTGGCGCTGGTGGTGCTGTCGCCGGTTATGCTGGCTACGGCAATCGCAATTGTGGTGGATGACCCGTCTGCGGGTCCTGTCTTCAGTCAGGAGCGTATCGGCCGCAACGGCAAGCCCTTCAAGTTCTATAAGTTCCGCTCTATGTGCCCCAACGCAGAGGCAAAGCTGGATGACCTGCTTGACCAGAACGAGATGGATGGTCCTGTGTTCAAGATCAAGGACGACCCCCGCATTACCCGTGTGGGCAAGTTTATCCGCAAGACCAGCCTCGATGAGCTGCCCCAGCTGTGGAACATCCTGAAGGGCGATATGAGCATTGTCGGTCCCCGCCCGGCACTTCCCCGCGAGGTAGAACAGTATGGCGACTACGAAAAGCAGCGCCTGTATGTGACCCCCGGCTTGAGCTGCTATTGGCAGATCGCCCCGCATCGTAACGACCTCTCCTTTGAGGAATGGATGGATCTTGATGTGAAGTATGTCAAGGAGCGCAGCTTCTGGGTGGATTGGAAGATTATTTTTAAGACCTTCAAGGTATGTTTGTTGGGGCATGGGGAGTAAAAGATTGGGTTGGGACGGCAAAAACTCGATGGAGCGAATAAAGTGCGGGGGATGCTTTAAAAGGTTGGAATCATCCGAAGTTAAGGATGATACATAGATATAAAAGTTAAAAGGATGGATAGAGGAATGGAATCAAGGAAAGACGTTCAACATGTATATCTTGTGGGTGCGAAGTCGTTGGGTGCGTATGGCGGCTATGAGACCTTTGTGTACAAGCTCACAGAGCACCACCAGAACAAGAAAAACATTAAATATCACGTTGCCTGCAAAGCCAACGGTGACGGCTGCATGGATGAAACTAAATTTGATGGTGTGACTAAAATCAATGACCATGAATTTGAGCTTCACAATGCACATTGCTTTAAGATTGACGTCCCACAGATTGGCCCTGCTCAAGCGATTTACTATGATGTAGCTGCACTGAAGGCTTGCTGTGAGCATATCAAGAAGAATCACATCCCTCACCCAATTGTTTACATAATGGCTTGCCGTATTGGACCATTTGCAGGCCATTTTTATCAGGAGATTCATAAACTCGGTGGAACGGTTTACTTAAATCCAGATGGTCATGAATGGATGAGAGCCAAGTGGTCGGCTCCGATTCGTAAATACTGGAAGATTTCTGAGCAGATGATGGTCAAATATTGTGATCTTGCTATCTGCGATTCTGTGAATATCGAAAAGTATATCCACGAGTGTTATGACAGGAAAGGGATTAAGGGCAAAAATCCCAAAACCACATTCATTGCTTATGGTGCAGATTTGACACTCAGCAAGCTGGCTGATGATGACGAAAAGCTGATGAATTGGTACAAAGAAAAAGGTCTGTCAAAAAAAGATTATTACCTTGTTGTTGGTCGCTTTGTGCCGGAAAACTCGTTTGAAGTTATGATTCGTGAGTTCATGAAGAGTGGATGCAAAAAAGATTTTGCGCTTATCACAAATGTGAACGATAAATTCCTGAATGAGTTGGAAGAAAAACTTCATTTCAAGAGCGATAAGCGAATCAAATTTGTTGGCACCGTATATGATCAGGAACTCTTAAAAAAGATTAGAGAAAATGCCTACGCATATTTCCATGGTCATACAGTGGGAGGTACAAATCCTTCGCTGATTGAGGCTCTTGGTAGCACAAATCTGAATCTGCTGGTTGATGTTGGTTTTAACAAAGAAGTCGCAGAAGATTGCGCCTTGTACTGGAGTCGCAAGCCGGGTAGTCTTGCGAGGTTGATTGATCATGCGGACAAGATGAGTGACGAAGAAATTGCAGAAATGGGTCGGAAAGCTAAGAAACGTGTTGCTGAAGAGTATACGTGGGACAAAATTTGCGGACAGTACGAAGAAGTATTTGTTGGAAGATAATTGGAGTTATCATGGCTGATATTAAGAAAGAATATGAGCGTTGGCTTGAAAATGCAACGGCAGATGCTGATGTTGCCACTGAACTGAAAACGCTGGATGATACAAAAATCGAGGACGCATTCTATCGTGACCTTGCTTTTGGCACGGGAGGTCTGCGTGGCGTAATCGGTGCAGGTACCAACCGCATGAATATCTACACTGTGGCTAAAGCATCACAGGGCTTGGCAGACTATCTGAAGAAAAACTTTACAGAGCCTTCTGTGGCAATTGGCTATGACAGCCGCATCAAGAGCGATGTGTTCGCAAAAGTGGCTGCTGGTGTTTTTTCAGCAAATGGAGTTAAAGTCAATATCTGGCCTGTTTTGATGCCTGTCCCTACCGTGTCCTTTGCGACCCGCTATCTACACACCTCTGCTGGTGTAATGATCACTGCTTCTCATAACCCCAGCAAATATAACGGTTATAAGGTTTATGGCGCAGATGGCTGCCAGATTACGACCGAGGCTGCCGCTGAGATTCTGGCTGAGATTGAAAAACTGGACATTTTTACCGATGTAAAGCACAGCGATTTTGAGGGAGGTCTTGCAAATGGCAATATCAAGTATATTCCGGATGAGGTCTATACCGCATTTGTGAACGAGGTCAAGAATCAGTCTGTCCTGTTTGGTGAAGAAGTCAATAAGGATGTTGCCATCGTGTACAGTCCTCTGAACGGTACAGGTCTGAAGCCTGTGACCCGTACCCTGAAAGAGATGGGCTACACCAACATTACTGTGGTCAAAGAGCAGGAACAGCCGGACGGCAACTTCCCGACTTGCCCGTACCCTAACCCGGAAATCAAGGAAGCTATGACACTGGGCATGGAATATGCCAAGAAGTGCAATGCTGACCTGCTGCTTGCCACCGACCCGGATTGCGATCGTGTAGGCATCGCTGTCAAAAACAAAGCAGGCGAGTATGAACTGCTGACCGGCAACCAGACGGGTATGTTGCTGCTCGATTATATTTGCAGCCAGCGCGTAAAACATGGCAAAATGCCCACTGACCCGGTTATGGTCAAGACGATCGTTACCATGGACATGGGCGAACAGATTGCTTCCCACTATGGTCTGCGTACCATCAATGTGCTGACGGGCTTCAAGTTTATCGGTGAGCAAATCGGCAAACTGGAAAAGCAGGGCAAGGCAGACAGCTATGTGTTCGGTTTCGAGGAAAGTTACGGTTACCTGACAGGCTCCTACGTCCGCGATAAGGACGGCGTAGACGGCGCTTACATGATCTGCGAGATGTTCAGCTACTACGCCACCAAGGGCATCAGCCTGCTGGATAAGCTGGATGAACTGTACAAGACCTATGGCTACTGCCTGAACACCCTGCACAGCTATGAATTTGATGGCAGTGCTGGATTCGCAAAGATGCGGAGCATCATGCAGGCGTTCCGTGGAGACATCAAAGAGTTTGGCGGCAAGAAAATCGTAAAACTGCTGGATTATGCCCCCGGTCTGGATGGTCTGCCGAAATCCGATGTGCTGAAGTTCCTGCTGGAAGATAACGGCTCTATCGTGGTACGTCCTTCCGGTACTGAGCCGAAGCTGAAGACTTATATTTCTGTCAGCGCAGAGAATAAGGAAAACGCCGAAAAGGTGGAAGCAGAGATCTGCAAGAGTACTGAAGAGTACTTGAAGTAAAGATAGAGGAGAAAAAATATGAATGTTATTTTACTTTCTGGTGGTTCTGGTAAGCGTCTTTGGCCCCTTTCCAATGATGTGCGCAGCAAGCAGTTTATTAAACTGTTCAAAGATGGCGATAAATATGAATCTATGGTGCAGCGCGTTTATCGTCAGATCACTACCGTAGATGCAGATGCAAAAATCACGATTGCAACGAGCAAATCGCAGGCAAGTGCCATTAAGAACCAGCTTGGTGAAAAGGCTTCCATTTGTGTTGAACCCTGCCGCCGTGATACGTTCCCTGCAATCGCATTGGCAGCAGCGTATCTCCACGATGAATTGGGTGTTGGAACGGATGAAGCGGTCGTGGTCTGCCCGGTTGATCCGTATGTGGACAATACATACTACGAAGCAGTTAAAGCTTTGCAGGAACTGGCTGAACAGGGCAACGCAAACCTGACGCTGATGGGCATTGAGCCGACTTATCCGAGCGAGAAGTATGGCTATATCATTCCTGAAAGCGGCGAAAACGTCAGCAAAGTTAAAGAGTTCAAGGAAAAGCCGGATGTCGGAACTGCTAAGAAGTATTTGGCTCAGAGCGCATTGTGGAATGCAGGAATCTTTGCATTTAAGCTGGGATATCTGCTGGACAAGGCTCACAGTATGATCGATTTCGAGGATTATCGTGACCTTTTCAATAAGTATGACACACTGACCAAAATCAGCTTTGACTACGCTGTGGTCGAGAAAGAGTCCAGTATTCAGGTTCTACGCTATAGCGGTGACTGGAAGGATGTTGGCACTTGGAACATGATGGCTGAGGTCATGGCGGATAAGACCAAGGGCAAAGCCGTTCTGGATGAGATCTGTGAAAACACCAATGTGGTCAATGAACTGAATATTCCTATTCTCTGCATGGGCTGCAAGGACATGATCATTGCAGCAAGCGGTGATGGTATTTTGATTTCGGATAAAGAGCGTAGCGGCTACATGAAGCCCTATGTCGAGAAAATCGAAACTGAGGCTATGTATGCCGAGAAATCTTGGGGTACCTATACGGTCATCGATGTACAGCCGGGTTCTATGACAGTCAAAATCTCCATGAAAGCTGGAGAAAAGATGAGCTACCATATGCACAATGAGCGCGAGGAAGTCTGGACGGTTGTTTCTGGTAAAGGCAAGGCAATCGTTGATGGTATGGAGCAGGTTCTTCGTACTGGCGATGTGATTACTATTGCAGCAGGCTGTAAGCATACGGTTGAGGCTATCACTCCGCTGGATATGATTGAAGTTCAGCTAGGTGATGAAATTAGTGTCAGTGATAAAATCAAGTTTGAACTTGATTGAGGAATAGTGCAATGGAGATCATGAAACTGGTGCCAACCGGAAAGGATTATCTCTGGGGTGGCACAAGGCTGAGGGAAGAGTACGGAAAGAAAATTGATATGACCCCGTTGGCGGAAACATGGGAGTGTTCTGTGCATCCTGACGGGCCGAGTTATATTGCGAACGGCGAGTTCAAGGGAGTGGCACTGGCAGATGTATTAAAACAGCATCCGGAATATATCGGAACGAAAGTAGAAGATGGAAAACTGCCGGTACTGGTAAAGTTTATTGATGCAAAAAAAGACCTGTCCGTACAGGTTCATCCGAGTGATGAGTATGCAAGAAAACATGAGGGTGACAATGGAAAAACGGAGATGTGGTATGTCATTGATGCTGAAGAAGGCGCGCACCTGATTTATGGCTTCCAGCATGAGGTGACGGAAGAAATTCTGCGCAAGGCAGTGAAAACCGGTACACTGGACAAGCATTTGCAGAAAGTAGAAGTCCACAAAGGCGATACTTATTTTGTACCTGCTGGTACGGTGCATGGAATTGGAAAAGGGATTCTGGTTGCCGAAATTCAGGAAAGTTCTAATGTGACTTATCGCGTCTACGACTACAACCGTGTGGACAAAAATGGTAAAAAGCGTGAACTGCACTTTGATAAGGCTGTTCAGGTCATGGATATGAATGTTGCGCCAGATGTGAGCCAGAAACCGCGCATCGTGAAGTATTATCCGGGGTGTTCCAGAGAGTTGCTTTGTCGCTGCAAATATTTTGAAACAGAGCGGATTCAGGTTACAAAGGGCTTTGCATTTTCGGTAATGGACACCTCCTTTCAGGTGCTGGTGTGTCTGGATGGCTACGGTGAGGTTCAGACAATGGATGCTGAGCAAAAGCCGATGCGCTTCAACAAAGGCGAAACACTGTTTTTGCCTGCAGGGCTGGGACGGTGCTTGGTTGTTGGGGATGCTGAACTGATTAAGGTGAGATGTTAATGGAGTAGAATGGAGAGGATAAAAAATGAAAGTGTTATTGGTAGACCAAATCGCAAAAGTTAATTATAAGTATACATTTCCGCTTGCAAACGGGCTTGAAAAAGCCGGAGCTGAAGTTTTATTGGCGATTGACCAGAAACATGAAAAGGAAAATTGCAGATGCAAAAGAATCAATCTGTTTAATACAGATGAAAAGAACGTTGGAAAGTTAGAAAAGATGCAGAATTATATTGCATCCTATAAAAAAATCGGAGAAATTCTTCGAGCAGATAATTTTGATGTGCTCCATACGGAATGGTATACATTTTCGCCAATCGACTATCTGTTTTTGAGCAGATTCAAAAAAAAGTATGGTGTGAAGTATGTGGCGACCGTACACGATATACTACCCTTCAATGAAAAATTCTATGACAGGTACTTTCATAAAAAACTATATGAGCTTGCGGATTCTATTATTTTACAGGCACCCGGGAATGTGAATCGCTTTGCGGAGTTGTTCCCGGAATCAAAAGAAAAAACGCATATGATTCCACACGGTCACATGTTGGATTATGTGGAACAGTTTGATAAAAAAGAAAGCCGCATAAAGCTTGGTATTCCAGAAGATAAACTGGTATTTCTGTTCTTTGGCCAAATCAAAAAGGTTAAGGGAGTCGACGTTTTACTTAAAGCTTTGCTGAAACTGAAAAAACAATATCCGAGTTTGTATGTGGTTATAGCCGGGAGTGTGTGGAAGGCAGATTTTTCAGAATGTCAGGAGATCATCAACAGCAATGATTTGACGAATTGCCTCAAAACAGATATTCGGTATATTCCGGATGATGAAGTGAAGTATTATTATTCTGCCACAGATGTTTGTGTTTTGCCTTATACGGATGTTTATCAAAGCGGAGTGATTCAACTTGCATATGGCTACAAAAAAGCAGTTGTTTCTTCGGATTTGCCGGCTTTCACGCAATTTGTGAAAGAGGGAAAGACTGGCTACATATCTGAAGCGGGGAATCCTGATAGTTTGGCCCAAGCTATGGAAAGAGCAATCAAGGATTGTAATAGATTGTCTGATATGGGTGAGGCAGGATATGATCTCGTGAAACAAACATTGAATTGGGATGATTTGGCCAAGAAAATTGTAGAGGAATGTTATAATTGAGGTTAAAAGATGAACTTCATTTTTATATTAATGTGTATAGTGTATGGACTGTGTGCAATATATTTTGCGACAAAAAACGACTACACTACGATATGCTTTTTTTTGACGACCATATTGTTCCAGAACATTATTGTGATTCTGTTTTCGGATACAGCGTCATCAATGTGGATTACAATTTTCTCTTTGATAAAAGAGGGAATGCTCTACCTTTCTATTGTCTTGTATGTTATCAAAGGAAAAAAAACCGAGGTAAAAAGAAACGACGCGATCCTTGCATTTTCTATTGTTGCAATTTTTGCAAAGAATTTATTTGTTACAGGGGCATCTATTTCAGCAGCGATAATTTCACTGAGACAGTGTCTTATCCCCTTTTTAGGCGTGAGTGTAGGACAAAATCTTAGAATCGAAAAAAAGGGACTAAGTCAATTACTTAAATTCATTGTTTACTGCTCCTTATTTTTATCTGTATTCGGTTTGATTGAGTTAGTACTTCTTGGAGATGATTTTTGGGTAAAATTAGGATACGCTAAGTATATGTACACAAAACAGGGGACATTGCCAAGTCAGCTTTTTAAGGGTGTCACAAGAAATTTCTATACATGGGATTTCGGAAGTATTCCACTAAGAAGAATAGTCTCTATTACAGCAGATCCATTAGCAACAGCTCATTTAATATTTATTGGATTTGCAATTATATTCTCTGGTAGCATTAACAGCTTTATGAATAAATCGGCCACCAAAAATCCAAATCAGTATTTTGCGTATATGATTTTCCTTTTTCTTTGTAGCGCACTCTCATTGTCGAAGGCTATTTTTGTTTTTATGGCAATTACGTTTGTTGTGATTGCATACTACAAAAAGCTGTTTCCGCCTAAGGTGATAAAATATGGCTCTATAGTCTCCGGAATGCTAATATTGCTATATATCATACAGGGTATACAGAATGCGGCTGCTGCAACAGCAACATCAAATCATATTAGCGGATTGATTAATGGATTTAAGAACTCCTCCATTTTAGGAACAGGTTTAGGAACCGCAGGTGTTATGACGGCAAAGATAGCCAACAGTTCAATTTCAACCACAGAAAGTTATGTGGGAACATATGTTCAACAAATAGGATATATTGGATTCGCAATCACACTATTTTATTTTCGCAATATATATACTCAGTTGCTTGCAAAATGGAAAACATACAAAAGTAAATATGTTATTTTGGCGATGGCACTATACATCGGAATTATCTTCGAAATGTTTTTCTCGGAAAGTTCAGTTTCCATTATGGGAACGTGTATATATTTCATCTTTATTGGAGTTGCAACAAGAGACAAAATATATAGATAGGGTCGTTAACATCTATGTAATGTAGCGAGGATTTAAAATGAAAATCAAATTATTTTATATACACCCAACGAATTATGGAAATTTGATGATGGCATGTGCCTTCATGAAATACTACACCGATATCTCACAGCAAAAGAAATCTGAAACGCCTGAATTTTATTTGGATGTTTTGGATGATGAGGAATTAAATCGTGTAAAAGCATCGCTTCCGGATGGAATAAAGGTTTATCGAGAAGATTTATATGATCGTAAACGCAGAGGAGCATTGGGCAAACTGGAAAAGCTCGTAAACATTCCGAGGGAAATCGCTTACAACTGCAAGGCGTATGATATGTGCGTAGTATTGGGCGGTGACTGTATTTCACAGTATTATTCTACACAGGTCTTTGTAAGCGATATGGTTAAATTCCAACAGATTTCTAAAAAACAAAAAATGTATCTGTTAGGGCAGACGATGGGACCGTTCCATGGCTATGCAGTCGGTTTAGTGAAACGAAGCCTAAACAACACAATGATATATGTCCGAGATCACGACTGCTATCATTACCTGAAGGAAACGTTTGACTTCCCAAATCTGAAAGAAGCACGGGATCTCGCATTTTTAGACATACCATACCAAGATGACCAAAGCAAAAAGAAAAAGCTACAATCAGAGTTTGGACTGGAGACGGATTATATTACGCTGGTTCCTTCAGGAGCCAGAAGGCAGTACACATCGGACGCGGAAAATTATCTGAATGAGTATATTCAGATAATCAGTTATATTATAGACACACTGAATTTGGATGTTCTTCTGCTTGCGCATGTGATTCATGTTTCAGATTCAAACGATAAAATAATTATTGATGAATTAATGAAAAGACTGGACCATCAGTATCATTCCCGCGTCCATGTGGTAGATCACCTGATTCAACCGTATGAGGCAAGAATCCTTCTTGGTGGAGGAAAGGCAACAATTACAGGTCGTATGCATGCTGCGGTGTCGTCAATTAATATGGGAACTGTCCCCATTTGTTTGTCATACAGTGTAAAATTCAAAGGTGTTATTGGCGATGATTTTGATCTGAATGACTATATCTATCAATGTCGTGGTGATGATATCTGGGCCAGCGGAAATGTACATGTAGAGGTTATCAACCGTTTGAATACTGTACTTGAACACAGAGAAAGCATCGTGAACAATATAGCGAGCAAGCTGGAAGCAGTGCAGAAGAAATCAATGTTCCAAATTGAGGAGTTGTTTTGAAAACCTGGTGTAGAACCATATAAGGAGAAACGAATGGCGGATTCAGGAACTAAAGCCGCAAAAGCAGGATTGGCTTATACGGTTGGGAATGTTTTGCTAAAAGGAATAGCGTTTTTGACACTGCCTATTTTTTCACGCATACTCACAACCGAGGAGTTCGGATTTTATAATTTATATGTATCGTATGAAACAATTTTGACGATATTTGTTGGGTTGTGCTTATACGGCTCACTACGAACCGCAAAATACGATTACCGGCAGGAGTTTGATTCATATGTTTCAAGCACCTTGATGTTGAGTGGAATCGTGTATATAGCGGTAATGGTTATTGGAAATTTAGTATATCCTGCTATTTCCGGAAGTTTTGGATTTGATAGGAGCATCCTTAATATTCTTATTACGCATAGCTATGCTATGTTTATATTCCAGTTCTACAATACATGGCTGGCACTGGACTTTAAGTATAAAAAGTTTCTCGTAGTTTCAGGTATTAACTCAATCGGCGGAACGCTTCTTTCGATATTTCTGATTCTTGTTGTATTCAAAGAACATAAGTACATTGGCCGAATATATGGCTATGCGATTGTTCCGATTTGTGTAGCAGCAGTTATTTGGCTCTGTTTTTTTCGTGATGCAAAAAAAACAAAGCAAGTTTTGTTTAACACAAATTATTGGAAGTATGGATTGAGTATAAGTTTGCCCTTGGTGGTTCATACATTCTCACAGCAGATATTAAGCCAATTTGATCGTATTATGATTGGTGCGCTGGTAAGTGTTGCAGCGGTTGGAATTTATGGGTTCATCCAAACAATTGCAAGTATTCTGCAAATCATAGTACAGTCCATGGATAATGCCTGGTCCGTGTGGATGTACGAACAACTGGATCAGAAGCAATATACCCAAATTCAAGACAAATCAAAGGCTTATATATTGTTGATGAACATTCTATATGTGGGATTCATTTCCTTGGCACCGGACGTTATACATATTGCAGGAACGAAAGAGTACTATGACGGGATTTCAATGGTCATTCCACTTTCCTTTGCCATCTATTTTATTTTTTTGTATTCTCTTCCAGTACACATTGAGTACTTTTACAAAAAAACAAAATTTATTGCTACAGGGACGAGTTTGGCGGCAGGAATTAATATTGTCCTAAATTATTTCTTTATTCGTAGCTACGGGTATACTGCATCAGCATGGACAACGTTAGCTTCATATTTTTTGCTGTTTGTTTTTCATTGGTTTATCGCAAAGAAAATAGATGAAAATCCGATGTTTCCGAATAAAACGATAATAGGTAGTATAATTGCATTATCGGCTTTTTCCGCATGGACCATATTAATAATAAATCATATGCTGATCCGATGGATTTCGATGTTGCTTTTTATCGTACTTTTATTGATTTGCAATTCGAAAACAATCTTGCCATTAGCCGACAAGATAGCAAGTAAATTAAAGAATAGGTGAGAGAATGAACACAGTCAAGTTATATAATGGATTGGATATTCCGTGTATCGGATTTGGAACTGACCGGACATTTATATATCTGCGAAAAAATATATTTGCGGGTGCTACAGGGTTTCTGAAAGATATAACCGTAGGACATGGGTATCATTGGAAACGTGATACGTCAATTATGAATATCGTGAAACAAGCTCCAAGTATTGGGTGCCATCTCTTTGATACATCGAGCGCATACGGTCAAAGCGAGCGTGTACTTGGTCACTGTTTAAAAGAGTATTCACGGAACGAGTATTTCTTGGTAACAAAGCTTTCAAATCAAGAGCAACGTGAAGGTAATGTTCGACAGGCTCTTCTACGTAGTTTGAAGCACCTTAAAACGGACAGCGTAGATTTATATTTGATGCACTGGCCGCAGCCAGATACTTATTTGGATTGTTGGAAACAGATGGAACAGCTGTATAAAGAAGGTTACGCAAAAGCCATCGGTGTATGCAATTTTAAGGAACATCATTTTGATCAGCTAATGAGAGTAGCTGAGATTAAACCGATGGTTTGTCAGATTGAATCACATCCATTATTTCCTCAAAACAATATGCTCTTGTATTGTAAAGAAAATAATATACAAATGATGGCATATACTCCGACAGGGCGAATGGATGCCAGAATTAAAAACAGTGAGTCTATGAAAAAAATTTCTGCAAAATATCAAAAAAATATTGCTCAAGTGATATTACGCTGGCATTATCAACGTGGTGTTATACCGGTTGTTAATACGACTAATATAGAACATTTGAAGGATAATATGGATATTTTTGACTTTTCACTTCAACCAGATGAAATGGAATTGATTGATATGATGAATATCAATTGCAGGCTAAGATATGATCCAGATACTGTGGATTTTACGAAGTGTTGAGGCGTAGGAGAGTTATTATGATTGATTCAATAGAAAAAGACGTATGTACTGGATGCAAGATGTGTGGAGACATCTGTCCAACTGCTGCAATCAAATTTAAGGAGGATTACGATGGATGCTGGTATCCCTCAGTAGATGATCAGAAATGTATTAAGTGCGGATTGTGCGAGAAGCGTTGTCCTGTTATTCATCCGATTCCGTCACATAATTCTGAAAATCCTAGTGTTTATGCAGCGTGGACAAAAGATGATAAAGTCCGATTTGACAGCACTTCTGGCGGAATTTACTATGAATTAGCGCATTTCTTCATTGAGTCAGGCGGCTATATAGCAGGATGTGCGTTCAGTGATGATTTTAAGTCTGCTAAACATGTCATAGGTAATACCTCCGAAGATCTGCATAAAATCATGGGGTCCAAGTATTTCCAAAGCGATACACAAGGTATTTATAAAGGTGTATCGGATTTGCTAAAAAGAAACGAAAAAGTTTTATTTTGCGGAACACCATGTCAAGTCGCGGCTTTGCGTGCTTATTTGGGAAAAGAATATGACAATTTATTTTTATTAGATTTTATTTGTAAAGGGATAAATTCGCCCAAGGCTTATACTGCGTATATAAATGAAATTGAGCACGAATACAAATCGTCCATAAAATGCGTTCGTCAGAAAAGTAAAAAAACAGGATGGCAGAGCCTTGCCACTAATATTGTGTTTGAAAACGGGAAGGAATACCATAAAGACCGGTACACCGATTGGTGGATTCAAGGATACACATGTGGGAATCTTTTTATGAGACAAAATTGTCAGAAATGTTTGTATAAGACTATGCCGCGGCAAGCGGATTTATCCTTTGGAGATTTTTGGGGGATAAAGAGCTGCTCTGAAACAGACTATGAAAAAGGGATTTCGGTTGTTTTTATAAATTCGCAGAAAGGAATGCAGCTGTTAGAAAACGTCAATGACAAAATTCATTTAGAAAATCGGTCATTAGAAGAAGTACTGGCCGGAAATCCGTATCTCTTTGGACAGGCAGTACAAAAAGGAAATCGCAAGAAGTTTTTTGAATTACTTAATACAGAACCATTTAGCAAAGCAGTGAAATCTACTTATACGGAAAATCCAGAGCAGAAATTGAAACGCTATACAAAGCTATTCCTAAAAAGAGTTTTGAAACGCAAAAAGTGGTAAGCGTGTAAGATGAAGGAGGATGCCATATGACAGTTGTTTTAATTTCTTTTATCGTAATAGTTTTGACTTCGTTGAAACCTCGCAAAATGGGGGGGGGGTATACACGTGACACAACAGATGCTATTAAAGGCGTTTCTGCTATACTTATCATCCTCCATCATATTTCGTGGCAAGCTGCAAATGCAAATGGAATAGTTATTTGGTTTTATCGAGAAATTAATTTGTTTGCGGTTGGCATTTTTCTGCTGTTTTCTGGTTATGGCCTTTCTAAAAGTATTCAAACGAAGCATGACTGCAATAAACTTTTAAAATATACCACCCACATTTTGAGCACATACCTAATTGTTTTTTTGATTAAGATAGTATTTGACATAGCAAATGGAAGAATGACGTATAATGTTTTTTTGAACTTGATTACGCTTCAAATGTACCCAAGTAACCTGTGGTATATTAAAGGTCAAATTTTCTGCTATATATTATTTGCCATTGGGATTATGGCTTTTGGTAAATGCACGAAATCGATAGTTTTTATGATGAGTGTCATTTCTGTATGGATTTACATTGGAATAACGATGGGTAGAAGTGTGATAAATGATGCATGGTACGATACACTTATGCTGTTTCCTTTTGGTGTTTTACTTGCAATAAATGAAAAAGAGTTTGTCGATATCACAAAAAAGCATCCAATAGCTATAATTGGAATGGCAACTTTATTGAGCGGTTTGGTTGTATTTATTCAAAAAAGTTTGTTGTATGTAGTGGTTTCAATATGGAGTGTTTTAATTTATCTTGTTGTTACCAGTTATATTGAAATAACTGGTAAAATTTGGAAAACACTCGGAAAACACTCTCTGTCTGTTTTCTTAATTCATCTCGTGCTAATTGATTACGCAAAAAATAAAGAACTAAACATTGCAAACGGATTAGTAATTATCCTGATAGTTATATTGACTGTCCTATTATCCATTGTAATAGACAAAATAGTTGAAGCTGTTATGAATCACATTGATTTTGAAAGATTGCTAAGGAAGGATTAACACAATGAACAATAAAACTCTGTTTCAAAAATTTGAAAAAATCAAAAAAGTAGACTTGATAAAATTTGTCAAATATAATTTCTTAATACCGCAAGTAAAACGAGCAAAAGGCGCGTATATTATTCCATTTAAGGGGGCTATATTAGAAATTGACAAGACGGCAAAGCTCATTTTAAATGGAACGATTCACTTTGGAATCAATCAACTAAAAGGATCAAGGGCTGAGACGTATGTTAGGCTTGCAGAAAATTCAAAGTGGATTTGTGAAGAGGATGCGTTACTTTTTTTTGGTACGTTCATAGATGTGCATAGAGATGCAGTGTTTGAGAGCAAATTCTTTTCAGCAAACACAGGATCTGTAATCGTTGTTGGAAAACACATTTCTCTTGGTCACGATGTGATGATGGGGAGAAACATTGTCATTTACGACAGTGACTTTCATTCGATTCCAGGAAATGATGGAAATCCTGTTAATTTTTCTAAAGATGTTATAATTGAAGATCATGTATGGCTTACAAATAATGTTACAGTGCTAAAGGGTGTAACGATTGGAAAAGATTCTTTAATCAGCGCGATGTCGTTGATTCGTAAGAACATCCCAGAAAAATCTCTGGTAGCGGGAATTCCGGGGAAGGTTTTGAAGGATAATGCATGTTGGAGCAGGGAATATATCCATGACTACGAAAGACAATTTTGGAAGTGATGGGAGAAAAGTCGGAATATGGATTCAAAGAGAAATGGTCTTGTGGATGTCACTCGTATGATATGTGCCATCCTTGTGGTTGCAATACACACTAATTTAGGAAAAGAAAATGAATTGACGTGGATCCTTTTTCAAACAATTGCAAGAATAGCTGTTCCATATTTTCTTGTGGTGACGGGGTGGTTTTTTTATCAAAATACATTAAAGAATCACAGAGCTATATTTAAATATATAATGAATTTGTTAAGAGCATACTTGATTGCGTCGATACCATTTGCGGTGGTTTTTGTTATTAGGAATAATAAATCAGGAACTTTTTTTCGGGAATTACTGGTGGCCTTACTTTGGAAGGGAATGTCAACGCATCTGTGGTATTTTCCGGCAACAATACTTGCGCTGGTAGTTTGCTGGTTAATTATTAAGGCAACAAGAAATATTACTGGAAATGTTCTTATATATATCGGTTGGGGCGCAAATTTGATTTGTTCTGTGTGTGACATCTATTCTCATGCATTCGGTTTTGAATGTGTGTGGGGGGGGGGAACACGGACATATTGCGGCCAGCCTTATACGCCATCTCCTATATTCTGATAGGAAGCGGATTATCGAGTTCGTCTTTAATTAAAAAAAAGCAATATTCCAATGTAATAGTGTTTGCGTGTGCAACTCTATTGATTTTGGAAGAATGCATAACATTTGAATTAGGGCTAAATACTACGGTAACAATGGCTTTAATGTATGTTCCAACCGCAATTGTTGTTTGTACTAATATATTGAATGAAAAGTGGACCGGCAATATTTCAGCACTTAGTTTGAACTTCAAAAAAGCATCAGCGTTTACATATTACTATCATCCGATTTTAATATCAGTGTTTAGCAAATTCGTAAACAATTCCTATATATTGTTTGCAATAGTTTCATTCGTAATGTTTGCTATAAACTGCATCTTCCAAAAATCGGGCAGTAAATTTTATAAGACTATTACAAAATGAACCATATGGTTTCAATACTTTGACTAGAAAGCTCTGTATATAATATTTTGTTTGGACAATTGATATATTTGTGTGCTTCTTTCCCGGCGTCATATAATTCACATTTTAAATATAATGATAGCAGTATTTTTACAAACAAAATGTTAGAAGAAGGCTGACTTGTTCACTGGTCTGTGATATACTGGGGTAAACGAGCCTGTTTCTGGGGCCACGGGAGACCGTGGCTCTCAGTCTACCTCATCTTCTTCATCATCGTCCCTAGTGTCGCAGCTGTAAAGGATAGCTTCAAGAAGATGCTGGAGAATGGTGTGTACAAGGCTGATTTATTTTCAGATCTGTGATATAATTGAACCATTATAACAGGAAAGAGGTTTGTGTCCTATGCCCAGAACGAAAGGTAGCAAGAATAAGCCCAAAACTGTGACTGCTGATTTTGCAACACAGCTTGCAGAAAAACAGTCCACAAAGGAAGCACTCGTAGCCGAGATCACATCTATCACCGCAAACATTGACACTTTGAAGGCTGACCTGAAAGAGAAGAAGACTGCTCTGAAAAAGATCCAAAAAGAAGTGGCAACGCTGGAAGCGAAGAAGGAAAAGGCAGCTGCTAAGGCCGCAGAAGAAGCAAAGAGGGCTGAAGCCGAGAGTGTGGTTAAGAAACTTTTGGCCAGTGGGATGAGTGCAGAAGAGATTCTGGAAAAGCTGAAATAAACAAGAACCCAAGAAAAAAGGAAATGCCGTGTGGACAAACTGAACTCCAGAAGTTCACACGGTATATTTTGAGGGTCACTATATAGCTTATAACGGAAATAAAAGAAGAACAAAATTATAAGAAACGGAGTGTGACACAAAATGAACCATCGTATCTGACTACGAAGCAGCTAAGAATTTCTATGTGAACAAGCGGGGCTTCTCTATCATCAGGGAAAACTACCGACCGGAGCGTAAGGACTGGAAGCTGGATCTTCGTGTCAATGACAACACGGAGTTGGAAATCTTCGCTGAGGAAAATCCTCCGAAGCGTGTGAACCGCCCTGAAGCCTGTGGATTGCGTCACCTTGCGTTTTGCGTGGATAGCGTGGAGCAGACGGTCAGAGAACTGGCAGAAGTTAGCATTGAATGTGAGCCGATCCGTGTGGATGATTATACCGGCAAGAAGATGACTTTCTTCCATGCCCCGGACGGACTGCCGCTGGAGTTGCATGAGTAAAATGAAGAAAACAAGAAAATCCGGCGGTGGTCGAAAGAAACTGAAGTCGGAGTACGATGCCGGGAAAAATCTGAAAGAGCAGATGGAAAGTGCTGTGGCGCTTTATGATTCTAAGATGTCCTTGCAGGCCATTGGCGACGCTCTGAACCTAAACCCCATCAAAGTAAGGAAGCTCATCATCACAGCTGGTGTGTATGAATCAGAAGTGGCGGAGAAGGTACAGGATACTTTTGAAGAATACCGTAAAACACAAGACTACAAAACCTCCATACTCTCAGCCGCAAAGGCACTTAACCTTTCCAAAGCCTCCGTTACCTCGTACCTGCCTTATAAAAAAGGTGTGTACTTCCCGAGTATAGAGAAAGAAAAAATCAGTGTTGGAGCAGAGCGGCAGCGGAGATACAGAGCTGTAAAACTGCTGAGAAAAGAACGAACAGAAGAAAATCTTTGGAATGCTGTTGTGATATATGCCGGTGTGAAGTTTTGGACATTCTCTGGGCTGCCCTTTACATATGAACTGCACAAGGGGAGAAATGGGGAGTTTACGAAAGAACTATGGATCGACCGCCGAGAAAATAGCAAAAGTCTGGCATGGAGTTCGGTGCTGCTTGCTTTTGAAAAGGTGAAGGGCGAGAGAATAAAAGTAGAGCGACCAAAGGCACTGGGCGATATCCGGGGAGTGACATACATTTATAGTCTGTTTCTGAGATTTGGACTTATAGAGGCGGTGAGAAATGATAAGTCTCAGAAGGCCGAGAAGTATCAGAAGTCCGATAAATAAAAATACCGCCTGTGGATAATGAATGAACCACAGACGGTAAGAGTAATTACAGCTTATTCAAGAAATTTTCCAATACGCTATTCCATTTTTCTGGATATTCATAGAACATCAGGTGACCGCCCATGACGTAGGTGTCGTAACCGGGAAGCTGTGTTTCGACAAAGGACTTTGCAATGTCCTGCCAGTGTTCTGCAATGAACATCAGGCTGGGCAGAGTTGCACCGACATCTTTTGCGATTTCAAGATAGTTGGAGAACACAGCGTCGCAGAACAGCTGACGGCAGATCCAGTATGGTGTGCGGCCGGAAATATCCAGCAGATACTCCAGCTCATCAGGCTTCATCTTATGCTGGATCATGACGCCAGTCGCGTACTCGCTAAAGAACTCACGGCATCCCTCAGAAGAAGTCAGCACCTGCGTGGCGACCTGAGACAGCTCTTCAATCGTGCCCTCAGTCCACCACTTCGGGTCAGGGGAGAGCGGGAGAGGAGACATATCGATAGTCACAACGCCGCGCAGCTTGTCTTTGCCGAACTGCTGCACGTAGCTCCATGTGTCAAGGTTGCCCGTGCTCCAGCCAATCAGGACAATATCTTTGAGACCCAATGCATCAATCAGACCAGCTACATCGCGGCCATGGGTCAGGTAGTCGTTGCCATCCACGGTTTTGGCAGAATAGCCTTGGCCGCGAGGATCGATAGCAATGACACGATACTCAGAGGAGAAATACTCCAGTTGGTTCTTGAAAATCTCACCAGAGAAGGTCAGGCCGGGAATGAAGACCAACGGTTTACCTTCGCCTTTTTCCAAGATATGTAACTCCACACCGGGGGCTACAGTGACATACTTGCTTTCAATACGATCTTTTGCCATGAGAAAACCTCCCAACAAAACCTATAAATCGAATTGGCTTGTCTGAATTATATATCTGGAAAAAGAGAAAAGCAATAGCTTGATAGAAACTGCACTGCTGTAATCTGCAAAAATTTTCAGTGCATGAATATCAGTAACAGTTACACAATGTTAAAATATCAATATGTCCACGATGAGCAGGCGCAACACCTGTCTGCCGCAGTATTTTTACTTTATAAGACATCTCTATGGATGACGGTAAGGTTCGATTTTGAACTTTGCCGTTTTTCTTTTTATTTAAAATTATAAATTTTTTCAGAACTGTATTCCAAAACGGCTCTGCGGATTCCTATTAGTGTAGGGGTTTTCAAAATCTTTTGTGAAACGGCTTTCCTCTAGTTTTATGAGTGGAAAATAAACAAAATCTATGTTCTAAAATTAGGTAGTTCAACAAAATTTGAAAAACTGGTTGCCAAAAATCCATTTTAGATTGTTATAGGTAGAGGGGTACGTTGGAAAAATGAATTTTCTTTGAATTTTCAAAAGGCACGGTTTAAAAACAGTCCTTTGAGTTTGTATAGGGTGTAAGGACTATTTTCCCAGGCTGACCGCTTCTCTGTGGTTTCACTTGCGAAAGCCCCTGATTCCTTACAAAGCTACATCGTACCTTGATAATTTCATGAGCCACCCCAGCAGGATACCTCTGGTACTGAATGCGCATTCTGCGCGTCTTACCGGAAAATACGCCGGAGAGATCGGGCAGGAACGGGCTGGGGCAGAGTGGACGGTAGTTAAGAGCAAGATTCGCCTTTGTATACGAAACCGCTCCTACGGGCGATTTTTCTACGGCGGCATCTTGATGGGGATTGTGCTCCCCATACCCTCACATCGTGCAAAATCACATGATTTTGCCTGTTGGTGGCCTGTCGCAGCAGGTCACAGCCGGAGTGCAGATGCACTGCCGGGAAAATCAAATTCTTGATTTTGGAAAGGAGACCCCATGCCACGAACGAAGAAAAAAGTGAAATCTATCGTAAAGACAAAAGTAATCTCCGCACGAGTTACAGAAACAGCATATGAACTTTTACACCGGCAGGCAGAAGATGCCGGAATGACCCTCTCTGAATTTGCAGCACAGATGCTGATGAAAGGCCGCGTGAATACCTCGTATGTGTTCTATGTTCACCCGGACGAGATCGAAGCAATTACACGGGAGTTTGCCGCCATCGGGAACAACTTGAACCAGATCGCGGCGTTCTTCAACAGTGGGGGTCTTCCATCACATGTCATGTGTGAAAACATCAACCATGCGATTTCCTGCATTTTTGAAATGCGGGAGCAGGTCGCAGAAATGGCAGGAAAGAACTATGGCAATATTAAAGCACATCGCAAGTAAGAGTTCCAACTATGGTGCTGCACTGGAGTATCTGATTTTCAAGCATGACGAGCTTCGGAAAACTCCGATCCTTGACCAGAACGGAAATCGTATCATGCGAGATGAGTTTTATCTGGACGGTCTGAACTGTGAACCCTATTCCTTTGATGCGGCCTGCCAGCAGTTGAACCGCGAGTACCAGAAAAACAAAAACAAGAATGAAATTAAATCGCACCATTACATCATCAGCTTTGATCCACGAGACAGCACAGAAAATTGCTTGACGGGTAAACTAGCGCAGGAGCTTGGACTGGAATACGCAAAAGCAAATTTTCCGGGGCATCAGGCATTGGTCTGTACGCACATGGACGGGCACAATGGCAGCGGAAACATTCATGTCCATATCGTAATCAACAGTCTGCGAAAACTGGATGTGCCTCAGCAACCCTTTATGGAACGGCCCATTGATAGCAAGGCTGGCTACAAGCACCATGTGACGAACGAGTACCTGAAGCATCTGCAGAAATCCCTTATGGATTTATGCCAACGTGAATTTCTGCATCAGGTCGATTTGCTGTCACCATCCAGAACGGGTGTGACCGAAGCGGAGTACTGGGTACAGCGGCGGCTGGATGAGAAAAAGCAGGAAATCGAAGAGAAAGGATTTACGCCAAACCCGACAAAGTTTCAAACGCAGAAACAGCTTATCCGGGATGCCGTTGCCGCTGCTCGTGAGAAAGCAATCTCGTATGAAGATTTTCAAGACATCCTGCAGGATGAATATGACGTTTTCGTCAAAACACAACGTGGACGTTACAGCTATCTGCCGCCGGAACGGAACAAGTTTATATCGGAGCGTTCCTTGGGGGACAGTTGCAAAAGAGAATGTCTGGAAGGATTCTTCATTCAGAACGCAGAGAGAAATCTACGGTACAAGGAAGACTCCATACTGATCTTTACGACCAGAACCAGACTGCGGCTCGTTGTGGACCTGCAGGAGAATGTCAAGGCACAGGGAAATCTGGCCTATGCGCTAAAGGTCAAAATCAGCAATTTGCAGAAAATGGCTGAAACGCTGGTATGGGTACAGGAAAACAATATCAACGACCTGACAGAATTGAACGATCTGTGTAAGACAGCACAGTCCAATGCGCAGGCAGCGTATGAACGGCTGTCACAGGCAGAGGATGAACTGTACAAAACCAATGAGCAGATTCATTATGCGGGGCAGTACCTTTCCACAAAAGAGGTTCAGCAGCAATTTACGAAAGAAATTTTCAAGAAAAAATTCCGTGCAGAGCATTCCAAGGAATTGGATGCCTATGCAGAATCCGTGAAATATTTCCGGGAAGAAAACGATGGAAAGCTGCCATCGCTGAAATCTTTGAAAAAACGGAAAGAAGAACTGACCAAAGAAATCGCGGAGAGGAAAAAGGCTTATGCTCCTCTGAGGGAAGAATCCCGGCGTCTGGAAATTGCATCGGATAATGTGTACGGCATCTTCCGAAAGACCAATGAGATGAAATCCGACCTTGCATGGAAACGCGAGTGGGAGGCCAAAGTCCGCGAAAAGGCAATGCAGGAGCAGGCTCGACAGGAACAGCGCGAGCGTCAACCGAAACGCAAGAAGCGCAGCTATGATATGAGCCTGTAATCAGCAGGGTCTTCCACCCCGCACCCCGGAACCCTGCCGGATACGTAAGCCCGTGCAGGACTTTCCCATTCGGCAGGGACTTTTGAAAACGATTAGGAGGAAGTTTGAGTAAAGAGTACATCAAGGCACAAACCCCACTACCCGCTTATTTCCCTTATCCGAAATTTCTGCTGCAGATGAGCCTTTCCCATACGGCACGATTGACGTATGTTTTGCTGCTGGACCGCATGACCCTTTCGCAGAAGAACGGCTGGGTGGATGTGCAGGACCGGGCATATGTGCTCTATCCGTTGGCAGGGCTGGCGGAAGATCTTCAGAGCAGCATTTCCAGTGTCACCCGTGCCCTGCGAGAACTGGAAGCCGCACGGCTGATCGAACGGCGGTCCAATGGCTTTTCCAAGCCAAACCAGATATTTCTCGGCGTTCCCCGGACTGCGCAGAAATGCACAATCGAGATGGCCCAAAATGAGCAGCCGTATTGCTCAAAAGTGAGCAATACGGTTGCGCAAAACTGCACATCGAACCAAATAAATAAGAACAACCTAAGATTGAACCAACTGAATAGAACTAAAGAAGCGTATGGGCGATATCGGAATGGTTTTCTGGAAGATTATTCGGAACTGGAAATGGAAATTGCAGAGTTGGATACTCTGATCGAAGACCTTTCAGCCTATATGCAGTCTACAGGCAGGAAGTACGCAGACCATGCGGCGACCCTGCGTAGCTGGTCAGCACGGAAGAAAAGACAACAGAAACCGGGAGCAGGCATCCCGGACTATACCTACAACAAGGAGGAAAGTTTATGACGGAAACGATCCAGACAGCGATGGACAGGCTTATGACGATCTCTGTGGAACCGCAGGACTATGTTGCAGAAGATGGGCTGCTGTACTGCGGCAGTTGCAAAACTCCCAAGGAAGCGTTCTTTCCGAATGGTAAAAAACTGTTTGGGCGTGACCGCCATCCGGCTGAATGCCGGTGCAGGCAGGCTACAAGGGAAAAGCAAGAGAAAGAAGAACGTGCAAGGCTGCATTACGAGAAAGTGCAGCGGCTGAAGCTGCAGGGCTTTACCGACTGGGCGATGCAGCACTGGACATTTGCAAACGATCACGGGCAAAATCCACAGATGCAGCTGGCACAGCGGTATGTGGCCCACTGGCCGGAAATGCAGGAAAAGAATGTGGGGCTGCTGCTCTGGGGCGGTGTTGGTACAGGCAAGAGTTTTATGGCGGGTTGCATTGCCAATGCCCTGATGGAACAGGAAGTGGCCGTCTGCATGACGAATTTTGCCCGAATCATGAATGAACTGAATAACGCCTTTTCCGGGCGGAATGAAGTCGTGGACAAGCTCTGTGGCTATCCGTTGCTTGTCATTGACGATTTCGGCATGGAGCGGGGCACGGAATATGCGCTGGAGCAAATTTATAACATCATCGACAGCCGCTACCGCAGCCGGAAACCGCTGATCGTTACCACGAACCTGACCCTGACGGAGTTGAAGAACCCGCAGGATACTGCACACGCCCGTATCTATGACCGTCTGCTGGAACTGTGTACCCCGATTGCCTGCACAGGCCCCAGCATGAGAAAGGACATAGGACAGGCAAAATTGAACTTGCTGAAAACACTTCTGGCTTGAATAGGAGGAACGCGATTGCAAGAAAACGGCAGAATGAATTGGCTGGAGCAGATCCGCCAGATGAAGAACCGGGACATCCGCACGATTGAACAGTCTGAACTGGAGGAACTGCCGCAGGATGCAGTGGAATACGGATTGCCGCAGGAGGAAAGGCTAAAAAATCTGCTGGATAAAGTCGGAAATCCTTACTGCTATCTGGACAACGGAATTATTGTGAAGCTGAATTTCGCACCGAGAGGGAGCAGCACGCTGTCTGAACGCATTGGAAGGTGCTTTCAGTCGGCCAGCTGAAAATGCAGAGAAACTTTCGACAAGCTGCTGAAAAATCGCGCAGAAAAATTTCACACTTTAATACAATAAAGCGCTGGACAAAGGGTGATGATTCTGGTAAACTGTTTGTGGGTAAGAAAATAGGAATGTGCCAACTGAGTAGAACTTGCTCGGTGGGCTTGTTCTACATACAAATGTGGAGCCTTTCACTTCTCTGACGAACAGTATTGCCGATTCGTTAAGGAGGTGGAAGGCTTTTGTTATACCCTGATGTGAATTTGCAGAAGAGAACACAGCAAAATACAACCCGATACCGTACAGCTTTGTATTTGCGTTTATCCCGTGAAGATGGTGATAAGACAGAGAGCGACAGTATTGCAAACCAGCGTACATTGCTGGAAGCCTATGCCGCAGACCACCCGGAACTGTGCATCGTGGATGAGTTTGTGGACGATGGCTACTCCGGCTCGAACTTTGAACGGCCCGCGTTCCAAAACTTGTTCAGGGAACTGGAGCAGGGGACCATCAACTGCATTCTGGTGAAAGATCTGTCCCGCTTTGGACGAAATTACATTGAAGTGGGGCGTTATCTGGAACGTATTTTCCCGGTCATGCGGGTCCGGCTGATTGCTGTGACAGACAACTATGACAGTCAATCTGCGTGGAAGACCAGCGATTCCATCATGGTCCCGATGCGGAATTTGCTCAATGATGCCTACTGCCGGGATATTTCCATCAAGATCAAGAGCCAGCTTGCGGTCAAGCGCAAGCGCGGCGATTTTGTGGGAAGTTTTGCAACCTATGGATACCAGAAGGACCCCAGCAATCATACCAAACTGATCGTGGACGAACTGGCAGCGGAAACAGTGCAGAACATTTTTCACTGGAAGATCAATGGCATGAGCAATCAGGGCATCGCAAATCGTTTGAATGCGAAAAAGGTATCGTCCCCAGCTGCACGAAAGCTGCAGAGCGGTGCAAAGCTGAGCCTGCATTTCCGCAAGAGCGATGAGCCGCCGTGGTCTGCCAAGGCAGTGGACCGCATTCTGCATAACGAGGTCTATATCGGAAAACTGGTACAGGGAAAGACACGGAGACTGGATTATCGCTCCAAAAAGAAAATGAACGTGCCGATGCGGGACTGGGTAATCGTGGACAACACCCATGAAGCGATCATTCCGGCGGAGCAGTTTGAACTGGTGCAGCGGATTCTGGAAACCGAAACCCGCAGGCCGAACGATGCCGAAACGATGGCTCTGTTTGCAGGCTTTCTCTACTGCGGAGACTGCGGCAGCCGGCTGGTGCGCAGGTCAGCCAGCTATAAGGGAAAGCGGTATATCTATTATCAGTGCTCCGGCAGCAAGCAGAACAAGGGCAGCTGCACGAGCCATAACCTGCGGGATGAAAAGCTCTATAACATTGTGCGGAATGCGCTCCAGATGCAGATCCAGATCGTGATGGAGGAAGCAGAGTTTGTAGAAAGCATCCGGCAGGCCCAGCAGGAACCCTACCGTGTGCGGCGCATCGAACGGCAGATTCGGCAGCTGACTGCAGAAAAGGCCCATACACAGGGCATTAAGGAAAAATTGTATGGGGATTACGCAGAGGAAATCCTCACACGGGAGGATTTTTTGAACTACAACGAACTGTACAGCAAGCGAATTGAAGAGTATGACCGCAAAATCACAGAACTGGAAGCGGAACAGCGAAATTTACAGACTGCTCCAAGCGCTTATCCGTTTCTGGATGTGTACCGTAAGTATCGAAAATTGGAAGAAATCACCCGTCCGATGGTCGTGGAACTGATTGAGAAAATCGAAGTGTATGAGGGCAACCGGGTAGAAATCACGTTCCGATTCCACGATGAGATTGCAGACCTGCTGGAAGAACTGCATCAAAAGCAGATGGGGCAGCATGAAGTATCTGCATGAAAGGAGAGTCTGACCTATGGCAAGAGTAAGCAAGAAAGTAAGTGCGGCGCAGCGGGAAGCGGAGAACGCACCGCACCGTATCTGGAAAACCGCAATTTACGCACGACTGTCCGATTTTGATGATGTACTTCGGGATACGGAATCGCTGGAAGTGCAGATTTCTTACATCAAAGAGTATATCAACCACCGGGATGATCTGATGCTGCTGGATGTGTTTGCGGACAAGCGGTGCACAGGGATGAACTTTGACCGCCCGGAATTTGAGAGGCTTCTAAAAGCACTGCAGGAGCGGAAAATCGACTGCATCGTGGTAAAGGACTTCTCGCGTTTGGGCCGCAATTTCGTGGAAACAGGCCAGTATCTGGAACAGGTGTTTCCGCTGTTCGGCGTAAGATTTATCGCCATCAATGATAATTATGACAGCCTGAACAGCCAGAGCCGTGACGGGATGCTGGTGCCAATCAAGAGCATGATCAACGAGATGTACTCGAAAGACCTGTCCCAGAAAATCCAGTCGTGTTTTCGCTCCAAGGAAGCGCGGGGAGAAATCTATACCCCGGTTCCGTTCGGTTACAAGAGAAATCAGCAGAATCATTTGGTTCTGGATGAGGAAGTCAGCGATGTGGTGATGCGGATTTTTCTCTGGAAGAAATCCGGCATGAAAGAGCGCGAGATTGCAAAGAAGCTGTCTGCGCAGGGAATCCCAACACCTTTTACACGCCGCTGTCAGCTGGGTTATATGAGAAATACCTCACGGGTAAAGGACCCTACATGGCAGCCAGCTTTCGTGACAAAGGTTCTGGAAAATCCGGTCTACACGGGAACCATGGTGTATAACCGCATCGCCTACGATGAAACGTATCGAAAAATCGGAGAAAATCCACGGGGAAGCTGGCGGATGGTGCCGGACAACCATCCGGCGATTATCAGCTGGGAACTGTTTGATGAAGTTTCCGCGTTGCGGGAAGCTGAGCAAGCGGTCAGGGAGGAACGGAAAACATGGTGCAAACAGCGCAGAAAGAACAATCCGAACATCTTCAAAGGCAGAATCTTTTGCAAAAAGTGCAGCGAAAAGCTGGTTTGCCATTGGCAAAGTGATGGTTCACTGTATTTTTACTGTAAATTCTGCCATGTTTCCATCTCAGAGAAAGACCTCTGGAACGGCATCCATAAGGAACTGTACCAGCGGTTAGAAGAACATAAGTACTTGAAAAAGCTGATGCAGAAGAATTCGGGAAAAAGCAACCTTGAAACAAAGAAAATTGCATTGAGCCGTGAAATGGAACAGGTGTCGGGCAATATCGTTCGGATGGAATCGCAGAAGCGCAGCGGCTATGAGCAGTATGTTCTCGGAAAACTTTCAAAGGAGAAATTTCTGGAACTGAAGCAAGGTGTAGAAAATGAAATCGTATTACTGAAGCAGACAAAATCTGAAAGAGAGAAAGAACTGGCCGTTGTTCAAGAAGAATTGCAGCAGAAAAAGCAGATCGCAGGAAACACAGAGGTTCTTTTAACGGCAGACAATCTGCAGCAGTATGTAAAGAAAATTGAAGTGGACCGCAGGAAAATAACTTATACGGAATTTGTGTTTTAACGAAAAAGGAGAACAGACAATGAAAGAGAAAATCTATGATGCCCGGACAGGAATGGAATATGTTTTGGTGGGGGATTATTATCTGCCAGCCTTGAAACTGCCACGGACCCGTCCGATTGGCCGCTGGGGGATGCTGCACAAGGCGTACCTGAAACTGCGAAAACCAGCCTATTACCAGAGCTTGCTGCTGAGCGGAAAACTGGATACTGTTTTAGCAAATGTGGAAGAGCAGGCAGTGGAACGATATGAGGTTTTGATCGAGCAGCTGAGCCAGCGGGAGGGCATATCGGAAAAACTGAAAGAAGAAAATCAGATGGAGTGGGTACGCCGTATGAGAAATCTGGAAAATCGTGCAGCAGAAATCGTAAAGGCAGAATTGATCTACACGTTTGAAAGGCGGTGAGCAGCAGATGATCGGAACCTATTACCGGCTTTCTCTTGCGGACGAGGATGTGGGTGCTGATAAGGCTGAGAGCAACAGCATTCAGGGCCAGCGCGGACTGGTAGAGGGGTACATCATGGCTCGCCCGGAACTGGCTGCAGAGCCGCGTCAGGAGTACGTGGACGATGGCTATTCCGGCACCTCCACAAGCCGCCCAGCGTTCCAGCGGCTGATTGAGGACGCGCAGGACGGAAAGGTGAAAACGATTATCGTAAAGGACTTTTCCCGGTTCGCCCGTGACTATATTGAAGCAGGCGATTATATGGAGCGAATCTTCCCGTTGCTGGGCGTTCGCTTCATCTCCGTCAACGATGGTTACGACAGTGGAATACAGATCAGAAACGATGTATGTGGACTGGAAGTAGCCATTAAGAACATCATCAACGCATCCTACAGCCGGGACCTCTCCGCTAAAATCGCAGCAGCAGACCATGTGATGCAGAAAAAAGGAATGTATCTCGGAGGATACCGCCCGTTTGGATTCCTACCGGACCCGAACGACTGCCATAAGCTGATCCTCGACCCGGTAGCCAGCCAGTATGTGCGCCTGATTTTTGAACTGGCATTGCAGGGCAACAGAACAGGCACCATCGCAAAAATCCTGAATGAAAAGCAGATTCCAACTCCGGCAGCGTATCACGTGGCGGAAAATCATGTGTACAGCGAGCAGAAAGCATGGGACTTGCAGCGCAGCCATTGGACAAGCGGGACGGTTTATCATGTTCTGAAAAATGAGAAGTATAAGGGTACCTATGTGGGCGCGAAATTCATTATGCCGGTTCCCTATAAGCATCGGGTCCTGCGCGCTCCCTTGGAACAGCAGGTACGAATTGAGGACAGCCATGCCGCCATTGTGACCCCGGAGGAATTTGAACAGGCGCAAAAGGTCATTATGCTGCAAAACGGGAATCATCAGACCGGGAACTACACAAAACACCAGTATCCGCTGAAAGGCAAGGTCTACTGCGGCTACTGCCAGAAACTGATGAAATATCGTGTTCTCAAGAAACTTGGCCCTTCTTTTAACTGCAGATTTTCAGCCACAGCGGTGGACAGTCCCTGCAAGCGAATCCCAATCTCTGAGGAGATTCTGGAACATATCGTTCGAAATGCGCTGACAGAGCAGATAAAGCAGGCGGAGCATATATTGGGGATCCTGCACGAGCGGGAACGCAAAGCGTTGATTTGCTTTTCCACACTAGAACGGCAGGAAGAAAAGCTGAGTGCAGAAAAGGAAGAGATCGTAAAACAGCGCGTCGCATTGTATGAGCAGTATGCTGATGGAAACATGAGTAAGGAAGAGTTCATCCGACAGAGAGATGCTTACCGAGTACAGGAAGATGAAAGAATGGCGCAAATCCAACGGCTGCGTACCGAGAAAAATCAAGTTTTCCAGCCTGTGAAGAAAGATACGGATAATTTGCAAGCCGTGATGAATACGGTGGGAGAAGCTGGCGATGTGATGCACCTGTCACAGAATGTGGTGGAAACCTTTATTGACCGCATCGAGGTTTTCAACGATGAGCGCGTGAAAATTCGCTTTACATTTGAGGATGCATTGAACAGTTGTGAGGAAAAGTAAGTGCAGCGATTTCTTGATTTAAGGTAAATACAGAATTTCAGAAGCAAAAAATCGAAGGCTCGCGTAAACCACAAACAGCACCCAGGAGAATTCGAGGGTGCGTCTGCAGCTTATGCGGGCCGTTTTATTTTGTGCTTTTTACTGCGAAATAATGTTAAACTCCAAGGCTGACAAGAGTGGCCTTTAACTCCTTTGCCATGCGGATAATGACAGTCTGTTCAGTTTCATTACAGTCCAACAGCAAGCGATGAATTTCAGAGTTTGCTGAGGAAGATGAATATTCAAGACAGTCGAGCAAAAGCTCATCCGCGGAAACGGATAACGTGTTGGCAATTTTGACAAGAACAGAAAGGCTTGGAGCCTTTGTGCCATTTTCGATTTGGACAATGTATTCACGACTGCAGTTGACTTTTGCGGCAAGAACTTCTTGCGTCAGATTCGATTTTGAACGGTAGAAGCTGATTCGTTTTCCTAGAGAAGTGCGATTTACGGACATATAGTGATCTTCCTTTCAAATGCCCGCATAAGATACTTTAATTATTTGACTTATGGAGAAATGAATCAAGAGGAACAAAAGAGGCAATTTGCATAGAAGTCAGAATTCTTATTTTTCCCCTTTAGCGGAGATGGCTTCTGAGGCCAAAATGTGAACCAGCAGTTCACATTTTGAGCAACAAGTGAACTGATGGTTCACAGAAAAAATCATCTGAAAAGAGTATAATAAAAGCATGAAATCAAGCTGCGAAAATGAAGTGGGGAAAACGAAATGGAACGGCTGCTGACACTGTATAGCGAAGTTCAGTCAACGGATGTACGGTGGCTGTGGTATCCCTTTATTGCAATCGGGAAAATCACACTTCTGCAGGGTGATCCCGGCGATGGAAAATCTACCATGATGATGAATCTGATTGCGGAACTTTCAACAGGAGGTAAGACCCCGGATGGCTGTAAGATCGGCGTGCCGCAAAAAGTGATTTATCAGTGCTCCGAGGATGGCGTTTCGGATACGATAAAGCCCCGATTGGAACGCTGCGGGGCAGACTGCAGGAAGATTGCTTTCATCAATGAAGAGGTTTATAACGGCCTCACATTGGACGATGAGCGCATCCGTCAGGCAATCATTGAATTTCGGCCTCGATTGGTCGTGATCGATCCGATTCAGGCTTATCTTGGCAGCGATTCGGATTTGCAAATCGCAGGCAGAGCGCGGAAACTCATGCGCCGTCTTGGAATGTGGGCTGCTGGCTACGACTGTGCCATCGTTTTGATTGGCCACCTTAATAAAAAAGAAGGTTCCAAAGGGCTGTACCGCAGCCTGGGAAGCATTGATGTTGTGGCAGCAGCACGAAGCGTCCTGCAGGTGGAGCGAGATACCGAGAATCCTGATATAAGAATCGTACATCAAATCAAAAACAGTCTTGCGCCTACGGCAGAAGACATCCGCTTTTCCATTTCTGCCGACAAGGGCTTTCGATGGCTGGAATGCAGGCCGCAGCTCTTTGAAAAACAACAGCCGGACACCGAACCTAAATTTGATACAGAGCAACAGAAAGCTGCCTACTGGATCAAGCATTTTCTTGAAAAAGGCGATATGAGTGCGAATGAAATTTATTGCCGTCTGGACAATGAGGGTGTCAGCAAACGAGTTGCGCGGATGGTAAAAACAGAAATGGGAATCCACTGCTACCAGAAGAAGCGGAGATGGTATTGGAGTGTTCAGCCGGAGGAAGGTGCTGTAAATGGACCACAGGTATAAAGTTGGCGGCTATGTGAAACTTGCAAAATTGTGGGAGCGCTCCAAGGATGCAGCAGTGGCCTATCATAGTTCCTATTATGCTGAAAAGTTTAGGGATGATGCGGATAAAAGGCTGGTTGGTGTCTATATTGACATCACAGGGAATAAGGAAATTTATAAACGCCCGGAAATGGTGCATCTGCTCAAAGATTGCAAAAAGGGTGCCGTCAATCTGATTTTTTCACAGACAAGGGCCTACCTTGCAGCGAATACCTGTGATTTCTGTTTTCTGCTGAAATATCTGTTTGACATGCCGATGCGAGTGGACGTTGTTACAGATGATGACGACCAGAGAATTGACACGATTCTTAATGTTGAGAATCAGCGTCAGAACCTGAAAGAATTGGCCGAAAAATATACATCAATCCGAAGGAAAGATTATCTTGAGTGGAGAATTCGACTGGAAGATGAAATGACAAAGGCTGAAGAAAAATGAACGTAGAACATATCCCAGCAGAAGATGTGGACATGCTGCCGTGTGGAGCAGACTGGCAGAGTAGGCATTTGGAGTCCGAAAAGAGAAAAGCTGAAATTCGGGACAGAATCCATAAGCAGGCAGAACAGGGCCAGAAAACGGCAAAAGACTACTTTCGTCCGGCGAAACCGACACCGTCGATTTACGACAGCGACCTGAAGCGTGTAGCCGTTTATGCCCGTGTCAGCACTTCCAGCGAAGAACAGATTTCTTCCATTGAAAACCAGACTCTATATTACACCAAAAAGATTGCAGAAACGGAAAACTGGAATTTGCAGGATATTTACAGTGATGAAGGAAAATCCGGCACATCGCTGCGGAAACGGGATGCGTTTAAGCGAATGATGCGAGATGCCAAAGACCAGAAGATGGATTTGATTATCTGCGCCAGCATTTCACGTTTCGCTCGGAATTTTTCGGATTGCATGACGCAGATCGCAGCACTGAAAACTATGCACCCGGCACATCCAATCGGTGTGTACTTTGAAACCGAGAACATCTACACACTCAACCCGAATAGCCAGTACAACCTCGATATACAGGCACTTCTGGCGGATTGGGAATCGGGCAACAAGAGCCGCCGGATGATCCTTTCGTATGATCAGCGCATTATGACAGGTCAGTACCCGGTGGCTGACCTGATGGGGTATCGGCATACTAAGGATGGCCAGTTGGTGATCGAGCCGGAAGAAGCAAAGACAGTTCGTTTTATCTTTCTGGCGTTTATCTATGGTTATAACTGCGATCAAATTGCGGCAGTGCTGACGCAGAAAAAGCGCAGCACCCTGCGCGGCAGGCAGGAGTGGAATGGCATGATGGTGGCAAACATCATGAAAAATGAACGCCGCTGGGGTGATCTGGAAGCCCGGAAGAGCATTGTAGTGGACTACAAGCTGGGCAAGGTGACGAAGAACAATGGGAATCGCTGCTCTGCCTATGTTCCGGAACACCATGAAGCAATCGTTTCGCCGGAAATTGCACGGGCTGCACATCTGGTGGCATCCAGCAGGAAGAAGTGCGGTGTGCAGGATATTGTGGTGATCCAGCAGGGAACATTGAAAGGCTTTGTTGGCATCCATCCGAACTGGAGTGGCATCAATGCCGAAAGCATCCGCAGCCTTTGCCTGAATGCCTATCTGCCGGAAGAAGTGGTCGAACTGAACGATATGACGGAAATGCGGTCTGGAAAGAAGTCGGATATGGTATTGTTATCTGATTATCTGACGGTTTCAGGTACTTGCTTTATCAACCAGAGCAGCCCGGTCATAACAATCTCAAAAAATGGAATCCGTTTCAGCAAGGCCTGCCATACCCGGTTGGACGACTGCGAGTATGTGGAACTACTCTATCATCCGATTCTGCAGGTCGTGATTTTGCGAAAGAGCAATCATGACTTTTCAACGGCGATGCACTGGCGCGAGGACAATGACGTTCATAGTGCTTTTTCAGCCAGAGCGTTTTCTGGTCTTGTCTTTCAAACGTTGAACTGGAGAAGGAATTGCCGCTATCAGTGCCGTGGTATCTGCCGGGGTCAGGGAAATGCAAAATTTCTGATTTTTGAATTAGATGAGTCCCGGATTTTGACTGGGAAAAATCAGTATGAACAGGCTGAAGAGTGTTCGATAAATTTGAAATGTCGGTTATATCGGAGTAAATGGCTTCAGAGCATTACAGTTAGTGATGTGATGGAATCCGGCCAAGTCGTAGAAAATCCCATGATTGGTGCAATTCCAAGCAGAAATGAAGTTCAACGTGAACTGGATGATCTTTTGATGTCGATGTAGGAGGAACTTATAGAATGGAAGAAAAAAGCAGGACGCAGGAACTGAGCGTTCGGGAAATCTCCTTGATTCGTGAACTTGCACAGATACGGAAAGAACATAAAAGAGAACTGGAGTACGAAAAGTTCGATGGCTATGAACTTCCGCCGCGCACCCAGTTTTCCATGCTGAATAAACCTGCAGTGAGCATAAAATATGGTGTTATGAAATTTAATATGGCGTGCATTCGGCTTTTTGAAGGAATCAAGTATGTCCTTCCGATTTTGCACCCCAATAAGAAGCGGCTTGCGTTGATTATGTGCCCGGAAGAGGACAGTGCATCTGTTGAATGGGCAAGACGGAAGGACGAAAACTGGGTGAATAAGGATATTACATCATTGGAATTTGTGGAAAATATCTTCAGGCTCATGAACTGGAATCGGGAATGCCGTTATAAAGTGCTTGGACGGGTGGCTAATTCAGATCAGGGTCTTTGTATGTTGTTTGATCTGGAAGAAGCAATCATGTTCACCCCGAAGCCACAGGAATATACAGATCCGCTTACTGGTGAAATGAAGAAAAAGCAGATGAAATTCTTCCCGGATGCCTATAAGAACCGTATCGGAAAATCTTATAATGACTACATTGCAGATCATCAGATGAACATGTTTGAAGACTTCATTGGGTATCAGAGTTCTACTGTATTGGATGAGCCCGAACGGGAAGCAGACACTACTTCAATACCGATTCCGCAACGTGAAGAATCTGAAAATATACCTTTGCCAGATTTATCGGGACAGCTTGAAAACGTACAACAATCGGGCAATGAGATTGCTAAGAGAGGAATGCCGACATGAATTCTGGGCGAGTTATGAACCTGCGAGTGACAATTCCGGCGGAAAGCCGGAGAATGAATGTTGGGAAAGATGTTATCCGTATTCTTGGGAGTCCGGCCTATATCTGCGTTTTGCAGAGGAAAGATCGGAAGTCTATTGCGATTACTCCGTGCACCGCTGAACTTCCCATGTCCTTTAAGGTTCCAGACAGGCTGTTGACCGATGGACAGTGCCGAATGATGATTAACGGAATACAGTTCATTCAGGCGTTGCTGGAGGCAAATGGTCTGGCAGCAGGAAAAGACCATCAATTTAAGGGGCGGTATGATGCTGAGAAAAATGCAGTTATCATTTCGCTCAAAAATGGTGAATAAAGTACTTTCTCGCCTAAAAGATGTACAACTTGACATCACGTCCATTTGGTCGTATAATACGTCCAAATGGACGTGACGAAGGGAGCCAATATTATGAGTGCCGGAATTTTAGATGGCTTTCAAACGATAATTCCAACAGCAGCAGCTGTCTTATCGGAAAAACGACAAATATTAAGGCTGACGCAACAAGAGGTTGCTGATCGCGCAAAAATAACATTACGTCAATATCAAAGGCTGGAATCTGGGGAAAGAAACATTTTGACTTCTTCTTTTGGCTTGGCGTGTCGAGTAATTGAAGCTCTTGATATGGATGCTTCTAAATTCTATCATGGTGACTATTACCTTGAAGAATTGAAAACTATTGAAGGCAAACGATTTGGTGACAGGGGAAAACATCAATTTAAATGACGGCATGATGCCGAAAAAAGAGCAATATGGACAAATCTATGCCGAAAAGTTTATATCTGTAAGCTTGATATGCAAAGCGTTTTATGGTAAGATGGAAGCACAATAGGGAGAGTATACACTCCCGTTGAACCTGTTGCTGGGAAGTGAATGCTGATGGAAAACCAGCTTGCTTATGCGATAACTCAGACGAAATATAATTTGAGTGATGATAAGGCTGCTAAAAACAGCTGGTCACTAAAACTATATCGAATAAGCAGATAGGCTATACGAGGCTCAATTAGTTGAAAACCGATAACATAAGAATCCTAATAAGCAGTGGGGCATCTCTATGAATGAGCAATTGCTGAAAATGAATGGCTTATCGGTGGGAATTTTAGATGCACTATCATTTGAGTCGCATTTGGGAATTCCGTTGAAGAAGAACTTGCATTATTTTGATAAGGATTTGTTAATTGCTGAACTGATTTCGATGACTGAGTGGTTGGATGAACAGGAAATCCTTTCTAATATTGCGCTAGACTACAGGGTTAAGAGCTTGGATTCTATACTTTTGAAGTATGATCGTTACTATCCGAATCATCAGACACGAAAAGTGTTTAATGATATTCTGGGCTTCCGGGCTTTTTGTGATAGCTACGATCAAATATTAGAAGAAGAGTTTTCACCGTTCCGGATTGCTGATATGGCAAAAGGAAAGGCAGTGGATGATGGTTACAGGGGTGTCCATGTGTACTATCAGAAAAGTGGAAGACATTACCCCATAGAAATCCAATTTAATACGTTGTTTGATAGGCAATTAAATAACTGGCTTCACGATTATCTGTACAAAAAGAATTATCCCGTGGAAACAGGGGAGATAATGCGTGAAAAGTATGAAAATGGATTGATTCGGAATGAACATGAATTTAAGGAGGTGCTGAATAATGTGCTATTTGGTAGCAAAAGATCGTAATGCACATGGTTGTTTTGCTCTAAAAACGACGCATGGAAAGCATCTGGTGGAATTAAAAAGAGAATTGAACAGAGAGGTTGGATATAAGGGAGTACAGCTTGTAACAATCAGCAGGCCAACAGCGTATGGTGAGTATGCGCCTTACCACTTTGTGGATACAGAACAGGAATTTCAGACTCTTGTAAAGGGTCTTCGTCCATAAAAATGCTGTACGTGGGAGCGGTGTATTTCAGTTCAGGCAATTGGTGTGTGCTGGAATAATACCATCTGTAGTCAGGTTAAGACCCGAATTATGAATAAAAAGATAAGCCCTACAAGGCTCAAATTGGTGTATGAACCGATTGAAAGCCTTGTAGGGCTTTTTTTACAAAAATTTTTGTTCCTTACTTGACAACCGCATATGGGCAACCAGAGAAAAGCCTGATTTCATGCGGGTTTACGCGGCTTGACCTTTTCACCTCAACCTGTTTCTGCCTGTCATGGTGCGTTAAGGCCAACGTGATTTCAGGTGCTAATGGCTTCTGGTTGCGCTCTATACTTAACCCACCACAGCGAAAGCTGATAGAGCAGAAAACAGAATAAGGAGGTACGAAGGCGGGCCTGCGTATAGATTGCTGCTGCAATCTGTATACAGGCTTGTTGTCGTGCAATGAAATAGCAGGAGATTTAACAAGGGAGGAAAAGAAATATTATGATGGAAAATAAAACAAAAATTGCTCTGAAAAACAAAAGCATTTTTATCACGGGTGTAGCGGGTTTCATTGGTTCCAACCTTGCAAAGCGGCTGCTCTCCACGGTGGAGGGTGTCAAGGTCGTGGGTCTGGACAACATGAACAATTACTATGACGTGCGCCTGAAAGAAGCACGTTTGAAGGAACTGGAGCAGTTTGAAAAATTCAGCTTCGTAAAAGGCAATCTGGCTGATAAGGCTGTGATCGAATCTATTTTTGAGCAGTATAAGCCGGAAATTGTGGTAAACCTCGGTGCGCAGGCAGGCGTTCGGTATTCCATTACGAATCCCGATGCCTATGTAGAAGCAAACCTGATTGGCTTCTATAACATTCTGGAAGCCTGCCGCCATTCTTACGATGAGGGGCATACCCCGGTGGAGCATCTGGTTTATGCGTCTAGTTCTTCCGTATATCTTCAACCTTTGCCATATAGCATCACCCTATTACATTGTATAATTCATACTTTGCCCGTGAAATGTTGCTATATGCAGGTTGATTGAAGTTTATAATTCATATATTACATCTTATATTTTTCAAGAACAGGAATTACAATAGAAGGCTGCTGAAGAACGGCAGCGCCGCATGGAGCGTATCAAACGCCGGAAAGCCCAAGGCCTGCAAGACCGCTATCTGTACGACTACACCTTTGCCAACGACAACGGCAAAAACCCATTGATGGACAAGGCCCGCGCCTATGTGGAGAACTGGAAGGGGGCATATAAGAGCAATATCGGGCTTTTGCTGTTTGGAGATGTGGGAACCGGCAAGTCTTTCTTCGCCGGATGTATTGCCAACGCTTTGCTTGACCAGGATGTGCCGGTGCTGATGACAAACTTCCCCACCATTCTGAACCGCCTGACCGGGATATTCTCTGAGGACAGGTCGGAGTTTATTGCCAGCTTTGACGAGTATGACCTGCTTATCATTGACGATCTGGGTGTGGAGCGCAGCACCGAGTATGCGATGGAGCAGATGTTTTTCGTCATTGACAGCCGATACCGCAGCCGTAGGCCCATGATCATCACCACCAACCTGAAGCTGGCCGAACTCAAGAACCCGCCTGATTTGGCCCATGCCCGTATTTATGACCGTATCCTAGAACGGTGCGCCCCGATCCTCTTTGCCGGGAAGAACTTCCGGGAGGAAAACGCCGGGGCCACTAGGCAGGCGGCAAAAGACATTGTGAACCGTAAGAGCGAATAATTGTTTTACCGGACGGCGTAGCCCCGCCCGGAGAAAGGAGCGCCATGAGCGAAGAAACCCGCACCATGCAGACCACAGACACCACTCCGGCCAGAGCGCCGGAGGACGCCCCCGCGCTGGTAAAGAAAATCGGCAAGACCACCTACAAGGTGCGCGTCCATTTCAGCCAGACCAGCACTGAAACCATGAGCGACAAAATCAAGCGTATGCTGAAAAATGAAATTCAGAATAAACAATTATAACCAATAACAAATCAAATCAGGGACAGAAAACAATTTATGTTTTTCTGCCCCTGATTTTTGAATATATTCTTGCTATTTAAATGTAATGGTAAAAAAGTCCTTTTGAACCTTTTTGTTATTAATCCAAAACTGTATTTTATATTTTCCTTCTTTTAATTCAGAAAAGGTTTCTTCACGCACATAAAAATCTTGAGTGGATGCACTACGGGCACCAAGTTGTTTAGTTGTTCCCCACTTGACAACAGTATTTCCCTGAAAATCATACACACATCCTCCAATCTTAACAGTTTGGGATGTTGATGTATTATTTCGTATAACCATTTCAACACCAAAATTGTGATTCAAAGCTTTATAGAAATGATTTGTAAAGACTTTCCCTCTCGCTCCAGTAGAGTACAGACTAATCTTACATAATTCAAGCGGAGGCCGCTTAGGCTGCGACGGCACATTCAAAGGTATTTGCATAGTAATTCTCCTTTCATATCAAATTGCTATTTATAAGCAACTGTAAAAAAGGCTTTTTGAACTTTCGTATCATTAATCCAAAATTGTGATTTGTATTTTCCGCTTTTCATTTTAGCAAAGGCCTTTGCATCGACAAAAATATTATGCGTCAAAGTAGAATGTGGATTGATTTTCGGAGAGAAGTTTCCTTTGAACACGACATTACCACTTTCATCATAAATACAATGACCTAAATGAATAGTCTGAGTATTGCTCGATGTATTCTTCAAGACCACTTCAATACCAAAGTTATGATTGATTGATTTGTAAAACTTATCTGTATATACCTTTCCTTTCGAACCTGTGGAATAAAGGCGTATACTTTGCAAGCTTACACAGGTAATAGAGGAGGCATTCTTCTTTGCGTTCTGGGACGATTGTGAGGGCCTAGAGGATTTATTGGCTCCGTTACTCCTTCCGCCATTACCTTTATTGGCGGTGTTATTTTTTTGATTGTTATTACCGCTAATATAATTTTTTACAACGACCGAACTGCTATCCTTGTCTTTTTTTGAACTAACAAGGGTTGATAAAAAATCCCAAAAGCCTGCCACAATATCATCCCCCTCTAAAATTTACTTATATTATACCACAAAGAAGGGGCTATGTCCATGAATCGGTGACTGCTTTGGATTAAAAAGTCCTTGACAATTCGTCTCTGGCAAGACGGCAAAAAGCATTTTGATTTCCTGCGGTGCGCGACTGGCTC